>MDTD01046013.1_pt1 | contig 76657 bp, 60 predicted proteins | sample 811221 | NCBI WGS metagenome assembly MDTD01 (sample SAMN05326646, study PRJNA326480) | marine metagenome | isolation source: seawater | place: Pacific Ocean: South West | collected 2011 | reverse complement strand
TAAGAAGAAGGTTGCCAAGAAGAAGGTTGCCAAGAAGAAGGTAGCTAAGAAGAAAGCGGCCCCTAAACGCAAAGCCGCTAAGAAGAAGACAACTCGTCGTAAGAAGAGATAAGTCTTCCTCTGGAAATTTAAAAAGCCTCGTATCTCATTAGAGATACGAGGCTTTTTTCATTTAAACCGTTAGGGCGGAATTACGACAGGTAAGTTCCTAGTCCAGTTAGCCGAGGACTGGTAGCTGGGGCTGTGGAGGTTCTTTTTCTGCACTGCCTGCCATATTGCCAACAAGTGTCTCGACGATCGACGTGAGATACTGCGATGAACCAGGATCGACGAGATTTTGCTCAGTCGTTCCCGCATCCCCGTGTTCGCGGATGCTAGGAATGATAGGCACTTCGCCCAAGAAGGGAACATTTAACTCACCCGCGCTGGTCTTCGCACCGCCACTTCCAAAAATATCATAACGCTTGTCACTATCAGGGCAGATGAAGCCACTCATGTTCTCAACCATCCCCAATACAGGAATGTTGACTTTACGGAACATCGCGATGGATTTAACAGCATCCAGCAGAGCGACACGTTGCGGTGTACAGACGACGACCGCTCCGGTTAACGGAATGACCTGAGAAAGCGTCAGAGCGATGTCTCCCGTCCCTGGTGGCATGTCAATGATCAGATAGTCCAGATCTCCCCATGCCGCGTCACGTAGGAACTGAGTGATCGCGCCGTGTAGCATCGGCCCTCGCCAAATAACCGCTTCCCCTTCGGGGACCATGAACCCCATGGAAAGTACAGGGATGCCATCCGCGTCCACCGGCACGATTTTCTTATCGGCATTAACGGTCGGATTTCCCGCTTCGTTGACTCCCAGTAATTGCGGGATACTTGGGCCGTAGACATCAGCGTCCATAATTCCAACTCGAGAACCCGCTGCTTTCAAACCGAGTGCCAGGCTGGCTGCAATCGTACTTTTGCCGACTCCGCCCTTACCAGATCCCACCGCGATTACACTCTTCACGGTAAGTCCAAATTCACCTACCGGTGGAGCAGGACGGTCATGCACAACATGATTGACCTCCAGAGATTCCAATGCAGGTAGATTATCACGGAGATGCTGTTCGAACTTATTCCGTGTGGATTCCCAGATTGGTGCTGAGTGAGTTGTTAGACCGAAATCACAACGAAGATTGTCGCCTTCCACTTGTAGATTACTAACCTGTTCCATGGTTAATACATCACGGCCGGTTTCCGGGTCAACGAATTGTTTGAGTACTTCTTCAACGGCAGTTTGGGATAAATCCTGAGTCATGTTATTACTTAATGTAGGAAAGAGGGTGTGCTGACATGTGGATGTCAGATGAATGTTGCAAATTGATGGAGAGTATTGAAGTGGTTTCTAAAATGAAAATTGAAATGCAGATTAGGTGTTGCGTTGAATCTCTAAGCAATCAGCAAAGAGGTGCACAGGCATGGTAACAGCACTCTGTTGCATTTCAGGTAGCCCGGTGCCTTGCCGGGTTACCTCTTTAATCACATTGCTGTTTCATGAAATCCGAACATTCCTCAGGTGGGGTAGAGCAGGATTCACAGAGTGAATTTCCATTCTCGTCGAGCATTCCGGCGAGTCCGCCACAACTGCCTTTAATCTGACGATTGCTGAAAATGACTCCAACGGCCATAGCCAGGAAGACACCGCCAAACACGCCGCACGAGATTAATACGATTTCCAAATAGGACATTTTATTGTTCCTTTGCGACCGACTGCTTGAACGCCTCTGTTTGTCGCGAGGTAATTCCTGAATCCGTTCGTTCGAATAACATAACAGCTACGTCATGCTGTCTAGCTATATCATATGCCTGATTCGGTCCTAGCACCAAGAGGGCAGTTGCCCAGGCATCGGCATCTGCACAACTTTTTGTGACGACAACAGAACTCGTTAAGTTATGGGTAACCGGTCGAGCGGTGTGAGGGTCGATCGTGTGGGAATACCGCTTTCCCTTAACGACGAAGAAATTAAAGTAATCACCGGAAGTTGCCATGGATAGGTTGGTTAGTTCAAGCGTCGAAGTTAACGTGCCGGGAGCCGCATCAGGGGCTTGAATACCAATCCGCCAGGAACTTCCGTCGGGACGTTTGCCAGCTGTTCCAATCTCACCGCCAATTTCAACCATGCAACCAATTTTAGCTTTGTGTTTCTGAATCAAGGTAACAATTTCATCAACGGCGTAGCCTTTAGCAATCGCTGAAAGATCGAGATAAAGCTCGGCAAAATCCTTCTTCAAGGCCGATGTTTCGGAATCCAGGTGTAGGTGGGTATAGCCGATGACCTGTTGAACCTGCTCGATTTGGTCATCGTAAGGTACAGTTCGATCCTGCGTTGTTTTTTGAGGACCAAAGTGCCAAAGATTGACGGCAGGACCGACCGTAATATCGAATGCACCTTTGGTAATTTTGCTTAACTGTTGAGCCCGTTCCACCAAGGCGAATAATTCAGAACTTACAGGCTCCCAGCTTGTCGACTCGGATTGATTGAACCGCGACAATTCCGAATCGGGCAGATAGGTCGACATGACCTGATTGATTTCCTGTAATCGTTGGTCAATTTCATTTTGTAGTTTTGCCAGTGTCTGACCAGCGGGTAGCTCCGACAGCACCACGTGGTAAGTGGTGCCCATTGTCTTGCCACGCAGTTCCAATTTCACAGGGGTGCCAGAAAGCCCCTTTTCCGTTGGCCCCATTGGATCAGTATTACGAAAGAGCCATAACGCGAAGAACAGGGCAAATAGCCCAAGCGTAAACTTCAGTACAGGAGAATTGAAATTCATTCGCTTCGACCAGAAATAACACGTCTGCGAGCGCTAGCCGCCGAAGTCGTCAAACATGACATTTTCAGGTTCAACGCCAAGGTCATCGAGCATGTTTCGTACAGCGGACAACATCATCGGAGGTCCACAAATATAGTATTCAACATCTTCAGGGCTTGGGTGACTCGAGAGATATTCATCCAGTAAGACCTGATGAATGAAACCCGTGTAACCATCCCAGTTGTCCTCCGGCAACGGATCCGACAGTGCGATGTGATAATTGAAATTGTCGTTTTGCTGTTTTAAATCTTCGAATTCATCGAGGTAGAACAGTTCACGGGAGCTACGACCACCATACCAGTAAGTGACTTTTCGATCGGTTTGTTGCTCTTTGAAGAGTTCGAAAATATGGCTTCGCAGCGGAGCCATACCAGCACCCCCACCGATATAGATCATTTCGGAGTCAGTGTCTTTGATGAAGAATTCACCATAAGGTCCTGAAATGGTGACCTTATCACCGGGTTTTAGGTTGAAGATATAGGAGGACATTTTTCCGGGTGGAGTTCCTGGGGGCGCCTTAGGATGGGGCGACGCCACTCGGACATTGAGCATGATAATGCCTTTTTCACCGGGGTAATTCGCCATGGAGTAGGCACGAATGACTTCTTCGTCGACCACCGAGGTGTATCGCCATACATCGAATCGGTCCCAGTCCTCATGATATTCTTCCTGAATATCGAAATCTTTGTAGTGCACCGTATGGGGAGGGCATTCAATTTGGATGTATCCACCAGATTTGAAGCCAACGTCTTCACCTTCAGGTAGTTCCAGAACCAGTTCTTTAATGAACGTGGCTACATTGTCATTAGAACGAACGGTGCACTCCCATTTTTTGGTTTCGAATACTTCCGGTGGGACTTCAATTTTCATGTCCTGTTTCACGGCTACCTGACAGGAAAGGCGGTGTCCATCACAGGCTTCCCGCTTGGAGATATGACTCCGTTCGGTCGGGAGGATGTCACCACCACCTTCATGGACGACGACACGGCATTGGGCGCAGGTACCGCCTCCTCCACAGGCTGAAGAGACAAAAATACTGTTGTCAGCCAGCGCGTTCAGTAGCTTTCCACCGGCCGGAATTTCAATTTCCTTTTGCTCGTTTATCAGGATCTTTACCGGACCGGAGGCTACCAGTTTACTTTTGGCAACGAGAATTAGTGCCACCAACGCGAGAACCACTCCGGTGAACATCACAACGCCAAGTAGTATCGTATTCATATCCATTGCTATTAGTTTTTAACCTAAAGGGAAGGTGATTTATTTTGAGGTTATTGTTGGTTGGAAGCTTAAAGTTGAATGCCACCGAATGCCATAAACGCCATCGCCATCAGGCCCACAATAATAAACGTGATTCCTAAACCACGCAGACCGTGTGGGACGTCGCTGTATTTGAGTTTTTCTCGGATACCTGCCAGGGCAGCGATTGCCATCGCCCACCCAATCCCGCTCCCGACGCCGAATTCGACGCTTTGAATAAAAGTGTACTCACGCTCGACCATAAACAGTGAACCACCCAGGATGGCGCAGTTTACGGTGATTAAGGGAAGGAATATCCCCAACGCGTTGTAGAGGGGAGGGAAGTATTTGTCGAGCGTCATTTCGAGGATTTGCACCATGGCTGCAATCACGCCGATGTAACTGATCAGTCCGAGGAATTCCAGATTTGAATCGGAAACGCCGGCCCAGCTCAATGCCCCTTCTTTCAGCAAGTACTGATAGATCAGGTTATTGGCCGGGACAGTAATCGCCTGGATCGCGATGACAGCGACACCCAAACCTAAAGCTGTTTTTACATTCTTCGAAACAGCCAGAAAGGTACACATTCCGAGAAAGAATGAGAGTGCCAGGTTTTCGATGAAAATCGACTTAACGATGATACTTAGATGCTCTGACATTATTAGGCCTCCTCAATCTGTTCAGGCCGGAAAGTGCGGATTACCCAGATGATAATTCCAATCAGGAAGAATGCACTTGGTGCTAACAGCATCAGTCCGTTATTAGGATATGCGTCCGGCATAACCTGCATACCAAGCAGTTTGCCGCTTCCAAATAACTCTCGGAAGAAGCCTACTGTCAACAGGATGAAACTATAGCCCAGGCCATTTCCAATACCGTCGAGGAAACTGACCATGGGAGTGTTCTTCATGGCAAAACCTTCTGCTCGCCCCATCACGATGCAGTTAGTAATAATCAACCCAACAAACACGGACATTTGTTTGCTGACGTCAAAGGCATACGCTTTGAGAACTTGATCCACCAGGATCACTAGCGACGCGATGATCGTCATCTGGACGATGATTCGTACACTCGACGGAATGTAATTCCGAATCAAACTGACTGCCAGATTTGAAAAGGCGACGACGAAAATTACCGCCACGCACATAGTCAGCGAGGTGTCGAGCTTGGTGGTTACCGCCAATGCGGAACAGATGCCAAGCACCTGTAAGGCAATCGGGTTGTTCTTGAACACAGGATCAAGAAGTACATCTTTGGCTTTGCTTCCAGCCATACTTCAGTTTCCTTTTATGGGTTAATACCGTTTAGGTTGTTTGTGTTTTAGTTACTGGCTGAGGGGGATGCCTCTGCGAATCGATCCTCTGACTGGAGGTACTTCCCAAATCCATTTTCGCCGAGCCAGAATTTAATAAGTTTGTCGACGCCCTGCGTGGTAATCGTGGCACCCGCCAGGCCGTCAATGTCGTTGGGCCCCGCCGCACCACTCTTTGTGACGTTTAAGATGACTTGTCCGTCATCCCCAATCGTCTGTTTTGGCGCCACAAATTGGTCCTTGAAAAAGGCGCTGTCGACTTCACCGCCGAGACCGGGAGTTTCTCCATGCTGAAAGAATGTAATTCCCCGTGTGGTAAAATCATCATCGGAAAGTGAGATGAATCCCCAAAGAGTGGACCATAGCCCTTTCCCACGAATTGGCAGGATGATCTGATTCTTTTCAGGATAGAGATAGACAACGGCATAGTTTTCACGCGCTCCGCCGATTCCCGCAGGGTCACTGAATAATTCAGTCTTCTCGTTTGCGGTTAATTTATTTAGGGCGAAGCCGCTGCTGGTCTGATCGGACTCCGGTGTGGATGTGACTGCAATACCGTCGTTGAGGTTAATCAGGCGGACAGAAATCCTATCCGTAAAGACTTGTTCCACCTGCTCGGCTTCATAGGGAATCCCACAGACGTTGAGAATATTCTTTTTCAGATCGAGTTCTTTGTTGGTGTCCTGCTTTTCCTTCAGCCCAACGGCGGCTCCGGAAACCAGAACGGAACAGACGATGCAAAGAAGGCCGGTTACCAAAAACGTATTTTTAACTGAATCACGATTACTCATTGGATGAACCCTCCGCCGCGGCAGTAAGTGCCCAACGGTCTGTACGTCGTTTAATGTTTTGCTGAACCACGAAGTAGTCGATCAGCGGAGCAAAGACGTTACCAAACAGAATGGCGAGCATAATGCCTTCCGGATAAGCCGGATTGACTACGCGAATTAAAATCGCCAGGATTCCGATCAGTGCCCCATAGAAATATTTTCCTTTGTCAGTCATGGCAGCGGATACCGGATCGGTTGCCATGAAGACTAACCCGAAGGCAAACCCACCAACTAATAGATGTTGAACTGGATTCATCGCGAACATCGCAGCATTGTCGTCACCCGAGACGGCATTGAGAAATGCTGCAGTCAGGAAACCACCGGCTAGTACCGAGATCATGATTCTCCAGGACCCGATGCCTGTTCCGATGAGAATCAAGGCTCCGATGAGACAACAAAGTGCCGAGGTTTCTCCCATCGACCCTCCGGTAAACCCGTAGAAACTCTGCAAGTAATCAAAATTCTCAAGTCTCCCCAGCCCGGCTGCTTTGTCCGGCAGTGCCGCGATGTCTCCGAGGATAGTGGCGCCACTGATACCATCAATATGCCCCAATGCGTTCCAGACTTTATCGCCGGAGATCTGTGCCGGATAGGCAAAGTAAAGGAAGGCTCGGGCTGTCAACGCTGGATTGAGGAAGTTACGCCCGGTTCCGCCAAACACTTCTTTGCCAATGACCACGCCAAAAGCAACTCCCACCGCAACCTGCCAAAGCGGAATTGAGGGAGGTAAGGTGAGGGGAAATAGTAGACCAGTGACTAAGAAGCCTTCGTTGACCTCATGCCCGCGAACCATCGCGAAGATGACTTCACAGATGCCTCCAATCGACATACAGACGATGTAGACTGGAAAAAAGTAAGTGGCTCCATGCAGCAGGTTACTGATAAAGCTACTTGGGTCCGGTGTTCCCACAAACAGACTACGCCAGCCCAGAGCAGCCTCGGGGTCAAATTGCTGAGACGGTTCTAGTGGCATTGTATGGTCAGCTTCGTCGGGCGGCGCGGCTTCTCCGTCCAGAAAGACGACTTTGTTAACCGCCGGTATCATGGCGACGTTCTGGTCGATCTTGGCTTTGATCGCCTGATTAGCCTGCATCCCCGTGTTGTAACAGGCCATAAAGACGCAGGGGATCAAAGCGACTACGACCATCGTCATCATTCGCTTCAGATCCAAACCATCCCTGACATGGGAAGCATTCCTGGTAACTTCACCAGGAGTGTAGAAAAAGGTATCGGCTGCTTCATACAGCGGATAGAACTTCTCAAGCTTGCCGCCGTCTTCAAAGAGCGGAGCTTTTGAATCAAGAAGTTTTCTCAACCAACGCATTTAACTGATCCAGTTTATGTAATTATTTAACAGGCAGGAGGCCTACCTGAGGTAAGGTAAGGTTAGCCGTCGATTTCGATAGCAGAAAGGTTGTCCCGCAGTATGGGGCCGTATTCGTATTTGCCTGGGCACACGAAGGTACACAAGGCGAGATCTTCTTCTGCCAGTTCCAGGCAACCAAGTAACTGAGCCTGCTCAGTATCCCCCACAATTAATGCTCGTAATAACTGTGTCGCCAGAATATCCAGAGGCATGACTTTTTCATATGAGCCAATAGGAACCATGGCTCGCTTGCTCCCGCCGGTCGAGGTGGTCATGGCAAAAGTTTTCGCCGCATTGAGAGACGATGCGAATGCCCGAGTGATACTAAATTGATCAAAACCGGGTTTTTGCCAGCCCAGGAACTCACGTTCCGTTCCTTCACTTAGAACAGCTACCTGATTGTGGAAGCGTCCCAGATAATTAACCGGAGCCTCTGCTTTTCTACCGGCGAGTACGCTACCGGAGATAACGCGTACGTCGTCACCGAGGGTTTCCCCAGCGGTGAGTTCAGTAAGGTCGGCGCCTAACTGCGTCAGTAGTAGTCGCGGATCGGTTGCCGCCGGGCCACCGATGGAAATGTATCGAGACGTATCCAGTTTTCCAGTCATAACCAGTGTGCCGATAGCACTGACATCCTGATACCCAATGTGCCAAACCGTCTTGCTGGGGCCCACCGGATCGATGTTATGAATATGTGTTCCAGGCAGGCCAGCGGGATGAGGACCGGAGAATGAATGGAAGTTCACTCCATCGACTCCGTTTCCAGGTACGTCCACCGTAGGACCAACACAGACGTGAACCTGTTCGGTTAACTGACTCAACGCTTTTAGGCCGGCTAGGAACGATTCGCTTTTTTCGGCCACCGCAATTTCCGGATTGACTGCAAGTGGGTCGGTGTCGATGGCAGTCACGAAGATAGAAGAGGGCGTACTGTCAATCGCAGGTACTTTTTCAAAGGGGCGAGTGCGCAAGGATGTCCAAAGTCCGGAATCGACTAAAACGCGGACAACATAGTCCCGACTCAGTTGGTCTGTGTCGTTTCCGATCGACTCAAACGTCACCTCTTCATCGCCGGCGACCTCGATGACGAGTGATTCGAATTTACGTTTCGCACCACGGTTGATCTCGACCACCGTGCCAGAGGCTGGAGCGGTATATTTCACCCCAACTGTCTTCTTGTCTTCAAAGACGACTTGGCCTTTTTTAACCGGATCGCCAACCTGAACGGCTAATGTCGGCCTCATACCAACGTAGTCGTCGCCGATCAATGCGACTCTGGTGACCGCGGGTCCTTGATGAATTGTTGGTTTTGGATGCCCGGTAATCGGTAACTCCAAACCCTTTTTAATGATGTGCTGCTGCAATGTCTTATTTCCACAATCTGAAAATAGGTTGTGATATCCAATCATCCATCCCGCTTAAATAGAAGGCGCGACCGAATATCCTATCGGGACATTGTGAAAAAATTCACAATGTGATGCCGATAAAAAGACCGCCGTTGCCTACGAGGTGATCGACCACAAAGGATAGACAACTAACGGCATTAGCTTTCTATTTTGATGAAATCCTAGAATTCACACAATAGCCTCGAATACGCAATTTTTGCTCACTGTGGCTTTATCATAGGGATAACCCCTTCTAACGGGGTAATTATCGTCTCTATGACACTGTTTTAATCGGTCCACCTTTTCGGATTCTGCGGAATATTCCTTCAATTCGGATCGTGCTTCTTGCCGAAGATTTGAGTGTAGGCAGGTAGGCTGCGCCGGTAGCTTGCGCCACAGCCCCAAAAAACCAGTGTAGTTAGGCTGATTTTTGGGTGATTGGGAAATGAAAGGAAGAATCAATGAGCATCAAAAAGGTCTTGCTGATAGCAATTTGTACAGCAATGCTTGGGATTTGTTTAGACTCCGAAACTCAGGCACAGGAACGAGCCTATGGCCGAGCCTGGGGAAGTGCTTATAGCCACTACAACTGGGATCGATTTTATCACTATCCCTATGTGTATTACCCACAGAATTACTGGGGGCAAGAGTATTTTCGCAGTCAGGACAGCCTATACCACCGCTATCCTCAGGAAATGCGTGTCCCTGCCTATAACTCCAAGTGGCACAACTTTTATCCCCAACAACGTCGATACCATTGGGGCCATCATTTCCGATTAGACGTATTCTAAATCCGTTGAAATTCAGATCTGCCTGTGGGGTTATGGGGCAACAGATCTGAAGTCTGCGACATAACGGCACATTATGGCGTGGCAAAACAGCTTGACGGATTTGTGGCGGCACTCTGAATCGCACTTCAGAGTGTCGCCTTCTTTTATGCGCCGAAGTTGACTAACAGTTCGTAATAAAGATCGGCGGCAGCCTCTAACTGCTCGAGTTCGATCCATTCATCTTTGGTGTGAGCCTGATCAATGGAACCAGGACCGAAGACGACGGTCGGAATCTGATGCAAAGAAAAAGCCTGAGCATCTGTACCATAGGGCACACCGATTCGTTTTCCGGCGTGCCCGGCTTGTTGCACCACCTGTTGAACATAGGCTGCCAGCTCGCCGTTAAATTCATCACTTAAACCACCACAGGAAATCGTCGGTGGATGGAATATGATCTCGTCTACCCAAGCATCATCGGCGAGCTGCCCGCGCACGTAGTCGATAATATGTTGATACGCATCGTCTGGAACTTCCGTGGGGCTGGTGCGTCGTCCTACCTCGATTGAACAACGGTCTGGCACGGTGTTCACACTGATGCCACCTTCAATCATTCCCACATTGAGAGTTGGGTTGGTTACCAACGGGTGTTCATTGAGCTGCCCAACCACCTCGGCAGCATACTGTTCTAAAACTTGAATAATACGTGCCATGCGGTAAATGGCATTTTGTCCGAGTTCCGGTTGAGAGCTATGGCAAGCCACGCCGGGCACTTCCAGTTCAAAACGGGTGACACCTTTATGCGCCACCACCACATCCAACAATGTTGGCTCAGCCACGATAATCGCATCAGGCTGAGGGATCCATTGCTCTTCCAGCCAGAGGTCACACAGCTTTGCCGCGCCAGACATTCCGAACTCTTCGTTAACCGTACATGCCATCACCACCGTTGGACGATCGGGCGGAGGAGTTTCCACGAACCGTTTAAAGGCCGTAAGCATACATGCCATACCCCCTTTAATATCGCAACTACCTCGTCCATACATTTTTCCGTCTTGAATCACAGGATCGAACGGTTCAACGGTCATCCCGTCGATCGGAACAGTGTCCTGATGAGCTTCCAGCATGATTAAGCGGCCGCCATCCTCTACGGAGCGACTGCCGGGCAAAACAGCCGCAATGTTATCTCGCCCCGGTTCCAGCGTATTACGTCGAAATTCGACTCCCAAATTGGTAAACCAATTCTCCAGATATGAAGTCATTTTGTCTTCGTAGTAGATATCCCCAGAAACATCACGTCCCATCGGGTTCACGCTGGGGATACGGACGAGATCCTCTAGTAAGCCAAATAGTCCCTCAGACATTAGGTGATTCCTTTTCTAAATATTTGGCGGGCCGAGGCAATACTAGAATCAGCTTGGCATCTTGCCTTCTGCGATTTCACGCTCCCACTCATCCATCAGGGGCCAGTCGGTCGCACAGGTCCCGAAATCTGCCATATGTCTGTAGCTTTCAAGTCGAGCAATCGTCCGTTCGAGTAATTCATCATCTTTCGGGAAGATCGGTCCGTGACTTGGAAGCAACCACTTCACGTTACTGGCTTTGATACGGCGGAGTGACTTAATAAAGTCATCCAGATTACTTCCATGATGAGCATCAATGGCACCAACACATCCGTCGCGGTAAATGTTGTCACCGCTAAAGAGCAAATCTCCCATGCGGAAACTGAGTTGGCTATCGGTGTGCCCAGGAGTTAACCAAACCTCCAATTCCACGTCGCCGACCGTGATTTTATCACCGTCATTGATCAGCGTGTCGACTTCAACCGGGGGCATATCCAAATTAATTCCCTGGGCTTCAATTTGGGCAAAGGTCTTGAGTTTGTCTCCGATTTTCAATGACTCTTCAGCCAATGGGTGAGCGGAAACCGTCGTTTTAAAAATTTGTTTAAGCTGTGCAAGTCCCTGGATATGGTCCACATCAGCATGAGTGGCAATCAGAGTTTTACAATGGGCAAAGGGGAAGTCCAGATTGCGGATGAGATCGACAACTTCCTCAACAACTTCTTCATAACCAATATCAATCAATAACCATTCGTCATTACTGTAAATCAGATAGATATTACAACCGATGACATATCCCAGTTGGTGATTAATTTCGATGACATTAGGAAAGACAGGACGACGTTCCAGCATGAATGATTCCTATGATGTGGTATGAAAAGTTAACAGCGATTTTAATTCTTGAGCGTTTTATGTACAAGCATCAGATCTTACGCCTTCGCTAAAAGCTCGGTTAATGTTTCCCGATATGTGGGATATTTCCATTGCAATTGAAACTCGTCCATCAACCGCTGGTTACAAATTCGTTTGGAAGAGCCGGCTCGTTGGGCCACGGCACTGTCGGCTTGTGTATCTTCAAACACGACAGGAGGTGCTCCCAATTGTCTCGCGATTTCCTGTAAATACTCGTGACGAACGACCGGATGTCCATCGGAAACAAGATAGAGGTGTTCACTAGGCTGCTGACTTATGACGCAATCGACGACACGCACAGCATCCTGTACATGAATCAGGTTGAGCCAACCTGTCGAGGGCACCTTGAGATGCTGGCCCTGTTTTATCTGTGCCAGTCGTGGAATTCGATTCGGCCCATAAATTCCGGCAAGGCGTAAAATGGTCACGCGTGGTAAGGCTGCTTGAGCCTGTTTATCCAGCAGGAATAATTCCGCTTCGAGGCATGCTTTGCCACCAGGGCGAGTTGGTGCGGTTTCAGATGTTTCAGTCACCCAGCTTCCGTCATCCTGTCCATAGACTCCGGTCGAGCTAATATACACCAACTGTTGGACCGAGTCCGGCAGGCGATGCACGACATTCTTAAGCCCCTGAACGTAAACATCTTCGAGTGAATATTTGCCCGAACGATCATATCCCACGGCATACAATACTTGTTCCACAGCCGGAAAAATCGGCAGTGATTGAGGTTCCATGACGTCACCCAAGAGCGGTTGAATCCCCAGAGTTCGCAGCCTCTGCGCATTATCATGGCTTCGAGTAAGAGCGAACACCTGATCACCCTGAGCAATCCAGTGTTTTGCGACAGGCGTACCCAGGTAGCCACAACCTATGATTAATCGAGTTGCCAACGAGCCATTCTCATGTGAAAGAAGAAGTTCTAGTAGAACCCGAAGTCGGTTCGGGTAAACATGGTAAAGTTTGACGCGTCATGAATTGCCTCAAACTCAGGAAAAAGTACGACATCCCAACTACAAGCGTGGCAATCAGGAGTAATAATTATTAATACTACCAATTTGTATTATATTCAATGGAAAGACGCCCAAATGGATTTGGCGTAGTTGGAATGGCAGGAAGCTCTGACCTACATAGATTTAGTGAAACCGAATGAGCCTATTCAACCTACACGCTGGGCGACAGACTTCTAGTTACCTGTCACTACTAATATTACTGACACTAACCACACTGGCCGTGGCGCAACCGGAAGCTGGTGACGAACGAGCTATTGCCGTTCCCGTTTCAGATAAATTGGTTGACTTTTTCTCCGGCTCGACGCCAAGTTCTATCGATGAACTTGAAGCAGCGCAGGCACATGTCCGTGAACTTGCCGAGACAGTGCAAAAAACCGTAGTCGGTGTTGGTGTGGGCGCCGCACAGGGTAGCGGTGTGATTATAAGTCGTGATGGATATGTGCTAACCGCTGCTCATGTTTCGGGGCGGCCAGGAAGAATGGCTCGGCTATTCCTTTCCGACGGCCGAATGGTTCCTGCCCGCACTTTGGGATTGAACAAAACTTTTGATGCCGGATTAATGAAGATCGCTATTGATGACTGGGAAGATCAAAACTGGCCGCATGCAGACATGGGGTCATCGGTTGATGTCGAGTTAGGTCAATGGGTTATGGCTGTAGGACATCCCGGCGGATTTCAGGCGGACCGTAATCCGGTAGTTCGCTTGGGAAGAATTGTTCACACATATAAAGACGTGCTTACCTCAGATTGCACACTCATCGGTGGCGATTCAGGTGGGCCTCTATTTGGTATGGATGGCCGCGTTGTTGGGATTCATAGTCGAATCGGACCTGAACTCAGTCACAATGTTCACGCTCCTGTTGATTCCTATAAGGAAGGTTGGGAGCGAATGGCCAATGAGGAGCAATGGGGACAGATGCCCGGAGCTCCTTTAGTTGGGGTAACCGGAGGGCAGAACCCAGACAAAGCGGAAATTGAGAGCATCGTTCCTGGTAGTCCGGCTGCCAAAGCAGGGATCCGCAAGGGAGATATCATCATCGAATTTGCAGGCAAAGACATTTCGACTTTTGACTCGTTAGTCAATGTTGTGGGAATTCACCGTCCCGGAGAAGAGGTGATGGTGAAGATTCTAAGGGATGACAAGGAGATCGATATTAAATTGACGATTGGTCAGGCTAATGGTCGTATTCCGGATGCTCCTGAAGAAGATAGTAGTCTGCAGGAACAGCCAGTAGCTGCTGAATATAACAGTTGGCTTAGTTATATTGCCGCTTATAAACCAGCTACGATTCACCAAAAGAATCATTCCGAGATCGTCGATGCATTTACACCGGTGGTGACGAAAGCCGGCAATTCCACCGTGAAGGTATTGGACAAGAAACGCCCGCTGGCCTTAGGTGTCATTGTGAGTGCTGACGGCTATGTACTAACCAAAGCAAGTGAAATCCTCAGTGATGAACGTGAATTTCCTTTGATATGTGAAGACTCTCGTGGCAACAAGTATGAAGCCAGTTTTGTTTCACACCGTCCCAAAGTGGATCTGTTGATGTTGAAGCTGGATGCTCGGAAGCTGAAACCAATTAAATGGAATACGGATCCACAACCATTGGGAAGTTGGTTGGTTTCCCCCACCAATAATGGGAAACCGTTAGCCATCGGCGTGGTAAGTGCGCACCCACGTGCTATTCGTGGCGGGCTGTTGGGTGTCTTCTTAGGTGAAACACCAGATGGTGTCCGCGTTGAACAGGTCTTTCCTAATACAGCTGCCGCCCGTGCCAAAATGGCGCGAGGTGACATTATTCTTAAAGTTAATGAAGTTGAAATCATCAACCGTGAGCACTTGATCGAAACGGTTCGCAGTCACTTGCCCGGGGAAAAGATCACACTCGAGGTGCGACGAGGAGATGAGCAATTAGATATCGATGCGGTGTTAGGTCGGGAAGAAGATATCGCTGGTAGCCGAGCTGTGGAACAACAGAATCTCGGAGGGCCACTGAGTAGTCGCCGTAGTGGATTCCAATCCGTATTACAGCATGATACGGTTCTGCGTCCCGAGCACTGTGGCGGGCCTATACTCAATACTAAAGGTCAGGCCATTGGAATCAATATTGCCCGTGCCACGCGAGTGTCTTCCTACGCTCTACCTGCGACGGTTATCGTCGCATTCATCGAAGAAATGAAAACACGTGATGCGGATGCAGTAAACGAACCGGGCGACGCAGCGAATTAGTTGGATGAACTCTGTCGCTGGTTAACGTTCCAGATAGGCTTGCAGCATTTGTTGGGCCGCAATCATATCTAGTCGTTTCTTGCGTTTACTGGCTTTGATATTGCCCGCGATCATCAGTTCGTGGGCCAGCGACGTAGTGAATCTCTCATCATGAAATGTGATCGGTCGCGCAGTGACTTCTGCTAACCAAGCTCCGAATTCTCGGGCTTCCTGACTTTTGGCTGTTTCATAGCCATCGGTGCTGATCGGTAGGCCGACAACAAACCCGACAATCTCTTCTTCCTTGACGAGCTCATTAAAACGTCGGGCATCGGCATCCAGATCCCGACGTTGATAATTCTCAACGGGGCTGGCAAAGGATTGGCCCTTATCACAAATAGCAATGCCGATCCGTACGGTACCAAAGTCGATACCAGCCAGGCGGCCGGTCTGAGGGAATGCGTTAGTCACGTTTGAGTTTACTTGAGGGGAGTACGGGTTGGTTCCGATTCAAAGTAACCACTTTTTAAGAATCGATGGACGTATTGTAATGTCTCATGTTGGTTCATAATTCGGGTGTGAGTGGAATTGACAGTGCGAAAGTCACGGGCGCCCGCGAGTTTCGACTCTTCCACTGTGACCACTAGATCGTTGGGACCATCAAGTAAGGGATTTCGTACCAGATTACTTGTCATGACCCCTGCGAGAATGCCAAATTCAAAATCGGGTGTTGCCAGCTGTAATTCAAGATCATCAAAGCCGTTAGCTAGTTCCTGCCCAGAGATTCCCCAAATCGACTCGAATAGGATATTGTCGTTTACAGCTCGGCCGAATGACGAGCCTTGATTAGGCGGAGCGAGCATAACCATACGTTTGATTCGTTGGTCGGTGTGAGTTCTCAAAAAACGCCGGACAATAATATTCCCCATGCTGTGCCCCACCAATTGAATTTCCGCATCTTTTGGGAAATGCGAGATGAGTTCATTGAATTTCTCTGCATGTTGGCTGATTGTCTGTCGCGTACTAGCGTAACTCCAACTGATCACATCGGCTGCCTGTCTATCACGCAGATATTTTCCCAGCGGTTCCAGAGAGTTCTTTGTGCGAATGACGCCATGCAGTAATACGATGATCTTTTGCTTATAAGGTCGAATCGTTCCGTCCTGAACCCAGGTGTCGAATCGTTCCTGACATTGATCGTAGGAACCCCAGGCGCGTCGCACGTTCTTACCATCTAGAACTCGGCAGTGGTTGGTATAGTGATTTCGCTGAATACGCCAATCACCTTGGACGCGGATATCAGTCCAAAACTGCTTTCCGCCAAGCGTCTTAAACTGCAGATTAATATTCAAGGGAGATTCATCATTGGATATTGCAAAATTGGAATGTAAAAAAGCGAGTGCCAATGTTGCTAGAGTTTTACGTCTCGAGGAATTCATCAATATACAATCCTATAGGTGTAAGCTATCCTGCTTGGATTCTAAAAGGCGGACTAATTTCCGTACGGATTCCTCCTCCTGTTTATTCGCAACCAACGTGGCGTCCTCCGTATGGACAATGATTAAATCACTCACGCCAATGGTGGCAACTAAATGATCTTTCGACGATTGGATAATCGAATTAGTAGTTTGGATTCCGACGTGCTTCCCAACGACGGTGTTGTTGTTTGCATCGGTAGGGAACAATCTGGATAAAGCCTGCCAGCTTCCGATATCATCCCACTCGAAGGGAGCTTCGATCACCAACACGTTAGCGTGGTGTTCCATAACAGCATAGTCAATGGAAATGCACTCGATAGCTGTGAATTCCCGTTCTATAACATCATGGAAATCCGCTTCGCCACGTCGCTGTACTATCCGATTGATGCGTAGAATCATGTCCGGTTGATACTGTTCTAATGCTTCGAGGATCGCCCGGGCCTTCCAGACAAAGATCCCGGAATTCCAGTAATATCCACCCTCGTCTAGATATTGTTTTGCCGTATCGATAACAGGCTTTTCTTTGAATTGCTCCACTCGAAAAACATCGGAATTAACGGATTTGCCTCGTTGAATATACCCATAGGATTCTGCCGGTCTGTCAGGAGTAATTCCAAAGGTAATCAGCCGGGAAGGATCCTGTTCTACCAATTTATGGGCTTTCGTAACGGCCTCATGAAATGCCTCGACCGGTTGAATGATATGATCACTGGGCATCACAATCATGGTCGCATCCGGATCTTCAGCCGCAATCAAGCCAGCAGCCAGACCAATACATGGAGCGGTATCACGTTTCGCAGGCTCGCCGATAATTGACTTGCTGCTTAAAGCTGGGAGTTGATCTTCAATGGCTGAAACCAACGATTGATTGGTGATGACCGAGATGTTATCAACCGGCACGAGCGAATCCAATCGATCAATGGCTTGTTGAATCAGACTGCGATCACCTCCAAAACTCAATAATTGTTTGGGGATAGCCATACGGCTTAATGGCCAAAAGCGAGTGCCTGCTCCGCCTGCCATCACTACGGCATGTATCATGATCCCTCCGGATAAACCAGGTAGGTGTTTTCAGTAATCTGGTCGGGTACATCAGACCGTTCTAAGAGATGAGGCAAATCAACAGCATAGGTTGGATGTATTTCCACAGTAACTTCATCTGCGACCGAACATCCAGCCTGTTGTAACCAACTCCGATGTAGCTCACTGATACCGCGTCGACTCGTTCGTGGTGTACTAAAATTAGCAGACGAAGCGTTCTTTACTGGAGCAAATACAGATTCCCGAGCGGCTTCCACTGTTAGCGTTCGCTGAGCTAGTGGCAATAGATCGAATATAAATCTCTCAAACTTGATGGCATTAGGTACGTCCGGCTCGACAGGATTTCCCTGATGATCAATGTGAGCCACTTGCTTATGTGCAAAGTGATAAGGTAGCCCGGACGCTGAATTGGCTATTTCCTGAAGGAATCGTCTTTGAAAAACATGGACAGCAATGTTGGCGGCCCAGAACTTAAGCTGCCCCTGAGCATCCTCAGACGTAGCCAAATCATTTGGCATTTCACTGTATTCAATAATCTGCGTGCGATCGTCTACCGCTACGATATTACCTGTTTTCTCGTCCGGAGACATTTTGGCAATGGTTTGTAGTGTTACCTGAGATTCGGAAAGTGAATGATAGCCCAGCAGGGCCGGTGAGCAGGTGGGGGACAGGGGGTTGTCAATTTGCCCGTAAAAGAGTGTGTCGATATTTTGTGACTCACATCGCTCTAAAATGCCAGCAGATTGCATTGCTTCGAGCATTCCTCCATGTCCGTTGGGACTAGTGAATATCTCCGCCTTGCCTTTCATTAGGAGTTTACCCGTCCGAGCGTCCACTGCAGGTATTGCTGGTTGGCAGAAAAACTCGACGCGATCACGACGTTGAAAAAAGTCATTTCCTTCAAAGTAACAAACAGTTTCCTCGTGTACCGTCGGACTCGTCATTACAAACAAAGGGATTTGGGTTTCGTATTTCACTTCATATCCGGCGATTTTGTCGAGCACAAACTGGAAGAGTGTTCGTTCTGACAAAGGCCCAATCCGAAACAATCCCTTGGGATGAGGAAAGCCAAGCCGGCTCCCTTGTCCGCCGGCAACAATTACCACGCCTACTCTTCCATCACGAAGTAATTTCTCTCCTTGGGCATACGCAGCTTCAGGAGAAATCGTAGCGTCTTGTTGTAGCCTGATTGAATTGGGTGGTGTGAGCTTAGAAAGATCTGGTGCGACTTCAGCCTGCTGAGAAAATTGCTCGAAAAGTGACCGTATACCCGGCAGATCAATTTGTTCAATTTGTGCTGCCAGTTGACGCTTGTCGTTGTCGTTGATTGATTGCCAATGTTGCAATACATGCTGTTGGTCGCATGCATTCAGTTGCTCGATAAGTTGAGTAAAGAGTGTATCCATGTCGAATTGGGAAGGAGCAATCCTTATAGCTCACCGCGTACCCAGAGGTAGGCAATGTAGGCTAACGCCGGGAACAATACAAAGATTAACCCATATGTGAATATGGAGGTCCAGATTTTTCGAGGCCATCTTGCCATAGGAGCGTCTTAGTTCATTACAACAAACGGAAGTCTGATTCTATGCTAGGCTGCTTGCGAGGATTCGGCAAACACTTCCACCTGAATCACGACTTCCACAGGCTCGTCATAAATCTGTGTTAATTTCAGTTCCAGACGAAGTCCGAATCTCTGAACTTCGCCTACCATAATCTCTACGCTGGGACCTTCCAATGAGGTTGCATCGACATGTGGAATTCCGGGTAATTCTGGAATAAATGCCAGATGAATTGTTTGGAATCGCTGGCCTGCAGCAAACAGTGTGCGTTGAGAAGCTGAGATTGACTCGCCATACTCATCCCGAGAGCGTATCCAAGACTGGTTTGTTTGCGTGGCGATTTCACCAGATGTCCCAACCGCTCCCACTGGACTATCGACGGAATCAGAAGTTTCCAGGGAACTCAGCAATCGAGCTTCGATGTCCTCCTCGATGACATGATCCGTTTCGGCCGGATTCGTCGTTACCGATGGAGCCTGTCTGCCGTTGACTGTCCACCAAACCACTTCGTTAACAACACTCAGTACCCAAATAATCGCAGTCGCTTCTGAATATGCAGAGGTTACCGTTAGTAATAAGGAGACTTGTAAAAGTGTAAGTGTTTGCAGATACCATCCCCATTTAGCCAATGGCGAACGAGCCGGTTTACTAGGAAGTCCGCATAACCCACGTAGACATCCGATTCCCAAAATTGTACCTAAGCCAATCGCTATGGTTTGAATAGTCTGGATTGGAGTGGAGTAAAAATGACTTCGGGCTAATAGTAGAAATGCAGCAAAGCAGGCAAACAGACAGGGAATGATCACTGACGTATTGCGAAGTACATCCAGGAACGATGTTGGACGTTCACCGGCACTTTCACTAGCTAAACTGTTCATTAAACTACCGCACTGATTGAAGTGCCCGCTGGAAAGAAAACTCAGCAGGTAGGGTACTGCAGAGCGGTAGTGGGTGTAAAGACAAGCGTTAGCTAATTATCCATTTAACAAGTGGGCCATTTAGACAGTTACACAATTAACAAGCCTGAGTTACAGAGCAAGGGAGCTTGCCGGTTCCACCTTCGCCATGCAGGTTTCGGTGGATAAACTCGGTCCTCCGCTATAGTAGCAACGAGTTTATCCGTCGGAGTGCTACGAAGGAGTACGAAGTCGGATTAAGGGCTTGTAAGAAAAATGGGTAGGCCGAAAGGCCGAAGCTAAGTAAACAGTTAACCGTTGAGCAACTGCTTCAACTCTTCAGCTCGGTCCGTGTTTTCCCAACTAAACTCACTACGGCCGAAATGACCACCAGCAGCTGTTTTTCGATAGATCGGTTTTCGCAAATCCAAATAATCAATGATGCCACCAGGTGATAATGGGAAAAACTCGCGAACAACGTCACAAATACGAGCATCATCCACTTGTCCTGTCCCTTGCGTATCGACATGCACACTGACAGGATCAGTAACCCCGATGGCGTAGGCCAACTGGACCTCACAACGTTCGGCTAATCCTGCTGCCACAATGTTTTTGGCAACATGGCGAGACATATAAGCAGCACTGCGATCGACTTTGGTTGGATCCTTTCCACTGAAGGCTCCACCTCCGTGACGGCCCCAGCCGCCATAGGTATCCACAATAATCTTGCGGCCGGTTAGTCCACAGTCCCCGTGAGGACCACCGGTTACAAAGCGACCGGTGGGATTGACGTGGTAAGTGATATCCCCCTGAACCATATTTTCTGGCAGCAGAGGGTTGATGATATCATTGACGATGAATTGTTGGATATCTTCGTTGCTCACCTCAGGACTGTGCTGAGTGCTGACGACTACGGTGTCGATGCGTACAGGTGTCAGCCCGTCGTATTCGACGGTAACCTGGCTTTTACTATCCGGGCGGAGCCAAGAGACTTCATTGCCAAACCGAGCATCATTCAGACGATCCAGAATTTTGTGAGACAGCGCGATGGGAAGCGGCATGAGTTCCTCTTCCGTGTCACGGCAGGCAAATCCAAACATCAGGCCCTGGTCTCCAGCCCCGATCTCTTTACCACTATCTCTGTTTTCATCCACTCCCTGAGCGATGTCGGGACTTTGCCGGTCGATGGAGGTTAGGACTGCACAGGTATCGGCACAAATTCCCATTTCATCATCGGTATACCCGACGTCACGAATAACTCCACGAACGACTTCTGGATAATCGATTTGAGCTTTCGTGGTAATTTCACCAGCAATGATTGCCATTCCGGTTGTTACCATCGTTTCACAGGCAACTCGGCTATAAGGATCCTGTTCAAACAGAGCATCCAGTACTCCGTCCGAAATCTGGTCAGCCAGTTTATCAGGGTGACCCATACTTACAGATTCGCTAGTGAACAAGTATTTTCCAGATGTCACGGGAATGTTTCCTTCGTCCAGTGAGTAATACTAAGAGTAGTTAAACATTTGATTATAGAGCCAGTGGGAACCTGTCGACAACCACAGGGCGAGTGTAGATAGCACTATTAGTAGAGATACTCTACAGGTAACTAAGGATATCGACGGTTCGTCGTGTCGCTCCCTGTTGAGTTGCCACCAGTTGGGCAGCCGTCGTTCCCATTTCAGCAGCGTCTTTCGGAGATTCAATATTCCAACGCAGGAATTCCTCAAACTGTTCAGCGGAGTTGATGACTTTGGCCGCTTTATGATGCAAAAGCAGTTCTACGATGTCTTTGAAATTCCAAGTATGCGGTCCAAAGCAGACTGCCGCGCCGTAGGCAGCCGGTTCGATCATATTCTGACCTCCTCGACTTCCCATACTACCACCTACCAAAGCGATATCGGTGAGTCCCCACCAGGCCCCCAATTCACCGATGACATCGACTAGAAGTAGCCGTGAATCTGAAGTTGAATTGTCGGAGAGATCAGAACGGCGGTGATATGGTATTTTTGACTGGTCACAGAGCTTCGCGACCTCGTCAAATCGTTCGGGATGACGAGGCACGAGGATGAGTTTCAGTTGAGGGTAAGTCTCGTAGTATTTGGCGAAGGTTTGGAGGCATAACTTCTCCTCTTCCACCTGTGTCGACCCGGCCAGTAAGACAACGTCCTGTTGCTGAATACTGGCTAGCTCCTGTAATTGACGTGTCTTCTCATTGTGGCGGTCTGATTCAGCTCCATCGAATTTAATACTGCCGGTTACCGTGACCTGTTCCCTGGTTGCACCGATTTCGAAGAAACGCTGGGCATACTGTTCATTTTGCACAGCGATGTGCTTTAGTTTTTTTATGGTGGGTCTAATCATCCATCCCAGTCGCCGATAGCCTTTAGCACTGTTTTCACTGAGTCGTCCATTAATAATGGCAACGGGACAACAACGGGAGGCATAGTGGATTAGATTGGGCCATAATTCGAGCTCAATCAGTATGAACAAATCCGGCTGGATTCGCCGTAAAGCAGACTTAACTGCCCAACTGAAATCCAACGGGCAATAGAAAATAGTGCGGGGAGAGTATTTTTGTCGTGCCAATTCATAACCAGTCTTAGTGGTCGTACTAATGACACATTCCCAATCCGGGTATCGTTGCTCCAATTCCTGTAGGACGGGCTGAAGTAAATTAACTTCACCAACGCTGACCGCATGAAGCCAGATTCTTCGTTGGGAGGAATCGACGCCGGCACCGGGAAGTCGAGGGACGAGTCCAAGGAACTTCTGAGAGAATCCCTGACGGTACTTTCCTTTGGTGATGGCGCTAAGCACTAACCACGGCAACAGCAGTGTGAGTAACAGCAGATAGATGAGATTCCGCATATAGGGCATAGCGAATCCATTCCTTTACCCTGACTATTCCCGGTTGTCCTATTTGCCGTAACAACAGTGTTTGTACTTTTTACCACTTCCACAGGGGCAAGGGTCATTGCGTCCAACTTTCGGAGCTGCGTTGCGGACCGTCTTTGGTTTCGATGAGCTAGGCTGAGAAGGGTCGCCACCGCCCTGATTTCGCACTGCATCGCTGGAAGAAATGCCATCCTCATGTGTCGCCGACGTTTCCACCCAGGTGGATCCAACAAATTGTTCATTCAGTTGCTCCATTCGGAAAATCAAGTCAGTAACCTGTTCACCGATAGAGAACCACATTTTGTCGTAAAGTTTCATTCCTTCACGTTTGTACTCAACCTTGGGATCCTTTTGCGCGTAGCCACTCAGCCCGACGCTACTCCGCAGGCGATCCATCGTTAAAAGATGTTCCTTCCAGGCAGAGTCAACGATTTGCAATAATAATGCTCGTTCCATCCGACGCATTTCTACGTGGTGTTTTTCTTCCACTGCCGAGGACAGGTGGCGATAGAATTCGTCTCTAACACAATTTCCCAGCTCTTCCACTGAGATTTCACTATCGACGTTGTCTCGTAACCATAAGGAAACAGCCGCGATTTCCCCTTCGTTGGCGATACGATTTAAACGAGTGGTTTCGGCTTGCTCTGCAAAGAACTCCGCAGTTTTTTCCTTGGCCCACAATCGATGGGCTTTTGAACGCTTTTGGCTAGCTAGGCTCAGGTCGACTAAGGTCTCCTGCAGCTCTGTCCTCTGCATATTGCGGATACTGTCGATTGAAATTTCAGCATTAAACCGTTGGGAGGCCCATTCGATCAATCCTTCGCGATCCAGTTTTTTGTCGCTACCTCCGCCGTAGCGGTAGATTCCTGCCATCACAGGATATTCCGCTTCACGGTGTTGATACATCTCTATCGCGCGATTGTGAATGGAGTGCAGTAGCTCGTCATTGTTTTGGTCCTTGAGTTCGCCTTCATCCAGCTCGAACCCAAACTTATTACGTACCCAAGTCGCCAGTGAACTACGCCCAAACCGTTCGTCGAGGAAGATCGATCCGTCGGATAGATCGACTTTGTCGATATGGGCATAAGCCAATTCAGCCAAGTCATCTTCCATGTCGTCCAACTCAAATGCATGCAGGTCACGAGGACGTAATGAGGTGTTCCAATTGGAATTCATAAATTTAGCTAGTGCCAGCCAATTCCATTCCGCTTCATCGAAGTCCCGAGGCAGGTTTTCATCGACCGAGTCTCGAATTCGACGCATGGCAGAGCGATAGGCGAACCGTCGTGCTTCTTCATCGGCCTGTTTGAAATCCATGCCTTTGAACACATTGGCTTCTTCCTGCATATTGAATTGAGAATTGACCCAGGCAGTGAAGGATTCCACACCATAGTTGGGTTCCAGGAATACATTGACATAGTGCTCAATCTGTTCTTCCAAACAGTCAGTGACTTTGGTAGAGACATTTTCGCCATCTAAAATCTGCTGGCGATAGTTATAGAGACGCTTTCGTTGCGTATCCATCACTTCGTCATATTCCAACAGATTCTTTCTGATCTCAAAGTTTCGTTCTTCGACTTTTTTCTGGGCCGCTTCGATACGTCGGCTGACCATTTTGTTTTCAATGCGGTCTTCCGGACTCATCCCGAAGCGAGACAACATGGATTTTAGGTTGCCACCGCCAAAGATTCGCATGAGGTCATCGTCGAGAGAGAGAAAGAATCGGCTGCTACCAGGGTCACCCTGACGGCCACAACGTCCTCGAAGCTGAAGGTCGATGCGGCGTGCATCATGACGCTCGGTTCCAATAACATGCAGTCCACCGAGTTCCTTGAGCTCTTCGCCTTCCTCGGCCATCTTGTATTCTTCATCGATCTCACGAACCAGATCGTCCCAGATATCCTGAGGGACTTCTAGACGGGTTGGGTATTCGTTTTGCAGTCGGGACCAGGCCAGTGTTTCCGGATTACCTCCAAGCACGATATCGGTACCACGACCAGCCATGTTGGTGGCAATGGTAACAGCCCCGCGTCGACCTGCCTGAGCAATAATCTCGGCTTCTCGCCCATGGTTTTTCGCGTTCAGAATTTCGTGCTTCACACCTCGTTGTGTGAGGAATTCTGAAATTGCCTCACTCTTCTCAATCGAGACGGTACCGATCAGGACAGGGCGTCCGGCTCGATGGATTTGAGCAATATCGCTTTGGTCAATAGTTTCCCGTTTACGACTGTCTGACGGAAGGAGGACAACAGAGTTTTCATTTTCGGATTCTATCGTACCGCTATAGAGATCGCCGTTGTAGTATTCAATAGTGTCGTACTTGTTCAAGGCTTCTACTTCATCGGCCACGGCCTTGAATTTATGCTTCTCTTCGAGATAGATAACGTCAGTATGCTCTTTGCGTTGCAACTCGCGATTGGTAGGAATCGCGACGACATTCATTTTGTAGATATCCCAAAATTCTTTGGCTTCCGTTAACGCTGTCCCGGTCATTCCGGAGATTTTAGAATAGAGTTTGAAGTAATTTTGAAGTGTGATCGTCGCGAGTGTCTGCGTTTCTTCTTTAATCTTGACACCTTCTTTGGCCTCCACCGCCTGATGCAGACCATCGGACCATTGGCGTCCGTCCATTAAACGGCCGGTAAACTGGTCGACAATGATAATGCGACCTTCACGAACAACGTAATTGACATCCTTCTTATAGAGGTGGTGCGCCTTCAGGGCATTATCGATCAGGTGCGGCCATTCCATGTTGCCTGCGGTATAAAAGCTCTCAACCCCCGCTAATGTCTCGGCAGTACGAATTCCTTCGTCGGTCAAATTGACACTATGGTCTTTCTCATTAACGACAAAGTGAGTTTCTTTCTTGAGTTGTTTGGCGAGCTTTTCTGCTTCACCGTACTTTTTGAGATTGTCATGAGCCGGTCCGGAGATGATTAACGGAGTACGGGCTTCATCAATCAGAATGTTGTCGACTTCGTCGATAATGGCAAATGTAAGTTTTCCCTGAGACTGCTGTTGATGTTTTGGGAACCGGTCGTCGCCACTGGCAGCAGGACGCATATTGTCTCGTAAGTAATCAAAACCAAACTCATTATTGGTTCCATAGGTAATGTCACATGCATAGGCTGCCTGACGTCTACTTGCCTTCATGTCACTTTGAATACAACCAATGGTAAGGTTGAGTCCGATGAACAGAGGGGCCATCCATTCCATGTCACGACGAGCAAGGTAGTCATTGACGGTAATCACATGGACGCCATCACCACTAAGTGCATTCAAATAGGCCGGCAGTGTGGCAACCAGTGTCTTTCCTTCTCCGGTGACCATTTCGGCAATCTTGCCTTCATGTAATACCATCCCACCAATCAACTGGACATCGTAATGCCGCATTCCAAGCCATCGACGGCCCGCTTCCCGGACTACCGCAAACGCTTCGTTGCGAATGTCGTCCAGAGTTTGACCTGCCTTGAGACGCTCCTGAAAAAGTGTCGTTTGCCGGCCCAATTCGTCATCCGACATCACCTGATACTGTTGCTCTAAAGCATTGATTTGCTCGACAACTGCCAGATACTTATCGACCTGTCGTTTATTGGACGAGCCAAATGCCGACGTGACAATCGAGTCAAAGGTGTTGACTAACCCAAGGAAAAAGGCTGAGATGAGCTCCCAGATTCTTACAAATATGTCCATTTTTGCTCCGATCCAAACTCGAGTTTTCGACGGGTCGCTACTTGCCAGCTTAACTGTCAGAAACGTCGGTTCGAATCTTGTTGTTGCTCGTTTTAATTGATTCGTAAAGAATCCGTCCCCGAAGTTAGGGGAGGATTGTTACAAAGCATAAACGCTTATGTATATCTTATGTGTATATAGTTCCGTTGGTAGCTTATCTCTATATGAAAAAGCGGTCAACGGTGGTTATTTCAACCATCATACCACTGCGAAGTTTTCTTCTGGGGATAATCCTCTTCGACAACAAATCACTTTCAGAGAGTGTCGTGCGGAGACCAATCGTATGTCCCTGTAACTTGTATAATTAGACCGTCATTCGAAAGATTGATTGCATACAAACTTCCCCCCTTTTTGGACCGTCTCATGAATTCAATTCGGCAAGCCTCCGTTCTTATGCTCTTGCTTACACTCAACCTCGTACCGTCGGTCTGTTGGGCTCAAGCCCCGGAAGCACAGTTCCGAGAAAGGAAAGAAATTACTTCGGACGTATTCCTACTTCCTTACTTTTTAGGTAATGGAGAGACAGGAATTTATTTTGCGTACAGTCATGATGGATTGAAATTTCGCTGGCTCGCCGACCGTGAAGTAATCCTGCCAGCGCCGGATTGGGGAAACGAAAGCTTAACGCGTGATCCTTCGGTTTTGTATCACGACGGCAGATTTCATATGATTTGGACGACCAGTTGGAATTCCCGCACGATTGGTTACGCTTCTTCAAAAAACCTGCGTGATTGGTCCACACCTCGACGGATTGAAATCTGGGGAAACCGTCAGGATATAAAGAACACCTGGGCTCCGGAACTTCATTGGAACCCCGAGCAAAAGAGATTTTTGATTCTTTGGAGTTCCACATCACTCGAAGAATTAAACGATGGCGACGGCAGTGAAGACCCACATGGATATGATCATCGAAGTTACTTCAGCATGACTCGAGATTTCAAAAAATTCACCAAGCCCGAACTCCTCTATAGCCCACAGGACCCCGAATACAGTGTGATAGACCCATTTATTGCACATGATGACCGAGGGACGGATTCTAAGAAAGATGATCGCTGGGTGATGGTGATTAAGCATGAGCTAGGAGAAGCACAGGGAGGGAAAAACCTACGCCTGACCTTCTCCAAAAATATGCTGGGCCCTTATCAGCCAAAATTAGGCCCTCCCATCGTTGGTGCGGGTACCTCGATTGTGAATCAAATGGGAGAGGGACCGACCTTGTTTCGTCACGAAGGCAAGTGGCATCTCTATTGGGACGCTCCAGGTAGCGAATTCTCGTATTGTCTGGCTACCAGCAAAGATTTGGTGCATTGGGAGAATCGATCAGCCGAGCTGGAATTGCCTGTCAAGCAGATGCGGCATGGCACGGTTTTACGCGCACCGCTACTGGCGATCCCCAGTCTTATTCCCTAAGCTCCTGAAATAGATTGTTATTCACTATAATAGCGTCATCATTTATCACGAATGAAAGTAAACAGTTTACAAGGTCATCACGTTGCCAAAGACAGCCGTTACAACGGACATTCAAGGGAAACTAATCCTCTTAGGAACAGGCACAAGCGTTGGTGTTCCTTCCATCGGGTGCGGATGCTATGTCTGTACGAGTGATAACCCCAAGAACAATCGCACACGCTGTTCAGTTGTGATGGGGCTGGAGCAGGGTAATCTGTTAGTCGACACAGGTCCCGATTTACGGCACCAGCTTTTGCGAGAAAAAATCGGATTGATTCATGCAGTCCTTTATACTCATGAACACGCTGACCATATTTTTGGCATGGATGACCTACGACTGTTTCAATTCTACCTTGGCCATAGTGTTCCAATTTTTTGTGAAGCTCGGGTCGAGCAACGTTTGCGTCAGTCCTTTGATTATGCCTTTACAAAGCGTGAGCAAACCCACCGAGGTTCGATCCCTCAGTTGTCCATGAATGAGATTACGACTGAGCCATTTCAGGTCTTAGATACCGAAGTCGTGCCGATTCGCTTGCATCACGGTCCGCGTTTTAAGGTGCTTGGTTTTCGCGTTGGAAATATTGCGTATTGCACAGACACCAACGAGATTCCCCCAGAGAGCCTGCCCTTGCTTGAAGGACTCGACTGCCTCATCCTGGATGCCCTGCGCAGGAAACCACATGCGACTCACTTTGGACTCGATGAAGCAATTGCAGTTGCTCATCAAATAGCAGCCAAGCGAACTGTGTTTACACACATTTCGCATGATCTTGAGCACGAGCAAACGAACGCCAGATTACCAGACTCGATGGAACTTGGTTATGACGGGATGCAAATCGCGTTAAGCTAGTTCGTCTGGTCTTTGATATATTCGCCGGTAATGGTCAGCACTTCCCTGTTGTAGAAAGTATCCGGGAAGACTTCTGCTTCGCCATTCGCGCGTTTTTCAAGATTGTCCTGAGCTTCTTCTTGAGCCGAGTTTTCATCTCGTTTTGCAAAGAATACTTCTTCGACAAGTGAAATCCGTTTTTCTTTCTGTTGTTTTTTATACTCATCAATTTGAGTTAGGAGCTTTTGAAAGTCTTCAGATTTCTCGATGCGTTGTTCCGAAGCAGCTTTTAGTTTTGCAATGATTTCCTCGTCGCGGGCGCCCAGATGTTCCTGCACTTGATCATCCACTTTGTCGAAGGGAACTGGATAATCAAGATCTGATTCGGAGACCTTCAGGTGATCGGTGATGGAAGGCAGTATGATATCAGAGTAGACACCACGCTGTTGAGTACTTGCTCCGCCAGGACGATAGAACTGTTGGGTTGTAATCTTTAGGGCTCCCAGGTTGGGTGGGTTATTGATGCTAAAGAATTGGGCTCCCAGTTCCAGGAAGTTTTGCACGGTACCTTTACCGTGTGTGGTCGAGTCTCCGACAACGATGCCGCGGCCGTGATCGACAATCGCGCCCGCAAAGATTTCACTAGCACTCGCACTGAATTTACTGCAGAGTACGACTAGTGGGCCGTCATAACTGGTTCCCTTATTGCGATCTTCATATTGCTGCACTCGACCGGAAGGATCTTTCACCTGAACGACCGTACCCAGATCGATAAATAAACCAGTCAAATCGATGGCTTCCGTCAAACTACCACCGCCGTTGGTGGAAAGGTCCATGATCATTCCATCAATGCCTTCCTCATTGAATTCGTCAATGATACGACGACAGTCTCGTGTGGTACTGCGATAGTCTTTGACACCTTTCCGGGCGGCATCCATATCCATATAGAACGAAGGTAAGTTGATCACGCCGATCCGAAGTGTTTTCTTCGTGCCCGGCAGATTATGCTCGATGATTTCTCCTCGAGCTTCGCTGTCCTTCAATTCGATCTTAGCTCGTTTAATTGTTAGGACTTTCGTCTCCTGACTTTCCTCCGGAATGATTCCTAGGCGGACAGTTGAGCCTGGTTTTCCTCGAATCAATGAAACAACATCGTTAAGTTTCATATCGATGACTTCCTGCATTTCGCCTTCCGTATCCTGTCCGACACTGACAATGCGGTCACCTGTTTTAAGCTCTCCCTGCTTATCGGCTGCACCACCAGGAATGATGCGAGTGACTTTGGTGTATCCGTCTTCGAGGGTTAACTGCGCCCCGATACCATCGAGATTTAACCGCATCTGGATTTCAAAGTTTTCAGAGCTCGTTGGCGACATGTAAGTCGTATGTGGATCATAACTGGTTGTCACGGAAGTCAGGAAAATTTCGAGCAAGTCGTCGCTCTTGGTTTGCTCCATTTGTTTTAGCTGACTACTGTATCGCCGGTGGAGTCGTTCCCGAGCATCCTCACCTTCCGTTTTATCTCCTTTGAGAACCAGGAAGTTGTACTTAATTCGCTTACGCCAGCGTTCGGTTAACTCTTCCCGAGTTTTAGAAAATTCAAGATTGTCCCAGTCAGTATTGATGTATTCCTCTACCGTAAAATCATGCTTAGCGTCGATGAGGTGATGGACAACAGTGATGCTCTCTTCCATACGGCTCATGTATTTTAAAAACACATCATGCGCGAATTGAAGTTCGCCACTTTTCAGCATGTCATCAATCTCAGTCTTCTTCGATTCAAAAGCATCAATATCCTCTTGGAGAAAGTAAAGCTTCATTGGATCAAGGCGATCGATAAATGTTGCTAAGGACCGTTCTGAAATCTCATCGTCTAACTCATGACGAGTGAGATGTTGTGACGATACAATGCCGCGAACCATTAAGGCAATTTGCCGGTTTTTCGTGCTTGGTTCCCCAATTTCCGCACCCACGATAAATGGAAGCGTGACTCCAAAAAGAAGTAATACGGAAACAGTTCGTAGGATGTTTTTGCGTGTATTAACCAGGGGCATAGAAAAATCCAGTAAATGTGATAAATGAATTATGTCGAGTCACCAAGATTTCACATCAAGTGCCGACTGGACCGAAAAAATGGAAGCCGGTTTTAAGCAAAAATTTGATCACCAAAAGAATGTTAATGCGTTGATGTGACTTAGACAAGTCGAATCAGCCGCCAATCAACAGTCAGTGAATCGGATTCACCAAAAATCACAGAGGTCTAAATCATGGAGTTGTTCACTCCCCGATTTTAAGCCTTTTTCGAGTGCATGTGTTTGTCCTCAAGAGTATTCGGGTAATTTCTTAGTTTACTTAGTCACTTTCGAGCCATGAGATAATTTGATCATCCAGCCAACGGCGGCCCTTGCTGGCCAGATAACCCATATGCCCACCATGCGGTGTCCGAAATAAGTTTGTCGTTTCCGAAAGCTGAACGTTATCAAATATTTCAGCAGGAACTACCGGATCATCATCTGCAATCATTATCTTTGTTGGCACGGAAATACGATGCAGGTTCAATTTGCTGCTGCTTCGCTGATAATAGTCATTGGCATCCTGGAATCCATTCAAGGGAGCTGTGAATCGGTCGTCGAATTCAAATAACGATTTTGGAAATGGTGTTAATCGAGACCACTTGCAGTCGGGATGGTGCTTTAGTCGTTGAGCAATGTCTTTTTTAAGAGAACGAATAAACTGATAATCATAGAATCCCCAATACTTCTTTTTTATCTGGTGACTGGCATAGGCCAAATCGATTGGTGGGCAAATGGCAATCGCTTGTTCGATGCTGATACTTGGAGTTTCTTCTGATTCGCTTAGCAGCTTAAGAAGAATATTTCCGCTGAGCGAATACGCAACAACGCGTATGGAACTGGAATGAGTAAATTCCTGAATCCACTGAATTGTCCGCGCCAAATCATCACTCGCTCCGGCGTGAGCAGTTCGTTTAGCCACAGGAATGCCCAGCCCGCAACCGCGCATATCCATTCGAAATACTCTCTGGTTATTTTGACGAAGACGTTTTGCCAGTCGTGTCAGGTACGACGATGCATGAGAACCACCCAATCCATGCACTAAGAGAGTGGGGAGATCCGGTGCAGCGGAGGCAGGAGAGTCATCATAAACGAAAAGTGAGTCACCATCGGGAAGCTCAATTTTGTGTTGCACCGTCTCTGGTAACGATTTTGTGCCACCGAATAGGGCAGCTAAAATCGTCTGACGATGACGACAACTCATAAATCTCCTTGGCTTGAAATCCAGATAAGTAACAGCCATAGTTATGGTTTTCCCCAGCCCCCTCCCCCCGGTGTTTCGAGGGTAAGTTGGTCGCCCGGCATAACCGATAGTTGCTGTCGATTACTAATTGTCTGTTGTCTACCGTCAGATTGAGTGAGTAAGTTGAGCCCCGGTTTTCCTGGCAAGCCACCTTGAATACCGGGTGGAGCATTTGAATGGCGGCGTTGAGTTAGCAGTGAGACAGTGACGGACTTTAGAAATGTCATCTTGCGGATAATGCCATTTCCGCCGTGTTTTATGCCTCGTCCACCAGATCCCGAACGAATAGAGAATTGATCCAGTCTTACCGGATACCTTTGCTCGAGGATTTCTGGGTCGGTAATTCGTGTGTTAGTCATATGAGTGTGTACGGCATCGGCCCCATGAGCCAAAGCTGTCGCGCCAGCTCCGCCACAAATAGTTTCGTAGTACCCAAACGTCTCATCTCCAAACAACAGGTTGTTCATGGTGCCCTGACTGGCAGCCGATAACTGCAAAGCGCCGATTAGGACATCGACTATCCGTTGGGAGGTTTCTACGTTGCCACCGACAACGGCCGGAGAATCTGAAGCTGTTGGCCCCGCGTTTGGATTGAGTAAGCAAGGCGGCAAAACGAGTGTAATCGGATCCAATACTCCCTGATTCAAAGGGATCGGCTGGTTTATCAGCAACCGTAATACGTAGATGACTGCCGCCGTCACGATCGCTCGGTTGGCATTAAGGTTGATTGGAAGTACATCAGATGTTCCGGTAAAGTCGATCGTCGCAGTGTCTCCTTCGATGGTCACTGTCACGCACAATTTTGCTTCATACGGTTCCGTAAAATGTTCATCTAAAACGTCTTCGTATTGGTAGACACCATCGGGCAAGTCCCGGATTGTTTGACGAGTTCTAGCCGCAGCTGCCTGCTGAATTAGATCCATATATCGTAAGACATTGTTTTCACCTCGCCGTTGAATCATCCTCTGCAGATCATCAGCGCCCTGTCGATTGGCTGCAATCTGAGCATTAATATCGGCAATGTTGGCATCGATGCTACGGGAGGGATAGGCGCTGTTTCCGAGCAAAGCTCTCAGAGGTATTTCTTCCGATTGTCCAGCGTTGACTATTTTCTGGGAACGGATCAGCACTCCTTCCTCTGCCAGTGATTTGGAAAACGGAGGCATCGAACCCGGCGTAATTCCTCCCAGTTCGGAATGATGAGCTCGGCTGGCTGTAAAAAAGAGCCGCTCATGTTGGGAATTGAAGACAGGCGTGATAACCGTGATATCAGGTAAATGGGATCCACCGCGATAAGGATCGTTAGTAATGAAGACATCGCCCGGTTGTATTTGATGATGGTCTTCAATCACTGCGCGAACAGCTTCACCCATAGCACCCAGATGGACAGGGATGTGAGGCGCATTGACTACCAAGCCGCCCGAGGCTGTAAAGATCGCACAACTAAAGTCCAGACGCTCCTTGACGTTGACACTACTTGAGGTGTTCTGAAGTGTTAACCCCATCTGGTCTGCAATCGATGCAAATTGATTGTTGTAGATTTCCAGTAAGGCAGGGTCGGAGTTGGTCGTATTCCTGACTTCTTGAGGATCGCTAGCGTCACGGGATTTGTTCAAAACAATCATACCGTCTGGAAGCACTTCGGCCGTCCAGTCTGGATCAATGACTGTGGTGGAGACCGCTTCGGTAATGATGGCAGGTCCTGAGATCAGATCCCCAGACTGCAAAGTACGTCTGGAATAAACACAGGCGTCGTGGAATTTCCCCTGATAGTAAATGCTCGCTGGCTCTGTTGGCGGCTTGTCGCCCAGTGGTGGATTCTCCATTGAGGTCTCTGGAGGGTTCGTTTGGCCAGTAGCTTCGAGTCGGAGTGTAACGAGCTCAAGCTCTGTATCGGAGGTGAATCCGTAGCGACGTTGGTGAGCTGATTGAAAACGATGCTGTAAACCATCCGCATCGACCGACCAGATCAACTCGTTGGAAATTCCGGCGATCAATTCAACCGTCAGCGTTGCATCGATACCTTGCGGGCGCACTTCGGCAAGCACTCTTACGTGAATGTTCTGATGCTCGATTCCCTCGTTAAGAACCAGATCGATTAGAGTATCACTCGCTTTCTTGAAAGGGGATTGAAGGTCATCGAGTACTGATTGGGTAAGTGGTTTATAGACTCCGAAGTTTGTTTGCCGGGATATGTTTGCGTGACCGATGCCATAGGCCGACAAAATTCCAGCGTCAGGGTGGTTGAGGATTTTGGTCATGCCGAGGAGTTGAGCTACCTGACAGACATGTTGCGATGCTGCGCCTCCGAAATTGACCAAAGTATACTCCGCTGGGTTATATCCCTTAGCTACGCTGATGTTGCTGATGGCCTGGGCCATGTTGTGATTGGCGATTGTGAGGAATGCTTCTGCTAGGTCATGGAGTTGGTATTCGTGTCCGGTTGCTTCATGGATCTCGGTAATGAGGGCCTCGAGCCGTGCAATCGCCGCGTCGGGATATAAGGGAATGGAAAACTGTTGCGGCAAGATTCTACCGAGAATTAAGTTTAGGTCCGTGACGGTGAGTGGCCCTTGTTGTCCATAACAGGCTGGCCCGGGATGGCTACCAGCACTTTGAGGCCCCACTGTGAGCTTCACTCCATCGAAGCTGCAAATCGATCCTCCGCCTGCCGCGACGGTTTCGATTGCGAGCATCGGAGTCACGATTCGGACTCCGGCTTTTTGCGTTTCGTATTCGTATTCAAATTGCCCGTCATAACGAGAGACGTCTGTACTCGTCCCTCCCATATCGAATCCGATGGCCTTTTGGAATCCAGCTTGTTTGGCGACGTGTGAAAACCCGACGACTCCGCCAGCCGGCCCAGACAAGATGGAGTCCTTTCCGGAAAACAAGTCTGCCGGAATCAATCCGCCTGACGAGGTCATAAATCGAATTGAAGAATCTGGATGGAGTTGTTGTCTAATGTCGTTGAGGTAGTCGGTGAGAACTGGGTTGAGGTAGCTATTCAGGACAGTTGTGTCTGCTCGTGACACGAGCTTAATGAGAGGTGATACTTCCGAGGAAATACTGACGTCTTTAAATCCCAGTTCATTCGCCAGTGTTTTTAATGCCTGTTCATGAATGTCATTGGTGTAGGAATTCATCAGGCAGATGGCAATGGACTGGATTCCTGTTTGTCGGGCTTGTTGGAAAGCTTCTCTGGCCAAAGGAATTTGTAGTGGTTCGAGAACTTCTCCGTTCGTATCAATGCGTTCCTGGACTTCGAAGGTTGATTCAAACAGTGGGTGGGGCTTTTGGATATTTAAGGTGAAGAGATCTGGGCGATCTTGATTTCCGATGTGAAGAATGTCTCCAAATCCCGCCGTAGTCACAAACAATGTTCGCGCACCGGTACGTGTTAACAGCGCATTGGTGCCGCGCGTTGTGCCAAGTCGTAAACTTATCGGTGGTAAGGAGTCGGTTAACGGAACTCCAAGCAAATAATGAATGGCGATCAGAGGAGCTTCCAGTGGCGTATGAATTTCATAGCGTAGCCCAGTGGATCCATATTCAGCCGGTAGCACGAATTCCGATTCCAGCTGCAATGATGCTTCTTGACTCTCCGCAATCGGTGACTCAAAGATTAACTGCCCATCGCAGTCCAACACGCGTAATTGGGCTCCGTTCCAGAATGCTGGAGGATCCTGCTGACGTCGGTGGTCATACAGGACATTACCTTCAACGTGTTCTATTAACCCGGGCGTAATGGCCGAGCTAAGTAGCTTGTGACGCTGCAAAAATTCGCTTTTTGGGTTCGGAGGACAAGCGATACAGTCGGTAAATGTCCCGCCGACATCAATCCAGAATTGCCACAGCTGGTTTTTCAAGAGACGCTAGCTTTTCTTTGCACCGATACAAATCAGTTGTGAATAGGTACGGAGGTACATCCGTCCACCGGCAACGGCAGGAGTACTGCGACTATCCTCACCTAACGGGTTGGTTGCCAGGACTTTAAATTCTTTGCTAGCCGCAATCACATGGACGATTCCTTCTTCGTCGATGCAGAATAATTTATCCCCAACTCGAATTGGCGACCCGGAAAAGGCACAATCCAATCGCTTTTGATAATAGACTTCACCAGTCTTTGTATCCATGCATGACAAGATTCCCTTGTCATAAAAACAGAACATAAGATTGTCGAGGCAGACCGAAGTTGGCACATAGGGAGCAGCTCGATCTAGTTTAAAGCTGATCGTGGGTTCGGCTCCGGGTTTGATAGCGGCGACATAATTGCCCCCTCCGCCTGAACCAGTTGAACCAAAAATGTGGCCACCGGAGAATAAAGGAGATGAAACAGTTCGTTTATCAAAGGCCGTGACGGACCAATTTTCTTTTCCAGTTTCTGGATCGAGGCTATACATTCCGTCGACAGTGTTGGAGCAGATAATCTCATCTCCGTTTTCTCCCGAGTAAATAGCAGGAACGCTATAGCTGGCAGAGGCGGTACCACGAGGTGTTTTCCAAATCAACTCACCACTTTCCTTCTCAAACGCATAAAAGAAGCTTTCGCCAGGTTCGATCCCTGCCGGAAGTTTGTTATTGGCCTGTGAAGCATTGAGCAGAACTCGGTTCTTATAAATGACTGGTGACGTGCCGAAACCATGCTGGCTACTCCAGGAACCCAAATCTTTGCTCCAGAGTTCATTGCCGTCGTGGCTATAAGCCTTTACTAAGGTATGCTGAGGATCGGACCACGCAAAGATGACCACATCCTTATCGACGACTGGCGTACAGGAAGCGTAACTGGACCGCAGGTGTAATTGGTGTGTGGCTGACTGATAATCATGTTGCCAAATCACTTTTCCAGTACTGGCATTTAGGCAGAGAACATACCGTTCAGCATTTTCCGGATCCGCACTGAGCAAAAATACCTTTTCTCCCCATAGGACTGGCGACGAGTGACCAATTCCCGGAAGTTCCGCTTTAAATACCACATTATCTTCACTCCACTGGGCAGGGAAGGACTTAGTTGCAGCAACTCCTTGGCCATTTGGACCGTGAAATCTTGTCCATTCCTGAGCTTGAACGGAATGAGAAACTAGTAATGAACAGGCAAAGAGGGCCAAACAATATAAACGATTGGTCATATGATTCACTCTTAAATTGAAAGGAGACTTAAGTGATTACGACTATCCTACATATCTAAAGCGGGACACGCAATTTATGCAGTTGGTGATTCTTCCAGTGGGCTTTCCTGCTCGCCGGCAGAAAAGTCGCTTCCACTGCGAGCCGCCGCGACGATGAGTAAAACTCCCAATACCATCAATCCTGCGGCGACATAGTAAGGCATATCAATTTTGATTGCCAGCAAGGGAATTCCTATTCCCGAACCAATGATCCGAGCAAGTGAACTGATACTCTGCCCCACTCCCATGATGGCTCCCTGACGAGTGGGGTCACTGCGTCGAGAAAGCATAGCGTTGAGCGATGGTTGCATGAATGAGAATCCGGAAACGACGACGCCCAAAGCGACGAACAATAAGGTATCGCTTTGCTTATCAATGGCTACCGTCATAATGGCAAATCCGAGAATTTCCAAAACCGCTCCTGTCAAAGCCAGTGAGGAGTCAGCACGTTTTCCAGCCATGCGTCGAACAATGCCACCCTGAACGAGTGCCAGCGTAATTCCGATAAAGGCAAAGGTCCCACAAATGCCCCGATAACTGAATTCGAACGGGCTTCCCGTAAAGTGTTTGGAATCCCCTTTGATTAATAGGGACAATGTCGTTTCGAAATTGGCAAAGGAAAAAATACAGACAAAGATAGTAATAAGAATTAGGCCTATCGACCGGATAGACAAAGCCTGTTTAAGCCCTGCCAAATCCAAGATTTTATGGCTGGCCGAGTTACTTGATTCGGTACGGGACTCAGGTAGCTTCTTAAATGCCAAAAGTAGTGCTACGAAGGACAGGATTGCGGCGATAAATCCCGGCCAGGGACTAACCGTGTTCTCAGCCATGGCTACCATTCCCAGGAGTGGGCCGAAGGTGAAGCCTGCACCAAAGGCCATCCCGATTAAAGCCATTCCCTTCGCTCGCTTTTCAGGTGTCGTTGTGTCGGCAATGTATGCCTGAGCGGTGGAAATGGTAGCTCCAAAAATACCGGCACCAATTCGCGAGACGTAGAGTAACAGCATGGTGGTGGATGGATTGCTTACCAACTCGGTAGTAGCCAGGCCAAATAGCGAGTAGAAGACGACCGAACCGGCTAACCCGACCATGATGATCGGCCGTCTGCCGTGTTTGTCTGATAACTTACCCCAGAACGGTGCAAACAGAAACTGCATGGCAGAGAAGCTTGCCATCAACAGTCCCAATTGCATTCCGGCGTTTGCAGATTCGGTTAAATAGTGATCTGCGTAGGCTGGCAACAGCGGAAGAACCAAGCCGAATCCTAATAAGTCGATGAAGACTGTCAGAAAGATTACCAGCAGAGAGCCTTTACGGGGTTCGTCGGTCATAGATGAATTCATTCTGTGGAGCAAAAGTTAAAGAAGGTCTCAGTTTAAATAGGAGGCCGCGGTCGTGCTATCCCCTGAAGTTACTCACATTTGGGATTCGGCTTCTGCGACGGCATCTCCCAATTGTCGAAGTAGCTCGAGTTTATAGATGCCGGCATCACACCCATCGCTGAAGGCAATGTTGTAAGCATAATTACCTAGTGGTTTCATATTCTCAACAATTAGAGGACGAGCTTCGGCTGCACTGATGACAGGTAGTAAATCAACTGGCTGCGGGTCAAGTGCTGCCACGCGACAATGCGCACATGGGCAGTTGTCCCGCAGGACTTTGAAAGGAATCCGGGAAATCGCATCGTCGCTCCAATGGATGATCAGACGTTTATCATCAGATAGGTTGATTCCAGTGGGATAAGCGGTTGGTTGGTTCATAGTTCAGCCTAATTTAGGATTTCTTTGAGGGCAGTAATGAGTCGTGTGACCTCTTCCGCCGTGTTGTAGTGGACCAATCCCAGGCGAACCATCCCTTCAGGTTCCAACCCGAGTTGCTCTGTCAGTTCCAGCGCATAGTAATTTCCATCCCAGGCATAGATGCCATATTCGTTAAGTTCACTAGCGAGTGCAGAAGCACTCATTTTTGGATGTGTCACTGAGACGGTGGGCACACGTTGATCAATTTGATCTGGATCGGTAATTCCATGGATTTTTAAATCAGTGACGGTCGCGAGTCCTGTCAGTAGTTGCTTGCAAAGGTCGTCTTCATAGCGGTGGATTGCAGCATAAGCAGATTGAATCGCCTCACGTCGTGTCAATGAGCCATCACCGGAAACGGTGCGCCCCAAATCCGCTAGATAATCAACCGCGGCACGGGCTCCACATAGACTGGCAAAGTTCTGGGTGCCGGTCATCCATTTGTCTGGGATTTCCATCGCAGCAGGGCGAACTTTATAGGCTTCCAAGCTCTCAAGTATTTCCGCTTTAGCCCAAAGCACTCCAATATGTGGCCCAAAGAACTTATAGGTCGAACAAGCCAGAAAGTCACAGCCAATCTGTTTAACATCAATCAAACGATGAGGCGCGATGTGCACGGCATCAATGAAAACCTGAGCCTGAACCTGTTTGGCATAGCTGGTGATTTCCTGGACCGGGTTAATTGATCCGGAAGAATTGGAAGCCAAGCCTACTGCGACCAACTTAGTTCGGTCATCAATTTTTGATTTTAAGTCTTCGATATCCAGAGTGCAGTTATCTTTATGAATGTCAGCGTAACGTACTTCTACGTCATGATCCTTTGCAGCCTGGGCCCAGGTCGATACGTTGGCATCATGATCAAGTCGAGTCACTACGATATTGTCTCCGGCCGTCCATGTTCGCGCGACTGCGCGTGAAAACGCGAACGTCAGGCTGGTCATATTGGCTCCGAATACAATTTCCCGCCACTGGTCTGCACCCACGAAATCGGCTAACGCCTGGTGAGCTTCCTGGACAAGAGCATCACTTTCATGACTCGTGGCAAATTGCCCGCCATGATTAGCATTGCAAGTGCAGTAATAGTGAGTGATAGCGTCCATGACGGATTGAGGAACTTGCGTGCCGGCGGGTCCGTCGAGGTATATTGCTGGCTGCCCGTTGTGATCACGTGATAAAGCAGGGAATAAGTTACGGCATTGTTGGATGAGATCAGAGGTTAATGTAGCGGTCATGCGGTTGGATTCTCAGGTCATGTCGGATAATCATCGGCGAAAGTAAGTCACCGAACGAGGGTGTGCGTTAATCGCGATTATCGATAAAACGCTGCCCCTTCGCTTCAAATCTCGGAAGCGAATTTGCATCTGCCAATATAACCTCAACTCGTAGACCTAACCCGACCTGGATTGCGTCTTTTATTTGATCCACGTTTCCGGAAGCATCTTCTACTTCGATGGATAGGCTGTCCATCTCCCCCTCTTTGAATGCGGTAATACGATATTCAGTGACACTGTCGAATCGTCTTATTATTTCTTCGAGTGAACTAGGAAAGACATTCACTCCACGCACAACGATCATATCGTCAGCTCGGCCTAGGACTCCACCCTGCAACAAGACAAAACTATTGGTGCCATGATAGGTAGGGACGACTCGGTCACCGGTACGGTATCTAATGAGTGGGCTTCCTACACGTCCCAAGCAAGTCAGGACCAGTTCACCCGAGTCACCCGGACTGACAGGGTGGTTTGTTTCCGGATGGATGACTTCAGCAATGAATTCGGCTTCACAAACGTGAAGACCAGTTTGTTCGGTATTGGCAAATCCCCACGGACCAATTTCTGAAGCCCCGGCATGATCGATAAGCCGAGCTCCCCAGAGTGTCTCGATCCGAGAACGCACCGAGGGAATCGATCCTCCCGGTTCCCCGGCAACAATGATCCGTTCTATGGAGGAAGACCTTAGATCGATGGCATTCTCCTGCGCGACCTCGGCTAGACGTAATGCATAAGTTGGCGTGCAGAGCAGGACGGTTGGTTGGCTGGTTTGGATTAAGTCCAGACGCGATCGGGTACTGAGGCCACCTCCGGGTATGGACATGGCGCCGCGAGCGACAATGGCGTCATGGGCAGACCAAAATCCAATAAAGGGTCCAAAAGAGAAAGCTAGAAAGCATCGATCTTGGCTGGAAATATCAGCGGTGTCCAAAACGTATTGCCAGACGTGCATCCACCATTGCCAGTCTTCGGTCGTATCCAAAACGGCCATAGGGTTTCCCCTGGTTCCGGACGTTCGGTGAAATCGTACGTAGTGCTCTGTCGGCCAGGTCAGATTCTTTGCAAAGCCATTTTCAGCAAGTAGTTCCACTTTAGTTGTGAACGGTAACTCGCTCAGTTCCTGTAAGTTGTTTAGCGAAGAGCGACTTCCCAGTTTGTCTCGGTAGAACTGGTTGTGGGGGAGTATTTGGGCGAGTAGGGAATTCAGTTTCTCTAGTTGCAGACATTCCAATGCCTCACGTGATAGCGATTGAATCTCATCACGGGATGAACTGTCGTTAAGTTCAGCATTGGTATTCATGATTAGTTTGCGAATGATCTATTGATCCTCCGGATTGGCATTATCCGGTAGATTTCCCTGAGGTAGTGTATTAGGAAGACCCGGAACGTTGGGCAGTCCCGGGACAGCGGGCAGTCCTGGAAGGTCACCGCCAAGTTCGTTCTTCTGAGCTCTAATCAAGTCAGTGTTTGCCAGATGTAATTTGTTGTAAGTGGCTTCATCAATAAGGTAGAACCAATTGGCAAATCGTCCATTTAGCAACCGCACCGTATTTTTAGCAGCCACTAATTTTGTTTCGTACTCTTCTCTAAGCCTTGCATTGTCTCGTTCGATCTCCGCTTTTAACTCAGCTAACTGCTCAGGTGTGAGTTTAGTTTGTGGTTCGGCCGGATCGGCTGATTCTGTGGTTGCAGTCTCGGAAGTGTCTTCTGCTGGAGTTTCCGTTGTAGGCTTAGTTGGTAATGCTCGGTATTCCGGTGCCGGAATCATATTGGGTTGGAATTCAGTGGTGACAAACAAGTAACGCTCGATGGAACTATCGGCGTTGGACGAAGTATCGACTTCTCCAAATCGAAGGACATACTTTACACCCGTTTGTAGTGACACATTCATTTCACCGTTGGCGCTCTTTAGATCCATCAGATTATTGACCGTGGTATTCGGATCACCGAATAAGCCGAGTTTGGTAAGCGTTGCAGACGTTTGTTCATCTTTAATCGCAGCGGCTGTAATCTTGAGGTCTGGACGTAAGACAGCGGGCTTTCTCATGACGCCCTGAATGGTCAGATTCTCCAATGTACTTTGCAGGATATTGATGCGATCCAAATTTAATTCTTCATTTTCAGTTAGCTCAATGGTGAAAGGTTCCTGCGTGTTTTGGTCATATTGCACCATGTTGGCAAGCTTCCAAAGCAGGTCAGTTTCGTCGAGTGCTAAGGAGGTATTGGAACGGCGTAGCATAATCGGTGCACCCTCGGGGTCGAGACCGATGAAGTAGTCCTGAATGCCGAGTTGTCGGACATCCAGTCCGTTAAGCCCCAGTAAGTTGGTATCGATCCATTGGGAGAACTCCGTGTTAAAGATTCCCATGTTGAGATCAATCGTGAACACGGTATCGCTCTCGGGACGCCGGGCAGTGTAGTAGGATTGTTGCATGCGTGGGTCAATACCAGCCTGAGTCCCTCGCATGACTTTGGCACCGACAATTAGTGAATATGATTTTCCTTCGTCGTCGGTAACGGTGATGAGAGTTCCAACGCCGTCCGTTCCTACGTCCAGAGTTTCAGTATTGGGCTCGACAACACGGTATTCGGCATGCACGCTACTGTCAACATCGACGACTTCTTTGACTTCCAGTGTGCCAAATGCTGCCGCGGCAGACGCCATTTGTTCTTCAGCATCAGCGGGATAGTTGCTGTGTGAAGGGATCACCCACTGACCAGTCGCATCTCGCTTAACACTGAAAGATTTGATTCTTGCAGTTGTGTCATCGTAGGTCGTGATTTTCAACTCGACAGCTCGTTCCGCTGTGAAACCTTCAAAGACTGCTCTGCCTTCTTCCTGCTTAGCAATATCACGACGGTTTTGATACGTGTCAGCCTCACCAATATCATTGGTTAAAAAGGCTGCGACAATGCAGACTGCAGCAAGCGTTACAAAGATACAAGTTTGGGTGAGGTTATTCATGATTCAATTTGGTAGTGAATGGCCTGATTGAATAGGTGCGGAGTGTCTATCGCAAGCGTGCTGCTGCCACGCCTTCACGTTCTTTAATCCGGCGACGGAAGAAAACGAAGACTGCGATCAGCAGTGGAGGGATTGGAGGAATTAACACGGCTAGGAACTTATATTGGTTTTGCATTTTCGCAATTTTACGATTGCTATCACGGCGGATCGTAGCAATCTTTTTATCTCGATCACGTTCCTGTCTTACTCGTTCAACTTCTAGTTTTCTTTGGTTTTCCTGTTGCCGGCTATTGAGGTTGATGACCTTGGCACGCAGGATGGCGGGGTCAGGTTTATTGGTGTTTGTGGGATCTTGCAGTGTTTGAAGTTGAGTTTGTAAATCTTCGATTTCCTGATTGAGATCTTCCTCAATAGAAGCGATCGCACTATCCATTACCTTATGAAATCGTGCAGTTTCATTCGTCAGGTTTTCCTGTTCGAGATTAATCTGATGCTCGACGGTCTTGAGTGAGCTGTGGCGAAGTTTTCGATTCCGGATCGCTATGTAATCCACTTCCTTGGTCAGGTAATCCACCACGTTTAACAGGAAGGTGATGTTTTCGAATTTATAGGAGACATCCTGAAAAGCGGTCGGTCTCGCACGCACGGTGAGAAAGGCATTGAACATAATATCGAGATCACTGATATACACCACTTCGACTTCAGGTGTCTTGCCATCGTCATCGGGCTGAGCTCCTGCTGGGGCCCCCTTTATGTGAACAGCTAGATTTTGGATGCCATTGGTTCCCTCATTTTGCAACTGCTTAATACGGGATTTCGCGGCACGACTTCCGTTGGCTAACGCCTGTAATTCAATCTGATACGGTGCAGACTCCAGCGTGCCGGAATTTCTAATCGAGGATCGAATCAACGGAGTGATCGTCATGTGATCCTTCGTTGGGTCTACTTCAATGGGGCTGCCTACAGGGATCAGTACTTCCTGTAAATCACGCGTGATGTCATGATCTATTTCGAGATTGCGGGTAAAGATCCAGGTGTCCAGAATGTCCTGATATTTCAATAAAGGATATGGATTGTCTGTTTGCCAAACGAGATTGGAATCCCAGAGCCCCGGATTGGTTTCAGAAGGCTTGCCTGGAATGTGAATTCCTAATAAATCCCAGAGCCGCGAGATACTTCCTTTTTGTTGAGGTGTTCCCGGCAGTCCCATCATTTGTTCGATAGATTGCCGTGGCATACCAGTCCCCGGAGCGGCAATGGTTTCAGGCCTGGGGTCTTCAAAGATAACGGCAGGCACACCAGCTTGCAGAGCTCGTAAAATATTCGTCAGCTTTACGTCTTCCAGTGAAGAGGGCTGAGCAATGAATAGCAGATCATATTCTGTTGTGGAGATCTCTTGCTCGGAGTCGACATTGACAACACGATATTGCTTTTGCAACTCAGTAATAAATCCTTGTTGAGGAACGCGGGTGGGGCGGCCACTGGCAAAACTATAGCCCCCCATAATATTGGCGTCCGAATCAATCACTCCAATTGTCTTGCGTGTCCCTTTAGCGACTGTGGCAATCGAACGAGCTAATTCATATTCCACGGGAATTCCATAGTCGAAAAACGGAACAACGACCTTCTCTAATCCACTGCGGAACACAGCTCCCATAATAATGGGTTGACTGGCGTTTTCTCCGGTAACGTTGATGAGAGAGATACCATGATTGTCGTCTGCATTGGCGACCACCGAATCGTACGACTCCAAATTGTCATGGAGTGTGAGGAAGATCTTATCGTGAGAGTCAAATTCCTTGAGTAGAGAAATTAAGTCGTAGCGAGTTTTTATATATTTCTCTGGGACTTGGTTACTAATAAAAGCTTCCACATAAACCGGATGTTCCGGTTTAAGGCTGTCAATGAGTTTACGGGTGTGATCGGAGAGCGAGCTGATTTTGCCCTGCGTGGTATCCTGTCTGACAAGGTCGTGTCCATCAAACACAACTGTAAGCGAGAATAACATCACAATCAAAGCACAGATACGAATGATAAAATGAATCCATAGTCGATCCCCATCGCGTCCTCCGGACCAGTGGCGTTTGCCGATCATGATCATGCACAGATAAAGGCTAATGCAGATGATCATCACAAAATACATGGTGGAGGATAAACTCAGTACGCCCCGTTGAAAGTCATCAAACTGAGCGTGAATTCCCCATTTAGAAATCATCTGGGCAAACCCTGAAGTCGACGAAAACAGATCTGCTGATTTCGCAGCAACCAGAGGAACATTGAAAGCCAGCCCGAAGACAAAGGCGATCGTCATGTTACTGGTAAGGAAAGAAGCAACCATGCCGATGGCTAGCATCGCCAGCCCTATCAACCAGTAACCGAAGTAGTTGGTGGCTAGCAAACCTGTGTCTAAATCCACCGTCCAGGCGTTTGGCTCCTTAGCCAGTGAGGCCAGGACCAGAAAGTTCGACAACTGAGAGAACAATAGCGACACGGTAAAGATCAGTGCAGCCGAAATGAACTTGCCGATCACAATATCTGAATCACGAGCCGGAAGTGTGAGCAATAATTCGTCAGTTTTGCCACGACGCTCTTCTGACCAGATTCCCATCGTAATGGCAGGAATATAGATCAACATGATTAATGGCAGATACTCATTCAGTTGAGATAGATTAGCCAGATTGGCGTTGAAAAACTGCTTGGGCCAAAAAGCAGCAAAGGATGTCAGCAAAACAAAGACACAGAGGAATACATATCCGGTTGGATTGCTGAAGTATCCACGGAAGTTCTGTCGTACCACAGCGATGGCCGCTCGGCGCGTGTAATTCAGTGGGACGAGGATGCCAGCCAGAATGATCACGATCAGCAGATCGCGAAAGATCAGGTCACCCAGTGAGACGATTAAATTGGTTCCAGTTTGGTCCATTGTCAGTTATTCAAAGAAGAATGTGTGTAAGGCATTTAGGCGAGCAAGAGCAGGGCTTAGATCTCTTCCGCGACGGTGGTCATCCGACGGAAGGCGGCATCGAGCGGTTCGCCTTCTTCGGCTAGTTCGTCCATGGGGCCGTCGTATACCAACTGGCCTTCATTAATCATGATGACTCGACTTGCCATCGCTTCGACCTCCTGCATGATATGAGTGGAAAGCAGGATGGTCCGGTCTTTCCCAAGTCGATTCATCGTATTGCGGACTTCCTGAATTTGATTCGGGTCCAGCCCCGCGGTTGGTTCATCCATAATTAATACATCGGGTTCATGGAGTAAGGCTTGAGCCATCCCGACACGCTGGCGATAGCCTTTGGATAGTTTCCCAATGGCTTTGTAAATGACACTGCTTAAGTCACACAGATCAACTACCGCTTCAATCCGTTCTTCCCGATTACGTTTAGAGAGGCCACGAGCATCAGCAAAAAAAGCTAGTAGCGAGTAGGGTGTCATATCGAGGTATAGCGGCCCATTTTCTGGTAGGTAACCGAGATGTCTCGAGCCTTCAATACGATGAGTGGCCATGTTGAAGCCGGCAATGCTGGCGACACCTTCTGATGGTGACAAGTAACCGGTTAGGATTTTCATCGTCGTGCTTTTCCCCGCTCCGTTAGGACCGAGGAAGGCTACGACTTCACCACGTTTGATTTGGAAGTTAATATCTCGAGTCGCTGCAAACTCTCCATAAAACTTGGATAGTTGATTTGCCTCGATCATGACCTCATCGCTTACCTCCACCGTTTCCTGCAGTGATGCAACTTGAGGTTGCTGGGACTCGGGCGACTCCAAGGAATCCTCGTCTGATTTAGAGGCAAGTAGCTGGGATATGGAGTCTTCTTCAGTCATTTGATTAAAGGGGGCAGGCTGTAATTACCAATAAAAGTTCGGATGGTGTTTGGAGGTTATCGAATGAGGGTTATATCTGGAATTGAGTATTGTGTTAATACGGTTTTGATTGGATTCTTGTTCTCAAATTCATGGAAGTGTTAACAAGACGTTATCTAACTAGCCGGACTTGCTAGCCGGACTTGGAAATCCGCAAGTGACGATCCCAATTGTGATCCAATCCTGGGAAGTCCGTTCGCAAGTGGACTCCGCGTGATTCCTCCCGCTGAAAAGCGGCATCCACCATGATACGGGCCACTGTAAGCATATTTTGCAATTCCCATCCCTGAAGGCTGGTGAATTGTGCGGGGAGTACATAGCGTCTCCAGCGATCAATTGTCTCCAAGGCTTCTTTTAAGGTATCTGCTTGACGGCGGACACCAACAAATCGCCACATCAAGCTTTTCAGGGAATTGGTTATGTCAGGCAAGTCCATGATTTCATTGGTCGAAGCGATATTCGGATTACTGATTTGATAGGCCTCGTAGTGATCCTGCATTTGGGAAGCCGCATCAGAAGCTCCCTTTCCGGCATGAGCTCCAAAAACCAGGCTCTCTAATAAACTGTTAGATGCCAATCGATTGGCTCCGTGAAGTCCGCTGGCTGAGACTTCTCCGGCGGCCCAAAGCCCTGGTAACGTGGTTCTCCCCTGAGCGTCCACGGTAACCCCGCCAATCATGTAATGAGCGCCCGGGCGAACTGGGATGCGATCGGAGGTAATATTGATTCCAAATTTCTCACAAGTCCGTGCAATCCCTGGGAAACGTCCAGTGACGTAAGACGCGTTGAGATGGGCTAGGTCGAGGTAGACGCAAGGGTGTCGTTTCTTTTCCATTTGGGAAACGATTGCTTGAGAGACAACATCTCGTGGAGCCAACTCACCTCGTTGATCATACTCGTTCATAAAGCGATGGCCATTGTTGTCGACTAAATAGGCCCCCTCACCACGCATCGCTTCAGTAATTAGATTCCGACTACTCCCTGCTATGTACAGAACGGTTGGATGAAATTGCATGAATTCCATATCGGACAGCTCGGCGCCGGCGCGGTACGCTAACGCATGGCCGTCGGCAGTGGCAACTGAAGGGTTCGTCGACTCCCGGTAGAGTTGCCCGGCACCACCAGTACAAAGGATTGTCTGCTTTGCCCAGACCATGATCATTTCGTTGTTTTGACGAATGAGAGCGCCACGGCAAATTCCGTCTTCTGTGAGCAAGTCCAGAGTAAAGGTGTTTTCAAGTATCGATACGTTACGGAGTTTCCGAGTCCATTGGATCATGGCCCGGATGATCTCTTTGCCGGTCGAATCACCTAACGCATGTAAGATCCGGTGGTGACTATGCCCTCCCTCACGCCCCAGAGATAATTCGCCTGAATTTCGGTCGAAATTGGTGCCCCATTGCATGAGCTCACGAATCCGGTCCGGAGCCTCTTTGATTACCATGTCAACGATATCTTGGTCACATAAGCTTCCACCTGCCGTTAACGTATCCTGGATATGGTTTTCAAAGTTGTCTTCGGGGTGCATTACTCCGGCAATCCCACCCTGTGCATAATTGCTGTTGGATTGTTGTAACTGATCCTTAGTGACAATCATCAGACTGTTGGATGAACTGACAGCGTTGGCAGCTCGTAAACCAGCCAGACCACCCCCAATGATGAGCACATCGGTAAAGCGGTGAGCTACATCCTTGGGATGAAAGGGAACGAGATAACGAGGAGTAATATCGGGCATATCAGATACTTAGGACAGGGGAGTACTCTCTTTAATAGTACGCTATGTGCGTACATGCATTCCCTGCACACAGTTAGCGGCAAGTCCTTTTTCCCGCTTTTTAATAGGTGTGGCTGTTGTCGTCGTTACAACCTATTCATCTGATACATTCGTACCGGTTCGGAAGGATTTGAATCGATGTTGTAGATGAGCTGGCAGGCCTGATAGAGCTCCACTACCACGGACTCCCTGAACATCCTGTTGATTACTTTTCACCTGTCGGATTCCGGATTGAGTCGTGGGACGCAGGCCAAGGGATTTCAACGTATCAGATAAAACCGTTTTGCCAGCGTCTGTGGTGTCTTGTTGCAGAGCTTCGTAACGAGCCACCATCTCCCGTAGTTGTTCGGCTGTGATTCCTAAGTCCTCCAGTAAGTCATCACTCGGATTATCCTGATGATCTCGCAGGTATTTTAAGGCCAAGTCAGTGGCACGTTTGGCATATTCCAGCTGAGCCTCTTCCGATTCGTCAATTTGTTCGGGCAATCCAAGGTTATCGACTTGCTCAGCGTCCTGTTGACCGGTCCCGGATTGTGAATTGGCTTCAGCCCCTGCTGAATGATCAGTAGCACCTGGCGAGTCAGTTGACTCCTGCGTGCCCGGTGTATCAGTCACGTTTTCTCCATTGGGGTTGTTTTCGTCGCCAGCCGACATATCACTCTTTTCACTCTGCTGTGGACCACCAGTTTGAGTCGTGTCCGTATCGCTACCGCCCATATCTTCGACCTGTTCACCGGAGTCGCCTACATCACCATTGCGAGGATCCTTCATCGGGTCTTTTGTGTTCATACCCTGAGCATCAGGATTAGCAGATGCTTCATCTGCCTGCTGATTTGCAGGATCCCCGGTCTTAGGTTTTCCCGAATCGGTTTGCGTATTTGGTTGTCCTTCGACACTCTGCATAGAATCGGAATTTCCATCTGTCGTCGCTGGCTTTTCATTAGACGACTGTTCTGTTGGATTTTCATCGCCCTGATTCATGGGAGGCGTTTGAGGCGGCTCATTAGAAGGAGTATCGCCGGTCGGGGATTCCTGATTTTGCATATCGCGTAAACGGTCAAGAAGCTTATCAAAGATGTCGCCATCATGCTTGTCATCCGATTTGGCTCCGCCTTCTCCCCCTTCTTGTTCTGGGGTGTTACCGGAGTTGTTTTGATTCCCAGATTCTCCGGTCGATTGACCACTTACCGACTCATCCGAAGATTGGATACTTTCCCCGGTATCCGCAGTGTCCTGAGCATTACTATCGTTTCCTGACTCACCGGAATCTGAGTTGTTGCTTGATTCTCCTGTCCCTGCATTTCCGGTGTCAGTTCCTGCTTCACTTTCAGGATTGTTGTCTCCCGGCATGTCGTTATCAGAGTTTCCATCATTGGTATCGCTGGGAGGGCCTCCCCGATCTGCTGACGCATTTTCGCCTTTACCGTCATTTGACTCTTCAGACGGATTCCCCTGGCCTCCGGAACCCCCGTTTTCATTATTCGGTTCTCCGCCTTCTTCCGAGTTTTGAGAAGATCCTCCGGTCTCGCCTTCTCCAGAACTATTACTTCCTCCATCAGGAGCCATACCTTCTTCGCTACCCATTTCATTCGGTGCATCTTCCATGTTGTCCGACGGCTGCTGCGTCATGTCGCCATCGTCCGTCCCGTTTTCTTCGTCAGGAGTTTCCGGAGTATCAACAGGGGCAGTTACATGAATTACTAAATGTTCACTTTGACTCTGATTAGGTCGTGGATTCGAGACCGTTTTTCTATTGTCTGCTGCTTCACCGTAAAGCGTGATTCGTGTCCCTGGTGTAAGCCCCAATTTCGTTGGTGTGAATTTGGTATTAAAACGGCGTTGCATTTCCTGTGTTTGCGGGGGTTCCAGCAACTCCACACGAATATCGTCATGGGCCTGTCGAGTGATCACCATAGATACCGATGACAATGCGAAGTCGGGATCGTAAGCCTCCCACTCTAGTTGCAGCGTCTGATTGGCAGCCAACTCCACCGGGCCGTTGCGTACTTCCCGTGAGGCCGGTTGGGTGAATTCAATTAGCGGAGCCAGATCCTGCAGGGTCGTGATCGAATATTCAATGGCATGTGGGTTGGTCTTACCTGATTTGGATTTGAAGAAGACCTGGTAGCCCGAGTAAAGAGGTATTTGTTCGCTGTCGACTCGTAATTCCAATTCAGATGCCGCAGTCAATTCATCGGTGACTTCCATTGCTTGTCGTTGAGAACCACCGTCCCTAGTCCTTAGTAGCAGCCAGGCTGAGTCGATAGCAGCATTGGCTGTTGCATGGATTTGGACACGACTGCCTTCTAATGCTTCCAGATTGAATTGTGTCGAACTCGAGGAGGCCGGCAGATTGGTGTAAGCAGGACGAGTCGTTTTTACTTGAGTGACTCGTATCGAAGGTGCCGGGATGACCTGCACTTTAAACTGTTTGCTTAATGCCGTCCGGCCGCTCGGGTCGCCAGCTTCGATCCAGTATCGAAAACTTTGCTGGATCCCATGTGGAACTTCGTCCAATGTGAATTCATACTTGTTGTTGTTCAGCATCATTAGGTGCTTCTGACGAGCGGATGTTCCATCAAGAGACTTGGTGATCAAGTGGACTGGTTGTCCTTCGCTGATCCGATCAACCTTTGCGGAAAAGGTCACGGTAGCACCATAGTTTATTTCGATCTCTCCCGGTTCGATCTGGTCGATAATGATTTCGGAAGGTCGTTGCACGTCGTCCCACGGGATTAAAATACGATGTATTGTCTGGAGCGACGGATTAGGCATGCAGGCAAAGTAGATTGCCGTCACTGCCATGCTGGCGAGACTGGAGTATCCCCACCAGGAAGTGGTGGTCGCGTCGGCGCCATCCAGTGCTCGCTCGTTGTCCAAATCTAAATAAGCCTGTTTTTCCATCGATTGGGCAATGGACGGATGGGTGTAATTCGAATCTTTGATTTGCCAGTAATTAGAAACGCTGTTCCTGATCTCGGGCGAGATGGCTTCAATCTGCTGAGCGACATAGAGCGGATTAATTCTACCGCGGAGCGAACATCCAATGAAGTAAATACTCGCAGGTGGAAAGAGAATGACCAGTAACAGGAAATATAACCAGCGACCTAGAGATCCAAGCGACCCATTGTCAACGAGCAGATATGCCCAATGGTCGATTAAAAATGCGGAGCCCAGCAGTACTAAGCCTGCCAATGCCGATCGGCTAAGCATCGTTAGCAGATCGAGTAGCTTCCAACGCCGGCAATTGGATTGCAATATGTCAGCGATTTGACCTGCTTCCGCAGTTTCACTGAGATCGTGTTGTGATAACGAGCCTGTGGCCATGCAATCTGCCCAATAATTTCAATTGACTAGTACTACTTATTATAGACGTCTATCGCCTTGTAAAGTTCCATTGTTTTTAGAACTTCAACGACTGAGCGGTCGATGAGGGGCACGCCGACCAGATGTAGTGCTATTACTATGAACTCGTAAAGAGTCTAAAGTACAATATTAGATAAGCACCACCTTTTATTTATCGGCTTATTTGTAGCTGTTTCTCCCTGACATTTATGCTATTCATGTCTCGTCGACGGAGAAATTCGAGTCGTTCCAAAGCTATCGATGCTCGCGTCTCCTTAGCATAAGTCCGATTAGGGTAAAGCGTGTTGGCTTTATGATAGCCAACCTAAGCCGACTGATACACAACTCTGTAAGAATAGGTAACTTTCAGTGTCCGACAAAGTAGATTTCATTTATCTCGATGGAAATGACAATATCTGCGTAGCCACCAGAAATCTCGCCAAAGGTACAACATTGGATGTTGAGGGGCAGTCCTTTGAGTTACAGGAAGATATCCGTATCGGTCACAAAATAGCGATTCGGGAAATTGATTCCGAGACACCGGTTTACAAGTACGGTCAGCCGATTGGTCTGAGTACCGAACGCGTGACTCCGGGACAGTGGGTTCATGTTCACAATGTGAAGCATGTGGCACCGGAAACGGATTACGAAAAGGCGACGAATCATCCGGAGCCCTTGCCTCCAATCACCGATCGTACGTTTATGGGATTTCGTCGGCCCAATAATACAGCCGGGACTCGAAACTATATCGGAGTCCTGTCTTCAGTAAATTGCTCGGCCTCCGTGGCGAAGTACATCGCGCGTCATTTTGACCAGAGTGTTCTCAAAGATTATCCCAACGTGGATGGGATCGTGCCGTTTGTGCATGGAGAAGGTTGTGGAATGCAGTTCGGCGGATTGAAGCATGAAATGTTAAACCGGGTATTAGGTGGGATCGCCCGACACCCTAACATCGGTGGCTATCTCATTGTTGGACTAGGCTGCGAGCAAAGCACGATTGGCTATTTGGTGGAAAGTCAACGTCTTGTACAGATTGATGGAGTGGCGGATTCCAGTGGAGTGAAAACACCACCAGTGTTAAGTATGCAGGACCATGGGGGTACGATGGCGACCGTCGAGCTGGGTATTCAGCAAATCGCCAAATTACTCCCTGCCGCCAATGACGTGAAACGAGAACCAATTCCCGTCAGCGAACTGACTGTCGGGTTGGAATGTGGTGGTTCAGATGGTAACTCCGGCGTAACCGCCAACCCAGCTGTCGGCATTGCCAGTGATTTACTGGTTGCCAGTGGGGGAACGGCGATGTTGTCCGAGATGCCTGAGGTTTATGGTGCAGAGCACCTATTGACGGCTCGTTCCAGATCGGTGGAAGTGGCCGATAAGTTACTTGAGCGGATTAAGTGGTGGGAATGGTATGCCGGAATATGGGGTGAGTCGATCAACAACAATCCTTCGGCGGGTAATAAAGAGGGAGGCCTGACTACGATTGCCGAGAAGTCATTGGGAGCTGTTGCCAAAGGTGGTTCTACGATTCTCGAAGCCGTCTATGAATACGCAGAGCAGGTTGATAAGAAAGGGTTTGTGTTAATGGATACGCCCGGATTTGATCCTCCCAGCGTCACCGGAATGGTAGCCGGTGGTGCTAATGTTGTCGTGTTTACCACGGGTCGTGGAAGTTGTTTTGGATGTAAACCCACTCCATCAATCAAGGTTGCCACCAATACTCCGATGTATGAACGTATGATTGATGACATGGATATTAATGCGGGAACCGTACTGACCGGCAAGACGGTTCAGGAATTGGGACGTGATATCTATGAAGAGATTATTGAAGTGGCCAGTGGCAAGAAAACCAAAAGTGAAATCCATGGAATTGGAGACGAGGAGTTCGTCCCCTGGACGTTAGGAGCTCAGCTCTAATCTCTTTCCGGGGCATCGCCAGACCATGTCAGGTTTACTTAAGATCATCGATGGGACCTCCCGATCGCCACTGATCTGGTTCGTGCATTGCCTATTACGTTTACTCTCGCTTCCGTATCGTCTGGTGATTTACTGGCGAAATGTCCATTTTGATAAAGGGCATCGTGTTACTCGCGTTTCTGTGCCAGTCATTAGTATTGGCAATCTTACGACCGGAGGTACGGGGAAGACCCCGATGGTAAAATATGTAGCTCAGTGGCTACGTGATTGTGGACTGCGAGTGACTTTGTTAAGCCGTGGCTATCGCGCCGAAGCTGATCAGCCCAATGACGAGGCCTTGGAATTAGAAAGATGCTTACCGGATGTCCCTCACCTACAGAATCCAAATCGAGTTGAATCTGCTCAGGTGGCGATCGAAGAGTTTGCTGCTCAAATTTTGCTACTTGATGATGGTTTTCAACACCGTTTTCTCGAACGAGATCTGGATATCGTCTTGATTGATGCCACTTGCCCCTTTGGCTACGGACGGCTACTGCCAGCAGGGTTGTTAAGAGAGCCAGTTACCGCATTGAATCGAGCCGACGTGGCTATCATTACCAGAACAGATCGTGTTTCCGCTGAGGAGCTTCAGCAGATTCGACAGCAGATTGGGTCCGTTAATAATGACCTACCGATCATTGAATTTGGCCATGCCATCGATGGACTGGAAAATTACAGTGGCGAATTGGTCGACTGTGAACATCTTCAAGGTGAAAGGGTTTTAGTTTTTTCTGGTATCGGAAATCATCAGGCATTCAAAGCACTGTTAGAAAGCCGGAAGTACGATATTGTCTGTGATATCGAGTTTGCTGATCACTACCATTATGATCGCACAGATATTGAGAGGATTTGCCAGCGGGCTCAGGAACATTCAGCCAGTACCGTAATCTGTACAATGAAGGATCTGGTCAAGATACAGGTGGATCAACTTGGTGAATTTCCTTTATGGGCTTTAGCTGTAAGTTTGGAGCCAACGGCGGAGAAAGCAGAACTGGATATGGCGCTAGGTAAGATTGTGGATTTAGTAGGACCGGACGAGTTATAGATGCCCGAAGCAGTAATTATTATCGGAGCCACTTCGGATATAGCGAGGGCAACCGCTATGGAGCTCTCGCAGGAATATGATCTGATTCTTGTTGGCCGTAATGAAGTCGAATTGGAAGCGATAGCTAATGATCTGGCTATTCGACTCGATTGCAATGTGACCACACGGCCATTTAACGCTCGAGATTTATCTACCCATCAGGATTTAATTAGTGATTGTTTTGAGCAAGCTGAGTTGATTGCCGGAGCGGTAGTGTGCCATGGCTTCCTGCCAGAGCAAACTCAAGCCCAACGGGATTGGGATCTGGCGCATAAAACACTGGAAGTCAACTTCACTTCATGCGTTTCTATTTTGGAACCACTGATGGCTCGGCTTGAAGAACAGCAATATGGTTTCTTGGCGGTGATTTCATCCGTAGCTGGCGATCGAGGTCGTCAAAGCAATTACATCTATGGAGCAGCCAAGGGAGGGCTGACGACTTACTTACAAGGCTTGCGAAACCGAGGATTCAAATCGGGAGTCCATGTGATGACGGTGAAACCCGGATTTGTATCAACGGCGATGACTGTTGGAATCGTTGATCCAAAGTCTCCTTTAGTGGCAAGCCCGGGGCAGGTGGCTAGAGACATTTATCGAGGTATTAGGAAACGAAAGAATGTGATTTATTCACGTTGGTTCTGGCGGTACATCATGTTGATTATTCGTACGATTCCCGAATGGATTTTCAAACGCTTAGGCCTCTAAGTAGCCTATCGCAAGCACAGGGTACCCGCTCTATAATGACGCTATGTCTGTGACCATTGAGCCTGTCGAAATACGTTCGCCTGAAGACCCTGCGTTAGAGCAGCTGTGTCAGCAGCTTCGTGAATTGTCAGACGCCTTGGACTTTCAGGATGAAAACGGGCAGTCTCCATGGCCTCAAAGGCAGCTCGATCTTTGCGGCCAGTATGGCGTTTTTCGCTGGTTTTTGGACGAAGAATTTGGTGGTCTTGGTTGGAGTGACCGCGAGCTTACCGAAGGCTATCTGGCTCTCAGCTCAGCCTGTCAAACAACAACATTTATAATCACGCAGCGGACTGGCGCTTGTCGCCGTATCGCTTTAAGCGGTAACGCGTTTGCTCGCGAGCAGTTGATCGCACCACTACTTAATGGATCCCAGTTTTCAACAGTCGGTATATCTCATTTAACGACAAGCCGACGCCACTTAGCCAATCCGGTGTTAGCCGCAGAAGAAACAGACTCTGGTTTCATTCTTAATGGATTTAGTCCTTGGGTGACCGGTGGTATCCACGCTGACACAATTGTTGTCGGCGCTGAGTTAAAGGATGGTCGACAAATTTTAACCGTCGTACCTACGGATGTCTCAGGCGTCCACGCAGAAACGCCAGCAGACTTGGTGGCCTTATCTGGTAGCCATACCGGAAAGGTCTCCTTCACGGACGTGTATGTTGATGCAAAGTGGTTATTGGCCGGCCCCGTTGAAAACGTGATGGCAGCCGGAATCGGAGCTCGCACTGGTGGGTTACAAACGTCCACTTTGGCGTTGGGCTTATCCGGCGCTGCCATAGAATTCATTTTTTCGGAAGCGGAAAAGCGTACTGATTTACTACCGCCTGCCCAGGCATTGCGAAACGAACGGGAGTCACTGAAACAGATCCTGCTGCAGTCGGCATCCGGGGACGAGTCCTGTGGGACGGAAACACTCAGGCAACACTGTAACAGTCTGGTTTTGCGTTCCACTCAGGCAGCCTTATCAGCGGCGAAAGGGATGGGGTTTGTAACCGGACATCCGGTTGGAAGATGGTGTCGTGAAGCCCTGTTCTTTATGGTTTGGAGCTGCCCACAACCAGTGGTCAATGCTCAGCTTTGTCAGCTGGCAGGAATTTCGGTGGAATGAGGAGACAACCGGATGGAAGAAACACATATTACCTGGCATGAACACTCAGTAACACGCGAACAACGGGAAAGTCTGAATGGGCATCGCGGTTGCGTCGTATGGTTCACCGGATTGAGCGGTTGTGGAAAAAGTACAGTCGCCAATGTCGTGGATCAAAAACTTTATGCACGCGGGATCCACACAACCGTGCTCGACGGAGATAATGTACGTCACGGATTAAATGCCAGTCCCCAAATCTTAGAGCCACTTGGTCAAGAGTATGCAAAACGCTTCGGCTTAGGTTTCTCAGCAGAAGATCGTCAGGAAAATATTCGCCGAGTCGGCGCAGTGACCGAGTTGTTTGCTGCTTCAGGATTAATTACGTTAGTAGCGTTTGTGAGTCCCTATCGTCAAGATAGAGCGAGTGTACGGGAACGCGTGGAGGCAGCACGGGCCGGTGATTTCGTAGAAGTCTTTATGGATACCCCATTGGAAGTCTGTGAATCTCGCGACCCAAAGGGTCTCTATCAAAAGGCTCGTGCAGGTGAAATTAAAGGGATGACTGGCATCGACGCTCCGTATGAAGCTCCGGAGGCACCAGAAGTTCATCTTCAGGGTGGAGACCAAACACCGGATGTCTTAGCCGATCAGGTTATTACTCATTTAGTATCTGTTGGCATCATTCACGACTAGGACATATCCTACCTCAGTGTGTGAACGCTCTGCCTTGCAACTTAAAAGCTCTTAACAGAAGGAAAGAATCATGGCGATTTTAGAAGGACAGCCAGCTCCGGGATTTTCATTGCCGGACAAAGATGGTAATCAGATCTCACTGGTAGGTTTGAAGGGGAAAAATGTTGTCGTCTATTTCTATCCCAAAGATGATACTCCGGGGTGCACCAAACAGGCACAGGGCTTTCGGGATTTGAATCCACAGTTTGAAGCATTAAATACTGTCGTACTTGGCGTCAGCCCCGATGGTGCGAAGTCGCATGATGACTTCATTTGCAAATATGATCTTCCGTTTACGCTCCTTTGTGATGAACAAAAGTCAGTTTTACCCGCTTATGATGCCTGGGGTGAAAAAACTCGATTTGGGAAAACTTCAATGGGAGTCATTCGTTCTACCGTGTTGATTGACAGCGAAGGCGTTGTGAAGAAACATTGGCCTTCTGTTAAAGATGCAGGAGCTCATCCTCAGGAAGTATTGGACGTGATTTCCGAAGCATAACGCAATGGCTCAACTTGTGTGATAAAATCGTATCAGAAGAATTCAGATTTACTTTTGTAAGAGAAATAGATTTATGAAATCGTTAAAAGGTTTAGGGACTGTTAGCGTGCTAATGTTGACAGCCTTCATCACCAAAGCTGCATTGGCAGAAGTACCGTTAAACGGCCTGACTGAAGCAGAGAAACGTAGTGGCTGGGAAGTATTGTTTGATGGTAAGTCGACAGACGGCTGGAGAAACTACAAGAAAGAAGGCGTGAGTGACGGCTGGCAAGTCAAAGATGGCGCGTTGGTGCGTGTAGCCGGCGGTGCCGGAGATATTATTACCGAAGGAAAGTACGAATATTTTGAACTGTTTCTGGAGTATAAGATCTCCAAAGGTGGGAACAGTGGAATTATGTTCCACGTGACCGAAGAGTATAACGCTCCTTGGCAGACCGGACCGGAGATTCAGGTTCAGGACAACGTCGACGGTCATGACCCTCAAAAAGCGGGCTGGCTCTATCAGCTATATAAACCGAAGAAGCCAGCTTGGGCGAAGATGTTTGAGGAACAGGTCGGATTCAAAGGCATCGATATGGATGATGCGACTCGTCCAGCCGGCCAATGGAATTTGGTATACGTGCGAATTGGACCTAAGAACTGTGAAGTGCAGGTCAATGGAGTGCATTACTACTACTTCAATGTAGGAAGCCCCGAATGGAATGGTTTGGTCGCTAAAAGCAAGTTCGCCAAATATCCTAAATTTGGGAAGGCTGGAAAAGGGCACCTTTGCCTGCAGGATCACGGTAACTTGGTCTCTTACCGGAATATCAAAATACGTGAAATCGAAGAAGGTAAAACACCTTCCATCGCGGATAAAGAAATCACGCTCAATGCCGTCGAAGCATTTCCTGGTTTAACCTGGGAAGATTTCGAAGGAGTGGATGAAGATGGAAAAATTCAGGTCATGCGTCCTGTCGAGTTGATTCATCCCGGAGATGGGTCGAACCGACTGTTTGCACTGGATCAGCGTGGGCGAATCTACTCAATCGATGCTACAGGCAAAGATAAAGAAGCAAAGATTGTCGTCGATTTTCAGGATCGTGTTCAAGCGCATGATGCGGCGAATAACGTGAATGAAGAAGGGGCGTTAGGCATGGCGATTCACCCTGACTATGCCAGCAACGGTCAGATCTTCGTTTACTACTCGTCGAATAAATCCAATCTCAAAGATGGACGTATCTCGTATTTGTCCCGCTTTACGGTCGATACGAAGACCGGAGTCGGTAAAGCCTCGAGTGAAGCCATTATCATGACCATCCCCCAACCGTTTTCGAATCACAATGGTGGTCCGATGACGTTTGGCAATGATGGCCTGTTGTATATCGGGATGGGCGACGGTGGTGGACGTAACGATCCTACTGGCGAAGGACAGGATCTGAGTTCCTGGATGGGCTCCATTCTGCGAATCGATGTCGATAAACCGACAGCAGCGCGACGTTATAGCATTCCTGCCGACAACCCGTTTGTCGATGTGAAGGGAGCGAAGCCGGAGATTTATGCATACGGCATTCGTAACCCCTGGAGAATCGCGAATGATCCTGAAACAGGAACGATCTGGATAGGGGATGTTGGTCAGGACCAGTGGGAAGAAGTGAACATCCTTGAGAAGGGCGCTAACTATGGTTGGAGTGCTCGGGAAGGGAGCTACCAATTTGGTAATGCCCCAGTGGATCCGAAGCTGGAAGTGACAGATCCGATTTTTGAATACGATCATCAAATCGGTAAATCGATCACCGGTGGATATGTCTATCGTGGTAAGGAGATTCCTGAACTACAGGGTGCATATCTTTATGCAGATTATATTTCCGGCCGTATTTGGGCGTTGAAGTATGATCTCAAAAACAAGAGGGTTGTTTCGAATATTGAAATCAAAGCCTCGGGCACTCCAGTGATGGCCTTTGGATTAGGAGTCGATGGTGAGATTTACTATACCGTTGGAGCCGCCAGTGGTCGTTGTATTTATAAGTTCGAACGACCCTAAGGAATGTCTTCATGGCCAATCGAAGAAACAAGAGACCTGCCGCTCAGTCGGCAGGTCTTTCTATAGCTACCTGCCAGTTTTCGGTCGAAGCCGACATAACTCACAACCGAGATTGTGTTTTACGACAGATGCGTAAAGCGGCTTCTCAGGGTGCGCGTGTGGTTCATTTTTCTGAGTGTGCTTTGAGTGGCTATGCTGGTGTTGAATTTGATTCCATCAAGTCGCTGGATTGGGAATCCTTGAAGTCAGCCACTGAGGATGTTATGGACCTGGCCCGGCAGCTCAGGCTATGGGTTTTGCTGGGGTCGACTCACCAGCTTTCTGGAAACCACAAACCTCATAATTGCATTTATGTGATTTCGGACGAAGGAAAAATTGTAGAGCGATATGATAAGCGGTTTTGTACAGGGACTGACGGGAAGACTCCGACTCTGGATTTAATACACTATTCGCCCGGAAACCACATGACGGTCTTTGACGTGGACGGGTTTCGTTGTGGAGTTTTGATTTGTTATGACTACCGTTTTCCGGAGTTATACCGGGAATTGAAACAGGCGGGTGTGCAAGTTTTGTTTCAGTCTTTTCATAATGCACGATCGAGTGTCGTGGACGATCAGCAATACAATATCTGGAAGACCATCGTACCAGCGACGATGGCGTGCCGCGCCGCTGAAAACCATATTTGGATTTCAGCCAATAACAGCACGACACGTCCATCCCGTTGGGGTAGTTTTTTAGTCCGTCCAGATGGTGCCATTATTAACAAGTTGCCTTTGCACCGTGCGGCAGTGATGGTGAATGATGTTTTCTTCGACGCATCTTTCTACGATGCACCGGGGCCGTGGCGTGATCGAGCAATTGCCGGTCAGTTGCATAGCGGATGTACGGTCAAAGACAAACGCAGTCGTGACCGGACCGTTCTTTAAAGCGAGGCAATCTGTCTTGTTTTCCCGAGAGTGTTTTTTGCTACAATTAAACCAAGATGCTTATTCGACGTTTTCTTTAAGTTAACCCAAGAGCATCTACAAGGCGGCCCTATTTGCAATTGGGGTGATTCTGTGATTGCAAGAATTGTATTGACTTATTTAGTTCATTGATTTTAGAGGATCAATTTTGATGTTTAGTAAGAGAATTGCGCGCGGAATTCTGTGCGTTCTGTTTTTAGCTGGATTGCCGATGGCCAGTTGGGCAGAAGATGTTGCTCCGGCTGCGGAGCAGAATGTTGAGTTGGCACCTGGTGAATCAGCAGACGTGTCCACTGAGGAACAATATGAAGACGTAACATTAAGTCCGGAAGAAGCGTCTCCGGAATTGGCCGCTCAATTAGAGTTGAGCGACGCTGTTGCAGCGGCTGCTAATGCAGGCCATAACGGCTGGATGTTGGTTTGCTGTGCACTAGTTCTTTTTATGACTGCTCCGGGATTGGCTCTTTTCTATGGCGGTTTAGTTCGCAAAAAGAATGTCGTTTCGGTTTTGATGCAGTGTTTATTCCTGATGGGTTTGATGAGTGTTGTTTGGGCGGTGTGCGGATTTAGTCTGGCATTTGGTGGCGACGGTATGGAAAACAAATTTATCGGTAATGGTGAGTTCCTATTTATGGAAGGCCTGACGATGCAGGGCGGAGCACTTAGCTACGAACTGGGGTTGGACGTATCGGATCTGACGTTTGCTATTTTCCAAGGCATGTTCTTCATTATCACGCCAGCGTTGATTTGTGGTGCGTTCGCTGAACGGATGAAGTTTAGTACAATGGCCGTTTTTTCAGTCTTATGGGGACTTTTGGTTTACTGTCCGATTTGTCACTGGGTTTGGGATGGAGGAATCATCGCTCACGGTGTAGATGGAGCATGGGCCGGCGGTGGTTTGGATTTTGCCGGTGGAAATGTGGTTCATATTAGTTCCGGTATCTCAGCCTTAGTTGCTTGTATCCTGATCGGCAAACGAATGGGATTTGGATCAGAGCCCATGCCTCCGCACAACCTGACTTATACGGTCCTTGGTGCGGCGATGCTCTGGGTTGGTTGGTTTGGGTTTAATGCTGGTAGTGCCGTGGCTTCCAACGATGGGGCTACGATGGCATTTGCAGTAACTCATCTTTCAGCAGCAGCTGGTGTTATTGGATGGACCCTGTTCGAATGGGCGGTGCATAAGAAACCAACGGCGTTGGGTGCTGCTTCTGGTGCTGTCGCTGGCTTGGTTTGTATCACGCCAGCTGCCGGATTTGTCCAGCCTATGCCGGCAATTCTAATGGGATTCATCGCCGGTGTGATCTGTTTCTTCGCTGTTACAACTATGAAATCCAAACTTGGTTATGACGATTCCTTAGATGCTTTTGGTGTCCACGGGATTGGTGGTACGGTCGGTGCTATTCTGACAGGCGTGTTTGCCACCCAGCAGGTAACCGGTGCTACTGAGCCTCTGGGCGCGATTGACGGTCATGGAGGGGCGATTGTTGGCCAGTTAGTTAGCGTCATCGTGACTGTAGTTTATGCTGCTGTTGTCTCATATGTCTTGCTTAAGATTTTGGATAAAGTCATGGGCTTGCGAGTGGATGAGGAATCTGAAACACGCGGACTTGACCTCAGCGAACATGGTGAAGAAGGCTATATCTGGCTGTAAGCTGGATTTCTTGAGTCAACTCCCGGATCGAGTCCGGTGGAATACTCCACCGGACACTTTGCGGTTTCAATAAATAGGAGAGCGAAGATGAAGAAAGTCGAAGCGATTATTCGGACGCATAAATTAGATGACGTCAAATCAGCACTTGTCGAAGCAGGTATTGAAGGAATGACCGTCCTTGAAGTGCGCGGATTTGGGCGTCAGAAAGGGCATACGGAGATGTACCGAGGTACTGAGTATGCTGTCGATTTCGTCCCTAAAGCAAAGCTAGAGATTGTTCTTAGTGATGAGAAATACCAGGAGGCGATTAATGCGATCCTTCAGGCAGCTCAAACAGGCAATGTAGGTGACGGCAAGATTTTCGTCTCGGAGATGGCGGATTCGATTCGTATTCGTACAGGCGAGATGGGCGACGACGCACTCTAATAACCGGTAAAAAATTAGCATAAGGCTGGCAGTAACATGCCAGCCTTTTTCTATGCATCGAAATCTATCAAATCAAGAATTAGGTTTTCATATCGTGGCCCGTATTGATAAGCTCGCTTGATATTCAGGTCTAAATCCAGGATGTTCTTACGATACTTGGGAAATAATCCGACGTGTTTACGATGAGGAATACACGAGGGTGGAATCGGGTAATCACTGCCGTGGAGAATACGACTGGTAATCGATTCGGGCTCTTTAGATACCTTCCCGCAGGCGTTTAGACGAACTAATCCTGCCATGACAGCCGTATCGCCATAGAGGTTGTCGTACTTGTGCATCATTTCGATGAAATGGGGATAGTAATCTTCTCGATCCCAAAAGGCACAGGTGCCACAATGTGCCGCGATGATATTTCCACCCTGCTCTAAAGCGCGGGATAGCTTTTTGGGATCAGTAAACTTTTGAGAAACCACCTGGCAGGAGTGCTCGTAACCGGTGTGAAAGATCAGTGTGATCCCTATCTCCGCCGCATGACGATAGAATGCTTCGAACTCGGGTAGATCGGGACTGACTCCCTGAATGGCGGTGTGGATTTTGACAAGCTTACAACCAGCATCTCGCACGCGATCGAGTTCCTTAATTGAATCCTTTCGCATCGGGTTGATACTCGTACAGGGAATAATCTTGTCGGATCGCGTCGCCAGCTCTAATACGTAGTCATTAGAGACATAAAAATGAGTTCTCTCATAGTCAATGTCGATTCCGTCTTTGTAGATAGCATCCTGAGCAAATAAGACGATGTAATCCAGCTCGGTAGATTCCAAGTCCTTAAAGAGGCGATTGTAGATTTTCTCGGAGATCGTATCGCCACGCTCTTTCTTTATTCCGGATAAGCGTAGTAACAACTTAGAGATGATCGACTTTTGTGTTCGTTTAGAGAGAAAGCCCTCTTTAGGGTTCTCTCCCCAACAAAATATGTGAGTGTGCGAATCGACACTGAGGTTGGTGAAATCCATATCCGGTAAGTACTTCCTGATTGGTTGGGTGTTTCTTAGGTGTGAGCGGATGGAACGGATTGAGTGTGGTCTGATTTGGATCGCATGAACATGACAAATTTAGTCAGGGCATAGCCGATCGCAGCCACGACAGATAGATAAAACAAAACGATCACTTTCGTACCTACCAGAGCGAAAATACCGTGGCGTTTGTATTCCATTATGAAAGTGATGCTGGAACGATTGAGTGTTTCGGCGAAACGCTCAAAAGCTTCGCCCTTATGATTACCCTCGTAGACCTCCAGTGTCGACGAGTTATTAATGCGGTCAGAATCCAACCAGGCAACCAGATCGTACTTCTCTTCTCCATTACGAACTTGTTGAACAAAATGACGAGCCAATTCATGGGCAGGAAGCGTCTTGCGTCCCATGACAGTGATGATCGGAAACCGAAGAGTCGCATTGCTTGCATTGCCACCATAACAACGATAAATAACTTCCGTGCATACAAGTGTGTTCGGAGTTTCGAAATCGAAGTTAAAGTCGTACTCTCTGCCTTCGTAGAAGTAAGCAGCGGCTATCGCCTTAGCCCTTTCGTGTGGTTTAACATGAGGGCTCAGTGCAAATACAGAAGAAGCCTCACCGACACTGTGGTCGACAGTGTTATGGTAAACGCCTTCACTGATTGCCTCCATGATTTGACGTGAATTGAGCTTCTCATTACCACCCTTTTTCAAGTCTTCGACCAGAGCGAACATTCGGTCGGCATGGGTTAATCCGTCGACGGATTGCGTTTCTGCTGTCTCAAGATCCTTTTCCTCTTTCGCCATGGCCGTCAGTTCTTTAACGACGTCGTCGAGAAGGTCATTTTCGACAAGTTCCTCCGGAGTACCAATATACAATGCCCCGTGTGGCCAGTATCCGGGGAGGAAGGCATTCGACGAGTACCAGTCCCGTCGTTCAATGAGGATGTCGCCTGGCTTAAGTAACTCGTGAAACTGATCGACTTTTTCCGAATCGATCTTGTGATTAGTTATGTCCTCAGTCTGCTTGATACGAAAATCACCAATCTGAGTCGCTACAAACTGCTGAATGGTTAAGTAGGTATTCACACTGTGACGTTTTGCTTCACTGAGAGCCGCTTTGACATTGTCACTGAATGCGTACTCAGGATTTTCAGCAATCGTAGCCTTAGCCTTGGCAATTAATTCCTGCAGAGCTTTGGTGGTGGCTGGACTGTTTTCGTCGGTCCGGACGGTATCGTATTCGTGTCCGTCCATTGCTGAGGCAATGTATCCCTGATAGCTCGGGTCGATTAATTGTTCATTCACCTGGACAATCAAATTGGCCGGGATTCCATAGGTGTCATCCTGTTGATTGAGATATTTTTCCAGCGTCCGGTCGGCCTTATAAGTCACTGCAAATCGGATTGACATCTGGTGACGTAATAGCAACGCTGTGGTGAACAACATCGCTCGGCGTTGGCGTTGTTGCGGATCATCACCCTGTATTTCGTTATCAGGGCTGTAGTCTGCCACGATTTTCCAGAGGTCGTCGCGCGCTTGAAAAAAACTATGAAGTAAAGCACTCACTTCTCGGCGGTTATCTTGGCCTTCTAACTGAAACAGGCCCTGATTGTATTTCTCGAGCAATGCAAGGCTACGAGCGTGTGTAGCTTTAGCTGTCTCAGCAATCCGTAGGACTTCCTGCTCTTTCTTTCCGATTTGTGCATCCAATTCTTCCGGGGTGACGTTCGTCACACGATATCCAGCCTGTTCCGTAGTAACTGCGGGGAATAGATATTGGTTGGCAAGAATATAAAAGACGAATGCCACCATTAATAGTAAGATCGAGCTTACTGTCGACGCGAGTAACATCATCAGCGGTTTGATGGAAGGTGGAGTAGGTCGGGGTACAACGTTTGCGTATTTGTCAGCGTATGAAATGAGGGTGTCACGGATCTGTTGGAGTTCTTCACGTAACCGAAGTAGGCGACTTCGCTGTAATGTCGCTCGGACTTGATGCCCGAGATGCACCATGGTCTTGGTGAAGTAGGGCCAATACTTCAATGAGATCGTCCCAGAAAGGATTAGCAGGAAATTGGTCACGGTGATGAGGATGGGTTGTCCAGTCTCGCTCCAGACGGTGAGGATGATGAGGCCGTACCAAGTGAGATAAATTGGGATCCCAATTCCGATTCGTGCCTGGGCGGTTGTCTTCATTCCCTCTTGTTGTACTTTGCCCGCAAAAAAACGTGTGATCACAAAGGGAACAATATTACCCAATGTCCCTACGGTCGCTGGAATGAACCAGATGATTAGGTGGAGCAATTTTCCCAGAATGCTAATCGTGGTTTTGAGAGAACTCCGTTGCAGGATGGGGTCGTCAATTACCAGGCCGGCAGACTGGATTGTTTGGTGATAGGCTTTGATTTGCCCAACGACTTCTTCACCAACTTCCGGTTGTTCCTTGTAAAAATAGTTCAATGCATCAGCAATTCGTTTACGACGCATCAATTTTGGAACTTTAAGAGAGGCTTTATGTTTGGAATGGTCCACTAATGTTTCAAGATCATCGAGTAATGGGTCCCATTCGGCGTTATCTAAGTGAACAATGACAGATTTCAAACGTTCTTCAATCGTGCTAGTCAGTTGTCGACGAAGGACCTTGTCTTCCGTGGGGGTTTTACCTTCCGAAGCGTTTTCTTCTGCAAAGGTTTTCAGTACGACGGGCTCACCAACATTGATCCAGACTTTACTCCCCAACTGTTGCTTACGCTCATAGTTAATACCTAGAGGAATAATAACAAGATCGTCGACACCACCCTCTAAGGCTTCCAGAGCAATCCGGGAAGCACCGCCACGGACTAGACCGAGTTGGCGCAAATCGCTTGAAATGCCTTCCGGGAAAATTCCCATAGCACGGCCTTCTTTGAGTCCTTTGACAACGCGGCCAAGGCTCTTTTGGTTTTTCTTAACCTGACTAGAGTCATCTCGGCCTCGATACGCCGGGACCATTCCCAAGGCATGCATGAGGGGACCAATTACCGGTGTTTTAAAAAGTGGAGCTTTGGCCATGAAGCTCACAGGCCGTTTGGCCGTAATCCCGATGAGTATGGGGTCGATGAGCGAGTTAGGATGATTCGCACAAAATAGGACCGGCCCTTCAGATGGAATCCGCTCTGCACCAGAGATTTGAATCTTTGGATAATACTTTTTGATGAGTGTATGGGTGATTTTTCTTAGTAATCGCCCGAACAAAATCGCCGTATTCAAGATCATAAGAGTTCTTTCGAATCTGTCGCATCGTGCTGAAACTAATCGGTTTGCTATTTATAATATCCCTGTTGCATTATCGGATTGCCCGAAAAAAACGACGCCTCGCTTTAGAAACATCGCTAAAAATACAAAGCATAAATCATGGTTGATATGAAAGAAGACCGCATGAATTACCGTATAACTTTAGTTTTTACCGTCCTTATAGCTTTGTTGGTTGGTGTTCCCATAGTTGGATTTGCCGCTGAGAAACCTATCAAAGTGTGGCCAGATAAGGTCCCTGGTGAAACAGGAGATATCGGCGAAGAAACGGCGACTCCAAGTGAACCGGGGAAGAAACAGGTGCTGCGGATTTCCAATGTCTCTGTTCCCACGCTGCAACTTTATCCCGCTGTGAAGGAAAAGAATACCAGAACGACGGTGGTTGTTTGTCCCGGGGGCGGTTACAACATTTTGGCTTGGGATCTGGAAGGCACGGAAGTCTGCGAGTGGCTTAATTCTCTTGGTGTGAATGCCGTATTGTTGAAATATCGAGTACCTCGTCGCAAAGGCCTTCCTCCTCACCATGCACCACTTCAGGATGCCCAACGTACGATGAGCTATGTCCGAGCCCATGCAAAACAATGGGATTTGGATCCTCAACGGATCGGTATTCTGGGCTTCTCTGCCGGAGGTAATCTTGCTGCGATGACATCTATGCACTTTGCTAAACGTAACTATGAAGGAATCGATGATATCGATCAGATAAGTAGCAGACCCGATTTTTCTATTCTGATCTACCCAGCGTATCTTACAGGAAGCGATGGGAAGTTAGTGCCTGAGGCATTGGTGACCAAAGAGACACCCCCGATGTTTATGGCTCATGCCTATAACGATGGAGTAACACCGGAAAGTAGTGTCTTGATGTGGTTAGCTTTGAAGCGAGTTGGCGTTCCTGCGGAAATGCATATTACAGAAACTGGTGGTCATGGCTATGGCTTACGCGTTACAGATTCCAATAGCCATCGCTGGCCTTCACGGTGTGAGGAGTGGCTGCGGGAACGAGGGCTTCTGAGTAAATAAGATGAAACAAACCGTACTGCTTGTCGGCGCCTTTGACTCCAAAGAATTGGAATATTCTTTTGTCCGTAAATTACTGCAGGCAAATCAATTGCACGTATTAACGGTGAATACGGGAGTTCTTGGTACGACCGATTTATTCCCCGTGGATATTGAAGCTGCTGAAGTTGCTGAGGCCGCCGGCTCCACGTTGGAACAACTGAGAGAGGCGGGAGATCGGGGAGAAGCCATGAAAACCATGGCGGCAGGCGTAGCAGTCATCTCCAAGAATCTGTTTTCTGAAGATCGAGTTGATGCAGTGTTTGGTATGGGAGGATCCGGTGGTTCCACGATGGTGACCGCAGCAATGCGTTGCCTTCCACTCGGGATCCCCAAAGTCTGCGTCTGTACGGTCGCAAGTGGTGATACTTCCATCTACGTCGGGGCCAGTGATATTGTGCTTTATCCCTCGGCAACCGATGTTGCAGGTGTCAACAGAATCAGTCGAGTAACATATACCCGAGCCGTTGGTTGTTTACTTGGGATGCTACAAACCAAGGTCACCCAGGCCGAGCATGAAAGGCCGATCGTGGTGGCCAGTATGTTTGGAAACACAACTGCTTGTGTGGATGCCTGTCGCCAACAATTAGATGATCAGGGATACGAGGTCTTAGTCTTTCATGCAGTAGGCACGGGTGGCCAGACGATGGAATCTCTGATCGAACAAGGGTTGGTTGACGCCTGTCTCGATATCACCACCACCGAATGGGCTGATGAGTTATGCGGAGGTGTGTTTAGTGCAGGGACGGCGAGGCTGGAAGCTGCTGGCAAAGCAGGGATACCTCATCTGATTGTGCCGGGATGTGTCGATATGGTGAATTTCAATGCTCCGGATTCTATTCCCCAAAAATATCAGAATGCCGGTCGCCAGTTCTATCATTGGAATCCGTCCGTCACACTCATGAGAACGAATTTACAGGAAAACCGGCAGCTAGGCGAGATTTTTGCTGCGAAGGCAAATCAGGCAAAAGGCCCCATTGCTTTCCTGCTTCCATTGAAGGGGATTTCGATTTTGGATGGCGATGGAGAGCTCTTTTGTGATCGTGAGGCGGATCAGGCCTTGTTCCAAGCGATTCGAGAAAATGTCCGCGAAGGTATTCCAGTTCACGAATTGGACGCCAATATTAATGATCCCGAATTTGCCACTCGAGCAGTTGAGTTGTTATTGGAAATGCGAACGGAAGATAAGGACAAGTGTGAATAGACATGAGCTTTACCAGAGAAACAACGTTGGCTCGACTGCGAGAGCGTCAACAAGCGGGTGTCCCTATCATTGGAGGGGGGGCCGGTACAGGCATCAGTGCTAAGTTTGAAGAAGCGGGCGGGATCGATCTAATAATCATCTATAATTCGGGTCGTTTTCGTATGGCCGGTCGTGGGTCGCTGGCGGGATTAATGCCTTTTGGTGATGCCAATCAGATCGTCATGGAAATGGCAGGGGAAGTGTTAACCGTTGTCCGTGATACTCCCGTATTGGCCGGTGTATGTGCCTCGGATCCGTTCCGGCAAATGGATAAATTTCTCGATCAGGTGAAAGCGGAAGGATTTGCTGGGATTCAAAACTTTCCAACTGTAGGACTTATCGACGGAAGTTTTCGAGCGAATTTGGAAGAGACCGGAATGGGCTATGACCGAGAAGTTGAGTTGGTAAAACTTGCTCGTGAAAAAGATCTGTTGACCACTCCCTATGCGTTTACCCCGGAAGAAGCTGAACGGATGACGGAGGTTGGAGCTGACGTGATTGTCGCTCATATGGGACTGACTACCAAAGGATCGATCGGAGCAGAAACGGCGTTGTCGCTTGAGCAAAGTGTTCAACTTGTTCAGGCTATTGCAGATGCTGCCCGTCGGGTTCGGGAAGACGTTATTGTTTTATGTCACGGTGGCCCGATTGCAATGCCCGAAGATGCTCAATTCGTACTGTCCCGTACCACCAATGTCCATGGATTTTACGGAGCGAGTTCTATGGAACGCTTGCCAGTGGAAACGGCTCTGACTGAACAGGTGAGGGCCTTCAAGCAAATCCGTTTTGAAGATTAAAGAAGCCTGAGTAAGTCTGAGGACATTCATTTCTTATTAAGAGAATGCCCAATAGTAAAGGAAGTTGAATTATTAGGTGTGTCCTTCCGTACCTAGTGGGAAATCTAATACGTAGTCATCAAATTCGCCAACCGGTATTCGTTCGGTGATGTGCATGCCAATTTTCTTTGCCAATGCCAGAGACGCTTCATTTTTGACATGAATTTTTGCAAACAAGCGACGCGGCTCCAAGGTCTCTAAGGCTTGCCGAATGATATAACTGGCAGCTTCAAACCCTAGCCCCTGCCGCCAGAAATCGGAATGAAGTCGCCAGCCTATTTCCAGCTGATGGGGGTCATGCTTAAGTGGTCGTAATCCACAAAACCCAATCAGTTGCCTATCACTTTTCAATTCCAATGCCCAGCGACAATGGCTTAGTTGTTCGAACTGTTGTTGTTCATGACATATGAACTCGGCAACTCGTTCGGTATTCCATGGCCCATCGATGAATTGCATGACTTCGGGGAGACTGCAGATAGCATGAAATGCCTGCAGATCGGTGATATTCCAAGGGCGGAATCTTAGACGAGAGGTTGTCATGGCCATAGAAATGAATACCTTTCCAGCTCAATAAACGATTGTATGGAGACTCACGCATCGACGTTGTCAGTGACACTTTCGATGATCGCCTTGCTCTTTGGATTCAACTCAGTTTGTTGTGCACTAATGGCAGTGGTTAGAAAGAGAAAAATTAAAACGGTCATAATTCGCATGATGTGTCTCCTGATATACGCCATGGGATGTCGCTTTTGATCTGGTGATGATAGACAATGAGAATTGCCTTGTTGGCTTTGTCATTTAGCCGTAACGTTAATTATCTCTTTTCAAAATACTAATCGTAAATCAGTAGGATGACATCATGAGTGTTTATCATTTTGGTGCCGTAGGTGATGGTGTAGCAGATGACACCGATGCTTTACAGCATGCTTTAGATGCCGGGGACGGCGTCCTGGATCTTGAGAAGGGAACGTATCGTATTACGCGACCGGTCGTCATCAATACCGTTGAAAATGGCTACGGTGGGATTTCCGGTCGTAGTGGTGCCTCACGGATTGTCATGGAAGGTGCTGGACCGGCTATTCGAGTGGTTGGGAATCACAACGGCACTGCCTCGCCATCGACCTACAAGGAATCGACCTGGCAAAATGAGCGAATGCCAATCCTCGAAGGGTTTGAAATACTTGGGCGTCATCCTCAGGCTGTAGGTATTGAACTCGTCAAGACGACCAAGACAGTGATTTCGCGGGTATTGGTGCGTGAATGTCAGATCGGTATTCATCTGGTTGAACGAAATCGGGACTTTATTCTTTCAGATAGCCATCTACTCAATAATTCTCACTTCGGCCTGTTTTTCGATCGCTGTAATCTGCATCAAATAATCGTGCACGGAAACCATATTTCATGGAACGGGAAGGCTGGGATCAAGTCGCTTGATGGGGATGTCCACAACCTTCAGATCACCGGAAATGATATCGAGTACAACAACTCTCCGGAAACGGATGAAGGTGACGGCCCGTTAGGAGCAGAGATTTGGTTTGATGCCCGTAATGGTGTTATTTCAGAAGTTACGATCGCCAGTAATACGATTCAAGCAACGATTCAACCTGGCGGGGCCAATGTAAGAATCTGGGGCAACGGTAAAGTAGATCAATATTCCAATCGTCTTATTGCGATTACCGGAAATGTGCTGGGAAGCCAGACGCGGGGTATCGATATGCGAGATGGAGGGCGAATAACGGTGACGGGTAATACGATTTATGATTCGCAAGATTTGTCCGTGTACTTTGAACGTTGCCACGGGTTTTCCATCGGCAGTAATACGTTTGTCTGGCGGAGCGATCCGAATGCGGCTCAGCGAGATGGGCTGAAATTTGTCGATTGTTCTGCAGGTGTTTTATCCGGATTACAAACGGAGCACCTATGCTATGGTTCCCAAGAACAAGGGGCAGGCATCACCCTCGAAGGTTGTCAGGATGTTACGATAGGTCACTGTCAGGTGCTGGATCCTCTACATTGCGGTATCGAATTGAGAGATAGCGAACGCTGTATTGTTGACGGCTGTACGATTCTTGATCGTAAAAATCCGCCGACTATGGTAGAGGCAATTCGAGTGGTGGGTGGAGCGGATAATCAGGTCGATCGAAACTTCACCTAGTGACGCTGAACGCTCTTCAATTTTTAGGTGGCGTCAGGATCCGAAGCGAATTGATACTCCGCAATGGGACGTAGTAGGTAGCTGCAAATTGCACAGACCACGCAACCAGCTGAAAAGAACCAGAAGATCCCCAGCAAATTGTCCTGCCATTTGAAAAATGCTACCGCGGCATAGAAGATCAGCGTACCAGTTCCCCAGGTAACCCCCATCGTTAAGGAACTGGCAAACCTCTGTCCTGCTGGCATGATTTGTTGGGCGTAGCTAATGAAGATTGGCATCGCTACACCTTGGAAAATCCCCGAGATTAACGCCAGAACAAATAATTCGGCAACGGGGATCACACCAAAAAGATGGAACCATGCTGTATGACTAGCCGTTCCTATCATTGCAACGGGAACTGTGGTGAGGAGAGCCGGTAGCCAAAGGGTAAGGCGTTGGCGTTTGCTCCCAAATCCGAAGGCACAGGCTATACCACCAATCCCCAGTCCGGCCATGAAGTAACTAGCTACCGTCCCTTTGATCGTATCGCTTTCTCCTGAAAGTATATAGGACATGACGATCGGGATCCCTAAGGCAGGCATAACTCGAAACACACCTCCCACAAACAACAGAACCATTTGCCCTTTCGGAGCAGGTTTTGTGATTGTGCCTGGGATTGTCTTCGACGAATCCAGACTCTTCTGTTTCTCCCGCTCTTGCTGCTCTTGTTTCGCTGAGAACCAATGCAGGCCGATCCCCACAATGGTGAGAAGAGGTAAGCACCAGTAGAAATTATTGGTTAGCCCCGGTAATTGGAATTGATCCGAGATCCAGCCTCCATAGGTTGGGCCGACCGATTGCCCGAGGTATCCCGAGAGAGCGAATAATGCGAGCCAGCGGTTTCGGTTTGAGGGAGATAGATTCCCAGCGGTTGTCGCAGCTTCAGGGTGAAAAGCAGCCACTCCCATTCCACCTAACATAAGCAGGGCGGTCATGCTTACGGGTGAATGGACATACCCGATAAAGGAAAAGCAGAACAGTGAGAATAGCGGGCCTACCCAGATTATCGCTTTAATACGAATCCGATCTCCCAAATAGCCGAAGAACATCTGACCGCAACTGTCTGCCACACGCCAAATGATATAGCCAACCAGAAATCCACCTTCCTCGAGTCCCAAGTGTTTTTCCAGGCTGGGCAGTAAGCTCACTGTTGTGGTCGCCAATACGTCAACGGTGAGATGAGCGACGCAGAGAACAATGAGTAGTTGAACGGCAATACGTGCGTGGCTGGCCATTAGGGTTTCTTGTCCATTAAGAAATCCATGAAGTCCAGTACGCCGTCTATTTGCTCATGCTCGGATACAAAGTGAGCAACCTGTTTAACGTCGTCGATGGCATTTGCCGGGCAACCGAATGTTTTGACACGTTGAGCAATGGCCAGATCACTACTGGTATCGCCAATGCCAGCAGTGCGGTCGGCAGGCACACCGGTCATTTCCAGCAAGCGGTCAATGCCAGATGCCTTCGTGATCTGCGGCAGGTCACAGTTTATGTAGAACAGCGTTAAGGAAACTCGGAATTCAAATCCGTGCTGATCAAAGGATTCCTGAAGCTGTGGAGCGATCCGTTGTAGGACAGCCGGATTTGGGTGGTAAAGCGTTACAGACGCAGATTTACCTGGTTGTAGTGTTACGCCTTCCTGGCGGTATGATTTGAGCGAGAATAATTCGGCCTCATGTACCATTTCCAATTGTTGGTCGGTAATGGAGGGATCCATCAGGTAACCATTACAGGATGGGTCATAGAGCCAGACACCATTTTCAGCCACGCAAGGTATAGAAGGATTTTGTAATAGGCGACAGAGTCCTTCAGTAAATGGGATTGGACGACCTGTACACAGAGTTAATTTCGGGCGATCATTTTGTGTGAAGGCCAGACGATTGTGCTCAGCGATTTGACTGATTTTTTTTATGTTCAGTGGAGATGAGTCTTCAGGAGAAAGACAGCCGTCAATATCGCTGATGATCAGGTCGTACATTTGGTCTTTTGTGTGTAGGAAGGTGATAGGAAGAAGTAGGAATTATGTGCCATGATCGGAAGTCTGGCAATGAACAATTTATGTTCTGCGTTGGATTGAGTCATAGTTATGAATTATTAGCGGCAGCCAGTACATCAGATAACTCGGTATAATCCGCTGAGTGCTTTCCGTGGTGTCGAAAGATAACTTCACCGGCGGGATTTACCACGACCGTTCCATGCATTTGAGTGATGTCATTTAGTGGTTTCCCGATGCCGCCACGTAACAGTGCCCTCAGACCGGCAAGCCAAATGCGAGGGCCTATGTATTGCCATGGTTTACCTTTGGGGATTTCAAAACTACGATACGCAACTTGATCCGGGTCACACAGCACAGGATAAGTTAGTTGCAACTTCTCTACGACAGGCCGAGTTTGTTCGGGGGTCGCCATGACAACAATGACAGGTTGGACGTTACCTGTTTCAAAATCAGATTGTTGGTTTTGCAGATGAACCATCTGCTCACGACAAAATACTCATCCAATATGCCGCATGAAATAGAAGGCAACGGGCCTTTCTTGCCAGAGAGAATTCAGTGCAATATTTTGTCCCTGAGAATCGGGTAGTGTTAAATCGATCATAGTGAACCTCAATTTTATGGATCAGGTTGTTGCCAGATACTCATACCACCATCGACCATCAGCATGTGTCCACATAAGTGTTTGGCTGCATCACTAACGAGAAATACAGCAGAATCACCACATACGTCAGGACCGGGGACTTCCCCATTGGGTGTATGTAGTTCCATCCATTGCATGAACTTTGGATCGTCGAGCGCGGGGGCAGTGAGCGGTGTATAAAATAATCCCGGTGCCAGGCCGTTGACTCGAATTCCATGAGGAGCCAGCGAGACGGCGACCGATTTAACCATCATTTCAATTGCGCCTTTAGAGGTGTCATAGGCTGTATGAACATCTTCGGCGAGTCTTCCGTTGATGGAGCCGATCATGACGACGCGTCCTGCGACTTCTTTGGCCACCCAATGTTTGGCAAAGTGCTGTGTCAGAAAGTAGTAAGAAAAGACGTTTAGCTTCATAGTTGTTTGAAAACGTTCGACATCCATCTCCAGATAAGGAAGATCGATATAAGTTCCAGCGTTATTCACCAGCGTGTCGATGGCAGGGTTGGCATCCAAAGCGCATTGGAAGACTTCTAAGGTCGGGTCGTCCGAATCGTTTGCCAGGTCACCGATAATTAACT
>MDTD01191429.1_pt1 | contig 76722 bp, 68 predicted proteins | sample 811221 | NCBI WGS metagenome assembly MDTD01 (sample SAMN05326646, study PRJNA326480) | marine metagenome | isolation source: seawater | place: Pacific Ocean: South West | collected 2011 | reverse complement strand
GCCGGCGTCTCCGGCAACGGCCAGGGCGCGCTGTCGGACCTGCTCTGCGGCCTGGCGCGGCCGACCGCCGGCACGGTCGTCCTGTTCGACGGCCCGGCGCCGCTGGGCGACCCCGCGGCGATGGTCGCCGCAGGGGTCGGCCGCATCCCGGAGGACCGCCACCACGACGGCACGGTCGGCGACATGGCGGTGTGGGAGAATGCCGCGCTGGAGACGGTGCGCCAGCCCCCGGTCGGCCGGCACGGCCTGCTGGACCGCGCCGCCGGCCGCCGCCACGCGGAGGATCTGATCGAGCGATACAACGTCCGCTGCCCCGGACCGGATGCACCGATCCGGCTGCTGTCCGGCGGCAACATGCAGAAGCTGATCCTGGGCCGGGTGCTGGAACGGCAGCCGCGCCTGATCGTGGCCAACCAGCCGACCCGCGGCCTGGACATCGGCGCCGTCACGGAAGTCCACCGCCGGCTGCTGGAAGCCCGCGCCGGCGGCGCCGGCATCCTCTTGATCTCCGAGGACCTGGACGAGCTTCTGGCCCTCGCCGACCGCATCGCGGTGCTCTACCACGGCAGCCTGTCGGAGGCCCTGTCCGCCGACGGGCTGGACGTCCGCACCCTGGGGCTGATGATGGCCGGACAGAGCCCTGGACCGGCAGCACCGGAGCCTCGCCATGCGCCTTGAACAGCGCGCCCATGTGCCGCTCGCCCTGGCCGTCGCCGCGCCGGTCGGCGCCGCCATCGCCGCCCTGGCACTCTGCTCCCTGCTGCTGCTCTGGGCCGATGCCTCGGTCGCCCGCGCCTATGGCCTGATGCTGGAGGGCGCGCTGGGCTCGCGCTTCGCGATCGCGGAGACCCTGGCCCGCGCCGCGCCGCTGATCCTGACCGGCCTTGCGGTGGCCGTGGCGTTCCGGGCGAAGCTCTGGAACATCGGCGCGGAAGGCCAGCTCTATGCCGGCGCGCTGGCGGCCGTCGCCGTGGCCGCGCAGCCGGTCGTCGACAGCGCCTGGCTGATCGTGCCGCTGATGCTGCTGGCCGGCGCCGCCGCCGGCGCGGTGCTGCTGATCGGCCCCGCCCTGCTGAAGCTGCGGCTGGGTGTCGACGAGGTGGTGACCACCCTGCTGCTGAACTTCATCATGCTGCTGTTCGTCGGCATGATGCTGGAAGGGCCGATGCAGGACCCGATGAGCCTGGGCTGGCCGCAGTCGGAGCCAATCGCCGACAGTGCCGTCCTGCCGCCGCTGCTGGACAAGACCCGCCTGCATGCCGGGCTGCTGATGGCTTTGGTCGCGGCGGTCCTGGTCTGGTTCCTGATGGCCCGCACCACCCTGGGCTTCGCAATCCGCGCCACCGGCGCCAATGCCGGGGCGGCCCGCTTCGCCGGCCTGCCGGTCGGCCGCACCGTGCTGGCCACCGCGGCGATCTCCGGCGCGCTCGCCGGCCTCGCCGGTGTGGGCGAGGTGGCGGGCCTGAAGGGCTATGTCACCCAGGACCTGTCGCCCGGCTACGGCTATAGCGGCATCGTCGTCGCCATGCTGGCGCAGCTCAGCCCGGTCGGTGTCGTGCCGGCCGCCCTGTTCATCGCCGCCGTGTTCGTCGGCGCCGACAGCATGAGCCGCAGCCTCGGCGTCTCCAGCTACCTGGCGGACCTGATCGTGGCGACCTCGCTGCTGACCATGCTGGTGGCGGTGCTGGTCAGCCGCTACCGCATCCGGCGCGGCTAGGAGACGCGGCGATGGACGGGGTGATCGAGATCCTGCTGACCGCCAGCTTCTGGGTGGCCGCGGTGCGCATCGCCACGCCGTTCATCTTCGGCACCCTGGGGGAGCTGATCTGCGAGCGCGCCGGCGTGCTGAACCTGGGCATCGAGGGGATCTTCACCGCCGGCGCGATGTCGGGCTGGATGGCGGTGCATTTCGGCGCCGACCTGTGGACCGGCGTGCTGGTCGCCGCCCTGGTGGGCATGACGTTCGGCCTGCTGCTGGCCCTGTTCACCGTGCCGCTGGGCCTGTCACAGCATGTCACCGGCATCGGCGTCACCCTGCTGGCCACCAGCCTGTCCTATTTCGTCTACCGCATGGTGCTGCCCGACGTGGACAGCCCGCCGCGGATCGAGGCCTTCCAGCCTCTGCCGATTCCGCTGCTGGCCGACCTGCCGCTGCTCGGACCGGCCCTGTTCCAGCAGACCGCGCTGACCTACCTCGCCTTCCTGGCGGTGCCGGCGGTGGCCTGGATCCTCTATCGCACGCCGTTGGGCCTGGCGATCCGCACGGTGGGGGAGAACCCCGCCGCGGCCGAGGCGCAGGGCCTGTCGGTCAGCGGCCTGCGGATCGGCGCGGTGATGGCCGGCAGCGCGCTGATGGCGATCGGCGGCGCCTTCCTGACCATGTCCGCCTTCAACGCCTTCTTCTTCGAGATGGTGAACGGCCGCGGCTGGATCTGCATCGCCCTGGTGGTCTTCGCCTCCTGGCGGCCGGGCAAGGCGCTGCTGGGCGCCCTGCTGTTCGGCGCCTTCGACGCCTTCCAGGTGCGCCTGCAGCAGAACCTGGGCGGGGTGATCCCCTACCAGGTGTTCCTGATGCTGCCCTACATCCTGTCGATCCTGGCGCTGGTGGTGATGTCGCGGCGCGCGGCCTATCCCCAGGCGCTGATGGTCCCCTACCGCAAGGGAGAACGTTAAAGATGGCCTTCGACCTGCTGCTGCGCGGCGCCAGCCTGCCCGACGGCCGCACCGGCATCGACATCGGCATCACGGACGGCCGCATCGCGGCCGTGGAAGCCGGCCTGAAGGCGGAGGCGGGGCGGATCCTCGACGTCACCGGCCTGCTGGTCAGCCCGCCCTTCGTCGACTGCCATTTCCACATGGATTCCACCCTCTCCTTGGGCAATCCGCGGCTCAACGCCTCCGGCACCCTTCTGGAGGGGATCGCGATCTGGGGCGAGCTGAAGCCGCACCTGACGCAGGAGGCGATCGTCGACCGTGCGCTCGCCTATTGCCGGCTGGCCGTCGCGCAGGGGATCGGCGCGATCCGGTCGCATGTCGATGTCTGCGACGACCGGCTGCTGGCGGTCGACGCCCTCTTGGAGGTGCAGCGCCGGGTCAGGCCCTGGCTCGACCTGCAGCTGGTCGCCTTCCCCCAGGACGGCTATCTGCGCAGCCCGACAGCGGCCGACAACCTGAAACGGGCGCTGGACCGCGGCGTGAACGTGGTCGGCGGCATCCCGCATTTCGAGCGCACGATGGCCGACGGCGCCGCCTCGATCCGGGCGCTGTGCGAGATCGCGGCCGATCGCGGCCTGCTGGTCGACATGCATTGCGACGAAAGCGACGATCCCTGGTCCCGCCATGTCGAGACCCTGGCGGCGGAGGTGCACCGCACCGGCCTGCACGGCCGGGCCGTGGGCTCGCACCTGGCCTCCATGCATTCGATGGACAATTACTACGTCTCCAAGCTGCTGCCGCTGATGGCGGAGGCGCAGCTGGGCGCGATCGCCAACCCGCTGATCAACATCACCCTGCAGGGCCGCCACGACAGCTATCCGAAGCGCCGCGGCATGACCCGGGTGCCGGAACTGATGGATGCCGGCATCACCGTCGGCTTCGGCCATGACTGCGTGATGGACCCCTGGTACCCGCTGGGCAGCGGCGACATGCTGGAGGTCGCCAGCATGGCGCTCCATGTCGCGCAGATGACCGGGACGGCGCAGATGGACGCCTGCTTCCGCGCGGTGACCGAGGCACCGGCGACCCTTCTGCATCTCGACGGCTATGGCCTGGCGCCGGGCGCGCGGGCCGACCTGGTGGTGCTGCAGGCCGCCGACCCGGCCGAGGCGATCCGGCTGAAGGCGACCCGCCTGATGGTGCTGCGCGCCGGCCAGGTGATCGCCGAGACGGCGCCGCGCCAGACCCGGCTCACCCTGCCGGAGGAGGACGCGCAGCTGCTGGAACCGCTGCGCCGCAGCCTGCTGCCCTGATCCCGGCGGCCGCACCGCCCTGGTGCGGCCATGACGGTTTGCTGCGACAGGAAAAGGTTTCCTTCACCAATTATCGCTATCGCTGGACGGATCTGAGTCCCTGAAGCTGGCGCGAGGGGCGCGCCTGGAGTGATGGCCGATGGCGGAATGGCAGGATTCAGCGCGCATGCCGGTAGCGCGCCTTGAGGCATGCTCCTTCGCATCCGATCCCGACCTGGCGCGCAGCCCGAAGCTGAAATGGCTGGCAGAGCTGGTCGACAGGAGCCGTCTCGCTGGCCGGTTGCCGCGAATCGAGGAGGTGACGCCACGCCTCATCGGCCCGACAGCTTTGCCCACCGTGATGATCGTCGATGTCGAGGGCCGGCCACGGCGCTACCGGATCCGCCTGGTCGGCACCGACCTGACCCGGATGGCCGGCCGCGATGCCACCGGGCGCTTCTTCGACGAACTGGCCGACCGGCAGGGTGCGGCGAACGCCTTCTACCTGCGCCAGTTCGACCATATCGCCGATAGCGGCGACACCGTGCTGATCACCGCCGACCTCTACTACCGGCGCAACGACTGGCAGCATTTCCGGGCGATCTGGGCGCCGTTGGCCGGCTCGGACGGCGCCATCGAGCGGATCGCCTGCGCCCTGGAATCCCCCGGGCAGAAACGCGGGCGGCGCAGCCTGGTATGACGGCACGTGACGGAAAGGGCCTGCGGCCCGGTCCGGGTGCCGAGCAGCTTCGTCCGCATGGCCCGGGGCGGCGACGCGGCAAGATCCGCGACGGCGCCCTGGAAGGCTTTGTCGCCGCACCGTTCCGCGACGCTGCGGCCATGGCGTCGGACCCCGCCCTCGGCTGGCTCGTCCGGCTGCTTGCGGCTGCCGCGGAACGCGGCGCCCTGCCCCACCGGTCGGACATCACCCCCCGCGGGATCGGGCCGAAGGCCCTGCCCACGGTGCTCCTGCTTGAAGTCACGGGGCCGCCCCGGCGCTACCTCATCCGGCTGGTGGGCACGGAACTGGTCCGGGTCGCCGGGCGGGACAATACCGGCCGCTACTTCGACGAACTGGCGGAAGAGCAGCGTGGCGCCAATACCTACTACCTGCGCCTGCTGGACCATGTTGCGGATACCGGGACCGCGCTGCTGGTCGGCGCCAACCTGTACTACCGCGATCGTGCATGGCAGCCGGTGCGGGCGCTGCTGGCGCCGGTGACCGGCGACGGTGGCGCGATCGGACGCATCGCCTGCGCCATTGACCTGCCGGCCGGCGATGTGCAGGCGGCGCCCTGATGCGCTGACTCTGGCCGCCATCGTCCGCCGGCATGCAGGCTGCTGCAGCTGGGGCTTGCATTTGGCAATGACAGGCGCTATTCGTTAACCGATCAGACCGCTATGCCTCTGGCGTCTCCTGCCCCTGTCTCGCCGACAGGCACGACCACTCCACGCAATCCGGTGAGCTGAGACCCATTCGCGCTGTGCGCGGGTGTTCAAGACCTGTTTTGAGGAAAGACCGATGACCACAGGAACCGTGAAGTGGTTCAATCCGACCAAGGGCTATGGCTTCATCACGCCTGACCAGGGCGGCTCCGATGCCTTCGTCCACATCTCCGCCGTCGAGCGTGCGGGCATGTCGTCCCTGCAGGAAGGCCAGCGCGTCAGCTATGACCTGCAGCCGGGCAAGAACGGCAAGTCGTCCGCGGAGAATCTCCGCGCCGTCGACTGACCGGCCGCACAGGCTTTTCGGGAAGGCCCGCAGAAATGCGGGCCTTCTTGTTTTTCAGCCCCCGGCCATCGACCGGCCGCCATCTGCGGCCGATCTTGCCCTTCGGACCTCCCCTCCCCCATCTTTGGTGAAGACGGTCGCATTCCGCGGCCGCATTGCAGCCGAACGGAGTTTCATGCCCCGCAAGCCCAACTACGATTTCGAGCGCCGCGAACGCGAAAAGGCGAAGGCCGAGAAGAAGGCCGAACGCCAGCGCGCCAAACAGGAAAAGTCCGACGAGCGCAAGGAAGAGCGCACCGGCGAGGACACCGACAACAGCTGAGCCCAGCCGGGCCGTCGCAGCGGTGCCGGTCGGCAAGGGCCGCCCGCGCGATGGCTGGCCTGTTCAGTTCCGCAGGAGATTGCGGAAGGTGGCATTGGCGCGGGCTATGACCGAGTCGTCGGCCAGGACCAGCGCATCCACGAACCCGGTCGTGCGCCCGCCCTTGACCAGGCGGGGCTGCACCTCGAACCAGCTGCCGTTCGCCGCGGTCGCCACGTAGTCCACCGCCAGGGCCAGGGTGACGATGCTGCCGCGGGCATCCGGGCCCAGATCGTCCAGACCCAGGCCATAGGTATGGCCCATGGCATTGTCGGCGATCGCCGCGATGACGCCCCCGTGCAGGAAGCCCCGGGCATTGCAGTGCGCCGGGCCGATGCGGAAGCCGATGCGATAGGCGCCGTCGGCCACCCGGCGGTAGAGCGGCTCCCAGGGATCGGTGACGGCGGAGCGGCGATCGTGTCGCTCGAACCCTTCCGGCGCCAAAGCCGGGTCATCCTCACTGCCAGCCATCCCCTGCCTCCCGCTTTGCGATCGACCCTGCGGCACCGGACCGGACCGCCCTGGGCAGGGGACGCTATCGGTGGCCTCCGCATCCATCAAATGAATGTTTCTGATCTGGATTCATGAACATGCTGCATGTGGCAGCTTTGGCAGAGGCGGGCAGTCACCCCCCGGCCTGATGGGCGGCCTCCGTCTCCGCCGCCGACAGCGGCAGGCTGACACGGAACCGGGCGCCCTCGCCGGCCCGCGCCGGCAGCAGGTCCAGCGCACCGCCCAGCCGGTGCATGATCTGCCATGAGATCGCCAGGCCCAGCCCGGCGCCGCCGGGTTTCGCCCGTGCCCAGTTTCGGGAGAACTTGGTGAACAGGGTCCGCCGCTGCTCGGCATCGATACCTGCGCCATTGTCCGACACCTCGACCACCGCCCGGCCGCCCTCCATCCGGCTTTCCACCAGCACCCGCGGCGCCGCCGCGGTGTTGTAGATCACGGCATTGGTCAGCAGGTTGATGAACACCTGGCGCAGCCGGTCGGCATCGGCCTGCACCGGCAGCGGCGGCAGCGGCCCGATGCGTTCCAGGGTGACGCCGGCGGACCGGGCCAGGCCCTGGCAGGTATCGATCGCCCGGCCCACCGCCTCCTGCGCGTCGATCCGGGCCAGCTGCCAGCTCACCTCGCCGCGCTCCAGAAGGTTCAGGTCCAGGATCTCGTCCAGCAGGCGGGTCAGGCGCAGGCTCTCCTCGTGGATGATGCCGATGAAGCGTTGTGCCTGGTCGCTGGACAGGTCGCGGCTTTCCAGCAGGATTTCCGAGAAGGAGCGGATCGAGGTCATCGGCGTGCGGACCTCGTGGCTGACCTGGCTCAGGAAGTCGTCCTTCTCCGCGTCCAGCCGCTGCAGCCGTTCGTTCGCGGCGCGCAGCTGCGCCGCCGCCGCTTCCAGTTGCTGCGACTTCTGTTCCACCTGCCGGCTGTACTCCATCAGCCGCGCCGTCTCGTTGGCGATCGTCATCAGCTCGTTCAGACTGATCGTCTCGCCGCTGGCGACCTGGCTGACCATCGCCCGTGCCGAGGCGGCACCGACCGAGCCCGCCAGCTGCCGCTCCAGATGTGCGATGAAGGCGCCGCTCGGCTCCGGCAGCTCGCGCTCCCGACCCTGGCGGCGCGCGAAGTCGCGGAAGATGCGATGCGCCTTCTCCGGCCCCAGGATGCGCTGCGCCAGGACGAACAGGTCCTCCGCCGTCGCAAAGCGCCGGATGAAGCGATGCTCGTCCTCCAGGGGCGAACGAAAGACGTCGACAAACAGCGCACTCTGCAGCTGCTCCAGCGGCCGCAGGTCGCGGACCAGCGAGCCCAGCACGAAGACGATGGTGTTGGCGCCGAGGCTCCAGAAAAGCGCGTTGACCAGCGCGTCGCCGTGGATGCCGAACAGCGATTGCGGCCGCAGCCCCTCGATCCCCCAGGGGCCGTTCGCGATCACCGACTGCGACAGCAGGAAATCGCCCTCGAAGCTCGGCAGGAACAGGGTATAGGCCCACAGCGCGAAGCCCACCGCCAGGCCGGCCACCGCGCCGCCGGTGCTGGCCTGGCGCCAGTACAGCCCGCCGATGATCGAGGGCAGGAACTGCGCCACCCCGGCAAAGGAGATCAGGCCGATCGCCGCCAGGGCGTCGGACTTGCCGCTCAGCCGGAAGTACAGGAAGCCCAGCGCCAGGATCAGGCAGATGCTGATCCGCCGGCTGGTCAGCAGCAGCTGCCGCACATCGCCGGACTGGCCATGCATGGCCAGGCCCGGCAGCCGCAGCGCCACCGGCATGACGATATGGTTCGACACCATCGTCGACAGCGCGATGCAGGCGACGATCACCATCGACGTGGCCGAGGAAAAGCCGCCCAGGAAGGCGAGCATCGCCAGGGCGTCCTGACCCACCGACATCGGCAGGGTCAGCACGAACATGTCGGGGTTCGCCCCCTCCGGCATGAAGTGCAGCCCGCCGATGGCGATCGGCAGGATGAACAGGCTCATCAGGAACATATACAGCGGGAACATCCATGCAGCGGTGGCCAGGTGGCGCTCGTCGGAATTCTCCACCACCGTCACCTGGAACTGCCGCGGCAGGCAGATCACCGCAGTGGCTGCCAGGAAGGTCAGGGCGATCCAGCGCGGCCCGAAGACCTCCTCCGAATGCAGGATCTGGGGGGAGGCGCGGTCGAAGATCTCCGACGGGCCGTCGGCCAGCGCGAAGACCACGAAGACGCCGACCGCGACCAGCGCCACCAGCTTCACCAGCGCCTCCAGCGCGATCGCGGCGACCACGCCGTGATGGCGCTCGTTGGCGTCGATGTTGCGGGTGCCGAACAGGATCGTGAACAGCGCCATGCCGGCGGCGATCCAGAACGCGGCGCGGAAGTCCGGCTCGCCCGCCGGCAGGCCGGTCAGCCCCTCCAGTACGTCGCCGCCGATCACCTGGAAGCTGGTCGTCACCGCCTTCAGCTGCAGCGCGATATAGGGGGTGGAGCCGATCACCGCGATCAGGGTGACCATCACCGCCAGGGTGTTGCTCTTGCCGTAGCGCGAGGAGATCAGGTCGGCGATCGAGGTGATGCGGTGCACCCGGCCGATCCGCACCAGCTTGCGCAGCAGGAACCACCAGCCGACGAAGACCAGGGTCGGGCCCAGATAGATGGTGGCGAATTCCAGACCGTTGCGGGCCGCCGAGCCGACCGCGCCGTAGAACGTCCAGGAGGTGCAGTAGACGGAGATCGACAGGGTGTAGACCAGCGGCGACTGGATCCAGCGGGTGCGGCCGCGGCTCGCCTGGCGGTCGCCCAGGAAGGCGACCAGGAACAGCAGCGCCACATAGGCCAGCGAGACCGCGAGGATCAGGTTGGCCGAGAGCATCAGTCGCGCCCCCTCCACGGCCCGGCATCCGCTTCCGCCGCCGGTTCCGCCGCCGGTTCCGCCGCAGGATTCTCGCCCGGCTTGGCCCGCGGCTGCCCGCCCCTATGCTGCGTGCCGCCCCTGTCGACGCCGGCGCGCCAGTCGTCCCGCTGCCCGCGATATTCCGCCTGGCCGCGATACTCCGCCTGGCCGCGCGCATCGTTCGGCTGACGCGCCTCGCCCAGCCCCCGCCCCTGCAGCCGGCGGGCCAGCCACAGGGCTGCCAGGATCATCGCCAGCCAGACGCCGAAGATGTAGAGCACGATCAGCGGCACGCCGGCGAGCCGCACCGGCGCCATGAAGATCTCAGGGAATGGCGGCAGCAGCAGGAACACGCCCAGCAGCGGCAGCACCAGTGCCGCGTCGCGCAGCTTGGGCGAGGCTTCATGGCCGACAAGGCCGGGGGGCTCCGCCGGGTCCGCGGGGCCGCTCTCCCCCACGGCTTCGCGGCCGGAAGCGTCTGCCGCGTCGCGCTCGCCGGGGTTGCGCTCCTCCGGTCCCGCCGCGCTCACAGCCCGGCCAGCCGCCGCACCCGCTCCACGACGTCCCGGTTGGAGAACGGCTTGGTGATGAAGGCGTCGGCGCCGATCTCCTCCGCCGTCCGGCGGTCCTGCGCCTGCCCCTTGGCGGTCAGGACGATCACCCGCAATGCCTTCAGCCGCGGATCGGCCCGGATCTGCTTCAGGATGGAAAAGCCGTCCAGCGACGGCAGCATGACGTCGAGAATAACCACATCCGGGACATCCGCCTGCAGGGCGCGCAGGGTTTCCTCCCCGTCCAGCACCGCGGTCACGTCCAACCCCTCCCGCTTCAGCAGGAAGCTCAGCGATTCCACGATGTTCGGCTCGTCTTCCGCGATCAGCACGCGCGCTGTCACGCTGCCGGCCCTCCCCATTGATGGCGCCTCGCGCGGCCTGTCGCCGGCGACGCCGCGGCTCGTCCGTCCGCTTTGCCGGGCGGAGTGTAGCGCTCTCCGCGCCGCGGCGCACCGGTCGCCGGCGCCTTGACAGGGCAGCCGCCTGCATTGAACATATGTTCAAACCAGGGAGGGAACAGAATGCCGCGCTATGACCGGGTGATCCACGACGGGATGGTCGTGGATGGCAGCGGCGGCCCGCGCTACCGGGCCGATATCGCCATCGCCGACGGCCGCATCGCGGAGATCGGCCGGATCGATCCCGCCGACGCCGCGGAACGGATCGACGCTTCCGGCCTGGTGGTGGCGCCGGGCTTCATCGACCTCCACACCCACTATGACGCTCAGGTGTTCTGGGACCCGCTCTGCACGCTGTCCGGCTGGCACGGCATCACCTCGGTGGCGATCGGCAATTGCGGCTTCGGCTTCGCCCCGGTGCGGCCGGAGATGCGCGAGCGCGCGATGCTGTCGATGACCCGGGTAGAGGCGATCCCGCTCGAGTCCATGCGCGCCGGCCTGCCCTGGGACTGGGTCACCTTCCCTGACTTCCTCGACAGCCTGGAGCGCACGCCGAAGGCGCTGAACATCCTGCCCTACCTGCCCATCGGGCCGCTGCTGATCTGGGTGCTGGGCTTCGAGGACGCGAAGGCCGGCCGCCTGCCCACCGAGGCCGAGCATGCGGAACTCTGCCGCCTGCTGCACGAGGCGATGGACGCCGGCGGCTGTGGCTGGTCGGCGCAGCGGATGCTGCCTGACGGCCCGGCGGCGGTGCAGCGCGACTTCGACGGCTCGCCGATGCCGACCGACGTGATGCATGACGCGACCTGCCGCCGGCTGGCGGAGGTGCTGCGCGCCCGCAACGACGGCTTCATGCAGATGCTGCTGATCTCCGGCGACAACCGCCGCGACCAGGCCTTCTACGAGGAACTGGCGGAGATCTCGGGCCGGCCGATGATCATGAACGTGGTGCAGGCCTTCGACCACCGGCCGGAGATCCACCGCCGGGTGCTGGCCTGGCTGCGCAGCTGCCGGGAGCGCGGCATCCGGGTCGTCGGCCAGGGCCTGACCACCGACGCCGGCTTCACCTTCACCTTCGAGAGCTGGAACCTGTTCGACGATTCCCCGGCCTGGCGGGACGCCACCACCGGCAGCCTGGCGGAGCGCAAGGCGAAGCTGGCGGATCCCGCCAGGCGTCAGGCGCTGCGCACGCAGATGCCGGTCACCGCCACCGGGCCGCTGCCCGGCATCGTCATCACCGGGCCGCAGCTGCCGCAGAACCAGCCCTGGCTGGACCATACCCTGGCCCTGGCGGGCGAGAAGATGGGCAAGCATCCGGTCGACGTGATGCTGGACATGGCGGTGGAAGAGGATCTGAAGACCGAGTTCTTCGCGGCGCCGCCGAACGGCCGCATCGAGCACCTGAAGGAGATCGTCGACGATCCCTACGTGCTGTTCGGCGTCTCCGACGGCGGCGCGCATACCAAATTCCTGACCGCCGGCCGCTACCCGACGGAGACCCTGTGCAAGGTGGTGCGCCAGCACGGCATGCTCAGCCTCGAGGAGGCGCATTGGCGGCTCTCCGCCCTGCCCGCCCAGGTCGCGGGCTTCCGCGACCGCGGCGTGCTGCGCAAGGGTGCGCCCGCCGACATCCTGGTCTACGACTTCGACAATCTCGCCGTGCTGCCGGAAGAGATCGTGCACGACCTGCCGGCCGGCGAATGGCGCCGCATCCAGCGCGCCCGCGGCTACCGCTGGGTGCTGGTCAACGGCACCGTGACGATCCGCGACGACGAACCGACCGGGGCCTGCCCGGGCTGGCTGCTGCGGCACGGCACCGGCCGCGCACCGGCGGCGGCGGGGCAGGCCGCCTGAGAAAGGCGCCGGCCTCGGCTCCCCCCGGCCGGCAATCCTGGCGCCTGCCACTGTCCGCGACCGGCGGCATCGGCTATCCTGGCGGTAATCAATGCTGCGCTGGGCAATGCACCCGCCGCTGCGACAGGGAGACAGGATGGGCACTATCCGTGCGCGGCCCGCGCCTTCGGGCGGTGGCGCCGGCGTCGCCGACGGCATGCCGCCGGAGGTGGCGGAAGAGCGGCGCGCCAATGAGGTCATGCTGCTGGACGCCGCACTGGAGGCCTTTGTCGAGAAGGGCTTCCATGGCACCTCGATGCGCGACATCGCCCGCCGGGCAGGCACCAGCGTCTCGCACAGCTACTACTACTTCCCGTCGAAACACCACATGCTCTGGCTGATCGTCAGCCGGATCTGCCAGACCCTGCTCGACGAACTGGCCGCGGTGGAGGCGGCAGCCGGGCCGGCGCCGGAGGTCCGCCTCGCCGCCCTGGTGCGGGCCCATGTGCGGCTCCACGCCCGCGCGCAGAATGAATCCTTCGTCGGCAATACAGAACTGCGCAGCCTGCATCCCTCTGACCGCCCGCGGGTGATCGAGATGCGGGACCGGGTCGCACGGTACTTCCGGGCCGCGATCGAGGATGGCTTGCGCGAAGGCCGTTTCCACAGCACGGAGCCGGCCGCCGAACTGACCCTTGCCGTGGTGACGATGTGCACCGCGGTCGCCGGCTGGTACCGGCCCGGGGGCGGAACGACCCCGGAAGACCTGGCGGACCATTATGCGGAGATGGTCCTGCGGCTGGTCGGCAACGCCGCCTGACTGCCGGACAAACAGCCCCCCCCGCTCTTTCCGGCCGGCACGTATCTTGCTGGTTAGTTTCTTGCTAACTACTTCTTGCTAACAACTTCCTTCGAGATTCTTCCTGCCTCCTCCCGGCAGGCCCCGGCACGAGAGCAGCGGCCGGGCAGCGGACCGGACCGGAACGACAGATGGCTATCGGCATGCGCAGACAGGTGACCCGGCAGCCATGATCGGCATGCGTTCCCTCGCCGGCCTGTTCCGCACCAGCCTCCGGGCCCGGGTGGCCGTGCTGATGGTGGCGATCTTCGTCGCCATCTCCATCCCGGCCTGGCTGGCCTTCGACCGCATCATCGACACCACGACGATCCGCCTTGGCAGGCTGTTCGCCGAGAAGCAGGTGCTGTTCGACCGCTATCGCGGGCTGGAAACCCTGATCAGCGAGGCCGCGCTGGCCCGCACCCTGGCGCGCTCACCTGCGATCCTGGCCTGGGCCGCCGCCGAGTCGGACCCCGAGATGCGCGCCCGCGGCCTTGCCGAAATGGAGCATTTCCGCCGCGCCTTCCGCGACGGCTCCGCCTTCGTGATCCTCGATGCCTCCGGCAACTACTATTTCAACGACCGGCAACAGAGCTATGCCGGCAAGGAACGCCGCTATGCGGTCGACCCGGGCAATCCGCGCGACGGCTGGTACTTCACCACCCTGGCGGGGCAGGAGGATTGCCAGCTCAATGTCGATCACGACGACAATCTGGGGGTCACCAAGGTCTGGGTGAACTGCAAGATCCAGGGCGCGGACGGACGGCCGCTGGGCATCGCCGGCACCGGCATCGACCTGTCCAGCTTCATCCGCGAAGTGGTGGATGCGGAACAGAAGGGCGTCGAGAGCATCTTCGTCGATCAGACAGGCGCCATCCAGGCGCATCGCGACGCCGCGCAGATCGATTTCCACAGCCTGACCAAGGATATCGAATCCAAGAATACCATCTTCAACCTGCTCGACAGGCCGCAGGACCGCAACGCCATGGCAGCGATGATGGCGCGGGTCGCCGCGGGCGGCGACACGGTTGAGGCCGGCTTCGTGGAGATCGGCGGCCGCCGGGTGCTGGCCGGCATCGGCTATCTGGACCGGATCGGCTGGTACAACATCACCCTGATGGACATCGACGAGATCATCGACGACGGCCTGTTCCGCCCGATCGCCGCCCTGCTGGTCCTGATCCTGGTTGCCGCCACCGTCCTGGCCACCCTGCTGTTCAAGCGCTGCGTGCTCGACCGCCTCGCGACCCTGGAGGTCTGGGCCGGGCGCCTGCGCAGCGGCGACTTCTCCGACATGCGCCCCCCCATGACGAGTTCGACCGCAGAGGACGAGATCGGCCGCCTGACCCATGCCTTCGGCGAAATGGCGCGCACCGTCGGCGACAACACCCACCGCCTGGAAGCGATGGTCCGCGCCCGCACCGAGACCCTGGAACGGATTGCCCATCTGGATCCCCTGACCGGGGTGGAGAACCGCCGCGGCTTCCTGCAGGCGATCCCGCCGCGGCGCGCCGCGGCGGCGGCCGAAGGCGTCGCCCTGGGCCTTGTCCTGGTCGACCTTGACCTCTTCAAGCCGGTCAACGACCGCCACGGCCACCAGGCCGGCGACCGCGTGCTGGTGGAGATCGCACAGCGCCTGGGCAGCTGCCTCCGGGACGGCGACCTGCTGGCGCGCTGGGGCGGCGACGAGTTCGTGCTGCTGCTGGGGCTGGGCGGGGGCGGCTCCCTGATGGCCGCCGCGGAACTGGTGCGGCGGGCGGTGATCGACACCCCCTACCTGCTGGAGGACGGCACCGAGCTGCCGATCTCCGCCAGCATCGGCGCCTGCCCGCTGCCGGTCGGGATGCCGCTGGAGACCGCGCTCGAGCAGGCCGACACCGCCCTCTATGCCGCCAAGCATGGCGGGCGCAACCGGGTCGCGCTGGCGGGCGACCCGATCCCGGGCGCGATCCGGCACTCGGGCTGATACCCGCGCCACCCTGCGGATCGCCGCAACGCCTCACGGATTGACGATCGGATCCTCCTGCCGGGTCGCGCAGTCGGTGCGGCTGCAGATCCGGCACGATGTGCCCACCGGCAGCGCCGGCGCGCGCTGGCTCATGTCCAGGCCGCGGGCATAGACGATGCGGTCGGCATAGACCGCGTCGCAGGCCAGCATCACCGAGAGCAGGCCGCGCGGCCGGTCGAAGCTGCCCTCCGCCTTCGCCACGGTCCGGGCCACGAACAGGAAGCGGTCGCCGCCGGGGAAGGCGACATGCTGCGGCACGAAGCTCTCCGGCGTCTGGAAGGCGCGGTAGACCGCCCAGAGCGGACAGGCGCCGCCATAGCGCGGCAGCGGCAGGCGCGGCAGCGGGAAGCGCTTCGAGATGAAGCCGGCCGGATCGGCCCGCATGAAGCCGAACGGCACCCCCTCCGCGCCGGGCCGCCGCAGGGTCACCAGGCGATGGCAGACCTGCTCGATGGAGGCATTGTACTTCCGCCGCAGCAGATCGATGTCGTAGGCCAGCCGCTGCGCATCTTCCAGGAAGGCGTCGTAGGGGAAGAGCAGCGCCGCCGCCAGATAGGAGGTCAGCGCCCTTAGGCCCCGCCGCCGCGCCGCGACGCTGGTCAGCAGGGTGGTCTCCGCCAGTTGCGCGGCGATCGCCTCGCCGCATTCGACATCGGCAACCGCCATCGCCAGGGCGAAGCGCCGCGCGCTGGCCGGCGCCCCTTCGGGCAGGGCCGGACGCGCCCGGCCGCGCGCCTCCAGCCGCGCCGCCAGCGCCGCCTCCATCGCCGGCAGTTCCGCGCCCAGGTTGCGCCGCAGCTCTTCCGCCGCTTCGTCCAGCAGCGGAAAGCGGTTGTCGTTCTGGATGATGAAGTCGTCGACCTCCTCCACCGGGGTGATCGAGCGGGACTCCGTCGGCGCACGCTCCAGGAACTGGGTCAGCACGCCGGCCACCTCCGACAGCCGGCCGCTCTCCTCCGCGATGATGCTGTGGAAGCGCCGCGCCTGCGCCGGCTCCAGGTCGTCGACGCTGTCCAGGATCTCTGCCGAGGAACGGATCGCGGCGATGGTGGAGAGCATGCGGTGCATGGCGTCGCGCAGCGCCGGGTCCTGGGTCAGCCGGTCGGACAGGGCCGCCACCGTCTGGTTGCGCTCCAGATAGGCGCGATGCAGGGCCACCAGCGCCGCCGACCAGGCGGGGTAGCGGCCGACCAGTTCAGCGCCGGCTGCCGAATCCGGCCCCAGATGGGCCAGCAGCGGTTCCGCCGCCAGTTCCTCCAGGTCGCCGATCAGGCGCCGCTCGGCGGCCCCGTCCAGCCATTCGATATCGACCTGCAGTTCCTCGCAGAGACGGCGCAGCAGACGGCCGCCGATCTTGCGTTTGTTGTGCTCGATCAGGTTCAGGTAGGAGACCGAGATCCCAAGCCGCTGCGCCAGTGCGGTCTGAGTGAGGCGCAGGCTCTTGCGCCGCTCCCGCACGCGCATGCCGATCGGGGTGCGGGTCATCGCCGGCGCACCTTCGGCAGCCCCCGGCGACGCGCCCGCCGGGCAGGGATGTTGCAGTGCAAGGTCAAAGTTTTACCTGTTTTTCAATCTCCATATCTGTATTTTTACAAAATTATTGTTTGTTTTCAATATCTTATTGTCGAATTGACCATAAACGGCGAGGCTGAGGCGGTCAGGTAAGAATTGCGGCGCCGGTGTGACCGGCGGATAGCCGGGACAACCGGGGCGGCCGCAGCGCGCACGACCGACAACTTCCGGGAGGAAACAGATGTATCGCAACGGATTTTCCCGCCGCACCCTGCTGAAGGGAAGCGCCGCCGCAGCCGCCGGGCTGATGGCCGTGCCGATGATCAACCGCGGCGCCTGGGCGCAGGAGTTCCGCAACAACCCCGGCAATGCGGCGAATGTCGTGTTCGGCTTCAACGTGCCGCAGACCGGCGCCTATGCCGATGAGGGCGCGGACGAGCTGCGCGCCTACCAGCTGGCCGTCAAGCACCTGAACGGCGAGGGCGACGGCGGCATGCTGAACACCATGGCGCCGAAGTCGCTGAAGGGGAACGGCGTGCTGGGCAAGAAGGTCACCTTCGTGACCGGCGACACCCAGACCAAGTCCGACGCCGCCCGCGCCTCCGCGAAGCGCATGATCGAGAAGGACGGCGTGATCATGTTCACCGGCGGCTCGTCCTCCGGCACGGCGATCGCGCAGCAGTCGCTGGCGCAGGAGATGGGCGTCATCTTCATGTGCGGCCTCACCCATTCCAACGACACCACGGGCAAGGACCGCCGCCGCTACGGCTTCCGCCACTTCTTCAACGCCTACATGTCGGGCCTGGCGCTCGCCCCGGTGCTGCAGGAGGAGTACGGCTCCGACCGCAAGGCCTATCACCTGACCGCCGACTATACCTGGGGTTGGACCCAGGAGGAGTCGATCAAGAACGCCACCGAGGCGCTCGGCTGGGAGACCACGGCCACGGTGCGCACCCCGCTGGGTGCCGGCGACTTCTCGCAGTACATCACCCCGGTGCTGAATTCCGGCGCCGACGTGCTGATCCTGAACCACTACGGCAAGGACATGGTCAACTCGCTGACCCAGGCCGTGGCGTTCGGGCTGCGCGACAAGCAGGTGAACGGCAAGCAGTTCGAGGTCGTGGTGCCGCTCTATTCCCGCCTGATGGCGCAGGGCGCGGGCGACAACGTGAAGGGCATCCTGGGCACCACCAACTGGCACTGGTCGCTGACCGACGCGGGCAGCCAGGCCTTCGTGAAGTCCTTCGGCCAGGAATACGGCAATCCGCCCAGCCAGGCGGCGCAGACCTGCTACGTGCAGGCGCTGCTCTACGCCAATGCCTGCGAGCAGGCCGGCACCTTCTATCCGCCGGAGGTGATCAAGGCGCTGGAGGGCTTCGAATTCGACGGCATGGGCAACGGCCCGACCCTGTACCGGGCCGAGGACCATCAGTGCTTCAAGGACGTGCTGGTGGTGCGCGGCAAGGAGAACCCGACCAGCCAGTTCGACCTGCTGGAGGTGGTGAAGATCGTGCCGCGCGACAAGGTGACCTATCCGGTCGACACCTTCCCCGGCTCGCTCGGCCCCTACAACGTCAGCTGAGCGCGCAGCACGCGCAACTTCTGGGTCTTCTGACTGGACCCATGTAATCGGGCCCGGCTTCGGCCGGGTCCGTCTGGGGCGTCGGCGTTCCTCCGCCAACGTCTGGCCGGCCGCACGGTCCCGCGCAAGCGGGCCGCCTTTCCCGAGAGGGCGGATCGGCGGCCGGCCCTTTTTTTCCGCCACGCAGGCCCCCGCAACCGGCGGGGCCGGCGCCGGCATAAGCCAAGGAATGGGACCAAAGCCGATGGACGCGCTCGTCCTGCAGCTGCTGAATGGCCTGGACAAGGGCGGCGCCTATGCGCTGATCGCCCTGGGCCTCACCCTGATCTTCGGCACCCTGGGCGTCGTCAACTTCGCTCATGGCGCGCTGTTCATGCTGGGCGCCTTCTGTGCCGTCACGATGCAGAAGCTGCTCACCTACTCCGCCAAGGTGAAGGACGAGAGCATCACCTTCTTCGACGCCTACAAGGAGATCCCCTACCTGGAGATCTGGCTGGGCGACACGGGCAAGGTGATCATCGACTATTCCGTGCCGCTGGCGATCATCCTGGCGATCCCGGTGATGCTGCTGATCGGCCTGGCGATGGAGCGCGGCCTGATCCGCTTCTTCTACCGCCGCCCGCATGCGGAACAGATCCTGGTCACCTTCGGCCTGGCGATCGTGCTGCAGGAGATCATCAAGGCGATCTTCGGCGCCAACCCGATCCCCACCCCGCCGCCGGAGATCGTCGACGGCAGCGCCGATATCGGCAGCTGGATCGGCCTGGGCGCCAATGTGATCTATCCCTGGTGGCGGCTGGTCTACCTGCTGTTCTCCGGCCTCGTCCTGTTCGGCGTCTTCGCCTTCCTGCAGTTCACCACCTTCGGCATGGTGGTCCGCGCCGGCATGCGCGACCGCGAGACGGTGGGCCTGCTGGGCATCAACATCCAGCGCCGCTTCACCATCGTCTTCGGCCTGGCGGCCGTGGTCGCCGGCCTGGCCGGGGTGATGTACACGCCGATCCTGCCGCCGGACTACCATATCGGCATGGACTTCCTGGTCCTGTCCTTCGTCGTCGTCGTGGTCGGCGGCATGGGGTCGCTGGGCGGCGCGGTGCTGGCCGGCTTCCTGCTGGGGATCCTGCAGTCCTTCGCTTCGATGAACGAGGTGAAGGCGATCATCCCCGGCATCGACCAGATCATCATCTACCTTGTCGCCGTCGTGATCCTGCTGGTCCGCCCCCGCGGCCTGCTGGGTCGGCGCGGCGTGATGGAGGGCTGAGGCGATGAGTGCCCCAACCATGGAGATCTCCAGCTCCGGCCCCCGCCGCCTGGTGCAGCCGGGCCCCCGCAACGACGCGATCCTGATGCTCTGCTTCGCGGTGGCGGTGCTGGCGATGCCGCTCTGGCTCGACCCGATCGGCGCCGCCTATCCCGACCTGATGCAGAAGTTCGCGATCTACGGGATCTTCGCGATCGGCTTCAACATCCTGTTCGGCCTGACCGGCTACCTCTCCTTCGGTCATGCCGCGTTCCTGGGTGTCGGCTCCTACACCGCGGTGTGGAGCTTCAAGCTGCTGACCATGAACGTGCTGCCGGCGGTCGCCTTCGGCATCCTGTTCGCCGGCCTGTTCGCCGCCGCCATCGGCTTCATCAGCCTGCGCCGGACGGGGATCTACTTCTCGATCCTGACCCTGGCCTTCGCGCAGATGTGCTACAACCTCGCCTATTCGGTGCTCACCCCGATCACCAACGGCGAAACCGGTCTGCAGCTCTCTGCGCGGGACCCGCGGATCCTGGACAGCTGGTTCGGCACGGAACCGACGGCCGGCCTGCCCTCCACCAACCTGTTCGGGCTGGAGATGAGCGGCTATCCCGGCTTCTATTTCTGCGCCGTGCTGCTGATCGTGGGCTTCTACCTGGCGCTGCGGATCACCCGCTCGCCCTTCGGCATGATGCTGCGCGGCATCAAGTCGAACCAGAACCGGATCAACTATACCGGCGTGAACGCCCGGCCCTATGCGCTGACCGCCTTCATCATCTCGGGCATGTATGCCGGCCTGGCCGGCACCATGCTGGCGGCAACCGACCCGCTGGCGGGCGCGGAGCGGATGCAGTGGACCGCGTCGGGCGAGGTGGTGCTGATGACCATCCTGGGCGGTGCCGGCACCCTGCTGGGGCCGGTGCTGGGCGCGGCGCTGATCAAGTATTTCGAGAACATCTTCTCCGCCTTCAACGACCAGGTCCTGCATCAGGTGTTCTCCTTCCTGCCGGACGGGGTGGAGAGCTTCGTGGTCGGCATCCTTAGCCTGTTCGTCGGCGAGGGCTGGCACCTGACCTTGGGCGTCCTGTTCATGCTGATCGTGATCTTCCTGCCCGGCGGGCTGATGGAAGGCTTCCGGCGGCTGGGCCGCGTGGCGGCCCGGCGCCGCGAGCGCCGGCAGGCAGCCGGCACGGCCAGCCACCAGAACGCGAATTGAGGGGCGGAACCATGAGCATCCTGCAGGTGCAGAACCTCAACAAGCATTTCGGCGGGCTGGCGGCGCTGCGCAACGTCAACCTGGTGGTGGAGGAAGGTGCCGTGCACGCCATCATCGGCCCCAACGGCGCCGGCAAGTCGACCCTGCTGAACTGCTTCGTCGGCCGCCTGACGCCGGACACCGGCACGGTGATGTTCGACGGCGGCTCGCTGCTGGGCCTGGCGCCGCACCAGATCAACCAGGCCGGCGTGGCGCGCGTCTTCCAGACGCCGGAGATCTTCGCCGACCTGACCCTGCTGGAGAATGTGATGATCCCGACCTTCGCCCGGCGCGACGGCGCCTTTCGGGTGAAGTCGTGGATCCGGGTCGACGCCGAGGCGGAGGTGCGCGAGAAGGCGGAGCATCTGCTGGAGGAGGTCGGCCTGGCGGAGAAGAAGGACGAGACGGCAGGCACCCTGTCGCGCGGCGACAAAAGGCGGCTGGAGCTCGCCATGTGCCTGGTGCAGGAGCCGCGCCTGCTGCTGCTGGACGAGCCCACCGCCGGCATGTCGCGCGCCGACACGAATGCGACGATCGACCTGCTGAAGCGGATCGGCGAGCGCGGCATCACCAAGATCGTCATCGAGCACGACATGCATGTCGTGTTCTCCCTCGCCCATCGGATCTCCGTTCTGGCACAGGGCACCGTGATCGCCGAGGGCGCGCCCGAGGAGATCAAGGGCGACGAGAGGGTCCAGGAAGCCTATCTTGGCGGAGCGCATCTATGAACATGATGAAGGCCATCGACGACATGCCCGGTTCCGAAAGCCTTGCCCGCGCCGAACAGGCCGGCCCCGCCGCTGCGCCGGCGCAGGACGCCGCTGCTGCCCCGGCGTTTTTCTCGGCCCGCGACATGCACGCCTATTACGGCGAGAGCTACATCGTGCAGGGGGTCGGCTTCGACGTCCGCAAGGGCGAGATCCTGGCCCTGCTGGGCCGCAACGGGGCGGGCAAGACCTCCACCCTGCGCGCCATTGCGCGGGTCGACAGCCCGGCCCTGACCCATGGCGAGGTCTGGCTGGACGGCCAGGCGCTGCACAGGATGGAAGCCTACCAGGCGGCCCGGGTCGGTGTCGGCCTGGTGCCGGAGGACCGGCGCATCATCCCCGGCCTGACGGTGGAGGAGAACCTGCAGCTCGCCCAGATCGTGGAGCCGAAAGGCTGGGAACTGGAGCGGATCTACGACCATTTCCCGCGCCTGGCGGAGCGCCGCAAGCAGGAGGGCGTGACCCTGTCCGGCGGCGAACAGCAGATGCTGGCCGTCGCCCGCGCGCTCGCCCGCGATGTGAAGCTGCTGCTGCTGGACGAGCCCTATGAGGGGCTCGCCCCGGTGATCGTGCAGGAGATCGAGAAGATCCTGGAAGAGATCAAGAGCCTGGGCCTGACCACCATCATCGTGGAGCAGAACGCCATCGCCGCCCTGCACCTGGCCGACCGCGCAGCGATCCTGGACATGGGCCAGATCGTCTTCGACGGCGCCGCCCGCGACGTGCTCGACAACGAGGAACTGCGCCAGCAGTACCTGGCGATCTGACGACGCGGGACCGGCCGCGATCATCCTTCGCATCGGCATGGGATGCCGTTGCGGGCATCGGCCACCGCGAACGGACCTCTTGAAGGTACGGGCTGGGTGAACCGCCGGTCTCGGGTCAGCCGGTGCCGGCCCGTTTCGCAAGCAAGGCACGCATCAACTGCACCGCTTCCTCGGAACCGGCCGCAATGTCCACGTCAAGCTCTAGCCCCAATGCGCGCGCAATGTCCTGGGATTGCCGCACCCGTCCCGGGCGCAGCGGATCATCGTCGATGAGCACCAGCGTCATTTGCCGGACGCCGCACGCCATGATGGTGCTGTAGAAGCGGCTGATGCTTTCGACGGTTGGCCAGGACCTGGCCTTGCGCTCGTCCGCGAAGACGTTGAGCGCCTCCCCGTCATGACCGTTCAGCCATTCGCGATAGATCTCGGCCAGTTCGTCCAGGCCGAACCGGCCAGAGGTCTCGATCAGGATCGTACCGGCGACGCCCCACGGCGCCTCTTCCAGCCGCACGTTGAAGCGGGGGTAGACGAAGTGATTGTCCTCAAGCTTGACACTAAGATGGCCTTGCGTTTCCGGCGATGCCTCAAGCAACGCCGTGTGCGACTGCGCCAGCAGCCTGCGCAAGGCGCGGCTCCCGTCTTCGAAACGTGTCACATGCGCCGAACCGGTTGCCAGGCCGACCATCCTGGCGACCGTCGCAGCGAACTTCGTCACCTGACTCCTCGCCGGGTCCGGATCGATCGTCACGAACCGAAGGGTGCGTATTCCCGTGCGGAAGACGTGCCTGTAAATCTCTGCCAGCACACCGGGCGGCAGATAAACGCTGGCGGCGCGCAGGTCATGAATGACATTGAGCTCGTCGCCCGAGACCTGGTGCCGTATGCCGTCGAGGACCTGCATATAGACCCTGGGGTCGAGCTCGCCGGAGATCGTCAAAAGGAAGCTGTTTTCGATACCGTCCGGGGCTTCGGCGACACTCAAGCTGAATGCCCCTGGGATCTCGGACAGACGGCGCATCCCTCCCCCTTTTTGGCTGCACGACGCAATGCCGGCGCCGCCGAGAAATCTATAGCATGTCGCGACCGCTACGCTTCGGACTTTTCGACCCGGTTTGCTATCCTCCAGTGAAAGCAGTGGGAACGACAATGCCATTCACGCCTCAACGCCGAACGCCAGCAAAGGCAGGCCAGCCGGTCAGCGATCCCGCCAACTGGACCGCCGCCGGCCTGGGCGAGGACCGCTCCTGGATCCACGAACTGACCGAGGGAGAAGTCGCCGACCTGCGCGCTGCCGGTCGCGCGGCCCTCGACATGGCCGGCGGCGACCCGGCGCACCTGACCGCCATCGGCCGCGACGGCTTCGACATCGGCCGCTTCGCCCTGCCGCTGGCCCGCATCCGGCGGGAGCTGAAGGACGGCCTGGGCCTCGCCCTGATCCGCGGCCTGCCGGCCCCGGACATGCCGGAGGCGGAAAGCGCGGCAATCTTCTGGGGCATCGGCCGGCATCTGGGGGAGGCGATCTCCAACAACCCCGACGGCGACCTGATCGGCCATGTCCACGACACCGGCAAGAGCTACGACGATCCGAACGTGCGCGGCTACCAGACCGCGGTGACGATGGACTATCACTGCGACCAGGCGGAGTTGGTCGCGCTGTTCTGTCTGCGCACGGCGAAGGAGGGCGGGCTGTCGAAAGTCGCCTCCTCGGTCGCGGTCTACAACACCCTGCTCTCCCTGCGTCCCGACCTGGTCGAGGCGCTGATGCAGCCGCTGTGCTGGACCAAGCATGGCGAGGCGGATCCCGCCCAGCAGCCCTGGTACGAAAGCCCGGTCTTCGCCTTCAAGGACGGCCTGCTCTGCACCGCCTTCGGGCCGAAGCATATCGAGAAGGGCCATGCCCTGCCCGGCGCGCCGGCCCTCACCCATGCCCAGGCGGAGGGCCTGCGCCTGGCCGAGGAGATCGCGGAGGCGCAGCATCTGTCGATGGAACTGCGCCCCGGCGACATCCAGATCCTGAACAACGAGGTCATGCTGCACACGCGCACCGGCTTCACCGACTGGCCGGAGCCGGCGCGCCGCCGCCATCTGTGGCGCCTCTGGCTCGCCGCGCCTGACATCCGTCCGGCCACCGAGTACATCCTGCAATGGCGCCGCGGGGTGAACGTGGCGGAGACGAAGACGCGGATCGCGCTGTAGCGCAGGGCCCCTGCACCCGCCCGGCGCGGATTCTGCACTGGCCCCGGGGAAGAGGAGACATCCGGAGGACTTGCACGCCCTAGTCCCGGGCCAAGATACCGACACCCCAAGCCCAATCTTACCTTTCTCGACTACACTTCATTTGGTATGAAGAACGTCGCGGAAAACAATTGGATCTGCGGGGCAGTCTATGTCGGACCTTTCCCTGGCGCGCAGTCTGCTGTTCACCCCCGCCGACAGGCCAGAGCGCGTCCCCCGCGGCCCTGAATCGGGCGCCGACGGCGTCATCCTCGATCTCGAGGACGGGGTCGGCCTGCCGAACAAGGACGCCGCCCGTGCCGCGGCGCTGAACTTCTTGGCCGCGCCGGCGCCCGCGCCGGCCGGATTTCTCTGGTCGGTCCGCCTCAACCATGTCACCTCGGCCGCCGGGCTGGCGGACCTGCAGGCGTTTCGCGCCGCGACGCATAAGCCGCGGGTCGTCGTCCTGCCGAAGACCGAGTCCCCGGCGGAGGTGGAGATCGCCTGTGCGCATCTCGGCGATGGCGGTGCCGCGCCGGCGATCGTGGCGATGATCGAGAGCGGCCGCGGCCTCGCCGCGGCCGAGGCGATCGCCGCGCATCCCGCCGTCGCCGCGCTCGCCTTCGGCGGGGCCGACCTGGCCAACGACCTGCATGCCGCCTTTGCCTGGGAGCCGATGCTGTTTCCCCGCGGCCGCATCGTGCAGGCCGCCGCCTGCGCCGGCATCGGCGCCTGGGACGTGCCATTCCTCGACATCCATGACCTGGAGGGCCTGAAGGCGGAGACGCAGAGGTCGAAGGCGCTCGGCTTCGTCTGCAAGCTCGCGATCCACCCCGCACAGGTCGCGCCGATCAACGCGACCTTCAGTCCCTCGCCGGCCGAACTGGACCGCGCCCGGCGCATCGTCGCCGCCTTCGAGGCGGCGCAGGGCGGCGCCTGCCAGGTCGACGGCAAGATGGTCGACATCCCCGTCGTCAAGGCGGCGCAGCGCACCGTCGCGCTTGCCGACCATCCCGCCTGACCGCTGTACAGAGGGCAAACGCCGATGAGCCGCCATGCCTATGTCCGCCTGGCCGCGGACCGCTACCGGGAGCGTTTCGGGCTCAGCTTCGAGGATCTGACCGAAGGGATGCGCATCCGGCACCGGCCCGGCATCGACGTGTCGCAGCAGGACAATCACGACGACGCGGTCGACCTGATCAACAATGCGCAGCTGCATTTCGACAGCCATTATGCGGCGCAGACCGAGTGGAAGAACCCGCTCGGCGTCAGCACGATGACCGTGCAGCGCCTGCTCGGCATGACCTCGCGCAGCTGGTACCGCCGCCGCGCGATGCTGGGCGTCGAAAGCATCGCGATGACCCACCCGGTGTTCGGCGGCGATACGCTCTATGCCGAATCCACCGTGACCGGGCTCGAGGACGGGGCGGATCCGGATGTCGGCATCGTCACCCTGTCGATCGAGGGGCTGAACCAGGACGGTGCCACCTTCTCGAAGATCGCCTGCCGCCTGGAGGTCTATCGCCGGGGCCGCCATCCCGAGGACGATCCCGCGGCGCCGCCGGCGGAGGAGGAGCGCTTTCTCGCCCACCATGTCGACCCGCAGGGCGCGCTGGTCGAGCAGTCGGGCCTGGCCTTCGAGGACATGAAGGAGGGCGAGACCTTCGTCCACTGGCCGGGCCGGACGATCGGCTTCGAGGAGAACCGCCTGCATGCCCTGCGCGCGCTGGAGATCAACCCGCGCTGGCACGACGCCGCCTACGTGAAGGCGCATCCGGAGGTCCGGCCGGCCGTCTTCGAGCCGCTGGTGATCGGGCTTCTGACCGCGCTCACCACCCGTACCCTCGGACGGGTGGTCGCCAATCTCGGCTGGACGAAGATCGAGCTGCCGCGTCCGATGCTGCTGGGCGAGACGATGTATGCCGAGTCGACGATCGGCGACCTGCGCGGCTCGCATTCGCGGCCCGACCAGGGCATCGCGATGGTCGAATCCCGCGCCTATGTGGAAAGCGGCGAACTGGTCTGCCGCTACCAGCGCGCGCTGCTGGTCTATCGCCGCGGCAAGGGGCCGTACGCGGCGGCGGGGTACTGAGCCGCCGTCCGGACCGACAGGAAGGGATGATCCCGATGAGCGATGTCCAGGACCTCTACAAGCGCCGCCTGACGACGCCGGAACTCGCCCTGCGCGACCTGCCGCCGCGGCTGAGCCTGCTGCTCGGCATGTTCGTCGCCCAGCCGCCGGCGCTGGTGCAGGCCTTCGTCGACCGGGTCAGGGCCGGCAAGGTCGAGGAAGCGCGCGTCTACTACATGCATTCGACACCGGCGACGGAAGAGGTGCTGATCCGCCGCGAGCTGATGGACGCGGTGAAGCTCTATCCGTTCTTCCTCAATCCCGGCGAACGGGCCCTGGTGCGCGAGAACCCGGACCGCAAGATGGTCTTCTTCGTGCCGAACTCGTTCAGCGACATTCCGCGCATCATCCGCGAGCGGCCGCCGTTCGATGTCTTCCTGCTGCAGGTCGCCCCGATGGACAGGGCCGGCTGGTTCAGCTTCGGCGCGTCCGGCGCCTATTCGATGGCCGGGGTGGAGCGGGCGAAGCAGCTGATCGTAGAGGTCAATCCCAACATGCCGCGCTCGCACGGGACCGGCATGGTGCATGTCTCCCAGGTCGCGGCAATCGTCGAGCATGCAAGCGCGCTGCCGCTGGTTGCCGGCAAGCCGCCGACCGACATCGACCGCCAGATCGCTGCCCGGGTCCTGCCGATGATCCAGGACGGCGCCTGCGTCCAGTTCGGCGTCGGCGGCGTGCCCAACATCGTGGCCGCCGCCCTCACCGACCGGAAGGATCTGGGCGTCCATACCGAACTGCTGAGCGACGGCGTCGTCAGCCTGATCGCCTGCGGCGCGGTGACCAACCGGAAGAAGACCACCGACCCCGGCAAGTCGATCTTCAACGTCGCCTTCGGCACGGCGGCGACCTACGACATGATCGACGACAATCCGTCGGTGGAATGCCGGATGGCCGACTATGTCAACGATCCGCGCATCATCGGGCAGAACGACAATGTCGTCTCGGTCAACGCCATGATCGAGGTCGACCTGACCGGCCAGGTGAACGCGGACTATCTCGGCGACCATCAGTATGGCGGCGCGGGCGGACAGCTCGACTTCGTGAAGGGCGCGTCCTATTCGCGGGGCGGCCTGTCCTTCATCGTCGCCTCGTCGACCGCCGCGAAGGGCAAGGTCTCGCGCATCGTACCGCGGATCCAGGGGCCGGCGACGGACGCGCGGATCGACACCCAGTACATCGTGACCGAGCACGGCATGTGCAATCTACGGGGCCTGAGTTCCGACGAACGCGCCACCGCCCTGATCGGCCTCGCCGACCCGGCGTTCCGCGACGAACTGACCGAAGCGGCGCGAAAGATGCACCTGATCTAGAATATTGCCGGTTTGACCAGAAGCCCGTCGTTCTCGGGCTTGCCCCGTCCACGGGCTTCGCCCGAGAACCCATTCCGACAGCCTTCGAGGTACCTTGAGGCTCGCGGAATGGATCCCGGCTCAAGGCCGGGATGACGTTCTCGAATTGCAGCACCGATCCCACCTCTCCTGGGACCGCTCGAGAGTCGGAAGCACGGCAACCTGCCAGTGGATCCGCCGCGGGCAGCCCCTTGGGGCCCCCGCGACGGTCCCGCCGGCAAGTGCCGGTCAGAACGTGCTCTTCTCATCGTAGAACTTCACCACATTCTCTTCAGTGATGATCGGCGAAGGCAGGACGGTGTCCTTCTCCGGCACCGCGCCCGCCAGGATCGCCATCGTGCGGTGGAAACCCGCGCGGCCGATCTGGTCGGAGGAGTTCAGCCCGGTGGCGCCGTAATTGCCGCCTTCCTTCATGATCGCCGCCAGCGCGCCCTTCTCGCCGTCGACGGAGGTGATGAAGATCTCGCCGGCACGGCCGGCATCCGCGATCGCCTTCTGCGCGCCCAGGCACATGGAATCGTTCTCGCAGAACACCGCGTCCAGCTTCGCTTCCTTGGCCAGCAGGTCCTCCATCTGCTTGAAGCCGCCATCGGCGCTCCAGCCGGCCCAGCCCGGCGCGATCACCGCCTCGACCCCGGTGCCGTCCAGCTTCGAGGTCATGCCCTCGGTCCGGTTGGAGCCGATAGAATTGTCGGCCGGGCCGCCGCGGATCACCGCCACCCGGCCCTTGCCGCCCAGCCGTTCGACGATATAGCTGCCGATCCCCTCGCCGATGGCGCGGTTGTCGGGCCCGACCCAGCTGGTGTAGTCGGCCAGCTTCAGCAGCCGGTCGACCATCACCAGCGGCACGCCGGCCTGGGTGATCGCGTCGGTCGCCGCCGGGGCCGCCTCGATCCAGCCGCCGGAGATGATGATCGCGTCGACCTGCTGGTTCAGCAGGTCCTCGACATCTGCCGTCAGCTTGGCCACGTCGCCGCCGGCATCTGTGGACAGGATCTCGACGTTCGAATAATGCGCCGCCTCCGCCTTCACGGCCGCGTCCATGCCGACGAAATAGGCGCAGCACAGCGACAGGTTCACCATGCCGATGCGGATCTCCTCCGCCGCCATGGCCGGCCCCGCCGGCATGGCCAGGCCGGCGACGGCGATGCCGCCCGCGGTGACGGCTGCCGCCGCCAGGCGCCGCGTTCTGGATGCGATGCTCATTCTGCCTCTCCCTTCTGTCCTGCCGCGGGTTCTTCCCGCGGCCTTCGCGAAGCCGCCCCTGCCCCTTCGGGTCAGAGCCTGCGCCGCCTGGCGAGCACCGCCACCAGGATGATCAGGCCCTTCAGGAGCTGCTGGTAATAGGAATCGACGTTGAACAGGTTCAGCACGTTGTCGACGACGGCGAGCGCCAGGACGCCGCCCAGCACCCCCAGCACCGTGCCGCCGCCGCCGCCCAGCAGGCCGCCGCCGATCACCACCGCGGCGATCGCGTCGAGCTCGTAGCCGATGCCCACGCTGGGCTGCGCGATCCCCAGGCGCGACGAGAGCAGCACCCCGGCGATCGCCGCGAACACCGCGCAGGCGATATAGGCGAAGATCAGGTGGCGGCGGACATTGACGCCGGCCAGGCGCACCGCCTCCTTGTTGACGCCGATGGCGAAGGCGGCGCGGCCGGACACGGTATGGTTCAGGTAGAACCAGACCACCGGCACCGCGGCGGCGAAGACGATGAAGGTGACCGGCACCGGCCCCAGGAAGGCGCCGCCGATCAGGGAGCGGAAGGCCGCCTCCTCCGGATAGCGCGGGGTGTCGGCATAGACGTAGGTCAGGCCGCGCAGGCTGCCCATCGTCGCCAGGGTGACGATGAAGGATTGCAGGTCGAAGCGCGCCACCAGCCAGCCATTGACCCAGCCCACCACCGCGCCCATCGCGACCGCCACCGCCATCGCCAGCGGGAACGGCATCTGCGCCTGCAGGCCCACCGCCAGCATGCCGGCCAGCGCCAGCACCGAGCCGACGGACAGGTCGATGCCGCCGGTGCGGATCACCATCAGCATGCCCAGGCTGAGAAAGCCGTTGGTGACCATCTGGCGGGAGATGTTCACCATGTTGCGCTGGGTCAGGAAGGCGTCGGAGGCGAAGGCCGCGAAGACGACCAGCCCGACGATCGCCAGCGCGAACAGCAGGTCCGCACGGCTGAGCCGCAGCCAGGAGGTCCGCACCGCCAGCATCACGGGGCCCCGCTCAATGCAGGACCGGCGGCGCCGTGCCGCCATTCCCGCCCGGCACCGGCAGGCCGGCGGCATGGGCGAAGACCGTCTCGGCATCCAGTCCGGCCGGCGGCAGCTCTGCCACCAGGCGGCCGTCGCGCACCACCAGCACCCGGTCGGACAGCCCCAGAACCTCCGGCATCTCCGAGGAGATCAGCAGCACTGCGACCCCGCGATCGGCCAGGTCGCGCATGATCTGGTAGATTTCCGCCTTGGTAGCGATGTCCACGCCACGGGTCGGCTCGTCGAAGATGAACAGGTCCCGGTCCGGCGCCAGCAGCCATTTCGCCAGCACCACCTTCTGCTGGTTGCCGCCGCTGAGCTGGCGCACCGGCCGCTCCGGCTCCGCCGGGCGGATCGACAGGTCGGCGATCTGGCCGGCCACCAGGTCTTGCCGGCGCCCGGCATCGATCACCCCGAGGCGGGCGATCCGGCTGTAGCTGGCCAGGACCGCATTGTCCTGCACGCTCGCCTCCAGGGCCAGGCCGTCGCCCTTGCGGTCCTCCGTCACCATCGCCAGCCCGGCGCCCACGGCCTGCGCCGGGCTGGCGAAGCGCTGCGCACGGCCGTTCAACACGATGCGGCCACGATCCGCCGGCCGGGCACCGAATATCGCCTGCGCGATCTCCGTCCGGCCGCTGCCGACGAGGCCGAACATGCCGACGATCTCGCCGGCATGAACCGAAAAATCGATCCCCCCGAAAGCGCCGTCGCGCCCCAGGCCGGCGACCTCCAGCACCGGAGCGCCCGCAGCCCCACGCCGCTCCGGGAAGATTGCGGACAGCGGGCGCCCGACCATGGCGCGGATCAGTTGCTCTTCGTCCAGTTCCGCGACCGCGCCTTCCAGCACCGAGCGGCCGTCCTTCAGGACGACGATCCGGTCGGCGATCTCGAAAATCTCCTCCAGTCGGTGGGAGATGTAGAGGATCGTGGCCCCCTGTGCGGCCAGGGCGCGGACACGACGGAACAGGATCTGCGTCTCCGAGGCGGAGAGCACCGCCGTCGGCTCGTCGAGGATCAGGATCTGCGGGCCGGCGGCCAGTGCCTTCGCGATCTCCACGATCTGCTGCCGCGCGACGCTGAGGTCGCGGACCAGGGCGCGCGGGTCGATGTCGGGGAAGCCGAAATCGGCCAGCACCTCGCCGGCCAGGCGGTTTGCCGCCGGCCAGTCGACGACGAAGGACAGGCCAGGCACTGGCAGGGACCGTGTGGGCATGCGGCCCAGCAGCATGTTCTCCGCCACGCTCATATGCGGCAGCAGGCTGAATTCCTGGTGGACGGTGCGGATGCCGAGCGCAGCGGCGGTGGCCGGGCGGTCGATCGCCACGGGGCGGCCGTCCAGCAAGATCGTGCCTGCGTCGGGCAGGGTGGCGCCCGACAGGATCTTCATCAGGGTGGACTTGCCGGCGCCGTTCTCGCCGCAGACGGCCAGCACCCTTCCGGCCTCGACCGCGAACGATATTCCCTGCACGGCCGGGTTGCCGTCATAGCTCTTCGCGACGCTCTGGACGGCGAGATGCGGCATCCGGACCCTTCCCCGACGGCCTCATGCAGGGTTCATGCGGCACGCCGCGGCGGCGGCCACAACCTCGGACCATATTAGACCACTTGCGACCATTTGCAATCATTCGAGCATGAACCCGATCGCCCGGCGGCCGCCCGCGGCTATTGCCAGATATTGATCGTCGCCAGAGTCCGCATCAGGTGGTCGGAGACCAGGGCTTCGGCACGGTCCGCGTCGCGTGCGGCGACCGCATCGACGATGGCGGCCAGGTCCTTCTGGGTCTGCCGGCGCACCGCCTCCGGCGGCGGCTTGTCGGTGTCGCGGCCGTCGAAGCGCACCGCGCGGCGGTCGTCGAGGATCGAGCTCATCACCTGCATCAGGAACCGGTTGCGGGTCGCGGCGAAGATCTGCCGGTGCAGCGCGTAGATGCTTTCCTTGAACCGCTCCCAGGTGGGCGCGGAGAGGATCTCGGCCAGGCTGGCCCGCATCGCCGCGATGTCCGCCTCCTCCCCCCGGGCCACCACCAGCCGCATCATCGCCGGCTCGAACAGCAGGCGCCCCTCGACGATCTCGGCGAAGGAGGGCACCTCGTCATGGCGCGCCGCATCGGTCTGGTCCATGCGGCTGAACACCTCCTGCGCCTGCTCCGACAGGAAGGTGCCGCTGCCCACCTTGCGATGCACCAGGCCCTGGCGCTCCATCATCGCCAGGGCGCTGCGCACTGCGGTGCGGCTGGTGTTCAGCTGCTGCGCCAGCTCGCGCTCGTTGGGCAGCCGCGCGCCCGGCACCATCGACCCGTTGCGGATGCCCTGCAGCAGCGCGCGGTAGACCAGGGAGGGAGTGGCCCGTTCGTTGGTCGCGATGACGTTGGTGGCGATGGCGGCAAGCGGCGGCGGCCGGTCGGAAGCAGGCATGGGCAGCGGTTTCCAGCACAGGCGGGACATCGACGGCCGGAACCGGCCGCGACCATTGCCACCCAATCTGGCGCGCGCCCCGCCGCTCCGCAACCGCTGCCAGTCCGGCCGCATCGCACTGGCCCTGCGAAGGAAGACCTCCGGCACCGTCGGCGGAGGGGTTGGAATTGGTTCCGATTGGTCGATATAGTGCGCCGATCTCAGGAGACGCCGCATCGGAACAGGGAGACCGCCATGCCGGACGCCGCGCAGGGGCGCCGACCGCATCCCCAGCCGCACCCGCTGAAGCAGGTTCCGCCGGGTGCGGCCCAGCACAGCACGGCCGGCCCCTATTCCCCGGTTCTGGAGGTGGATGCCCGCCGCCTTGTGGTGGTGTCCGGCCAGGTTGCGGTGGATGCCGATGGCACGGTGATCGGCGACACGGTCGAGGCGCAGGCCGAAGCCACCCTGCGCAACTGCGCCCGCCAGCTGGCCACGGCGGGATGCGACCTGGCCGACGTCTTCAAGGCGAATGTCTACCTGACCGACCTGGCGGACTGGGCGCGCTTCAACACCGTCTATGCCGCCATGATGCCGGAGCCGCGCCCGGCCCGCACCGCGGTGCAGGCGATCCTGCTGCCGGGCTTCCTGGTGGAAATCGAAATGTGGGCGGCCAAGCCCGCGCCCTGAGAGGCCGGTTGCGCCCGTCCACCGCCTCCCATACCCCCCTGGCATGATGCCGCCGCTCTGGTAGAAGACCGGGCATGCCGATGCCCGACCTGCAGCCAGACCCGGCGCCCCCGCTCCCAGCGCCCCTGCTCCCAGCACCCCCGCTCTACGCGCCTGCCTTCGTGGCGGCGCTGCGCCGCGGCGTGGCAGGGCATGTCCACGCCTGGGGCCTGTCGCCGCGCACGCAGGTGCAGCTGCTGAACCTGTCGGAGAACGCCACCTTCCTGGCGGAGGATCCCGAGGCGGCAGCCCCGCTCGTGATCCGGGTCTACCGTCCCGGCCATCGGCGCGCGGCGGAGATCGCCTCCGAACTGGACTGGATCGCGGCCCTGCGGGCGGCCAGGGTGCTGGAAACGCCGGCGCCGGTGCCGACCCGCGACGGCGACCGCGCCGCGGTCCTGACCCTGTCCGGGCGGACGATCCATGCCGCGGCCTTCGCGCATATGGCCGGCGCGGAGCCGCAGGCGGACGCCGCGCTCGCGTCGCGGTTCCGGCAGCTCGGCGCGATCAGCGCCCGGCTGCACGACCATGCCCGCAACTGGCCCCTGCCCGACGGTTTCGTGCGACCGGTCTGGGACTTCGACACCATGGTCGGCCGCGCCCCGCTCTGGGGCGATTGGCGGGCCGCACCCGGCCTGACGGCGGCGGGCCGGACGGTGCTGGAACGGCTCTGCGCCGCCCTCCGGCAGCGCCTGGCCGCGCTCGGCCGCGGCCAGGCGCAATGCGGCCTGATCCACGCCGACCTGCGGCTGGCCAACCTGCTGGTCGACGGCGACCGGATCGGCGTGATCGACTTCGACGATTGCGGCTTCGGCTGGTTCGCCTACGACTTCGCCGCCGCCATCAGCTTCATCGAGCATGAGCCGATCGTGCCGGAGCTGCAGGACGCCTGGCTGCAGGGCTATGCCCGGCACGGCAGGCTGCCGCCGGGCACGGAAGCGGCCCTACCGGCCCTGGTGATGCTGCGCCGCCTGCTGCTGACCGCGTGGATCGCCAGCCATGCCGATGCGCCGACGGCGCAGGCGCTGGGCGCCGGCTATACCGCCGGCACGGTGGAACTGGCGGAACGCTTCCTGGCGGCAGGCTGAACCGCCGCTACCGGCCCGGCGCCGGGTGGTGCGCGATCCAGTGGCGGGCGATGTCGATGCCGCGGGCGAACCAGACCCCGTCATGGCCCTGCACATGGTCCAGGAAGCGGCGCAGATGGCCGATGCGGCCCGGCCGGCCGACCAGCCGGTTGTGCAGGGCGACCTGCATGATGCGCGGGGTCTCGGCCCCCTCCTCGTAGAGCCAGTCGAAGGCATCGCGCATATATTCGAAGAACGGCGCGCCCCAGTCGAAGCCCGGGCTGGTGGCGAAGCGGTGGTCGTTCACGTCCGCCGTATAGGGCACCACCAGCAGCGGCCGGCCGGCCTCCGTGATCCAGTAGGGCACCTCGTCGGCATAGGAATCCTGGGTGTAGAGGAAGCCGCCCTCCTCCGCGACCAGGCGCACCGTGTTCGGGCTGCGCCGGCCGATGAAGCAGCCCAGCGGCCGCTGCCCCGTCATCCGCTCGTGGATCTCCACCACCTGCGCGATATGGGCCCGCTCCACCTCCTCCGGCACGTCGTGATAGTCGAGCCAGCGATAGCCGTGGCTGGACAGTTCCCAATCCGCCTCCACCATCGCCGCGACGCAGTCGGGCACCCGCTCCAGCGCCATGGCGACGGCGTTCACCGTGATCGGGATGCCGCGGCCGGTGAACAGGCGGTGCAGCCGCCAGAAGCCGACCCGGGTGCCATACTCGTACATGCTCTCGATCGGCTTGTAGCGGGCGTCGGGCCGCGGCATCGCGAAGCCGAACTCCGACAGGAGCGATTCCGAAACCGGATCGCCGTGCAGGACGTTGCTCTCCGCGCCTTCCTCGAAATTGATCACGAACTGCACGGCGATGCGCGCCCCGCCCGGCCAGCGGGTCGTCGGCCAGGCGCGGCCATAGCCGGTCATGTCGCGCGGATAGGAGTCGGTCATTTTCTCCCCTTATCTTTTTTTTGACTGAGCACTAGCATATCCTAGTCTAGAAACAGTTCTGGAATCTCGATTGGCCGTCGCTTTTTAGCGTTTCAATTGAAATAATCAAAAATTGACAATTGAGATCCTAAGATCATGTTTTCAAAAGACAATATCTGATCGGATATTGGATAATTTTTCTCGACCTACACCTTTCGGAGATATGGCAAAATAGGAGATGGAACATGAATACTATAAGCGATCCAGCGATGGAGTTAGCCAGCATGTGCGAGTGGTTTTCAAAACTCAAAGGCATACCATCTAATAGAAATGCAGCTCAAGCATTGTCGGCAACATTAGATGGATCTGAATATCCAGAACGGCCTTACGTTCTACTAGGTGTAGCCCAGCAAAGATTCACAGATTTTATCTCAATCATTGATACCATAGAGGATCCCTTTTTAGATGCATCGCTTGTTGCGTCGGCGAGACAAGCTGCATCTGAACTTAGATCCTTCTGCGCCCTGGAAAAGCTCCAAGAAAGTTGGTCGAATCGCGCCGCTCTAGTTGGCAAAAAAGAATACCTCAACTCAATTAGAACTTTATCGCCGAGCTGCAGGAAATTTCAACCAATAAACAAATTGTCGGACGATGAAATTAATGCCTTGCGATCTTTAATTGATGAAAAACTCTTCGAATCCATAAATGAATCAAACCTTCCCCCTTACATTTCGTATTCGCTCACAAAAGGCTTAAGAGATTTATTAATTGAAATAGAATATTTTCCCATATATGGATTTCATAGAATAAGCATCACTGCGTTTGATATATACGCACATCACTCCGCCGCTGAGTCCGAAAGCAGTAATTATCGCAAATCTTCTGCATTTTCAAAAATAAAGAAGATTATAGGTATAGCTATTTCGGGCTTAGTTATAACTGATGCTGCAATCGAAGCAGCGGGCAATCACTATGACCGCGCAACTCAAATATATGATCTAGTTGTGGAACGGCCAGCGCTTCCCGCGCCTACATCCCACACTCATACGGACCAAATAAAGGAAATTTGACCTATTCCAAAAGCAAATACCTCTCGCCTGCGCCTCCACTGCCAAAACCAAGCCTTGTATTATCGGAACAGCAACTCCGGCAGCCAGAGGGAGATCGCCGGCACCGCGAGCAGCAGGGCCAGGCGCACCACGTCGGCGGCGATAAAGGGCAGGACGCCGGCGAAGATGCGGCGCACCGGCACGTCGGGCACGAAGCCCTTCAGCACGAAGACGTTCAGGCCGACCGGCGGGGTGATCAGGCTGATCTCGGTGACGACCACGACCAGGATGCCGAACCAGATCAGGCTGAAGCCCATCTCCGCCACCAGCGGATAGAAAAGCGGCACCGTCAGCAGGATCATCGACAGGCTTTCCAGGATGCAGCCCAGCACCAGGTAGCAGAGCATCATCGCCAGGATCACCCAGAACGGGCTGACCTCGCTGCCGCGGATCCAGTCCAGCATGGTCTCCGGCATGCCGCTGAAGTTGATGAAGTTGGTGAAGATCAGCGCGCCGATCAGGATCGCGAAGATCATCGCGGTGGTGACCGCGCTTTCGCGCAGGATCTCGTACAGGATCGCCCAGGTCAGCCGGCGCCGGGCGAAGGCGAACAGGAAGGCGCCCACCGCGCCGATGCCGGCGGCCTCCGTCGGCGTGAACCAGCCCAGATAGATGCCGCCGATCACCACCGCGAACAGCAGCAGCACCGCCCAGATGTTGCGCAGCGCCTGCCAGCGCTCGCTCCAGGCGACCGGGCCGGCGGCGGGCCCCGCCTCCGGCCGGCGCCAGACCGTCCAGCGCACCGCGCCCAGGTAGAACAGGATGCCCAGCAGGCCGGGGATGGCACCGGCGGCGAACAGCTGGCCGATCGATTCCTCGGTCAGCACGCCATAGATCACCAGGATCACGCTGGGCGGGATCAGGATGCCGAGGGTACCGCCGGCGGCGATCGAGCCGCAGGCCAGGCCCTCGTCGTAGCCATAGCGGCGCATCGACGGGATCGCCACCTTCGACATCGTCGCCGCGGTGGCGATCGAGGAACCGCAGATCGCACTGAAGCCGCCGCAGGCGACCACCGTCGCCATGGCGAGCCCGCCCGGCCGGCGGCCCAGGAAGACATGGGCCAGGTGAAAGATCTCCCCCGCCAGCCCGGCGCGGGCGACGAAATTGCCCATCAGGATGAACAGCGGCAGGACCGACAGGTTGTAGGCGAGGCCGGCATCGAAGGCGGTGGTGCCGACCATCGACAGGGTAGGGCCGACGCCGAGGATCCAGGCGAAACCGCAGAAGCCGACCGCCGCCATCGCGAACGCGATCGGCACCCGCAGCAGGATGATGGCGAACAGGGCCGCGAAGCCGACCAGGGCGAGAATCATGTCTCGGGTCCGCCGCGCCCGGTTTCAGCCCCCGCATCCGCGCCGTCACCCGGCTCCAGCGTCCCGCCGGGCACGTCGGGCCGGCCGAACACCAGCTCCGCCAGCATCAGCACGCCGGCGGTCAGGCAGAGCGCGGCCATGAACCAGGCCACGGGCGCCTTCTCCAGCCCCAGAGTGGCGGTGAGGTCGTTGGCGGAGGCCAGCCGGTCGGCCTTCACCGCCAGCTGCCAGCCGATCACCAGCAGCACGGCGGCCGACAGCAGGCGGGTCAGCTGCCGGGCGATGCGGCCGCGCATGCCGGTCAGCACCCCTTGCGTCAGCTCCACGGTCACATGGCCGTCGCGGAAGCCCACCAGCGGCAGCGCGGTGAAGATCAGCGCGCCCATCATCAGCTCGGTCAGCTCCACCGTGCCGCGGATCACCGTGCCGGCATTGCGGAAGACGACGTCGGTGCAGGTGAGCAGCGCGATCGCGGCCAGGATCAGGCTGGCCACGATCCCCAGCACCAGGTCGATCCGTCTGAGGATCATGGCCGTCCCGATATCCCGGCAGTCAGGCGGGGTGCCGCCCTACTGCTGCTTCACCTCGGCGCGCGCCTTCGCCAGTTCGGCGTCCAGCGCCTTCATCACCGCATCGCCGTCGACACCGAGCTTGGCGACCTCTTCCTTCCACTGAGCCTTCAGCCTGTCGGCCTCTTCCTGCACCTTGGCGACCAGGGCGGGGTCGGCCTCGTGGCGCTGGATGCCCTCCTTGTCCATGGCGGCATTGGCCTTGGCGTCCTGGATGTCCCAGGCATGGCCGGCGGAGCGCGCCAGGGCGACCCCGGACAGTTCCTCGATCACCGCCTGGTCCTCGGGCGACAGGCTGTCGAACTTGTCCCTGTTCATCATGATCAGGAAGCTGACCCGGTAGAAGCCGCCCGGCATGGTGGTGACATGCTTGATCAGGCCCTCGGACTTGAAGGCGGTGATCGCCTCCGGCGGGAACATCACGCCGTCGACCACGCCGTTGGCCAGGATCTCATAGGTCTCCCCCGGCGGGCGCAGGACGGAAGAGACGCCGAGCTCCTTCGTCAGGTCGTTCACCAGGCCGCCGCCGACCCGCAGCTTCGTGCCGTCCAGGTCCTCCAGCTTCGTCACCGCCTTGTCGCGCATGTAGATGTAGCCGGGGGAATGGGCGAAGACGGCGAGCACCTTCAGGTCCTCATCCTCCTTGCCCTCGAAGAATTCCTCATAGACCCGCTGGTAGGCGATGGAGGAGATCTCGCCGCTCTCGCCCATGCCCGGGAACTCGATCGCCTTGGTCAGGACGAAGCGGCCCGGGGTGAAGCCATGCACCACGTAGGACATGTCGGCCAGCCCGTCGCGCACCGCGTCGACCGTGCTGGGGGGCGCGGCCACCGGCTTCGGCAGCCAGCGGAAGGTCACCCGGCCGTCGGTGCGCTTCTCCACCTCCTCCGCCCAGGGCTTCAGGGTGTTCACCACCAGAGTGTGCTGCGGCGGCAGCCAGCTGGAGACGTTGATCGTCTCCGCCGCGGCCGGTACGGCTGCGGCGGCAGCCAGAAGCGAGGCGGCGGCGAGGCCGCCGGCCAGGTGGCGCTGAAAGGTCATGCTGCTTTCCTCCCGTTCGCGGTCCGGCACCCGGCCTGGACCCGTTTTCTATTGTGGTGACGTCTCGTCCGGCCGGCCGCGCACCGTCTCGCCCTCGGCCCAGAAGCCGATGCGGATGCCATAGCCCATCGCCTTGTCGGTCCAGGCGGCGATATCGGCCCGGCTGATCGTGACATGCCGCCTGCGCTGGCGCATCCACAGGAACAGCCGCGCCTGGAAGCTGGCGCAGACCGGGCCATGGTCGGGATCGCCGCCCAGGTCGTTCAGTTCGTCAGGGTCGGTAGCCAGGTCGAACAGCATCGGCCGGAAGCCGTCGCAATAGACATATTTCCAGCGCTCCGTGCGCAGCATCGTGGTGCCGCATTCGTCGACGTCGCGGCCCAGGGTCTCGCGCGCGAAGCGGCGGAAGGAATAGTCGAACTCGCTGACCGCCATGTCGCGCCAGTCCGCCGGCACCCGGCCCGCCGGGCCGCGCAGCAGCGGCAGCAGCGAGCGCCCCTCCAGCACATGGTCCGGCGGGGTGCCGCCGGCAAAGTCGATGAAAGTCGGCAGCAGGTCCACCGCCTCCACAAGGGCCCGGCTGACGGAGCCGCGGGCGGCATCCGCCTTCGGCGAAGGGTCGACCACGATCATCGGCACCCGCACGGCGCATTCGTGGAACAGCTCCTTCTCGCCCAGCCAGTGGTCGCCCAGATAATCGCCATGGTCGCTGCAGAACACGATCATCGTGTCCTGCATCAGCCCGCGCGCCTCCATGAAGGCGAACAGCTCGCCCAGGCTGTCGTCGATCTGCTTCACCAGGCCCATATAGGTCGGGATCGCCGTCTCCCGCACCTTGTCCTGGGAGAAGTTCAGGCTCTCGGCGTGGCTCTGGAACTCGGCATAGACCGGGTGCGGCGCCTGCTTCTCCGTCCCGTCGCGGACCGCCGGCACGACATGCTCGGGCCCGTACATCGCGTTGTAGGGGGCGGGCGCCATCAGCGGCCAGTGCGGCTTGATGTAGGACAGATGCAGGCACCAGGGCCGGTCGCCGGCTTCCGCCATGAAGTCCATCGCCCGGCGGGTCATGTAGGGGGTCTCGGTCTCCTCCGCCGGCAGGCGCACCGCCAGCGGCGCATTGGCCAGGTACCAGCCGGAGGCGGTGCCGCCGCCTTGCCGCTCCGCCGCATTTGCGAAGTCGTGCCAGGGATTGTCGGTGTCGTAGCCCTTGTCCCGCAGGTACCGGTAGTAGCCGGTCTTCTTCCCCTTCTCGGTGAAGCCGGGCGGATAGATGCCGTCGTCGCGGTCAAAGGGCTCGAAGCCGCACTCGGCCAGATGCACCCCCTCCGCGCTGTCCTTGGCGATGCCGTACAGCGCCATCGTCGCCTCGTCGGCCGCCATGTGGGTCTTGCCGACCAGGGCGGTGCGCAGGCCCAGCGGGCGCAGATAGTCGCCCATCGTGCGCTCCCCCACCCGCAGCGGCACGAAGTTCCAGATCGCCCCGTGCGAGGCGACGTAGCGGCCGGTGTAGTAGGACATCCGCGACGGTCCGCAGACCGGCGACTGGACATAGGCGCGGTCGAAGCGCACGCCGCGGGCGGCCAGGGCGTCGATGTTCGGGGTCTTCAGGTGCGGATGGCCGGCGCAGGACAGATAGTCGTGGCGCAGCTGGTCGCACATGATGAACAGGATGTTCGTCATCCTGCCGGCTCCTCCCCAGGTTCCGTCCGCTTGGGCGGCATGGCGCGGCCCGCGATCCTTGCGCAGGAGTGTGCGGCGCCCTTGTCAGGCTTGTCCAGGCGGAAAAGACTGCGGTTCCGCCAGCCGGAACTGGTGGCGGAGAACGACCGGAGGTGAAGGGATGCGGAGCCTGCAGCGCGGCCTGGCGGTCTATGCCCATGTCCTGCGGCAGCCGGGATGCAGCTTCACGGAGGCGCGGCAGGCGGTCGGGCTGTCCAAGGCGGCCGCCCACCGGATCCTGGCGGAGCTGGAGCGCAGCGGCTTCCTGTGGCGCGCCCTGTCCGACGGCCGCTACTGGCCGCGCAGCCACCCCGTGCCGGCGGACGAACCCCGGGCCGCCCTGGCGGAACGGCGGCTGGCGGAGGCCTCGGTGGAGCCGCTGCTGGAGCTGAACGCGGCGCTGGTCTGGCCCTCGGACGTCTTCACCTTCACTGGCACCGGCATGCGGCTGCTGGAGAGCAGCCGCCGGCGCAGCCCGTTCCTGATGAACCCGGAGGCGATCGGGCGCGAGGTCGATGCCCTGCCGACCGCGGTGGGCCGGGCCTTTCTGGGCGCCCTGGCACCGCGGGCGCTGGGGCGCGCGCTCGACCGGATGCGCGCCGATGGCAGCTTCGCCCGCCAGGCCGCGCTCTGCGCCGACGACCCGGAGGCCGCGATCGCGGCGGCCAGCCGGCAGGGCCATGCCTTCCGGGATCCCGCCTTCCTGGGCCAGGACGGCAGAGATGACGACATCCAGGGCCTGGCGGTGCCGATCCCCGGCCGCCGCGGTCCGCTGGGCGCGGTCAATATCGTCTGGATCCGCAGCGCGGTTGGACAGGAGGCCGCCCGCGCCGCCTGGCTGGCGCCGCTGCAGGCTTGTGCGCAGGCGATCGCGCAACGGCATGCCCGCCTCTGAACGAGGGCATGGCTCCTGCGGCGCAGCGCCTGTCAGGCGGGCAGGCCCAGGCCCAGCAGGTCGAGAATATGGGCCGCCTTCAGCGCCATCGAGAGCGCCAGCAGGACGATCAGGCCCGGCAGCAGCAGGCGCTGCCCCTTCTGGAAGGTCATCGCATTCTCCGGCAGCCGGTCCCACGAGCGCAGCCTGGCACGCTGCCGTCACCCGCGCCGTGACGCCGGTCACCAGGCGCGGCAGCGGTCCCGATCTTCCGACAACCCGGCCCGCCGCGAATCCTTCCCGGCTTCGGGCCGTTGCCGTCGTCCCTTCCCCAGCTGTCGCCTTTCCCCCGTCGCCTTTCCCCCGTCGCGTTTCCCCTGTCGCGCGGGCGCGCGATCCGCTACATGGGCGGCCATGAGCCCGCCCCTCCTTCACCTGCGCGACATCCAGCTGACCTTCGGCGGCACGCCGCTGCTGCAAGGCGCCGAGCTGGCCGTGGCCGCCGGCGAGCGGATCTGCCTGATCGGCCGCAACGGTTCCGGCAAGTCGACCCTGCTGCGGATCGCCGCCGGCATCATCGAGGCCGATGCCGGCGAGCGCTTCGTGCAGCCCGGCGCCACCATGCGCTACCTGCCGCAGGAGCCCGACCTGTCCGGCTTCGACACCGTGCTGGCCTTCGTCGAGGCCGGGCTGGCGCCTGGCGATGCCCAGCACCGGGCGCAGCTGCTTCTGGAGCAGCTGGGCCTGACCGGCGACGAGGATCCGGCGCACCTGTCCGGCGGCGAGGCGCGGCGGGCGGCGCTGGCCCAGGCGCTGGCGCCGGAGCCCGACATCCTGCTGCTGGACGAGCCGACCAACCATCTGGACCTGCCGGCGATCGAATGGCTGGAGGCGGAGCTGGCCGCCTTCCGCGGCGCCCTGGTGCTGATCAGCCACGACCGGCGCTTCCTGCAGCGGCTGGCCCGCAGCACGGTCTGGCTGTCGCTGGGGGTGGCGCACCGCATCGAACGCGACCTGGCCGGCTTCGAGGCGTGGCGCGACGCGCATCTGGAGGCCAGCGCCGAGGCCGCCCGCAAGGCCGACCGCAAGCTGGCGGCGGAGACGGAGTGGCTGCACAAGGGCGTGACCGCGCGGCGCAAGCGCAACCAGGGGCGCCTGCGCGCCTTGCTGCAGCTGCGCCAGGAGCGGCGCGAGCGGCGGCAGCCGACCGGCACCGCGGCGAAGCTGGTGCAGAGCGAGGCGGAGATCTCGGGCCGCCTGGTGATCGAGGCGCAGGGCATCGCCAAGACCTTCGACGGGGCGACGGTGGTGAAGGACTTCTCCACCCGCATCCTGCGCGGCGACCGGCTCGGCATCGTCGGCCCAAATGGCGCCGGCAAGACCACCCTGCTGAACATGCTGACCGGCGTGCTGGCGCCGGATGCCGGCAGCGTGCGGCTGGGCACCAACCTGGAAATGGTCACCCTGGACCAGCGGCGGGAAAGCCTGGATCCCGCCTGGACCCTGTCGCAGGTGCTGACCGGCGGCAGCGGCGACATGGTCACGGTGGCGGGCCAGAAGCGCCATGTGATCGGCTACATGAAGGACTTCCTGTTCCTGCCGGAACAGGCCCGCACCCCGGTCGGCGTGCTGTCCGGCGGCGAACGGGCACGGCTGATGCTGGCGCGGGCCCTTGCCCGCCCCTCCAACCTGCTGGTGCTGGACGAGCCGACCAACGACCTGGACCTGGAGACCCTGGACCTGCTGCAGGAACTGCTGGTCGACTATGCCGGCACGGTGATCCTGGTCAGCCATGACCGCGACTTCCTGGACCGCACGGTCACCGCGACCATCGCCTGGGAGGGGCCGGGCCGCTGGACGGAATATGCCGGCGGCTATTCCGACATGCTGGCGCAGAAGGGGCCTGCCGCCGCGCCCGCCCGGGGCGACGGCGGCAAGGCAAGGTCGAAGGAGAAGGGCGGCGCGGCGCCCGCTCGTCCGAAGGAGGGCAGCGGCGGCGGCCGCCAGGGCTTGAGCTTCACCGAGCAGCACGAGGTGAAGGACCTGCAGAAGCGGATGGAGAAGTTGCAGGCCGAGATCGCGAAGCAGAAGGCCGTGCTGGACGATTCCGGGCTCTACCATCGCGACCCGGACGGCTTCGCCCGCGCGGCGAAGGCCCTGGAGACGGCGGAGACTGCGCTGGCTACGGCCGAAGACCGCTGGCTTGAGCTGGAGCTGAAGCGCGAGGCCGCGGCGGAGGGCTCCGCGTGACCGGCGACGGAAACGGCACCCGGATCTATGTCGATTCCGATGCCTGCCCGGTGAAGGAGGAGGTGCTGCGGGTCGCGCGGCGCCACAACCTGCCGGTCACCATGGTCGGCAACAGCTGGATGCGGCAGGGGCACGACCCGCTGGTCACCTCGATCGTAGTGCCGGAAACGCCGGATGCTGCCGACGACTGGATCGCGGAGCGGATCGGCGCCGCCGACATCTGCATCACCGGGGATATCCCGCTGGCCGCGCGCTGCCTGGAAAAGGGCGCCGCCGTTCTGGGGCATGACGGCCGGCCCTTCACCGCCGAGGGGATCGGCATGGCCCTGGCGATGCGCGACCTGAACCAGCATCTGCGCGAAACCGGCACCCTGGGCGCCGGCGGCGGCCGCCCGTTCGACAAGCGCGACCGCTCCCGCTTCCTGGATGTGATGGAGATCACAGCCCGCAGCAAATCGTCGGATCCTGGCACCGCTCGCGGAACCAATGGGAAGCCGCTTCGTTAAACCACCGGCAATCGACGAAACGGGCTGGAAATCGTGCCACTCACCGCGCACGGGGCTGCCTGTAGAATTGCAGAGTTTACGGGGTAACGACGGAGGGATCCGATATGATGCCGCGGAAGGCACTTACTGTACTGGCGGCGACCACCATGCTGTTTGCGGCTGGTCAGGCGTCCGCCGATATGTTCAGCTCGTTCGGTTATCAGGGCGACTACATTCAGAACCTGAGTGTGTCGGGCAACGACTTCAGTGCAGAGCTCGCCCGGGACTACAAGGACCTGGCGCTCTACGAGCGTGACCAGATGGTCGACTGGCCGGATGCGGAGCTCTTCTCCGAGAAGGCGATCGCCGCTGCCAACAACCAGCAGGTGATGCCGGAGAACCCTGCCGACTGGGATATCGACACCCAGCAGGAAATGGCGGAGCTGCAGGCCGGCCGCGCCGAGCTGATCCAGGCGCTGGATGCCGGCGGACGCAGCCGCGCCCCGGACATCGCCGCCCTCGCCCAGGTCAAGTATGACTGCTGGGTCGAGCAGCAGGAGGAAGGCTGGCAGACCACCCATATCCGGGCCTGCAAGGACGACTTCTATGCCGCGCTCGCGGCCCTGCAGCAGGCCCTGCAGCCGACCCAGGTCGCGGTGATGACCGAGGCCGAGCAGGTGGTGGTCTATTTCGAGTTCGACCGCTCCAACATCACCCCGCGCGCCGCCCAGGCGCTGAACGAGTTCGCCCGTCTGCTGCCGCCGCGGCAGAGCGTCGGCCTGGTCATCGCCGGCCACACCGATACCTCGGGCAGCGCGTCCTATAACGAGGCCCTCTCGGCCCGCCGTGCCGAGGCCGTGCAGGACTATCTCGCCGATCTGGGCGTGACCGCCACCGAACTCGCGGAGATCGAGATCCTGGCGCTGGGCGAGACCGACCTTGCGGTGCAGACCGGCGACGGCGTGCGCCTGCCGGAGAACCGCCGGGTCGTGGTCCAGGTGAACCAGAACCGCTGATCCTGAAGGGTGACGCCGGCCCGGGCTTCCCATTGCCCCGGGCCGGCGCTCCCACCAGGCGAAACGCCCACCAGACGAAACGACAGGCGGTCGGCCGAGCGACCGTCTGGGACAGGGAACGGGGCGGCCTTCCGCGGAAGGCCGCCTCGAACCTTTTTTTGCGGTCGGCGGCCCGACGGGCCCGCCTCATGCCTTCCCGCCACTGTGGCAACGCACTAGACTGCGCAACCAGCGGTACCGGAGTGTCGGCGCGGCCCGCCCAGGCGGCAAGCGCATATCAATGGGACGGGCTCCGGATCCGCACTGGGGGATTGCGGGGGCATGACGGACCAGAACAAGAAACGCGACGCCGCCCGGCGTGCCACGCGGATCGTAGCGACGATCGGGCCGGCCAGCAGCGAACCCGCCATGCTGGAGGCCCTGGTCGATGCCGGGGTCGACCTGTTCCGGCTGAATTTCAGCCATGGCAGCCATGACGAGCATCGCGCACGCTACGAGGTGATCCGCCGGCTGGAACGGCGCAAGGGCCGGCGCATCGCCGTGCTGCAGGACCTGCAGGGGCCGAAGTTCCGGATCGGCGAGTGCCGGGCGGATGTCACCCTGAAGGCCGGCAGCCGCTTCACCCTCGACCGCTCCGGCGAGCCGGCGGATGCTCGGCGCGCCGGCCTGCCGCATCCGGAACTGTTCGAAGCCCTGCTGCCGGGACAGCGCATCCTGCTGGACGATGGCCGGCTGGAGCTGAAAGTGACCGGCATCGGGGCCGACGAGATCGCGACCGAAGTGCTTGTCGGCGGGCCTCTGAGCGCCCGCAAGGGCGTCAATGTCCCGGATACCGACCTGCAGGTTCCCGCGATGACGGAAAAGGACCGCCGCGACCTGGCGCTTGGACTCGAACTCGGCGTCGACTGGGTCGCGCTGTCCTTCGTGCAGCGCCCCGGCGACCTGCTGGATGCGATCGCGGCGGTGGAAGGGCGCGCCGCGATCTGCGCCAAGATCGAAAAGCCGGGCGCGCTGCGCCACCTGCGGGAGATCGTCACCCTGGCCGATTCGGTGATGGTGGCGCGTGGCGATCTGGGGGTGGAGCTGCCGGCGGAGGACGTGCCCAACCACCAGCGCGACATCCTGGCCGAATGCCGCCGCGCCGGGAAACCGGCGATCGTCGCGACCCAGATGCTGGATTCCATGGTCTCCCGCCCGGTGCCGACCCGGGCGGAGGCCTCCGACGTCTCCGCCGCCGTGCTCGGCGGCGCCGACGCCGTCATGCTCTCGGCAGAGACCGCGGCGGGCAGCTACCCGGTGGAGGCGGTGGCGGTGATGGACCGGATCATCCGCGCCACCGAACATCATCCCGACTTCCGCCGCCAGCTCGCCGCCACGCCGCCGGGCCATCCGATGACCGTGCCGCATGCCGTCACCGCGGCGGCGGTGTCCCTGGCCGCCGAGATCTCCGCACGCGCGATCGTCGCCTTCACCACCACCGGCACCAGCGCCACGCGCGCCAGCCGCGAGCGGCCGCCGGTGCCGATCGCCGCGGTGGTGCCGGACGAGCGGATCGCCGGGCGGGTCACCCTGATGTGGGGGGTGACGCCGATCGTCGACCGAGACGCCTTCGCGATCGAGGAGATCGACGGGATCGTCGCGCGCCTGGTCCGGCAGGCGGGCATGGCCGCCAGCGGCGACCGGGTTGTCGCGATCGCGGGATTCCCTTTCGGCACGCCAGGCTCCACGAATCTCGTGAAAGTCTGCGCGATCGACTGACCGGCCGGCGACATCGTGGCGCCGTCCGGCCGCCATGGGTACCGGCACCGCGAGGGGAGTGACCGGAATGCCGCATGAATGATGCTGTTCACGCCTACACCGCGGGCACGCGGGTCCGCCGCTGGCTCGCCGGGTCCCGGCGGCCGCTGGGACGGTGGCCGGGACGGGGGCTGGGGCCGGAGCTGAGGCGCGGATTGGGATGGGCGGCCCTCGCCGGCATCGCCCTCGGGCTGCTGTTTGCCGGGCTGGCGCTGCTTGCGGGCGTCGGATCGACGCCGCTGGAAACGCTGCTCTGGAAGGTGGCGCAGGGACTGGCGGTCGCCCTGGCGGTCTGGCTGCTGCTCCTCCTGCACACCCGCAACCGCCTGGCCCGCGCCGAGGCGCGGCTGCACCGGCTGGCGCCGGACGGGGAAATCCTCTTCCGCACCGACAGCCTGGACCATGTCGAACGCCTGGAGGCCGGGGCCCTGCTGTCCCTGCGACGGCTGCACGGCCGGGCGGTCCGCGCCACCACGCAGCTCGACATGGTGGATGCCCTGGTCGAGGCGGCGCCCGACGGCATCATGGTGGTGCGGCCCGACCAGATGATCGCCCGGGTCAACCGGACCTGCGCCCGCCTGTTCGGCTACCAGCCGGACGAGCTTGTCGGCCGCCCGCTGCATCTGTTGGTGCCCGAGGAACACCGCGCCGCCCATCGCGGTCATGTCGAGCGGTTCGCGGCAGGCCCGGACATGCAGGCCGCCATGGCGCAGGACCGAGTCGTGATGGGCCGGCGGCGCGACGGCAGCGAGTTCCCGATCGCCGCCTCCATCGGCCGGGCCGAACTGCGCGGCGAGATCGTCCTGATCGCCATCGTCCGCGACCTCAGTGCCCTGGAGCGGGCGAAGCTGGAGGCGGAGGCCGCGGCGGACCGGGCCCAGGCCGCGGCCCGGCAGGCGGCCCTGGCCGACCGCTCGAAGACCGAGTTCCTGGCCAATATGAGCCATGAGCTGCGCACGCCGCTGAACGGCATCATCGGCTTCGCGGAGATGATGAAGCTGGAAACCTTCGGCTCGCTCGGCCATCAGAAGTACCGCGAATATGTCAATGACATCGGCTCCGCCGGCGCGCATCTGCTGGCGATCCTGAGCGACATCCTCGATGTCTCCCGCCTCGATCTCGACACCGAACCGGCGCTGCGGCAGCCCACGGACCTTTCGCCGGTGGTGCAGAATGTCGTGCGCTCCTTCCGGGAGCGGCTGCCCGGCGGGGTCACCTTCGACATGTCGGGCTTCGACGACAGCCTGCCGGTACTGGCGAACGAGCGGGCGCTGCGCCAGGTGCTGCTGAACATCGTCGCCAATGCCAGCCGCTTCGTACCCGCCGAGGGCGGCCTGATCGCCATCGAGGCGATTCCGGGATCGGCCGGCGCGGCCGCTGGGCAGGACGGCCCCGCCCTGCGCGGCTTCCGCGTCCGCGACAACGGGGAAGGCTTCAGCCAGACCGTGCTGCAGCGCTTCGGCACGCCCTTCAACACCGACCGCGACAGCCAGCTCAGCGGTGCCGGCTCCCTGAACGGCACCGGGACCGGCCTTGGCCTCTACATCTGCAAGCGGATCGTGGAAGGTCTGCAGGGGCGCATCGAGCTGGCGAACGAAGACGGCGCCGTCGTCACGGTGCTGTTCGACGCCGCACCGCCGGGCTGAGGCCGCGCGCACCCTTTCATCATGCCGTCATCGCTTCGTGCAGGCGGGCGCGGCCGCAATGCACTAGGATCCGCGCCTCACCAGCCCCAGTTCCGTCGCCCCGCCCCGCGGGCGGGACAAGCCAGAAGGATTCCCGTGACCATGACCCTGCGATTCCTGCCGTCCCTCTCCTGCCTGCTGCTTGCCGCCGGCATCCCTGTGCTGGTGGCCGGCACCATGCCGGCCCTGGCCCAGGACAAATGCGCCCCGGACGCCATTTCCAGTACCGTCGAGGCGCGGATGAAGGCCGACAACAAGACGCCGGAAGAGATCGCCGACATCCTCGCCAGCGGCTTCAAGCGGCGCGTGCTGGCCGGCCGGATCGAGGACGCCAGCAAATGCTCCGGCGATGCGGTGCAGGCCGCCCTCGACCTGCTCGCCAAGAAGTACGACTGACGGCGCCCCGCACGTGCAGCCGGCCGTTGCGCACGGCTGCACGTGCGACTATGGGAGGGACCCGCTGCGCCACCTGTTGTGAGGGTCCGACGTGCAACCCGGCGAATTCGTTCTCACCCTGGCCTGTCCCGACCGGCCCGGCATCGTCTCCCGCGTCACCGGCTGGCTGTTCGAGGCCGGCGGCAACATCCTCGACGCGCAGCAGTTCGACGACATCGAGACGGGCCGCTTCTTCGCCCGCATCCTCTTCTCGGTCGTGCAGGGCGACGCGGACCGCGACACCCTGCGCAGCCGCTTCGCGCCGCTGGCGGACAGCTTCGGCATGACCTGGCTGCTGCGCGACCGCACCGACCGGCGCCGGGTCATGCTGCTGGTCTCGAAATTCGACCACTGCCTGGCCGACCTGCTGTACCGCTGGCGCACAGGCGAGCTGGAGATGGACATCGCCGGCATCGTCGCCAACCACCCGGCGGAAACCTATGCCCATCTGAACCTGGGCAGCTTGCCCTTCCACCACCTGCCGGTCACGAAGGACAACAAGGCGGCACAGGAGGCAAAGCTTCTGTCCCTGGTGCAGGAAAGCGGCACCGACCTTGTCGTGCTCGCCCGATACATGCAGATCCTGTCCGACGACCTGTCGGCGAAGCTGCACGGGCGCTGCATCAACATCCACCATTCCTTCCTGCCCGGCTTCAAGGGCGCCCGGCCCTACCATCAGGCCCATGTCCGCGGGGTGAAGCTGATCGGCGCGACCGCCCACTACGTCACCGCCGACCTCGACGAGGGGCCGATCATCGAGCAGGACGTGGAACGGATCAGCCATCGCGACACGCCGGAACAGCTGGTGCGGAAGGGCCGCGACATCGAGCGCCGGGTGCTGGCACGGGCGGTGCGCTACCACCTGGAGGACCGGGTCCTGATGAACGGCGCAAAGACCGTGGTGTTCACCGACTGACCCCGCTCAGCCGGGCGCCGCGCGCGCGGCGGCATCGGCGGCCACCTCGCGCAGGGCGTCGGCCGAGAGCCAGCCGCTCGCCGCCGCATGGCGCGCGAAGGTCAGGCTGTCCTGCGCCACGACCAGTCCGCTGCCGGCGGCATCCAGGGCAGCCGACAGCTCCGCCATTTCCGCATCCCGTTCCGCGCTGCGGCTGACATCGCGGATATAGACCGCCATCACCCGCCCCGGATGCTCCGCGACGATGCGGGCGTACATTTCCGGGTCGTGCTGGCCGCTGTCGCCGATCAGAAGCACCGGCAGATGGTCGTAGACCTGCAGCATCTGCCGGATCAACGCCAGCTTGTGGTCGCGGGCCCGCCGCGGCAGCGGGTGCTGCAGGGTCAGCCCCCAGTCGCGCAGGAACAGGATCGGGCCAACCGGGATGTCGTTGATCTCGAAGAACTCGCCCAGCACCTCGTACAGGCTCCATGGCCCGCGCGAGACATAGAGGATCGGGTTGCGGGCCCGTCCGTGCAGGCCGCGATAAAGGGCGGAGACACCCGGAAAGGCCGTGCGGGCCCGCGCATTCTGGACGAACATCCGCCACATCATCGCCAGCGCATTGCCGACGCCGGTCAGCACCACCGTATCGTCGATGTCGCTGATCACCACGAAGCGGCTGGCCGGCGGCGGCACATAGACCTCCGCATAGGCGCTGTGCCGCGGCCTGCCATCCTCGATCAGCGTGACGTCCACCCGATGCCAGAGCCGGTCCGCCGGCGGCGGCCGGGCCGGGTTCAGCTGCAGGTCGAAATAGCCGTACCGGTCGGTCCGGATCCGCCGTTCGGTGCCCAGGCAGGTCGCCACCAGTTCCCGGTCGCCCAGGCCGCGGCGCAGGAAGCGCCGCAGCAGGTCGAGGTACCAGCGCCGCGCGTCGCGCGGCAGGTGCGCACCGAAGGTGGGCTGGCGGAACACCCGCCCGGTGACATGGAAACGCTGCGCCGTGCCATAGCCGCGATAGGGCAGGATCGCGGTATCCGGCGCCCCGCGCCCGAAACGGACGGGACGCGACAGCCTGCGGGCGGCCTTCTTCAGTCCATTCAATGCCAATGGCGGCTCCGGCCCGTCCATTGCGGCCGCCCGGGACGGGAAAGCACAGCCCGGCACCGTGGTGCCGGACAGCGTCGGGCGATCCGGCGGCGCGCGGGCGGGCTGTTCCGCGCAGCCGCTCCGCTTGAACGGTTGCGGCTGCCCGATCGTTCCGGTCCCGGCACGGCAGGCGGCCCGGCTAGCGGGCGATGTCGCCGGCCCCGGCGAAGCGCCAGTGCCCGCGCCCGTCGCGCTTCACCCGGTAGAGGGCGCGATCCGCCGCCTCGAACAGGGCGACCTGGTCCGTTGCGTCGTCGGGAAAGCGGGCCGCGCCGATCGATACCCCGATCGTGATCTCTTCCCCGGCCAGCAGGACGGGCGCCGACATGGCATCGGTGATCTTGCGGCAGATCTGGCCGACCTGGTCCCGGCTGGCCGATCCCATGAGGATGACACCGAACTCGTCGCCGCCGAACCGTGCGACCGGATCGCTGGAACGGACGCTGGCCGCGATCCGCGCCGCCGCCGTCTTCAGCAGCAGGTCGCCGTTCTGGTGGCCGAGCCTGTCGTTGACCGCCTTGAAATGGTCCAGGTCCAGGACCAGCAGGTGCATGGGCTGCCCCGCCAGACGCGCCTCGGCGACCGCATGGTCCAGATGCACCTCGAAGGCGCGGCGGTTGTGAAGGCCGGTCAGCGGATCGGCCTCTGCCAGGTGCCGGATCAGCTGCTCGTCGCGCTTGCGCTCGCTGATATCGACGAAGGTGGCGACCGCCAGGCCGGCCTCCGGCACGACGGCGCCGCCATGGATGACGGTGCGGATCCTGCCGTTCCTGCAGCGGACATCGACCTCGACCGGGGCGATCTCGCGCGCCTGCAGGTCGCAACGGCCGAAGGTCCCGATCCAGGTCGCCGTCGCGCGGTCGCGTTGGGCGGCGACCGGATAGGCGCCATCGACCCAGTCCTGCACCGTCTCGAAATCCTCCAGGCCGTAGCCGAACAGGTCCCGGAACTTTGCGTTCACGAACAGGATCTGCGCGTTCTCAAGGCTCGCCCAGGATATCGCGACCGGCATCGCCTGGACCACCGCCTGCAGGCGCAGGATCTCCGTTACCGTGACCGGCGGCTGCAGGGACTTGCTTCTCGATGTCACGGACCCGGCCTTTCGCTGCCGCCCAAACGCACCCTGCCGGTAACCGCGCCGCCACCCCGCCGCGCGCCCGGATACCCGTCCCGCCGCCGTGCCGCGGAGCCGATTTCCCACGCTATGACACCGAGCGGCAGTCGCACATTGATCCCCGTCACATTCGCCGCGCCGACCGCCATCATCCGCGATCGCGTAATGCCAAGCGCCTTGGTCGGCCCGCCCATGACCGGTAGCATATCATCGAATGTCGAATTGAATTTTCCAGAATGGCGCCAATGACATGCTGCCGCCCGCGAGAGCGCAATGGGCCGACCGGCGCGAGAGCGAACGCCGGCCGGGCGCGGCGAGCGTGCGTCGCCCGCGGCGGCCGGTCGCGGCGGAGGCCGTCATGCTGAAGGGCGCGGGCGCGTTCTTTCGCAACGGCACGGATGACCCGGCGGAGAACGGCGTCAGCGAACAGCAGATCCACGCGATCCGGGAAATCCACGGCCTGGCGATCTGGCGTGCCGGGCCCGATGGCACGCCGCTGGGCCCGAACGCCTGGACCGTCGACTATGGTCGCACTCCCCAGGGGGGAGCACAGGGACCGGAGGGCTGGCTGGCCTATCTCCACCCCGCCGACCGGGAACGCGTGCGCCCCCTCTGGCGGGAGGCCCTGCGCACAGCCGCGCCGTTCGAGGCGCGCTACCGGCTGCTGCATCTGGATGGCAGCTATCGCTGGTCCCTCGGCCGCGGCCGGCCGCTCCTCGATGCCGACGGGATGGTGCGCGAATGGATCGGCACCGTGGTCGACATCGAGCATTCGGTGGCGGCGGAGACCGCCCTGGAGGTCAGCGAGGAGCGCCTGCGCCTGGCGCTGCGCAGCACGGCGCTGGGGATCTGGGACCTGGACCTGGCGGGCGGCAGCCTGTGGTGCTCCGACCTGGCCGCCGCGATCCTCGGGCATGGCCCGCAGGCCGTGGAGCTGGACGACGCCACCGCCTGGCGCCACCTGCACGGCGACGATGCCGAGCGCTTTCATGCGGCGCGGCGAGCGGCGATTGCCGGCACCGCCGACGGCGCGCTGGATCTGGAATTCCGCATCCGCCCGGTCTCGGCGGAGGTGCCGCGCTGGGCCGCGTGCACGGCCCGTGCCATCTTCGACGTGCATGGCCGGCCGGTGCGGATGCTCGGCACCCTGCGCGACGTGACGGAAAAGCGGATGCAGCAGGAACGGCTGTTCCACCAGGCGCATTACGACGGGCTGACGGACCTGCCGAACCGTCGCCTGGTCGCGCTGCAGGCGGACACCCTGCTGCAGGACGGGCATCCGGTCGCCCTGCTGCTGCTGGACATCGACGGCTTCAAGCTGGCGAACGACACCCTCGGCCATCGCCTGGGCGACCTGCTGCTGGTGCAGATCGCCCGCCGGCTGCGCGACGGCTTCGCCGACAGCCGGAACCTGGTCGGCCGCCTCAGCGGCGACAAGTTCGCCCTGCTGGCGCCCGACGTTACCCGGCCGGAGGCCGCCGCCACCCTGGCGCAGCATCTGCAGGCGCTGCTGGCGGAGCCGTTCCTGGTCGAGGGGCATCCGGTGCCGGTCGGCGGCAGCATCGGCATCGCCCTGGCGCCGCGGGACGCGCCCTCGGCGCAGGATCTGATGCGCCATGCCGACCTGGCGCTGCACGACGCGAAGGCTGCCGCCCCCGCCCTGACCCGGTTCTACGTGCCGCGCCTGGCGGAAGAGGTCGCGGCCCGCCAGACCATGGATCTGGAGCTGCGGCGCGCGGTGGAGGCGGGCGAGTTCGAGCTGCATTACCAGCCGCAGTTCAGCCTGGCCGGCAACGAGGTGATGGGTGCGGAGGCGCTGTTGCGCTGGCGGCATCCGGACCGCGGGCTGCTGGCGCCGGGCGCCTTCTTCCCGGTGCTGGAGCGTACCGCCACCGTGCTGGCCGTCGGCGACTGGGTGGTGCGCCGGGCCGTCGCCGACGCGGCCTGGCTGCATGCGCAGGGCTATTCCCTGCGCATCGCGATCAACCTGTTCGCGGCGCAGTTCCGCGCCGGCGGGGTGCCGGCTCTGCTGCGCAAGGCGCTGGCCGCACATGACGGCCTGCCGCCGGAGCGGCTGGAGATCGAGGTGACGGAGAACGTCATCCTGCGCAACGATGCAGGGCTGCAGGCCGGGCTGCAGGAAATCCGCCGGCTGGGCTGCGGCATTGCCTTCGACGATTTCGGCACCGGTCATGCCTCCCTCAGCATGCTCAAGCGGATCCCCCTCACCCGGCTGAAGATCGACCGCAGCTTCGTGGCCGATCTCGACGATTCGCCGGAGGACTGCGCGATCGTCGACGCGATTCTCTCGCTCGGCCGGACCTTCGGCCTGGCGGTCACGGCGGAAGGGATCGAGAGCCGCAGCCAGGCGCAGCTGCTGCACCAGCGCGGCTGCGACGAGGGCCAGGGCTACCTGTTCAGCCGTCCGGTGCCGCTGGCCATGCTCGACGCCTTCCTGCGCGCCTGAGCCGCCACGCTTCCGCTGCACTGCAATCGCCGCTACAGTACTTTTATTGCACTGCAAACTCCGGCTGCTTCCGGCCGTTGCGCCGCTGCCGCCGATCGCGACAGGAGGGCCGGATGCACGCCATCAGGATCGACCGCAGCAAGGGCCTGGCCGAGCAGCCGGGCTGCGGCCACAACCGCTACCATCCCGACATCCCGCCGGTGCTGGAGGTCGCGGAGGGCGAGGAGGTGGTCCTGGAATGCCGCGACGGCCTGGACGGCCAGATCACCGCCGGCACCACGGTCGACGACTTCCCGAACCTCGATTCCGGCCGCATCCACCCGCTGACCGGCCCGGTCTTCGTCAAGGGGGCGGAACCCGGCGACGCGCTGGAGGTGGAGTTCCTCGAGATCGAGGCGCAGCCCTACGCCTTTTCCTGCATCATGCCGGGGCTGGGCTTCCTGCGCGACGTCATCGACACGCCGTTCCTGGCGCACTGGAAGATCGCCGACGGCTGGGCGACGTCGGAGCAGATCCCCGGCGTGCGGATCCCCGGCGCCCCGTTCATGGGCATCTCCGCCACCGCACCCAGCCATGACAAGCTGGTCGAATGGACCGACCGCGAGCAGCGGCTGATCGACCGCGGCGGCATGGTCTTCCCGCCCGACGGCGCCGGCGCCATTCCCGGCGGCGGCTGCGGCCTGAAAGGCCTGCGCACCCTGCCGCCGCGGGAGCATGGCGGCAATTTCGACGTCAAGCAGCTGACCAAGGGGTCGAAACTGCTGCTGCCGGTCTATGTCGACGGCGCGCTGTTCTCCGTCGGCGACGGCCATTTCGCGCAGGGCGATGGCGAGGTCTGCGTCACCGCGGTCGAGATGGGTGCCACCGCGGCGGTCCGCTTCAAGCTGCACAAGGGCCTGGCGGCGAAGCGCCAGCACATCAACGCCCCGGTCTATTCCTTCCGGCAGGAGATCACCCAGCCCGAGCCGCTGAAGACCGGCACCGTGCTGGCGGCGATGGGCATGCCCTTCACCGAGGATGGCGAGATCGACGGCGAGAACCTGACCCTCGCCGCCCGCAACGCGCTGCTCAACATGATCGCGCTGCTGCAGGAGCGCGGCTTCAGCCGGGAGCAGGCCTATGTGATCTGCTCCGTCGCCTGCGACCTGCATGTCAGCAACGTCGTCGACGTGCCGAACTACACCGTCAGCGCGCTGCTGCCCGAGGTGATCTTCGGCTAGGGTGATCTTCGGCTAGCCCGCCCTGCCCGACACCGACGTGTAGCGGCGGCTGCCGTCGGGCGCCACCGACAGAGCCGTCAGGCGGCCGCCCTGAACGGCGCCGGTGTCCAGGCCGGTCGCATGCGGGAATTCCGCGGGCCCGTCCATGAACGGGATATGGCCGAACACGACATGGCCGAAGCGGCCGTCATAGACATCGGCCCAGAACGGGTCGCCGGGCCGCTCATGCCCGGCCATCAGGTAGCGGCCGTCGGCGGCCGAGATATGCCCGGTGCGCAGGATCGCGTTGAACTGCCGCCGCCGGCCGGCGGTCATTGCCGTTACCGCATCGGCGTCAGCCGGGAAGTCGCGCATGTCGCCCGGGATCCCGCCATGCAGGGCGAGGATGCCGTGCGCCGGAACCCGCAGGAACGGCAGGGCCGCATCCAGGAAGTCGATATCGGCGGCCGACAGCCGGTCATGCACCGCCGCCAGGCCGGGATGGCGCGCGGCCTGTGCCGCGGCGGTGTCCGGCCGCAGCGCCAGGTTGCGGCGATAGCGACGGTAGAGATCCTCGTGATTGCCCTCCAGCAGCACCAGGCCGTGGGCGGCGCCTGTCGCCAGCTCCCGCGCCAGCCGCACCGCGCCGACGGAATCCGGGCCCTTATCCAGCAGGTCGCCCAGCAGCACGACCAGGTCGCCGCGCGCCGGCGCCAGCGCCGCCAGCAGCCGCGCCAAGGCGTCCGGCAGGCCGTGCACATCGCCGATGAAATGATAGCTGCGGGTCATGGACGGGCGCGGGGATCAGGTGGCGGCTAGGTCGCCGGGCCAGATCCCGCGCCCCAGGCCTCGGCAACCGCCAGCGCCAGCGGCCCGCCGTCGAGGAACCGCTCGATCGCCGCCTCGGTCGCCGCGGTGTCGAAGCCCTGCGCGGTCAGCCAGTCGGGGGCGTGATAGCTGTGGCGGTAGCGCTCGCCGGAATCGCAGATCAGGCTGACGATGGCGCCGCCGCCATCGCGGCGCATGCGGTCCGCCATCAGGCAGAGGCCCAGGAAGTTGGCGCCGGTGGAGCCGCCGACCGCCCGGCCCATGCGGCGCGACAGCACCCGCATCGCCGCCAGCGAGGCGGCATCCGGCAGCTTCGCCATATGGTCGATCACCGCCGGCAGGAAGGACGGCTCGACGCGCGGCCGGCCCACCCCCTCGATGCGGGAACCGCGGTCGCAGACTGCCGCCCGGTCGCGCCTGTGATAGCCGTCGAAGAAGGCGGAGAACTCCACGTCCACCACCGACAGCCGGGTCGGCAGGCCGCGATAGCGGATATAGCGGCCGATGGTGGCCGAGGTGCCGCCGGTGCCCGCCCCCATCACGATCCAGCGCGGCACCGGATGCCGCTCCGCCGCCATCTGCTCGAAGATCGAGTCCGCGATGTTGTTGTTGCCGCGCCAGTCGGTCGCCCGCTCGGCAAAGGTGAACTGGTCCAGGTAGTGGCCGCCCAGCCGCGCCGCCAGGGCCTCCGCCTCCCCGTAGATCGCCGACGGGCTGTCGACGAAATGGCAGGTACCGCCCTGATGCTCGATCGCGGCGATCTTCTCCGGCGAGGTGCTGCGCGGCATCACCGCATAGAAGGGGATGTCGATCATGCGGGCGAAATAGGCCTCCGACACCGCGGTGGACCCCGACGAGGCCTCCACCACGGCCGCGCCCTCGCGGATCAGGCCGTTGCACAGGCCGTACAGGAACAGGGAGCGGGCCAGCCGATGCTTCAGGCTGCCGGTCGGATGCGTGCTCTCGTCCTTCATGTAGATGTCGACCCCGTCCGGCCCCGCCGACAGGGCCGGCAGGTCCACCCGGATCAGGTGTGTGTCGGCCGAGCGTCGCTGGTCGGCGGCGATCTGTGCGACGGCCCGGTCGGACCAGGTCCTGGCGGACCCGCCCCTGTCGATCCGATCTCGCCCGGTCATTGCGCCCTGCAGGGATAGGCCGCCAGCAGCGCCTGGCGCATGCTGCGGCGGGCGGGCTGCGCGGCCATGCCGGGATGGTCCTTCGTCCAGCCCAGGAACAGCGGCAGCAGCTGCGCCGTGGTCAGCCCGTCCTCCGGCGGGCAGAAATGCGGCAAGGCGCCGTCGCGGCGCGCGATGACGATGCCGTCGATGATTCCCAGCAGATAGCCGCTGCAGAACGGGAAGGCGTCCAGCGGCTGCTCCGCGCGCAGCGCCGGGTCGCATTCCCGCGCCAGTGTGGCGGCGCTCAGCCCGCTGCCGGCGCTGCTTTGCGCCGCCAGCGCCGGTCCGGGCATGAAGAGGACCATTGCCAGGCTGAGAGCGAGGCTGAGGCCGAGGGGCCGGACGCATGGCGCAGGGGCATGCCGGCCCTGCATGGGCAATGTCCTGCTGCTGGCTGATCTCATTCCGGCCCCTCCGCGCCCGCCCGTCGATACGCCCCCGCGGCGCCCGTCCGGCAGGGCAGGAGAGGCAGTCTAGGTCACGGCATGCCGCACGGCCAAAGCGCGCGGCCAAGGCGCGGCCAAAGACCTGGGGGCATGGGCGTGTCAGGCCTGCCGGGCGGTCCGGCGATGGGTCCGGGTCGCGCTGGCCAGCGCGCGGCAGGACCGTTCCAGCTCGTCATAGACCCGCTGCCCGTTCAGGGCGCGCTGCACCAGTTCGCGCTGACGGTCGCGATGGATCTCGATGCGTGCATCGCGCAGGGCTTCGCCGATGGGCTGGCGCCGCAACCGGTCAAGAAGGGTACGCATTCCGGGTCTCCTCGAACTATCCAGTCTGCAGGAAGCCAGGTTCCGGCCGCCATCGCTGTCGCAAGACGGTCGGGAGGCCGGCTCCCTGCCCGAACCGCACCCCGGCCCGCGATCGGCTGCAACACGGAAATGTCGAGCGGCCGTCGCAAGGCCCGACATATCAACGGGGATCGCGCGGTGGCGGTTCCAAGCGGCGCGGTGCCCGGCCCGGCCGGGTCACGAGGAATGCGCTGCTGGGGACGTCGCCGAGGGAGAAGACGATGCGGGGAAGACGATGCGGGGAAAGACTGGATCCGGCCCCGCCATCGCCGTGCGGCGAGGGGGCCGGCCACCTGCCTGTCCGGGTCGGACAGTGAGAAGGTGGTGGGCGCACAAGGACTCGAACCTTGGACCCGCTGATTAAGAGTCAGCTGCTCTACCAACTGAGCTATGCGCCCGCCGGGGCGGCGCGGCACGGGGCCGGTCACCGGTCGGAGGCGGGTCTTTAGCAAATGCCGGCGGGCCTGTCGATACCCCTGGAGGCAAATTCGACCGGGATCGATGCATGGCGGCCATGAGCGCCCGCCAGCGGTCGGACCATTGGCGCAATCGCCGGCCAAGCGTAGCATCCGCCCCGCATGTCCAGTCCAGAATCATCCCCGGAGCCGGCGGCGAAGCCGGCCCCCGATCGCACCGGCACCGCCATCGGTGCCCCCGCCGGCGGCCCCGCCGACGCCGCGGCGCCGGCCGCATCGCCCGCGCAGCAGTTCTGGTACCTGTCGGGCATCGGCAGCTGGTTCGCCGCCTTCGGTATCCAGGCGGTCACCTTCCCCTGGATCACCGCCTTCCTGCTGCAGGAGAGCCCGCTGCGCATCGGCATGGCGCAGGCCTCGCTCTGGCTGCCGCTGCTGCTGTTCCTGCTGGTCGGCGGCGCGGTTGCGGACCGCCACGACCTGCGCCGGATCATGATCGTCCTGCACGTCGCCGCCCTGGTGCCGCCGGCCGTCGTGGCCCTGCTGGAAGGCGCAGGCATGCTGACCTTCTGGCCGATCATCGCCTATGGCCTGGCGATGGGGACGATCATGGCCTTCCTGCAGCCGGCGCGCGACGGGCTGTTGTCGCGGATTGCCGGCGGGCGGATCCAGCGCATGGTGCTGATGACCATCGCCCTGCAGTACGGGCCGCAGCTCTGCGGCACCCTGGCGGCCGGCCTGACCGGCCTGGTCGGCCTGATTCCGGTGCTGGGCATCCAGGTCGCGATCCTGGCCTTCGGCGTGCTGTCGGTGACGATGCTGCATCCCGCCCCGCCGGAACCCGGCCAGCGGGAGGCGCCGCTGCGCGCCATCGGCAACGGCCTGCGGCTGGTCGCCGGCCATGCCACCATCCGCACCGTCGTGGCGATGGGCGCCTTCGTCGGCTTCTTCTATGTCGGCGGCTTCCTGGCGATCCTGCCGGTCCTGGTGCGCGACGCCTATGGCAGCGCCGAGCAGTTCGCCGCCTTCTACGCCGTCTGGGCCACCGGCAGCGTGATCGTGATGGCGGCGATCATCCGCTTCGGCCCGCTCAGCCATCCCGGCCGCGCCCTGCTGCTGTCGATCCTGGGCTCGTCCGCCTGCATGCTGATCGCGTCCTTCGCGCCGCCGACCGCCTGGATGTTCGCGCTGATGCTGGTCTGGGGCGGCATCGCCGGAATCTCCGCCAGCATGAGCCGCACCGTGGTGCAGCAGTTGGCACCGCCGCGGGAGCGCGCGCGGGTGCTGGCCACCTTCCAGCTGGGCTTCATGGGCAGTGTCCCGGTGGGCGCTTTCCTCGGCGGCTGGCTGACCGACATCGCCGGGCCCGGCCATGCCATGTGGGCGGCGCCGATCGCGGTGCTGCCGCTGGCCCTGTGGGTGCTGGCCGGCCGCCGGGTCTGGGCCTATCGCCCTGCGCCGGAAGGCTGATCGCCTTCCTCTTGCGGCCGCAGGGTCAGCTGTTGTCGATGGTATAGCCGCCGTCGACGGTGATCGTCTGGCCGCAGGTCCAGGCGCCGGCGCGGGAGGCGAGATAGAGCGCCGCGCCGGCGATATCCTCCGGCTCGCCCAGCCGGCGCATCGGGGTCTGCGCCTCGCGCTTCTTGCGCCGCGCCTCGTCCTCCCACAGGGCGCGGGCGAAATCGGTGCGCACCAGGCCCGGCGCGATGCAGTTCACCCGGATGTTGTGGGGGCCCAGTTCGGTCGCCAGGTTGCGCGCCATCTGCATGTCGGCGGCCTTGGAGATCGCATAGGCGCCCAGCACCGGGCTGCCCAGGAAGCCGCCGATCGAGGAGACGATGATGATCGCGCCGTCGCGGCGTTCGATCATCTTCGGCGCCACCGCCTGCACCAGCCACAGATTGCTGTGGATGTTGCACTGCATGACCTTGTCGAACGCGTCGTCGGGGATCTCCAGCGACGAGCCGAAATGCGGGTTCACCGCCGCGTTGCAGACCAGGATGTCGACCTTGCCGAAGATCTTGCGGGTGGAGGCGACGAGGTTCTGGATCTCCGACTTCTCGGTAATGTTGCAGGCCAGCGCCTCCGCCCGACCGCCCTCCGCCTCGATCTCCTGCGCGACCGCCTTGCAGGCGTCGAGCTTGCGGCTGGAGATCACCACCTCCGCCCCGTAGGCGGCGAACAGACGGGCGATCGCCTTGCCGATGCCGCGGCTGGAGCCGGTGATGACGGCCGTCTTGCCGCTGAGGTCGAAGAGGTCGCGCATGGGGGTCCCGCCTTCCGCTGGTGACATCATTGCTGGCGGGGCAACAGCGCCCCCGGCCGGCCGGTCCTCTGCCGGGGCCTTCAGTCGACCATGCGGCCCGGCCGGCGCGGCACGATCGCGTCGCGATGCACCCAGACGCAGAGGACGAGACCGAAGCCCGCCAGAAGGGTCATCATGGAGGTCCCGCCATAGGATACAAGGGGAAGCGGCACGCCCACGACGGGCACCAGCCCTGTCACCATTGCAATGTTGATGAAGACATAGATGAACAGCAGGCAGGTGACGCCGAAGGCGATCAGGCGGCCGAACTGGTTGCGGGCCCGCATGCCGATGGCGAAGCCGTAGGCCAGGACGAAGCCGTACAGGCCCAGCAGGCCGATCGCCCCGGCCAGGCCGAATTCCTCCGCGAAGGTGGTGAAGATGAAGTCGGTATGCTTCTCCGGCAGGAAGGACAGCTGGCTCTGCGTGCCCTGGGCATAGCCCTTGCCGAACACGCCGCCGGAGCCCAGCGCGATCTTCGACTGCAGGATGTGATAGCCGGAGCCCAGCGGGTCGGTCTCCGGGTTCAGGAAGGTCATCACCCGCTGCTTCTGATAGCCGTGCAGCATCTCCCAGGCCACCGGCATGGCGGACAGGACCACGACGATCACCAGGGCGAACTTCCACAACCGCACGCCGGCGGCGAAGAACAGCAGCCCGGCGGCGATCAGGATCATCAGCGCCGTGCCCAGGTCCGGCTGGCGCAGCACCAGCATCACCGGCAGGGCCACCAGCACCAGCGGCACCAGGAGCCAGCGCAGGCGGCCGATATCCTCGTAGCTCAGGCCGTGGAAATAGCGCGCCAGCGCCAGCACCAGCGCCAGCTTCATCACCTCCGACGGCTGGAACTGGAACGGGCCCAGGGCGATCCAGCGCCGCGCGCCCATGCCGATCTCGCCCATCACCTCCACGCCGAGGAGCGCCAGCAGCGCCAGGCCATAGATCACATAGGCCCAGCGCAGCCAGAACTTGATGTCGACCATGGCGATCGCCAGCATCACCACCAGCCCCACCCCGAAGCGCATCAGCTGGCGGCTCGCCCAGGGATCGACCTCGCCGCCGGCGACCGAGGTCAGCATCAGGAAGCCCACCGAGGCGACCGCCAGGATCAGCAGCACCAGGCCCCAGTTGATCTCCCACATCCGGCGGGAGAACGGGATTTCCGGCTCCTGGTCGATGTTCAGATGCGCCACGCCGCCGCCTCCGGTGCCTGCTTTTCGCCCGCCCGAGTTTCGCCTGCCCGAGTTTCGCCTGCTCGACTTCCGCTCAACCGCGCTCGACCGGGGTGGCGCGCCGCGCCAGTTCGCCGCGCGGCCGCGGGCTCAGCGGGTCGAGGCGCAGCACCTCCGTCATGATGTCCTTGGCCACCGGCGCCGCGGCGGACGAGCCGCCGCCGCCATGCTCCACCACCACGGCCAGGGCATAGCGCGGCGCGTCGAACGGGGCATAGGCCACGAACAGCGCGTGATGCCGCTCCTCCCAGGGCTTCTCCTCGTTCTTCCGCACGCCGCGCTCGCGTTCGCGCATGGTGATCCGCCGCACCTGGCTGGTGCCGGTCTTGCCGGCCATCTCCACGCCCTCGGGCACGTCGGGTTCCACCAGGCGGGACTTGTTCGCAGTGCCGTTCTGCTTGTTCACCACGCCCCACATCCCTTCCTGCACGAGGCGCAGATTGGCCGCCTTCACATCGATCTTCGGGAAGGGCGGCGGCCCGTCATAGCTGCCCGGCTGCGGCGGCGGCCGGTCGTCGGACATGCTCTCCAGTGCGGTGCGCGGGCGCACGATCCGCGGCACCACCGCATAGCCGCCATTGGCCAGCCGCGCCGCCATCACCGCCAGCTGCAGCGGCGTCGCCTCGACATAGCCCTGGCCGATGGAGACGACCAGGGTCTCGCCCTGCAGCCAGGGGCGGCCGATCACCGCCTCCTTCCAGGCCTTGGTCGGGATGATGCCCTCGCGCTCGCCCGGCAGGTTGATGCCCGTCCTCTCGCCCAGGCCGAAGCGCATCGCCATCGCGGCGATCCGGTCCGGGCCCAGGCGCTTCGCCATCTCGTAGAAATAGACGTCGCAGCTTTCCTCCAGCGCCTGGTGCAGCGCCACCGGGCCATGACCCCACTTCTTCCAGCAATGGAACTTGCCCTTGCCGAGCTGCATCATGCCGCGGCAGGTCACCGTCGTGTCCGGCTTGACCACGCCGGCCTCCAGCGCCGCCAGCGCGACGATCATCTTGTAGGTGGAGCCCGGCGGATAGCTGCCCTGGATCGCCTTGTTCACCAGCGGCTTGTACTTCGATGAGGAATATTCCTGCCATTTGCGCTGGCTGATGCCGACGTTGAACAGGTTCGGGTCGAAGGAGGGGTTGGAGACCAGCGCGACGACATCGCCGCCATGCACGTCCAGCACCGCGACGGCCGCGCTCTCGCCCTCCAGCCGCTTCACGATGTAGTTCTGCAGCGCCGCGTCGATGGTCAGCATCTGGTCGTCGCCGCGCTTGCCCTCGGTGCGCGACAGCTCCCGGATCACCCGGCCATAGGCGTTCACCTCGACCTGGCTGTCGCCGGCACGGCCGCGCAGCGCGACGTCGTAGATCCGCTCGATCCCGGTCTTGCCGATCCGGAAGCCGGGCAGTTCCAGCACCGGGTCGCCGCCGATCTCCTTCTCCGACACCGCGCCGACATAGCCGACGACATGGGCGAACACCGGCCCCAGCGGATAGTCGCGGGTCTCGCCCACCTCCATGTGGATGCCCGGCAGGTCCGGCGTGTTGACGTTGATACGGGCGAAATCGTCCCAGTCCAGGTTGCTCGCCACCTCCACCGGCACGAACTTGCGCCGGCGCCGCACCTCGCGCAGCACCCGCTCGATCTGCCGCTCCTCCAGGCGCACCAGGCGCGCCACCTTGTCGATCACCGCCGCCGGGTCGCCGGCCTCCTCCGCGACCAGGAGCAGGCGGTAGTTGCGCCGGTTGCTGGCCAGCTCGACGCCGAAGCGGTCCAGCACCCGGCCGCGCGGCGGCGCCAGCAGGCGCAGGTTGATGCGGTTCTCCTCCGCCAGCAGCTGGTAGCGGTCCTGCTCCACCACCTGCAGGTGGTAGAGGCGCGCGCCCAGCGCGCCGAGCAGCGCCACCTGCGCCGCGCCGACCACCAGGGTGCGGCGGGTGTACTGCTTGTGCTGGACCGTCTCCTGATAGGGCATCGGGCTTTCCTAGCGGGGCCTTTCCTCGGGGCCGGTTCCGGGGCGGGGCGGGGCGGGGCGGGGCGCCGGTCAGGCGAGCCGGGCGAGCCGCACTTCCGTCCAGATGAACGCGCGCGCGACCAGGGGAAACAGCAGGATCGTCAGCAGCGCCTGCACCGCGAAGGGCAGCGGATCGAACAGGTTGCCGTAGAACAGGCAGCCGATCGCCCAGGACAGGGCCGTGCAGGTCACCGTGACCATGCCGAAGGCCAGCCAGGCGATCGGGAACGGCCGGCTCTGCAGGATCAGACGCTGCGACGTGGTGATGCCATAGGCGAACAGGTAGAGGATCGCATTCAGCCCCAGCGGGCCGCCCAGCAGGCAGTCCGCGATCACCCCCAGGAAGAACACCACCGGCGCCGACAGCCATTCCGGGCGATAGACGCTCCAGTAGTAGATGCTCATCAGCGCCAGCATCGGCGTCACCGGCACCGCGGCGCTGCTCTGTGCCGGCGCGGCACCCAGCATGATCAGCGCCAGGGTGATCACCATCGGCACCACCTGGATCAGGTTGCGGCGCCATTGCGGCGGCAGGGTCTCTCCCATCGGCCCGGCCTAGCGCACTGCCGCCTGGCGCGGCATCGCGGCGCCGGGGGTGGTCGCGGGCGCCGCCCCGGTCCCGCCGCCCAATGCCTCTGCGCCCCGTGCCTCGGCCGGCCGCTGCGCGGGCAGCGGGATGCCGTTGCCGCTATCGGCCGCCGCACCCGAGGGGCCGTCGCAGCTCTGCCCCGTGGCCGGCGCATCCTTCGCCGCGCCCCACAGCGGCGCCAGCATCCGCATCGGTCCGGCCAGGTCGGGTTGCGGTACCGGATCCACCACCAGCGGCGTGTATTTCAGCACCCGCAGGAATTCCTGCCGCGCGATATCGGTGGCCAGCGCCACCCGCACCAGGCCGTCGGCGACCTCGGTCACCCGGCCGACGACCAGCCCCGGCGGGAACAGGCCGCCATCGCCGGAGGTCACGACCCGGTCGTTCCTGGCGACCTCGGCCGACTGGGGCAGGAAGGCGATCCGCGGCTCGGCGGTATTGTCGCCGGTCAGGATGCCGCGCACATGGCTGTCGGCGATCAGCACCGGCACCCGGCTGTTCAGGTCGGTCAGCAGCAGCACGCGCGACGAGGTCCGGCCCACGGTGATCACCCGGCCGACCAGGCCATTGTCGCCCAGCACCGGGTCGCCCTTGTCGATGCCGGCATCGACCCCGGTGCGCAGGATCAGGGTGCGCACGAAGGGGCCGCCGGGATCGCCGATGGCGCGCGCGGTGACGAAGTTCTGCAGCGGCTCCTTGCTGGTCAGCAGCAGCTCGCGCAGCTGGTTGTTCTCCTGCTCCAGCCGCAGCGCGGCATCGCGCCAGTGCTGCAGCCGGCGGTTCGCCTCCAGCAGGGCAGCGTTCTGGTCGCGCAGGGCGATCCAGGCGCGCACCTCGGCCACGCCGCGGTTCACCGCGCCGACCGGCTCCTGGATGAAGGTGATGGCGGGGGCGAAGACGTCGAGGACGCTCTGCCGCAGGCGGTCGGTCAGGCTCTGGTCGACACGGCTCAGGATGATCAGGGCGATCGCGGCGGCAACGAACAGCACGAAGGCGAGACGATGCCCCCAGGCCCGGAGGGGCATGGCATGGTGCATCACTTTGGTCTCGCGGATACGCATCTGTCCCAGTATTCCCGCTTGAAACCTGTTCCCGCTCGAAACCTACCGCCTGACGCTCTTTCCCCCGATCAGGTTCCCCCGGATACCCCGATCTCCCGCCGCCGCTGTTCGCCCGGCGGGAACCCGCAGATCCGATCCGTGCCGCCTTGCCGGCCCGCCGCCCCCCAGCGGCCGGCCGGCGCCGCCTCAGATCGGGTTGTAGAGCACATGCTTGAGGGTCTTCATCTCCTCAAGCGCGCGCCCGGTGCCCAGCGCCACGCAGCTCAGCGCCTCGTCGGCGATGGAGACCGGCAGCCCGGTCGCATGGCGCAGGACGAAATCCAGATTGCCCAGCAGGGCGCCGCCGCCGGTCAGCACGATGCCCTTGTCGACGATGTCCGCGGCCAGTTCCGGCGCGGTATGTTCCAGCGCCACCTTCACCGCCTCGATGATCGCGCTGACCGGCTCGGCCAGGCTCTCGGCGATCTGCCGCTGGCTGATCACCAGCTCCTTCGGCACGCCGTTCATCAGGTCGCGGCCCTTGATCAGCATGGTCGCGCCGTCGCCATCCTCCGGCGGGCAGGCGGAACCGATCTGCTTCTTGATCCGCTCGGCGCTGGACTCGCCGATCAGCAGGTTATGGTTGCGGCGGATATAGGCGATGATCGCCTCGTCCATCTTGTCGCCGCCGACCCGCACGCTGCGCGAATAGACGATGCCGCCCAGCGACAGGACCGCCACCTCGGTGGTGCCGCCGCCGATATCGACGACCATCGAGCCGGTCGGCTCGGTCACCGGAAGGCCGGCGCCGATCGCCGCCGCCATCGGCTCCTCGATCAGATAGACCCGGCGCGCGCCCGCGCTCTCCGCGCTTTCCATGATCGCACGCCGCTCCACTGCGGTGGAGCCGGACGGTACGCAGATGATCACCTGCGGGCTGGCGAAGGAACGCCGGTTGTGAACCTTGCGGATGAAATGCTTGATCATCTCTTCCGCAACTTCGAAGTCGGCGATCACGCCGTCGCGCAGGGGGCGGATTGCCTCGATATTGCCGGGGGTGCGGCCCAGCATCAGCTTCGCCTCGTCGCCGACGGCGAGCACCTGCTTCTTGCCCCGATGGCTGACGATCGCCACCACCGACGGCTCGTTCAGAACGACGCCGCGCCCCTTCACGTAGACCAGGGTGTTGGCCGTTCCGAGGTCGATGGCCATGTCGGCCGACAGCACACCTAGCAGACGAGAGAACATCTATGCCTTGCCAATCCCGCTCACAGCGCCAGCACCTCCACGGTCACCCGACCCGGGCCTGTCGCCCATCCTGCATCCGGACCGTCCGCCCGGACTCTCCGTTTTCGCCACCCGGCCCCGGCTGAAACCCGGACCCGGCCGCTTGCACAAGACTCACACGAAGCCGACCCCGCTTATCGCGGGCGCTGCAAGTTGTTCTGTTCCGCAGCCGGTGACCTCCGGACAGATGCCCGACGGTCTGCATGCCGACTCGCATCTGCGACTCGCGTCGATTCGCCGCTCAGCGACGGCATCCGATCGTCAGGCCGTCGCGTCAACACCGGCAGGGGCGACCTGCCAGGAACTGCCTCCGGCCGGCGGCCCACCGGTTCGGCGCCCGGTAGTTCCGGTACGACGGGCGGGATCCGCGATCCGATCGGCGAAAGGCCGCAATTCCCAAAAACCCAATCGCAACTGTCAGTTACTGGACAGACCGCAGGTGGCGCGTGAATGACGCCCCGCAGAACCCACGACCAGCGCGCTCCTTCATACATCTTGTACGCTGATGCCCGATGGGTCGCAACCGGAAATCGCGCCCCGCTTCGGCTGATTCAGCCAGGGATTCCCTAAGGATTCCTTGCTGCGGAGCGCGGCGCAGCACCTGCCGGGACCGACCCGGCCGGGCGGGCGCCCGCCGGCCCTACCTTCGGTCAGACCGGTGGCCGAGCGTCGCTCGGCAGGGGCGCCACCATCGCCTCCGGGACCATCTTCGCAGCCCCCGTCACCCGCTTGCAGACGGGCGGCGGCGCACCAGGTAGCTCTGCCGCCCTTCAAGACAGAGCTCCCCATTCTGGTTCCGAATCGTCAACCCAAGAATCACCGTGCCGGTGGTCCGGCGCGGCACCTTCTCCACCAGTTCCAGCATCGGGTAGAGGGTGTCCCCGACATATACCGGCGCCAGGAAGCGGCTGTCCTGGGAGAGGAAGGCGACCAGGGCATCGCCGACCTCGAACGGGAAGCGGCCCGCGCCGGCGGCCCCCAGGATCACCACCTGGTAGCCATGGGCCAGCAGGTCGCGATGACCGCGCGACTGGCAATATGCGGCATCATAATGGATCGGGTGGTTGTCGCCGCTGGCCGCCTGGAAGGCGGAGAAGTGCGCGGTCGTGAGGGTGCGCGACGGGATCGGGAAGCGCTCCCCGATCTCGAAATCCTCGAACCAGCGCCCCGCCCCGCCGGCATGGGCCGCCGGGTCGAAGTCGGGCGCCGCCCGGCCGCCTTCGCCGTCCTCCCCCCGCCCCTGCCCACCGGGTCCGCTCATCGCGCTCACCGCCCGCTCGGGTCGCGGATCGCGATCGGCACACCGGTCGTGCCCTGGTCCAGCCCGGCCTTTCGCAGCAGCGGACTGTCACCGGTGAAGCCGAACATGTTCGGTCCGCTGGCCAGCAGCCCGCCATCGATCACCAGGCATTGGCCGGAGACGAACTCCGACTGGTCCGAGGCCAGGAACAGCATGCCATCGGCGATATGTCCCGGCATGCCGGGCGCCGGCCAGGGCTGCCGGGCCAGCATCATGTCGATGGTGCCCTGCATGTCGCCGCGATGCAGCAGCTCGGTCATGATGCCGCCGGGCGCCACCGCGTTCACCCGGATACGGGCCGGCGCCAGTTCGCAGGCGATGCTGCGGGTCATGTTGACCACCGCCGCCTTGGCGCCGGAATAGGCATGGCCACCGGCCCCGCCGCCCAGCCCGGCGATCGAGGCGGTGTTGATGATCGTGCCGCCGCGGCCCTGGCGCTTCATCTGCACGGCGGCATGCTTCACCCCCAGGAAGACGCCGCGCACCAGAACCCGGTAGGTGAAGTCCCATTCCTCCACCGTGGTGTCGGTGATCGGCCCGAACGCGCCGCCGACCCCGGCATTGTTGACCATGCAGTCCAGGCCGCCGAAGCGCTCCACCGCCAGCGCCACCGCCGCCTCGACATCCGCCTCCTCGGCCACGTCGGTGCGGCGGAAGGCGATGCGGTCGCCGGCACCGCGTTCCTGCGCCATGGCGACGGTACGGGCGCCGTTCGCCTCGTTCAGGTCCGCGACCACCACGGCCGCGCCGGCGGCGAGGAACCGCATCACCGCCTCCTGGCCGATGCCATTGGCGCCGCCGGTGATCACCGCCACCTTGCCGGCCAATGCGCCGGTTGCCTGTTCCGTCATGGCTTCCTCCCCTTCATGCCCTGCCGCCCTGCCCTGCTGCCGCCTGCCGCCCGGCATGGCCGGCACGGACGCTCTGCCAGGGCCGGGCGCTGAGGAGGCGTTCAGACGATGCGGCTGTCGCGATTGCCCCAGTAGCGGTCGCGCAGCAGCCGCTTGTACAGCTTGCCCGTCGGATGCCGCGGCAGTTCCTTCTCGAAGTCGACGCTGCGCGGGCATTTCACGGCGGAAAGGTGCTTGCGGCAATGCGCCATCAGCGCCTCGGCCAGGTCCGGGCCAGCCTCCGCCCAGTCCATCGGCTGCACCACCGCCTTCACCTCTTCGCCGAAATCCTCGTTCGGCACGCCGATCACGGCCACGTCGGCGACCCGTGGATGGGTGATCAGGACATCCTCCGCCTCCTGCGGATAGATGTTCACCCCGCCGGAGATGATCATGAAGGCCTTGCGGTCGGTAAGGTACAGATAGCCGTCGGCATCCACCCGCCCGACATCGCCCAGGGTGGTCCAGCCTTTCTCGTTCTTGCTCTCCGCCGTCTTGCCCGGATCGTTGTGGTAGGAGAATTCGGGCCCGTTGGCGAAGTAGATCAGCCCCTCCTCGCCGGTCGGCAGATCCGCCCCGTCGTCGCCGACGATATGCAGTTCGCCCACCAGCGACCGGCCGACGGACCCCGGATGCGCCAGCCACTCCTCGGAGGTGATGGCGCAGAAGCCGTTGCCCTCGGAGCCGGCGTAATATTCGTAGAGGACCGGCCCCCACCATTCGATCATCCGGCGCTTCACCTCCACCGGGCAGGGCGCGGCGGCATGGATCGCCACCCGCATGCTGGAGACGTCGTACCTGGCGCGCACCTCCTCAGGCAGCTTCAGCATGCGCACGAACATCGTCGGCACCCACTGGCTGTGGGTGGCGCGATGCTTCTCGATCAGCTGCAGCGCCCACTCGGCGTCGAACTTCTCCATCACGATGCAGGTGCCGCCGATCTTCTGGACCTGCATGTTGAAGCGCAGCGGCGCCGCGTGATAGAGCGGCGCCGGCGACAGGTAGATCATCTCCGGCGACATGTCGTAGAGCTTCGCCGTCACCTGGTGCAGTGGCCGGATCGCATCGATGGCATCCCCCGTAAGTGCCACCTTCACGCCCTTCGGCCGGCCCGTGGTGCCCGAGGAATAGAGCATGTCGGTGCCGGCGATCTCGTCCGCGATCGGGGTATCCGGCTGCGCATCCAGCAGCGGCTCCAGGCGTGTCCAGCCCGCCAGGTCGCCACCGAGGATCAGCGGCAGCACGCCATCATCCAGTTCCGCCAGCAGGTCCGCCGCCATGTCGCCCATCACGCCGGAAGTGACGACGAGCTTCGCGCCGCAGTCGCGGACGATATAGGCCGTCTCGCCTGCGGTCAGGCGGGAGGAGATGCAGGTGAAGTACAGGCCCGCCCGCTGCGCACCCCAGCAGGCCTCGAAATAGCGGGCGTTGTTCTCCATCACGATGGCGATATGGTCGCCGTAGGCGAGGCCCTTCGACCGGAACAGCTGGGCATAGCGGTTGGAGCGGCGGTCCAGTTCGCCGTAGGTCACCACCTCGCCGGAGCCGGCCATGATATAGGCGGGCTTCTCCGGCATCGCCTTCGCGTGATGGAACGGATGCATCCGCGCTGTCCTCCCCCTGCCGCGCCGATCGGTCCTGCGGCCGACGGGCCGAAGCGTCGCGCTGGCAAATTTCTGTCGGGAAATCCTGCCCCGTTCGCGTGTTGCGAACAAGGCTGTCCGGACCGCGGCCCGGACAGGTGTCCGGGCCGCGGTCCGGGCCGTCTGGTCAGTTCTTGCTCTTGTCGACCAGCTTGTTGGCGGCGATCCAGGGCATCATGCCGCGCAGGCGCTCGCCGACCTGCTCGATTTCGTGCCCGGCGCTGGCGGCGCGCATCGCCTTGAACGAGGTCTGGTTGACCTTGTTCTCCAGCATCCAGTCGCGCACGAACTTGCCCGACTGGATGTCGCCCAGCACGCGCCGCATCTCCGCCCGGGTCTCGTCGGTGACGATGCGGGGGCCGCTGACATACTCGCCATATTCCGCGGTGTTGGAGATCGAGTAGTTCATGTTCGCGATGCCGCCCTCGTAGATCAGGTCGACGATCAGCTTCACCTCGTGCAGGCACTCGAAATAGGCCATCTCCGGCGCATAGCCGGCCTCGACCAGGGTCTCGTAGCCGCCCTTGATCAGCTCCACCAGGCCGCCACAGAGCACCACCTGCTCGCCGAACAGGTCGGTCTCGCATTCCTCGCGGAAGCTGGTCTCGATCACGCCGGCGCGGCCGCCGCCGATGGCACAGGCATAGGACAGGCCGATCTCGGTGGCATTGCCGGACGCGTTGCGATGCACCGCCAGCAGGCAGGGCACGCCGCCGCCGCGCTGGTACTCGCTGCGCACGGTATGGCCGGGGCCCTTCGGCGCGATCATGAAGACGTCCAGGTCGGCCCGCGGCTCGATCAGGTTGAAGTGGATGTTCAGGCCGTGCGCGAAGGCCAGCGCGGCGCCCTCCTTCATGTTCGGCGCCAGGCTCTCCTCGTAGATGCCGGCCTGCAGCTCGTCGGGGGTGAGCATCATCACCACGTCGCCCCAGGCGGCCGCCTCTTCCGGCGTCATCACCTTCAGGCCAGCGCCCTCCGCCTTCTTCGCGGTCGCGGAGCCGGCGCGCAGCGCCACCGCCACCTCGGCCACGCCGGATTCCTTCAGGTTGTTGGCATGGGCATGGCCCTGGCTGCCATAGCCGACGATGACGACCTTCTTCGACTTGATCAGGTTCACGTCGGCGTCGCGATCGTAGTAGACGCGCATCGGGGTCTCTGCTCCTTCTTGATTGTCCTGTTGGCGCTTGATGTTGTCGGCGTCAGCCGGCCGCCGCGGCAGTGCCGCCAGGCGCCGGTGCGGCTTCGCCCGCGGCGATCGCCAGGGTCGCCGGGCCACGGCTGATCGCCACCACGCCGGTGCGGGAGACATCGGCCAGGCCGAGCGGCCGCATCAACTCGATGAAGGCGTTGATCTTGTCGGTGGAGCCGGTCATCTCGAAGACGAAGCTCTCGGTGGAGGAATCCACCGCGCGCGCCCGGAAGATGTCGGCGATGCGCAGGGACTCCACCCGCGCCTCGCCGCGGCCGACCACCTTGATCAGCGCCAGTTCGCGGGCGACATGCGGCCCCTCCACGGTCAGGTCCGATACGCTGTGCACCGGTACCAGCCGCTCCAGCTGCGCCTTGATCTGCTCGATCACCATGGCGGTGCCGGAGGTGACGATGGTGATCCGCGACAGCTTCTCCGCGGCATTCACCTCCGCGACGGTCAGGCTCTCGATGTTGTAGCCGCGGCCGGAGAACAGGCCGATCACGCGGGCCAGGACGCCGGCCTCGTTGTCGACGAGGACGGCGATGGTATGCGACTGGATCTCGCTCATTGGGCTTTCGTCTGCATTCTCTCGGAGCCGGTCAGACCAGCGCCTTGCCGGCGTCGGAGACCGCGGAGCCAAGCTCCTCGTGGTCCGACGCCAGCAGCATTTCGTTGTGGGCGGCGCCCGACGGCACCATCGGGAAGCAGTTCTCGGTCTTGTCCACCACCACGTCGAACACCACCGGCCGGTCGGTGGCGATCATCTCGTCCACCATGGCCGGCAGCTCCGCCGGATCGGTGGCCCGCAGGCCGACGCAGCCGAACGCCTCCGCCAGCCGCACGAAGTCCGGCAGGGCGTCGGCATAGCTCTCCGAATAGCGGCCGCCATGCAGCAGTTCCTGCCACTGGCGGACCATGCCCATATACTCATTGTTCAGGATGAAGACCTTCACCGGCAGGCGGTGCTGCACCGCGGTGCCCAGCTCCTGGATGTTCATCAGGATCGAGCTCTCGCCCGCCACGTCCACGACCAGCGCGTCCGGATGCGCCACCTGCACCCCAAGCGCGGCCGGCAGGCCGTAGCCCATGGTGCCCAGCCCGCCGGAGGTCATCCAGCGGTTCGGCTCCTCGAAGCGCAGGAACTGCGCCGCCCACATCTGGTGCTGGCCGACCTCGGTGGTGACATAGGCATCGCGGCCGGCGAGCCGGTCGCGCAGCACTTCCAGCGCGTATTGCGGCTTGATCACCTTCGGCGACTGGCCGTAGCGCAGGCAGTCCTTCGCCCGCCACTGGTCGATCTGCTGCCACCAGGGCTCCAGCCGGCGCTTCTCGGGCGCCTGCGGCAGGGCCTTCCAGGCCTGCAGCATCGCCTCCAGCACGTGGCGCACATCGCCGACGATCGGCACGTCGACCCGCACGTTCTTGTTGATCGACGAGGGGTCGATGTCGATATGGATCTTCACCGAATTGGGGGAGAAGGCATCGAGGCGGCCCGTGATCCGGTCGTCGAAGCGCGCACCGACATTCAGCATGACGTCGCAGTCATGCATCACGTGGTTCGCCTCCCAGGTCCCGTGCATGCCCAGCATGCCCAGGAATTGCCGGTCGCTGGCGGGATAGGCGCCCAGCCCCATCAGGGTGCTGGTCACCGGGAAGCCGCTCAGACGCGCGAATTCCCGCAGCAGGCGGGAGGCCTCGGGCCCCGAATTGATCACGCCGCCGCCGGAATAGATCACCGGCCGCTCCGCCTTCGCCAGCAGCGCCACCGCCTCCGCGATCTTTGCGGGATCGCCCTCGACCCGGGGGCGGTAGCTCTTGTGGTGGATTTCGCCGCCGGGCGGGGTGTAGCGGCCCTTGGCGATCTGCACGTCCTTCGGCAGGTCGATCACCACCGGGCCGGGCCGGCCGTGGGTGGCGACGTAGAACGCCTCGTGCACCACCGGCGACAGGTCGTCCGGCGTCTTCACCAGCCAGTTATGCTTGGTGCAGGGCCGGGTGATGCCGGTGGTGTCGCATTCCTGGAAGGCATCGTTGCCGATCAGGTGGGTCGCCACCTGGCCGGTCAGGCAGACCACCGGGATGGAATCCATCAGCGCGTCGGTCAGCCCGGTGACCGCATTGGTCGCGCCGGGGCCGGAGGTCACCAGCACCACGCCGGGCTTGCCGGTGGACCGCGCATAGCCTTCCGCCATGTGGACGGCGCCCTGCTCGTGGCGGACCAGGATGTGGCGGATGTGGTTCTGCTGGAACAGCGCGTCGTAGATGGGAAGTACCGCACCGCCCGGATAGCCGAAAATCACGTCTACGCCCTGGTCGACCAGGGCCTTGATGACGATCTCCGCACCCGACAACAGTTCCTCGGACATACCCATACCCTCACACATCGCGCCTTCGGCTGCCGCCGCAACGCACCGGCCGGACCCGTCGGGCTCCAATGCAGGAGAACGACGGCCGAAAGCGATGGCAGAAATGCATCCCGCCGCCGGGCAGTGCCTGTCCGGCCCGCCCGCGCCATTGGGCCCGCGCACCACCTGGAACTATTGGCGGCACGCGCCCTGTCGGCAGGATTTCAGAAGCGCTGCAACCTAACGGCGGGATTCCCGCAGGTCAACACAGAAATGCGAATAAACGGAAAGATTGGCGCGCCCATACGATAGGTTTGTTGCGCGGATGACCATTCAAACCTCACATGCTTGCTCGCCTTGCAGTGGGCGCATGGCGGGCCGCCCTTGTTCCCGCAAGTGTGGCGGACGAACCGCGCCGGCTTCCCCCATACGTTGCACCCGCCGGTCGCCGCCGGCACGCTCAGGCTGCACCATCCGAGCGGCAATCGAGGAGAAGGAAGATGACAGGCGTCGCCCCGCCGTCGGATCTGCAGGCGGTGGACCTGCAGATCGTCGCCGACACGATCAAGGAGGAGAACGGGCTGATCCACCAGCGCCTGCTCTGGGGCCTGACCCTGCAGGGCTTCATGTTCGCATCCTATTTCTGGGACGGGTCGGACGAGGTGGAGCCGATCAAGTTCGCCCTGCCCTGGCTCGGCGCCATCCTCGGCCTCAGCAGCCTGACCGGCAGCATCTTCGCCCATTTCGCGGTGGAGCGGGCGATCCGGGCCTTCGACCGGTTGCAGGCGCGGCGCGGCGGCGTGCCGTCGGTGAACCCGGCCATGCAGGTGCCCCGCTACCTGCTGCCCTTGGCCCCGCACTTCTTCATTCCCTTCGCGGTGACCATGTTCTGGATCGTGGTCTGGTTCACCAACCACTGATCCTGTCACGTCCCGGCAGGGCGGCCTGCAGCGCCGCCTGCAGCCGCGCCATCTGCGCCGGCCAGTCCGCGGCCCAGGGCGCCGACGGCAGGACCAGCGGGGCGGGCGCGCTGCGGGCGACGCCACGATGGCGGGCCCAGGTGGTCTGCCGCTTCGCGTATCGCCGCGTATCGCGCTGGGCCAGGGCCAGGGCGGTGGCCCGGTCGCCCTCGCCGCGCAGCAGGGCGGCGAAGTGCGGCACGCCGACCGCCTTCATCACCGGCAGGTCGGGATCCAGGTCCCGCGCGCAGAGCCTGCGGACCTCCTCCAGCGCGCCGGCGGCCAGCATCGCGACGAGGCGGGCGTCGCAGCGGGCATAGAGCGCCGCCCGGGGCGGCAGCAGGATCACCGGCAGGGCCGGCGGCGGC
>MDTD01042317.1_pt1 | contig 76797 bp, 69 predicted proteins | sample 811221 | NCBI WGS metagenome assembly MDTD01 (sample SAMN05326646, study PRJNA326480) | marine metagenome | isolation source: seawater | place: Pacific Ocean: South West | collected 2011 | reverse complement strand
GGGGCTGGTGATCCGCGAAGTGCTGATCGGCCTCGCCATCGGCGGCGTGACTCGCATCATTCTCAGCGCGCTTCATGTCGCGGGCATGGTGATGGCGTTCCAGTCCAGCTTGGCGGCCGCGATGTTCTTCGATCCCAACCAGGGGACCCAGACAGGCGTCATCGCCAACTTCCTCAACCTGCTGGCGATTCTTCTGATCTTCGCCACCGACATGCATCACGTGCTGCTGCGCGGTCTGATCGAAAGTTTCATGGTGTTCGATCCGGCTCAGCTTCCGCCCATCGCCGATTTCGCGACCCTGGCGGCACGGTTGGTGAGCAGCGCGTTCCGGGTCGGCGTGCAGCTTGCGGCGCCGCTGCTGGTCGCGGGTTTCATGCTCTATGTCGTTGCCGGCGTGCTGAATCGGCTCGTCCCGCAGATTCAGGTGTTCTTCGTCGTGCTGCCTCTGCAGGTTCTGACCGCGTTCGTGGTCCTGTTGATCACGCTGGGGGCGGTCATGATGTGGTTCATGCGCTACTTCGACGACACGATCGGCACTCTATTCTTCGGAATCTGAGCGATGGCGAGCGAAGACGACAGCGAAAAAACAGAACAACCGACCGACAAACGGCTGCGGGACGCGTTCGAGCGCGGACAGGTCGCGTCGTCGAAGGAGGTCAACACCTGGCTGATCCTCCTGACCGCCACCATCATCCTGGCCGTTCTCGGGCCCTCGATGGCGCGTTCGGTGATGGATGTTCTGACCCCCTTCGTCGCTCAGCCCCATGCCATCCCGACCGACGGCCTGTTCCTTCGCGACTTTTTCGTCGGCATCGTGAAGGCGCTGGCGGTGGCGGCGGTGGTCGCGGCGGCGATGCTGGTGGCGGCGGCGGTGGCGGGCGGTACGCTGCAGCATGGCCCGCTGCTCACCGCCGACCCGATTACACCCAAGCTTTCCAAGATTTCCCCGCGCCAGGGGTTCAAGCGGTTGTTCTCGACGCGCTCCCTGGTCGAGTTCGGCAAGGGGCTGCTCAAGATCCTGATCGTCGGCAGCATCGCCGGGCTGGTGCTGTGGCCGCAGTTCGACGACCTCGATCATTACGTGTCGATGGCGCCTGTCGATCTGCTGGATGAGCTACAGCGACTCTCGCTGCTCCTGCTCGTCACCGTGGTCGCGGTGATGGCTGTCATCGCGGTGCTCGACTTCATTTACCAGAAGTACGAGCACACCAAGCAGCTCCGCATGAGCAAGCAGGAGATCAAGGACGAGTTCAAGCAGGCCGAAGGCGACCCGATGGTCAAGGGGCGCCTTCGCCAGATCCGGCTGGAACGCGCGCGGCGCCGGATGATGCAGTCGGTGCCCGAGGCCGACGTCGTGATCACCAACCCGACGCACTACGCGGTGGCGCTCAAATACGACGACAAGACGATGGACGCGCCGACCCTGGTCGCCAAGGGCGCCGACCGGGTGGCCGAGCGCATCCGCGAGATCGCCACCGAGAACGGCATCGCCATCGTCGAGAACCCGCCCCTCTGCCGGGCGCTGTTCGCCGGCGTCGAGATCGACCAGCAGGTGCCGGTCGAACACTACCAGGCGGTGGCGGAGATCATCAGCTATGTCTGGCGCCTGAGAGGACGTTTGCCGCAACGGAAGCCGCGAACCGCGCCGGCGGCGGGATAGAAGTCTTCGGCGGGGATAGCTTGGCCCTTACCGTTCCGCGATCGCGGTCCCGTCGCTGATCCGGTCGCTCGGGTAGAGAATGACCCGTTCGCCGGCCTTCAGGCCGTCCCTTACTTCGACGTATAGGCTGTTGCGTTCGCCGATCACGACCGGGCGAAGCATGGCCCGGTCGTGATCGGCGACGAAGGTGGCCCAGCCGTCGCCGCGACGGAACAGCGCACCCAGTGGCACCTTGAGCACGTCGCCCTCGAACAGGATGACCTGCACGTCGACACGAAAGCCATGGCCCAGTCGCTGCCATGTCTCCGGCGGGTCGGTGAGGTCGAGGACGACGTTCACCCGCTGCTCCTCGATGCCCAGCGCCGAGACCTTGGTCTGGCCGAAGGGCTCGATCCGCCGCACCGCCGCGCCGAGGTCCGGGCCGCCCCAGCCGGTGATGATCGCCTTCTGGCCCGGTTCCAGTTTGACGGCGTCCTCGGACAGCAGGTCGACGACGATCTCCAGGTCGCGCGGATCACCGATTTCGAGCAGCGGCGTGCCAGCGTCGACCACGCCTTCGCTCTTGCGGATCACCTGGAGAACCACGCCGCTCACCGGCGCCGTCACCGGCACGCATTCACAGGCCTCGGTGCGGCGGTCGATCTCCGGCCGGGACAGCAGGCGCGACTGGGCCTGCTGAAGCTCGGACTCCCGTACGTTGAGCGCCGCCTGGGCCGTGGCGAGATTGGCTTGGGCGACCCGATAGGCGCGTTCGGCATCGTCTAGGGCGCGCTGCGAGATCGTTTCCTGCCTGATGAGTCGCTTGGCGCGGTCGAGTTCGCTGGCAGCGAAGGCGCGATCGGCTTCGGCCCGGTCGAGTTCCGCCTTGGCGAGATCGCGGGCCGCCTGTGCCGCCGCGATCGCGGCCCGTTGCTCGGCCTCGGTGCGGACGTCCAGAAAGGCGGGGAGCGCCGGCTCGATTCGCGCGAGTTCGGTCAGGTCGGCCTGTACCTTGTCGCCGGGCTCGGCCTGAATCCTGAGCAGGCGTCCGGCCAGCGGGGCGTGGAGGGTATAGACGTCGCGGACCCGCGCCTCGCCCTCGTCGTCGATGCTGACGCGGAGCGGGCCTAGCTCGACTGTGGCGAGGTCGACCGGCGCCGGCTGTGGCCGCAGGGCATAGGCGATGCCCGCCCCCAGGACCGCCACCAAGATCCCCCAGATCGCGATGCGACGCGCTCCGACCTTCACGATTCCGCTACTCCCGTGTCTTGAGGACCGCGATCAGGTCCAGGTGGTCCAGCCTGCGCCGCACGAAGGCCGCGCAGGCGATGGTGGAGACCAGCGCGATCAGGACCGCCTTGCCGTAGGTCGCGTCGGTGACCACCAAGGGTACCCGGAACAGCTCGGTCCCGAAGGCGCTCGACAGATACCAGGCGAGGGTGAAACCCACGAGACAGCCCAGCGGCATCGCCAGCCATGTAAGGAGGCCGATCTCCCCAAGCAGGATGTAGGAAATCTCCCATCGGCTGAAGCCCAGCACCCGCAGCGTCGCGAGCTCACGGGCCCGTTCGGAGAGCGCGATGCGGATCGCATTGTAGGCCACGCCGACGGACAGCGTGGTCGCGAAGGCGATGAAGAAGCCGACGAAGATGTACATCGTCTCGCCCATGGTCTCGTAGAACTTATCGATGGCGGCGCGACGGAACAGAATGGCGGAAACGCTGGGGACATCCTTGATCTCGCTCAGGAGCTGCGCTCGTGCAGCCGGGTCGATGGCGAGATGAAGTCCGTTCACCACCCTACCGTCTCCCATCAGGCGGTTGAGCGCGCTCATCTCCATGTAGGCGGGCTTCCCGATATAGGTCTCGAATATCCGGACCACCGGCAGGCTGAGCCTGGGACGCCGGCCTTCGAGGATCTCGACCCGGACCGGGTCGCCGACGCCGACGTTCAGGAGCTCCGCGAGTTTGCTCGACAGAACGAGGCCGCCCGGCGGCATCGGGATCCGGCCGAGGTCGGAGTCATGAATGGGGCTCAGCGTGGCGTCGGCCGGAATGCCCTGGATCGCCTCGCGTTCGCTCAGATGTCCGTTCTCCAGCCTGGCGGAGACGCTGCGAAAGGGTTCGACGGCCAGCACGCCGGGAAGGTGCCCGAAGTCCTGAATCGTGGTGGCCGTCTTCACGTCGTTGAAGGCCACGGTGGCATCCTGGCGCTGGCCGTGGATGAAGAAGCTCTCCACCAGATAGTCGATGGCGTCGATCCATTGCAGCGCCATCACCAGCACCGCAACCGACATGGCAAGGCCGGTGCTGGCCAGAAACGCGCGGAACGGCCAGCGCAGCAGGCGCCGGACGATCATCCGCGACGGCTCGTCCAGTCTTTCGGCCGCCGCCGTGCGCGAGAACCATGAGCGGTGATAGGTCGGCGGGCTCGGCGGCTGCATCGCGGCGGCCGGCGGCAGGGTGACCGCGCTTCGCACTGTCAGAAGGCTGCCGGCGAGGGCGGCGCCGAGGCTGATCGAGGAGGCCAGCAGAAAGCTGGTCGGCGACGGCCGGTAGAGCAGAAACGGGAAGTGGTAGACGGTCGCGTAGAGCTCGGTGTTCCAGTGTCCGAGCCATGCGCCGAGACCGGCGCCCAGCACGACGCCGATACCGCCGATCGCCGCGACCATCTTGACGTAGTGCCAGCCGACCGCCCAGTTGCCGTAGCCGAAGGCCTTGAGCAGTCCGATCTCGCGGCGTTCCGTCGCGATCAGTCGAGCCATCACCATGTTGGTCAGGAATGCCGCCACCGCCAGGAAGATCGTCGGCATCAGCCCGGCCATGTTCTTCTGCTGGGCGATTTCGTTCTGGAGGAACCAGTTGGAGAGCTGTTCGTCGCGGGTATAGGCGCCGGTGCCGCCATAGGGCGCCAGCAAGGCGTCGAGGCGTTCGACGACTTCCCGGCCGTTCGTTCCCCGCATCAGGGTCAGGGTGACGTTGTTGAACGACTCGTTGAGATCGAACGCGGCGGCGAGCGCTTCCCGGCCCATCCACAGTACGCCGAACCTTCGGTCGTCCGGCATCACCCCGCCGGGCGGCAGGGTGTAGATGAATTCGGGGCTGAGGGCGATTCCGACGATCTGCAACTGCCGCTCTCGGCCCCGCAGGACGGCTGTGATGCTGTCGCCGGGCTCCAGCCCATGGGCCTTGGCGAAGGGTTCGCTCATCACCGCCTCGTCCGGCCGGCCGGGTTCGGCAAGGCGGCCGGCGCGCAGGACCAGGGCGTTCAGCAAGGGCGGCCCATGCTCCGGCAACGAGACGAGTTGGGCGGTGGCCGGTTCGTCGAAGTCGGGAAGGTCGAGGGTGGCGTACTCGACGATTCGGGTCTCGGCGATCTGGATGCCGGGGAGGGCGGCGATGTCCCGTGTCATCGATTCGGGCGCCCGCTTGGTCTGCGCGAAGACTTCGGCGAAGCGGTAGCGCTCGTAATAGGCGTCGGTGGTCTCTTCGAGCGCCTCTATCGTTGTCAGCGCCATGATCAGGAGCGCGGCACCCGAGGCCACGACCAGCGCGATCGCCAGCACCTGCCCTCTCAGGCGCCAGAGGTCGCGGAGGAGCTTGCGGTCCAGGCTGCTCACCAGGCGAGATCCTTCGGATCGCGGCGTGTCTCGTTCACCCGTGTCTCGACGATGCGGCCGTCGCCGAAATGCAGCACCCTGTCGGCGACGTCGGCAATGACGGCGTTGTGGGTGATCAGCGCGGTGGTGGTGCCGAGCTCCTGATTGACGCGAAGGATCGCCTCCAGCACCAGGATGCCGGTCTGGCTGTCGAGGGCCCCCGTAGGCTCGTCGCAGAGGAGGAGCGCCGGCCGCTTGGCGATGGCGCGGGCGATCGCCACCCGCTGCTGCTCGCCGCCCGAGAGCTGGGCAGGGAAGTGGTCGAGCCGCTCGCCGAGCCCGACCAGGGTGAGGGCCTCTTCCGGCGGCATGGGGTCATGGGCGATCTCGGTCACCAGGGCGACGTTCTCGCGCGCGGTCAGACTGGGGATCAGATTGTAGAACTGGAAGACGAATCCCACGTTCTCCCGCCGGTATCGGTTGAGCCGGCGCTCGCCGCCCTGCCTCAGGTCCTGGTCGCGGAACAGAACGCTGCCCTCGGTCGGAACGTCGAGCCCGCCGAGAATGTTGAGCAGCGTCGACTTGCCGCTCCCCGACGGTCCCAGAAGCACGACCAGATCGCCTTCATAGAGGTCGAGGTCGACTCCGCGCAGCGCCTGCACGGCAACCGCGCCCATGCGGTAGACCTTGGTGAGGCCGCGTGCCTGAAGGGCGATCGGCCGATCGCCGGTCTTCGATCTTGGGCGTGGCTCGGGCGCTGACACGATGTCCTTCCCGGCTGCGAGGTATCGTTATGCGCAGGCGGCCCCTCTGCGGCCGCCGAGCATGGCATCCGCGATCATAGCGATGCATCCTCCGCTTGCCGATGAGAACAAAACATGTACAATGCTCGCATTGCATCCTTCGGGGTGTCTATGGAATAAGGGAGTTCCTCCATGGCTCAGCCGTCACTCCGCCTCGTCGAGAAGGACTCGATGGACAAGCAGAAAGCGTTGGAAGCCGCCCTCGGTCAGATCGAACGCGCGTTCGGCAAGGGCTCGATCATGAAACTCGGCCAGCGCGAGAACGCGGTCGATATCGAGGCGATCCCGACCGGGTCTCTCGGGCTCGACATCGCGCTCGGCATCGGCGGGCTGCCGCGTGGGCGGGTGATCGAAATCTACGGGCCGGAAAGTTCGGGCAAGACGACTCTGGCGCTGCATGTCGTCGCCGAGGCGCAGAAGCGGGGCGGTACCTGCGCCTTCGTCGACGCCGAGCACGCGCTCGACCCGACCTACGCCAAGAAGCTTGGGGTCAATGTCGAGGAACTGCTGATCTCCCAGCCGGATGCCGGCGAGCAGGCGCTGGAGATCGCCGACACCCTGGTCCGGTCCGGCGCCATCGACGTGCTGGTGGTGGACAGCGTCGCGGCGCTGGTGCCGCGGGCGGAGCTCGAGGGCGAGATGGGCGACACCCATGTCGGCGTGCAGGCGCGGTTGATGAGCCAGGCGCTCCGCAAGCTCACCAGCTCGATCTCGCGCTCACGCTGCATGGTGATCTTCATCAACCAGATCCGCATGAAGATCGGCGTCATGTACGGCAACCCGGAGACGACGACCGGCGGTAACGCGCTCAAGTTTTATTCCTCGGTGCGCCTCGACATCCGCCGTATCGGGGCGATCAAGGACCGCGACGAGATCATCGGCAATCAGACGCGGGTCAAGGTGGTGAAGAACAAGGTCGCGCCGCCGTTCCGGCAGATCGAGTTCGACATCATGTACGGCGAGGGCATCTCCAAGGTCGGTGAACTGCTCGACCTGGGCGTCGGCGCCGGAGTGATCGAGAAGTCGGGATCCTGGTACTCCTACGACAGCCAGCGGATCGGCCAGGGCCGCGAGAACGCCAAGACGTTCCTCCGCGAGAATCCGGAGGTGGCGGAGACGGTGGAAGCCGCGATCCGCGCCAATGCCGGCCTGATCGCGGATTCGATCCGCCTCGGCAGCGGCATCGACGGCGAGGACAGCGACGCCGAAGAGTGAAACGCGAAGGGGCGCGTCCCGGTCCGGGGCGCGCCTTTTCCGTCCCTCGCCGCCGCTGATTTGATTTTCGGGGGCGGCGATCCCACCTCATCCGGTCGGGCGAGAGCGTGCAAATCGCGCCCGGGCGCAGGCCGTCGCCTGGACAGCTTCAGCGGCTACAGGTAAAAGCCGGGCGACCCCCAATGCCCCGGTGCGCCGCGCCACAGCCCAGCGATCGGAAGAGAACGGGACCCGATGTCCATGCAGACGACGAACGACATTCGTGCGGCTTTCCTCGACTACTTCGCGGCCAACGGCCATGCGAAGGTCGAATCGAGTCCGCTCGTCCCTCACAACGATCCGACGCTGCTGTTCACCAATGCCGGGATGGTGCAGTTCAAGAACGTCTTCACCGGCGCCGAGACCCGTCCCTACAAGCGGGCGACGACCAGCCAGAAATGCGTCCGCGCCGGCGGCAAGCACAACGATCTCGACAATGTCGGCTACACAGCCCGGCATCACACCTTTTTCGAGATGCTCGGCAACTTCTCGTTCGGCGATTATTTCAAGGATCTGGCGATCGAGCTCGCCTGGAATCTGGTCACCCGCGAGTACGGACTGCCGGCCGACCGGTTGCTGGTGACGGTCTATGCCGAGGACGACGAAGCCTTCGATCTATGGCGAAAGATTGCTGGCCTGCCCGAAGACCGGGTGCTGCGAATCGCGACGTCCGACAATTTCTGGGCGATGGGCGACACCGGCCCCTGCGGACCCTGCTCGGAAATCTTCTATGACCACGGCCCGGAGATTCCCGGCGGACCGCCGGGCAGCCCCGACGAAGACGGCGACCGGTTCATCGAGATCTGGAACCTGGTCTTCATGCAGTTCGACCAGAAGGCGCCCAATCTGCGGACCGTTCTGCCGCGCCCGTCGATCGATACCGGCATGGGGCTGGAGCGGATCGCCGCCGTGCTCCAGGGGGTCCATGACAATTACGACATCGACCTCTTCAAGACCCTGATCGCGGCGTCCGCCGACGCCTCCGGCGCCGCCGCCGACGGGTCGCACCGGATCTCGCACCGGGTGATCGCCGACCATCTCCGGGCATCGAGCTTTCTGCTTGCCGACGGCGTGGTGCCGTCCAACGAAGGACGCGGCTATGTGCTCCGCCGCATCATGCGCCGGGCGATGCGTCACGCCCATATGATGGGCTGCCGCGAACCGTTGATGTGGCGGCTGGTGCCGACCCTGGTGGCCGAGATGGGGCGCGCTTTCCCGGAACTGGTCCGGGCCGAACCTCTGATCACCGAGACCCTAAAGATGGAGGAGGGCCGCTTTCGCGAGACGCTGGAGCGCGGTCTCCGCCTGTTGGACGAAGCGGTGGGGAACTTGGCCGACGGCGCCGACCTTCCCGGTGAGGTCGCATTCAAGCTCTATGACACCTACGGTTTCCCCCTCGACCTCACCCAGGATGCGCTGCGCGCCCAGGGCCGCGGTGTCGATGTGGTCGGATTCGAGGAATCGATGGCGCGTCAGCGCGCCGAGGCGCGGGCGGCATGGTCGGGATCCGGCGAGAAGGCGACCGACCAGATCTGGTTCGAGATCCGTCAGGAAAAGGGCGCGACCGAGTTCCTGGGCTATGAGCGCCATGATTCCGATGCCCGCGTCGAGGCCCTGGTCGTCGACGGCGCGCGCGTGTCGGAAGCGTCGGAGGGAACACGCATCGGTCTCGTCGCCAACCAGACGCCTTTTTACGGCGAATCGGGTGGGCAGATGGGCGATGCCGGCGCCATCACGGCGGCGGACGGCGTCCATATCACCGTCAGCGACACCCAGAAAATGGTGGGCGACGTTACCGTGCATTACGGGACCGTCGTGTCGGGGACGATCAAGGTCGGCGACGTCATCCATCTGGAGATCGACGAAGATCGCCGGACGGCGTTGCGCCGCAACCATTCGGCGACGCATCTGCTGCACGGTGCGCTCCGCCGTCATCTCGGTGACCACGTGACCCAGAAGGGCTCGCTCGTTGCGCCGGAACGCCTGCGCTTCGATATCAGCCACACCAAACCCATCAGCCAGGACGAGCTCGCGACCATCGAGGCGGACGTCAACGAGCAGGTTCGCGTTAACGCCGAGGTGGGCACGCGCCTGATGACCCCGGCCGAGGCGGTCGAGCAGGGGGCGCTGGCGCTGTTCGGCGAGAAATACGGCGACGAGGTCCGTGTGGTTCGGATGGGAAGCGACGACGATCGCGTCTCGGTCGAGTTGTGCGGCGGTACCCATGTCCGGCGCACCGGCGATATCGGCCTGTTCAAGATCGTCGGCGAAGGCGCGGTGGCCGCGGGCGTCCGCCGTATCGAGGCGCTGACGGGACCGGAAGCGCTGGCCTATGTCCGGGCCGAGGAAGGGCAGCTCCGCGACGCGGCGGCAGCCCTTAAGACGACGCCGGAGGAATTGCCCGAGCGCATCGCCGGCCTGATCGCCGAGCGGCGTAAGCTGGAGCGGGAACTCGCTGAAGCGCGCCGGAAGCTCGCTACCGGCGGCGGCGGTACGTCGGAGGGCGCCGCCACCAAGACGGTGGCCGGGATTACCTTTGCCGCTCGCGCGATCGAAGGCGTGCCGGCCAAAGAGCTGCGCGGTCTCGCCGACAGCCTGAAGAAGCAGATCGGTTCGGGAGTCGTCGCCATCGTCGGCGTCGACGAGGGCAAGGCGGCGATCGTCGTCGGCGTGACCGACGACCTGACCGACCGCTTCAACGCGGTCGACCTGGTTCGCAAGGGCGCCGAAGCGCTGGGCGGGAAGGGCGGCGGCGGTCGACCCGATATGGCCCAGGCCGGCGGCCCGCAGGGCGCGGCCGCCCAGGCCGCCCTGGATGCGGTCGAAGGCGCGATTGCCTAGTCGCCGGTAACCTGCGCCTCCGCAGAGCGATGAGTCCGGCTGTGCTCGGGAAGGCCGTGGTGGGTGGCGAGGCGCTGTTGCTCCGCTGCGGCACGATCCTGTGGGTGATGCAGCGGGATACGATGGGGCGGTTTCGGCGCTGCGCGAGACCGGCGTCGTCTTCGCCGTTCTGAGCGGCCGCCTCACACCGCTAGGGCGTGAGGCGTGCTCTCCCGGGGGCCGTCGTCGACGAGCCCGCGGCCGCGGTGACCTTCAGCCCATAGCCGCCTTGAGGTTCTGGTCGAGCTTGTCCAGGAACTGCATGGTCGTCAGCCACTTCTGATCCTTGCCGATCAGGAGGGCGAGATCCTTGGTCATATCACCGGCTTCGACCGTGTCGACGCAGACCCGCTCCAGCGTCTCGGCGAACTCCGCCACTGCCGGGGTGTCGTCGAACTTGGCGCGATAGTAGAGGCCGCGGGTCCAGGCGAAGATCGACGCGATCGGGTTGGTCGAGGTGTCGTTGCCCTTCTGGTGTTCGCGGAAATGGCGGGTCACCGTGCCGTGCGCGGCTTCGGCCTCGACGCAGTCGGCGTCGGGCGTCAGCAGCACCGAGGTCATCAGACCAAGCGAGCCGAAACCCTGCGCCACGGTGTCGGACTGCACATCGCCGTCGTAGTTCTTGCAGGCCCAGACGAAATTGCCGTTCCATTTCAGCGCCGAGGCGACCATGTCGTCGATCAGGCGGTGCTCATAGGTGATGCCCTTGGCCTTGAACGGCTCGGCGAACTCGGCGTCGTAGGTCTCCTGGAACAGGTCCTTGAAGCGGCCGTCATAGGCCTTGAGGATCGTGTTCTTGGTCGACAGGTAGAGCGGCCAACCGCGCTCCAGCGCGTAGTTGAAGCAGGCGCGGGCGAAGCCGCGGATCGACTCGTCCAGATTGAACATCCCCATGGCGATGCCGGAATCGGGGAAGTTCATGACCTCGTGCTCGATCGGCTCGCCGCCGTCGGCCGGGGTGAAGCGCATGACAAGTTTGCCGGCGCCGGGCACGCGGAAGTCGGTGGCGCGGTACTGGTCGCCATAGGCGTGTCGGCCGATGACGATCGGGTCGGTCCAGCCGGGGACCAGCCGCGGCACGTTCTGGCAGACGATCGGCTCACGGAATACGGTGCCGCCGAGAATGTTGCGGATCGTGCCGTTGGGCGAACGCCACATCTTCTTCAGCCCGAATTCCTCGACCCGCGCCTCGTCCGGGGTGATCGTCGCGCATTTGACGCCGACCTTGTGCTTCTTGATCGCTTCCGCCGCCTCGACGGTGATGCGGTCGTCGGTGGCGTCACGGCTTTCGATGCCGAGGTCGAAATAGATCAGATCGATGTCGAGATAGGGCAGGATCAGCTTTTCCCTGATCATGCTCCAGATGACGCGGGTCATCTCGTCGCCGTCGAGTTCGACGATCGGATTCGCGACCTTGATCTTCTCCATGAATATTTCTCCTCGCCAAGGAACGGCTCAGCACGCGTGATTAAGACAAATCTGGATGAGGACGAATGGTGGCTGCCCGGGCCGATCGAACAGTAGCACCACCTTTTCGCAGTGCAAAGACGGCCGGCCGCATCACAGCAATTCCGAGGGCCGTGCGTCACCGACGGCCGTGTGCTCATGCAGTATTTCGAACAGGGCGTCCGGGCCGTCGGCGGTGCCGTAGAGTCCACGGGCGTCCGCACCCAGGAACCCCTCCGCGACGAAATGATCGATCAGCGCGAGCAGCGGCGCCCAGTAGGTTCCGTCGAGAAAGACGACCGGCTTGCTGTGCAGGCTGAGCAGCTTCCACGTCACGACCTCAACCGCCTCGTCGAGCGTTCCCAAGCCACCGGGCAGAACGACGAAAGCGTCGGCCAGATCGAACATCCGCTGCTTTCGGGCATGCAGGCTGCCGACGACGATCTGCTGGTCGAGCCGGTCATGCGCGATCTCCGGCCGGAGCAGGAAGTCGGGGATGACGCCGACGACGCGGCCCCCTCCGGCCAGGGCGGAATCCGCGACCACGCCCATCAGGCCGACACGACCGCCGCCATAGACCAGCGTCCGCCCTTCGGCGGCGATCCGCGACCCGAGATCGGCTGCCAGCCGGCGATATGTGTCGGATTCGCCGGTGCGCGATCCGCAATAGACAGCGATGCCGCCGAGTAGCGCCATGGGATGGGAACTCCGGAATTCCGAGCCCTTCTTGTACCGGCTCGGGGACCTTGCGGCCAACCCCGATCCATCGTTTCGACCTCATCAGTCGAGACGGCCGATCGGATGAGGCCGAAGTGCGCGGATTACTGCGATTTCGCGCTGCAAAACCGGTAATTGATTGCCGGGCGGGGGCGTACTAATTTCGTCAAATGAACAGGGTACCGTCTAAAGGTTGGACGACTTCGCTCGCCGTTGCGGGGCTTATTGCCGCGGCCGGCATCGTCGGCGTCATGGTGGTTGCGCAGCGTGATACCGGCGGCGAGATCGTCACCGGGGGGGGAGCCGAGCCTGTGGCGGAAAGCAAGCCGCCCGTGGCTGTGAGCGAACAGGCTTCTCCTGCCATTGCAGCATCCAAACCTGAAGCGGAGCCGGAAGCGGAAATCCCGGCGGACAGCCCGTCGGCGCCTGCGGCCGAACCTGCCGTTACGGAAACTGGAGCGGAAGCCGACGAAGAAGGCGCGGCGGAGGCGGTGGCCGAAATGCAGGCGACTCCGCCGCGGGGACCGGAAGGCGGCGCGGGCGCCAGGGGGGACCCGATGGCGCCGACCGTCGCTCCCGCTGCCGACGTCGGCGTCGAGGGCAGTGGGGGGGGCGCGAAGACCGATTTCGCGGACGCGATGGGTACGGTGCCGGCCGATGGCGCGGAACCTCCCGCAGCCGGAACCGAGACGGCGACGGTCGCTGCCGAAGACGCGCCTTCGCCGGTACCGCCGGTCGAGCACGCCGAAGCACCGGTGGAGGAGCCGAGCCGGGCGAACGGAGAGAGGCTCCGGGAAACGACGCCAGATGTCGCGGAGACCGCAGCCGGTATCTCGCGGGACGACTCTGCGGCGGATGAAGGCGACCGAATGGCGGCTGGCGTTGCCGACGAAGCCGAGGCGATGGATGTGGCGGATGCGAGTCCGGCCGATCAACCCGAAGCGCCTTCGCCGAGCTTCGATGTCGTGCGCGTCGGTCCCGATGGCGGCGCCGTGTTTGCCGGGCGCGCGGAGCCGGGGGCCAATGTCTCGGTCAAGGCGGGTGACCATGTGATCGGCGAAGCTGTCGCGGATCGGCGCGGCGAATGGGTGATCCTGCCCGATGCGCCGCTGGAGCCCGGATCGAGGGAACTCGGCATCGTTTCCGAGCTTTCGGGTCAGACGCCGGTCGCCTCTAAGGATGTCGTGGTCATGGTCGTGCCCGAGCGTCAGCAGACCGAAGCCAATGTGACCGGCGCGGCACCGGTGATTGCCGTGGAGGTGCCGCGCGACGGCACCGGACCGAGCCGGCTGCTTCAGTTCGGCGGACCGGAACGCGGCCTGGAAGGCGCGGCGGGGCTGACCCTCGAGACGATCGACTACGACGAGAGCGGGCGTCTGGACTTCTCGGGCAAGGCCCAACCGCACAGCACGATCGATGCCTATCTCGACAACAAGTTCATCGGCCGCGCTCAGACGGCGGAAAACGGACGCTGGCGAATCCGGCCCATGGAGGCGATTCCGGCCGGTATGCATCAGCTTCGCGTCGATCAGATCGACACCAACGGCAAGGTGATCTCGCGTATCGAAACGCCATTTTCCCAGGCCGATATGGCGCGTCCGATTCCGCGCGAGGGCGTGGTGATCGTACAGCCCGGCAACAGCCTGTGGCGCATCGCCCGCAACGTCTACGGCAAGGGGGTTCAGTACACCCTGATCTACGACGCCAACGCCTATCAGATCGGTGACCCGGACTTGATCTATCCCGGCCAGGTCTTCGTCCTTCCCGATCAGGAAGGTTGAGGACGCGGAGTCCCGGCCCGCTTGGAATCGGGTCACCGATAGCTATCTAGACGTTTAGAGCCCGCCGCCGTCCGACGATGGCGGCGGCATTTTTTGCGAAGCATCCGATGCCTTTAGCCCAGTCAACCGCGCCACGGTCCGACGCGACCCGAGGGTCGCTGAAGGGAGACCTTACCGCGCTTCGCGCGCTGGCTCCCTATCTGTGGCCGAAGGGACGACTGGACCTCAAGGCACGGGTCGCGGCCGCGGTCGTCATGCTGATCGCGGCGAAGGTCATCAACGTCCAGGTGCCGCTGTTCCTCAAGGACGCCGTCGATGCGCTGAGCGTCGACACGAAGACGCTGCTGGCGGTGCCGGTGGGTATGATCCTGGCCTACGGCATTGCACGCGTAGGCTCCGGCGCCTTCGGCGAGCTTCGGGACGCCCTGTTCGCCAAGGTCGCGCAGCATTCGGTGCGGTCGCTGGCGCTCAAGACTTTCCGCCATCTCCATGGGCTGGCGCTCCGCTTCCATCTCGAACGACAGACCGGCGGCGTCAGCCGCGCGATCGAGCGTGGATCGAAGGGGATCGAGTTCCTGCTCTCCTTCATGCTGTTCAACGTCCTGCCGACGCTGCTCGAGATATTCCTGGTCTGCGGCATCCTCCTGGTGCGCTACGAGGTGTGGTTCGCCGCGGTGACGTTCGGGACCATCGTCGTCTACATCGTCTTCACCTTCGCGGTCACCGAATGGCGGATCAAATACCGCCGGGTGATGAACGAGACCGACAACGAGGCCCATACCCGTGCGATCGACAGTCTGCTGAACTACGAGACCGTCAAGTATTTCGGCAACGAGGCCCACGAGGCGAAGCGGTTCGACAAGTCGCTGGCCCGCTACGAGAAAGCGGCGGTGAAGAGCGAGACCAGCCTCGCGATGCTGAACATCGGTCAGGCGGGGATCATTGCGGTGGGCGTCACGGGCGTCATGCTGATGGCGGCGCGGGGCGTTGTCGGCGGGTCGATGACCGTCGGCGATTTCGTGCTGGTCAACGCCTTCCTTCTGCAGCTCTACCAGCCGCTCAACTTCCTGGGCATGGTCTACCGCCAGATCAAGCAGTCGCTGGTCGACATGGAGAACATGGTCTCGCTGCTCGATCAGCCGGCCGAGGTCGTCGACCGGCCGGACGCCCGGCCTTTGCCGCAAGGCGGTGGCGAGGTCGTGTTCGAGCATGTTGATTTTCGCTACGACCCCAAACGGCAGATCCTCCACGACGTCGACTTCCGGGTTCCGCCCGGCAAGACCGTCGCGGTGGTGGGGCCGAGCGGGGCGGGCAAGTCGACGATCTCGCGGCTCCTGTTCCGATTCTACGACGTGACGGAGGGCGCGGTGCGGATCGACGGTGCCGACATCCGCGACGTCACGCAGGAATCGTTGCGATCGGCGATTGGCATCGTTCCGCAGGACACGGTCCTGTTCAACGACACCATTGCCTATAACATCGCCTATGGCCGCCCCGATGCCAGCTTCGAGGAGGTGAAACAGGCGGCGCGTCTCGCCCGCATTCACGACTTCATCGAAAGCCTTCCGGACGGCTACGAGGCGCGCGTCGGCGAACGTGGACTGAAGCTCTCGGGCGGTGAGAAGCAGCGGGTGGCGATCGCCCGCATGCTGCTGAAGAAGCCGCGGATCATGCTGTTCGACGAGGCGACGTCGGCGCTCGACACCCAGACCGAGCGGCTGATCCAGGCGAATCTCCGCGAGGTTTCGCGCAACCACACGACCCTGATCATCGCCCACCGCCTGTCGACCGTGGTCGATGCGGACGAGATCCTGGTGATGGAAGCGGGGCGGATCATCGAGCATGGCCGGCACGGGGCGTTGATGGCCAAGGACGGAGTCTACGCCAGGATGTGGCAGCGCCAGCAAGCCGGCGACGACGAAGCGGCGACCGACGAACTTGCCGGCGCGCTCGATGCGGGGATGCACGAGGCCGAAGACGAGGATCTGGCCAAGGAAGTGCTGCCGCGGTCGCGGATGACCGGCTAGGGCGCGCTCTCCCCGCTGTCTGCCGGAAGGGGCGTGAGGTGCCTTCTACTCTTTCGCCTTGTCGCCCGTGACGATGCGGATGTGGGCGGTCAGACGGTAAACGTCGTCCTCCCGGTACATCTCGAATGCGTTGTCGATGGTCGCGTCGAGCGCCTGACGTTCCTCCGAAGAGAGATGGCGAATGCGGTGGCCGAACGACATGTCGAGCTGCGGCCGCCAGAACCCGCTGCCGGCTTCGGGACGCGGGTGGAAGCGGAGCTCCTGCTCGGCGACATCGGTGAAGCCCGCGGCTTCGAATACCGAAGCGAGGCTCCCGGCCGGGCCGAAGCGGAACTGCGGCAGGGCGGCCGGTGGCGACTGGTCGCCCAGAAAGCGGCGCACGGTCGACTGCAACACCACGAACACCGTCGTGTCTTCCAGGGGGCCCCAAACCATATATGCGGCCCGTCCACCGGGCTTCAGCACCCGCAGGGCCTCCGAAAGGGCCTTGCCCTCGTCCGGGCTGAACATGATTCCGAATCGGCAGACGACACGGTCGAAGCTTTCGTCTTCGAACGGAAGCGCCTGCATATCGCTTTCGCGGACCGATAGATTCGAGAGGTTCGCCGCTTGAGCCCGTCGTTCGATCCCGTCCAGCATTTCAGGGACGAGGTCCGTAGCGGTCACGTGGCCTGAGGGACCGACGCGGCGAGCGATGCTGAGCGCAGGCTCCCCGGCGCCGGATGCGAGATCCAGCACCGTCTGACCGTCGGCGATTCCAGCCGCGTCGAGCAGCGGCTGATTGAAGCGGTCCGCCATCCGCTCCATCGTGCCGGCCCAGCGCGTCCAGGCGGGCGCGCGCTGCTGCCAGTCGTTCGCCTGCTCTTCGCGATCGGGTGATGGAGAAGCCATTGTCGCCATGCCTCGGGACTGGTTTCCAACTCGCTATTCTAGCGACAGCCGTGGGGGGGCGGGCAAGCGGTGTTGAGGGATGGCGGGGTAAACAGGAGCCGTATGGCCGATTTTCACTGAGCTTCGGGGCTCCCTCAGCCATCGAGCCCGCGCAGGCAGGCACCCAGCGGCATGCTCCGGAGCCTGATCCAAGATGCTTCCGCGTTTCGCAATGGGTTCCCGCCTTCGCGGGAACGATGCAACGGAGGGCCGAGGGGACGAGGTGAAGCAAGAGAGGCAGAAGGCTCGGACAGCTTGCCCGAGGCCCCTGCCTGCTCGTCCGCTCGTCAGAGACGTGACTTCGCGTTATCCCCCGATGCGGCGGTAGACGAAGTCCGGCAGGTCGTTTTCGTCGATGGTCCGCGCGGCCTCCAGCGGATCGCGAAGGACGTCGCGTTGCGGCGACTTGGCGCAGGCCGGGTCGGTGTTGCCGGCGTCGCCCGTCAGCGCGAAGGCCTGGCAGCGGCAGCCGCCCCAGTCGATCTCGCGGCGGTCGCAGGACTGGCAGGGTTCGGGCATCCAGTCGGTGCCGCGATATTTGTTGAACGCCGAGGAGTTCTCCCAGATCCAGGCCAGGCTCTTGTCCTTGACGTTGTCGAACTCGAGCGAGGGGATCGACTCGGCGGCGTGGCAGGGCAGCACCTTGCCGGCCGGGGTGATGTTCAGGAACTGGCGCCCCCAGCCGCCCATGCACGACTTCGGTCGCTGGGCGTAGTAGTCGGGAACGACGTAGTCGATGGCGAGGATGCCTTTCAGGCGCACGCGCGCTTCCTCGACGATGGCGGTCGCCTCGTCGAGCTGCTCGCGGGTCGGCAGGAAGGCGTCGCGGTTCTTGAGCGCCCAGCCGTAGTACTGGACCTGGGCGACCTCCAGCCGCTCGGCATCCAGCTCGACCGCCATGTCGATCATCGAGCGGAGCTGGTGCAGGTTCTGCCGATGCATCACCGCGTTGACGGTGAGCGGCAGGCCGGCCTTGCGGACCAGCCGCGCGACTTCGAGCTTCTTGGCGTGGCCCTTGAAGCCGGCGACGCGGTTGGCGAGATCGGCGTCGGTGCCCTGGAAGCTGATCTGGACGTGGTCGAGACCGGCGTCGCGAAGGCCCATCAGGCGTTTCTCGTCCAGCAGGACAGCCGAGGTGATGAGGTTGGTGTAGAGACCGCGCTCGGCGGCGTGGGCCACCAGCTCCTCGAGGTCCTTCCGCACGGTCGGCTCGCCGCCCGAGAAGTGGACATGCAGGATGCCCATCGCCTCGGCCTCGTCGATGACGCGCTTCCAGGTCTCGGTGTCGATCTCGTTCCCCGCGCGCTCCAGCTCGACCGGGTTCGAGCAGTAGGGGCACTGCAGCGGGCAGCGGTGGGTGAGCTCCGCCAGCACCGCGTAGGGAACGCCGACCGCCTTCTTCGCCGGCTTGGTCTCGGGCTTGTCGGCAACCAGTGTCATGTCGTTCATGTCACTACGAATCCCTTGTCTGCGAGGCCCTGCAGCATGTCGATGACGTCCTTGGCGATGACGTCGCGCGGGGCCTCGTACTTGGCGGCCAGGGTGTCGACCACCTCGTTCACGGGTTTGCTGCCGTCGCACAATCTGACGACTTCGGACGCGATCGGATCGAGCTCGAACACCCGCTCGGGCGCGAGGATGATCCACTTGTCGCGCGGCTTGTCGAAGCGCAGCTTGGCGTGGCGGGGCAGCTTGGGAACGCTGTCCTCGGTGAGGATGGTGCGTTCGCTCACTTGCGATCCTCGGGCACGAAGGCGCCGGGGGGGATCAACGCCGGCTCGACATAGGCGAAGTGCAGCGCGTCGAGCTGCGACCACAGCACGTCGGTCTTGAAGCGCACCGCGTTCAGCACCGCTTCCTGCTGGTCGCGGGTCTTGGCGTGGGTCAGCACGTAGGCACGGCCGAACTCGACGTCCTGGCGGGCCTCGGTCAGGCGCTTGCGGAAATAGGAGAGCGTCACGTCGTTGGCGAAGTCGTAATGCTTCAGCAAGCCGGCAATGCGTTCCTCGTGAATCGCGGGCGCGAACAGTTCGGTGAGTGACGAGGCAATCGCCTCGAGGATGGATCGCTCGCGGACGAAGTTGACGTAGGCGTCGACCGCGAAGCGGGTGCCGGGCAGGATGCCGCGGGTCGAGAGGATGTACTCGCGGTCGAGGCCCAGCGCGTCGGTCAGATGCAGGAAGCGCTCGATGCCGCCTTCGTTCTGCTCGTCGCCGTCATGATCGATGATCCGGCTGCGCCACAGGCGGCGGAGCTTGTGGTCGTGAAGCCTGGAGATCAGCGCCGCGTCCTTCCGCGGGATGCTGAGCTGGTAATAGAAGCGGTTCACCGCCCAGGCCTGCACCTGGCCGTAGTTCAGCTTGCCGCCGTGCAGCAGCTTATGGAACGGGTGGAGGCTGTGATAGCGCTCTTCGCCGATCTTCATCAGGGCTGCGAGGAATTCATCCTCGGTCAGCGGCTCCTTACCGGCCGCGGTGGCCGATTCGTCGACCAGGGGAACAGCGAAGGTCATACCCGTATCTCCATGCCGTCGTAAGCGACTTCCCAACCCGCCTCGGTAACCGCGGCGCGCTCGGGCGAATCCTCCAGCAGGATCGGGTTGGTCGTATTGATGTGGATAAAGATCTTGCGATCGATGCCGAGGTCGCGGAACGCGGCGATGGTGCCGTCCTCGCCGGATACGCTCATATGGCCCATGCGCTTGCCCGTCTTCACGCCGACGTTCGAGCGGATCATCTCGTCGTCGACCCACAGGGTGCCGTCGAAGAACACCAGCGGTGCACCGCGCAGGCGGTCCGCCAGTTCGTCCGGCACCCTGGCGCAGCCGGGGATGTAGAAGAAGACCGTCTGGCCCTCGGCGTTGCGGACCTCCAGCGCGATGGTGTCTTCCTCGACCGAGCCGAAATCAGGCCCCTTGCTCGCATCCTCCAGCCACAGCGCCACCTTGCCCGGCACCGCGAAGGGCACCACGACGATGCCGCTGTCACTGCCATCGGGCTTCTTCAACGACACCGGCTCGTCGAGCTTGATCGGGTGGCGATCGACGAACTGCGGATTGAGGACGTTGAAGATGGTGTTGTTCTGCAGAACCTGGATCACCCGGCTGGTGGCGTAGAGTTCCAGCGGCTGGGACTCACGCAGGTTCAGCAGGCCGGCGACATGGTCGACGTCGGCATTGGTCAGCACCACGCCCTTGATCGGGCTGTGGCGCAGGCCGTCCTTGGGATGCAGGACATCGTTGTCGTTGATCTGCTGACGAAGGTCGGGTGAGGCGTTGAACAGGAACCAGTCGACGCCGTCCGCGCTCACCGCGATCGACGACTGCGTGCGCTGCCTCGCGGCGGGGTCCTTCGACCGGGCGCGCCGGCTGTTGGGGTGATTACAGTTCCACTGCGGATAGCCCCCGCCGGCGGCGGCGCCGAGAACGCGAATATGCATGCTGGTTTCCTGCGCTGGTCGTCATCAGGATGGCCGCGGACGGCCATCCGCCGTCAGCCGAGCTCGGCGCAGGCGTAGCAGTTGATCTCGAGGCCGACGGCCACTTCATGGATGACGGGCTTGGTCCACATAAGGTTTCCTCCAGCTTGATGCTTCTTGGGCCGGTCCGAGCCGGCAGGGTCTTACTTAGGCGTTTTCCGCGGGGATGAAAGCTATAGTCCGGATCAGTTTTCCGAATGTGGCGAAGCGGATAGCCGCGTTTTTCGCCGTTTTTTCCGCCTTTTCCGCAGTGATTTCGTTCATTGCCGGCCAAGCGGCGGCGGAAACGGATTCGAATTATCCGGGGCCGCTCGTCGCCGTCTCCTGGCTGTCGGAACACCTCTGCGAATCCGGCCTCGTCGTGGTCGATGTGCGGCGCTCGCGGGACGACTACCGGGTCGGCCACGTCCCCTGCGCGGTCTACACGAATTTCTACGAAGACGGCTGGCGCGCTCATGTCGGCGGCGTGCCGATGATGATCCCGCCGCGGCCGCAGCTCGAAAAGCTGATCGGCGGGCTCGGCATCGCCGGCGACAGCCATGTCGTCCTCTACAATACGTCCCTGGACGACGTCTCCGCCGCCGAGACGACGCGGATGTACCTGATCATGAAGGTGGCCGGCCTCAAACGGGTCTCGATCCTCGACGGCGGTTTTCCGGCCTGGATCGCCGACTGGCAAAATGATGTCGAGACGGGCGACCGGACACCGGAGCCGACTGTTTTCGACGCCGAGCCGGCAGCCGGTGTGGTGGTCGACAAGGCGGCGGTGGAGACGGCGCTCGCTGCCGGCACGCCCCATGTCGACTTGCGCGCGACGGACTACTTCTTGGGCGTCAACCGGGAGCCGATCACTGCTCGCCCCGGCACGCTGCCGGGGGCGCTCAACCTGCCGCTCACCTGGCTCACCGTCGATCGTGGACTGGTGTTCCGTACTGGCCATGACCTCGACACCCTGTTCGCGGCGGCTGGCGTGCCGACCACCGGCCGGGTCATCTATTTCTGCAACTCAGGGCTGGAAAGCTCACTCGGCTGGTTCGTCGCCCACGAACTGATGGGGAACGACGAAGCGGTGATCTACGACGGCTCCCTCGCCGAATGGTCCGCCGATCCGGCCCTGCCGATGGAAGCGCGGGTGCCGGTGGGGACGGCGGAGGAGTAAAGCGCCCTCAGCGCACCGTCGTGTCGAGTTCCTGGCGCTCGACGTCGCGGAACAGCTTGAGAAGTGCCCGCTGGTATTCGACGCCGATCTCGGCGAGGTCGCGGAATCGTTCCGGCGGCGGGGTGTCGAGACTGTCGGCGAGGGTTTCGCCGTTGGCCACCGCCCGCTTCACGTAGTCGTCGAGATAGCGGAGATAGTCGGCCATCGGCGTTAGCTGGGCGCGGTCGGTGACCAGGGGGCCGTGGCCCGGCACCAGCCGATCCCAGGGCATCGCCTCGATGATGTCGATCTGGTCGAGCCAGGTCGGGATGTCGGCGTGGGGGATGGTGGGCGTCCGTCCGACGAAGGCGAGGTCGCCGGCAAACAGCGTCTTCGTTTTCTCGTCATAGATAACGAGATCGCCCGGCGTGTGGCCGTTCTCGAAGGGCGTGACGACGACCTTGCGATTGCCCAAGTCGAAGGTCTCGACTCGGTTGGTGACACGGGTCGGCCGGTCGACCTCGATCCGGCTCACCCAGTTGGCCCCGACAAGGATCTCCATGAACTGGAGGACGCCGCTGCCGTCGCGGAGCAGCAGCGGCCTTGCCCCGAAATGCATCATTGTCGGGATATTGGCCTTCTTGAAGACGCTCATCCCGAAGGCGTGGTCGAAGTGATGATGGGTCACCACCGCCATCCGCACCGGCTTGTCGGTGACCTTGGCGATCGTGGCCAGCATCTCCTCGCCATAGAGGCGGGTCGGCCCGGTGTCGATGGCCAGCACGGACTCGTCGCCGACGATGAAGCCGGTGTTGACGATGTTGGCGCCGTTCTCAGGCGTCATCGGTTCCTGCGCACCCCAGAACACGTAGACGCCGGGGGCGATCTCCTCCGGCGACAGCCCGTAGGTGTAGCCGCGGCGGCCGGGATCGCCACCGCCCATGCCCTGAGCCCGCAGTTCGCCAGCAGCGAAAACGGTGAGAACGAGGGCGGTGACGAGGCCGAGAAACGAGAAGGCGCGCATACCGGCCTTACATCGACGGTTCGTCGGCGTCCTTGGTCTCGAACTCCAGGCCTTGGCTATCCCGGGCCTGGATGCGGATAGTCTGGCCCAGCTCCGGTACGTCGATGGTGACGATGGGGTCCGGCGCCATCGCAGCGCGGCTCTCGATGTCGACCACCGGCCCGTCGCCGTCGCCGATCCGCATCTGTTCGAGGAAATAGGCGGGGATGTATTCGCCGTCCTCGCTTACCGCGAAGCCGGTCTGCATGGGGTGGATGATGCGGAACTTGAGCCGGGCGCTGCCGTCGTCGCGGTCGAAGGTCTTGAAGGCGATCTCGCCCAGCCGGTCGCTCACCTCGTCGGCTACCCGGTTGTCGGGGACCGAGCAGCCACCAGGGGTGAGCACCTCGGCCGCCGTCGAGCCCACATGCCAGACGCCATCGTCGGTCAGGGCCGCGGCGCGTACGGGGGTCGTCGATTCGAGGCGGATCTTGAGGCCGATCGCCTTCAACGGCCGGTGCGGGTAGAGACGTGCCACCTGCTGGATCGGATTGTTCTCGGCGATGACGACGATCTCGCGGACATGACCGAGCTCCGCCGACAGCTTGACCGCCATCGGGACGTCATGGGCGTCCTCGACCCGCGTCGGCATGACCACTTCCACCCGATCGTCGAACAGGATCTCCGATTGGGGAAAGAAGGTCTCGACGATGCTCTCCCAGCCGGGGGAACGAAGCGGATCGGACGGTGCTGCGGCGTCTGCAGCCCCAGATGCGAAAATGGTCAGAGCCGTGACGGCGATCAGCAATCTCGAAATCGGCATGCGGTTTCTCTCCCATGATCATCGTCGTCCCGTGATCCGGGATCGGCGGCCTCCGGGGCCTTTTGCCGTCGATTATAGAGGATGCCTACGGCCTTGCGCCGCAAACTTTGCCGTGAGGCGCGCGGCTTCGTATATACGGGCGGCGAAGAGTCGTTCCTGAAGGCTGAGACGAAATGCCCGAAACCGATCCCAGCGTCCTTATCCGTCGTGCCTCGATTGCAACCGTGGGCGGCCTGCTTCGTGAGCAGGTCCGTATTCGGGGCGATGCTATCGCGCTGGAGGACGGGCCGCGCCGTTGGACCTATGCCGCATTCAACAACCGGGTGAACCGGCTGGCCCATGCCCTGGCGGCGCTCGACATCGTCCGCGGCGACCGGATCGCGATTCTTGCGGAAAACTGCGCCGAATATGTCGAACTCGAGTTCGCTGCCGCCAAGCTCGGCGCCATTGTCGCCGCCCAGAATTGGCGGCTGGCGGGCGAGGAGCTCGAATACTGCATTCGCCTGACGGAGCCCAAGGTGCTGGTCGTCTCGCCGCGCTTCGTCGACGCCGCTGCAGCGATCGACCATGGAGCGGAGACGGTGGTGACGATCGGCGAGGATTACGAAGCGCGTCTCGCCGCCGCCGCCGAGAGCGAGCCCGACGATGTGGCCGAGCCCGAGGACGGTCTCGTCATCCTCTACACCAGCGGCACGACCGGTCGACCCAAAGGGGCGGTGATCAGCCACCGCGCCTTCATCGCCCGCGTCCAGGTCTACTGCGCCGATTTCGGCGTCGGCATCGGCGACTGCTTTCCCGCCTGGGCGCCGATGTTCCACATGGCGTCCACCGACCTCGCGATCGGCAGCCTGCTGATCGGCGGGCGGGTGTCGATGGTCGACGGCTTCGACCCCGAACGCCTGATCGAGATCCTGAACGAGTTGCCCGTGAGCTGGTTCGTCCTGGTGCCGGGAACGGTGGAGCGGATGGCCGAGGTGGCCGTGGCGGCGGGGGCCAAGCCGCGCGGCATCAAGGTGATGGGGGCGATGGCCGACCTGGTGCCGCTGAAGCAGATCGCCGACGTTACGCGGGCGCTCGGCGCGCCGTACCTCAACAGTTTCGGGTCGACCGAGACGGGGATTCCGCCGGCCTCCGGCGTCATGATTCCGCCGGGCGTCATTCCCGCCGGCCTGTCGAAGCGCCAGAGCTCGCTTTGTGAAATTCGCCTGGTCGACGACGACGACAACGACGTGCCCGACGGCGATCCGGGTGAACTCGCCTTTCGCGGACCGACGCTGTTCAGCGGCTATTGGCGTGCGGACGAGACCAACGTGCGGGATTTCCGTGGCGGCTGGTTCCATCTGGGCGACATGTTCCGCCGCAACCCGGACGGCACCCTGGATTTCGTCGATCGGGCCAAATACATGATCAAGACCGGCGGCGAGAACGTCTATCCGGCCGAGATCGAGCGGGTGCTGCTGGCCGATGCGCGCGTCGCCGACGCGGTGGTCGTGCGCCGTCCCGACCCGCAATGGGGCGAGGTGCCGGTGGCGGTGGTGGCACGCCACGACGAATCACTAGACGCCGATACCCTGCTGGCGCGCTGTCGCGAACATCTCGCCGGCTACAAGCGGCCGAAGGCCGTGCGCTTCGTCGCCCTCGCGGATTTTCCGCGCAGCACTACCGGTAAGATCCAGCGCCACGAGGTCGAGGCATGGCTGGCCGAAAAGGAAGACGCGGACTAGGTCGATGACGGAGAACTTGTGGCCGCTCATCCTGACGACCTTCGCGTTCGTCGCCGGCCATATCGGCATCTCCAGCACGCCGCTCCGTGCACGCCTTGTCGCGCGCATGGAGCAGAGGCCTTATCTCGGCGCCTATTCCGCGCTGATGGGCGTGCTGATGGTCTTGATGATTCTGTCCTACCGGATGGCGCCGGCCGCGCCGACGCTGTGGGTGGCACCGGCCGGTCTCCGCTGGGTGACGCTCGGCCTGATGCTGCCGGCGTCGATCCTTCTCGTCATCGGTCTGACGGCGAAGAATCCGACCGCCGTGATGCAGGGAGAGCAGGCACGGGACGAGACCGCAGGTCGCGGGGCGCTCGCCGTCACCCGTCATCCCATGTTGTGGGCCTTCGCCTTGTGGGCGATCGCGCATCTGTTGGTGAACGGCGATGCGGCTTCCGTGATCCTGATGGGCGGCGTCGGCCTTCTGGCGCTCAGCGGGACGGTGCTGATCGATGCCAAGCGGCGTGCCACGGACGGCGAAGCATGGCGGTCGTTTGCGGATCGCACGTCCAACGTTCCGTTCGCGGCGATCATTGCGGGGCGCGCGGCCTTTGGTTCGTCCGGCATCGGTTGGACGCGGATCGGCGGTGGCGTCGTCCTGTTCGTTTTGCTGCTTTTAATGCATCCGCTGGTGATCGGCGTGTCTCCGCTTCCGCATTGACGGGCGCCGGATATAAAAGGGCCCGCCGTTTTGCCGGCGGGCCCTGAAATCTTTTTCCCCCAGGCTTTTCTTCGTCAGCCCGTCACGCTCAGGTCGTCGGCCGCCATCTTGCCATTTCTGCCCTGGACGAGTTCGTAGCTGACCTTCTGTCCCTCGGTCAGGCTGGTCAGGCCCGCCCGCTGGACCGCGGAAATGTGCACGAACGCGTCCTTGCTACCGTCGTCGGGGTGGATGAACCCATAGCCCTTGACGGTGTCAAACCACTTCACGGTACCGGTAGGCATGTACTTTTCCTTCATAGGCGCAACACGTTCACCGTCGGCAGATCTGCCTGACAGCGGGATCAACTTTCGTACAACCTTGCGGCGAATTTCCCATCCGAAACGGGAGTAATAGGCGCCACGAAAATGCACAAGTTGGACCGGAAGTAACTATAGGTCGCGCCCAAACCGGCGGCAATGTCAGTTTCATGACTTATTCATCTGCCGCCATCTCCGGGTGTTTGCCGGTTCTGCCGAAGTCATCCGTTCACGGACGTCCTTCCTTCAGCAGATCGCGGATCTCCGTCAGCAGCTTCACATCGGCCGGCGCTTCGGCCGGGGCCTCCGGGACCGCCGCCTCTTCTTCCTGCTTCCGTTTCAGCCGGTTGAGGACACGAACGACCACGAACAGCGCCCAGGCGACGATCAGGAAGTTGATGATCGTGGTGATGAATGCTCCGTAATTGATCGTTGCCGCGCCCGCCTCTGTCGCTTCGGCGAGCGATTCATAAGTGCCGCCGCTCAGATTTATGTACAGCTGCGAAAAGTCGATGCCCCGAGCCAGATAGCCGATGGGCGGCATGACGATGTCGTTCACCAGCGAGGTGACGATCCGACCGAAAGCACCACCCACCACCACCGCCACGGCTAGGTCGACGACGTTGCCCTTAACCGCGAATTCCCGGAATTCCTGGATAATGGCCATTGGCCGTGCCTCCCGACGTGATTGATCTCCGACACGCATCTTGCGCTCTCCGATCGTTCTGAGAAGGGCAATTGAGAGTAGCGCGCCGTTTCAGCGCTTTCCCTTCGACGTCCGGAATGCCGAACGATACAGCTATGGGTGATATTACGACTGACTCGCAATATCATTGATATTGCGAGTCATTATCAGTAACGTTCGCCGGTCTCGGAGGAGAGGGGCTGGAAAGCGGGAATGATGAACAAAAGTGTTGTCGGCAGCGCGGCTCTGATGCTTGGCGTCTGCGCCCCCCTGACGGTTGGGTTCGCTCAGACCGCAGACGAAGCGAAGCCGGCTGAAGCGGAATCCGGTATGGCGGCGACCACCGATACCGAAGGCGCGGAGCCACTCAGGCTCGGAACCGTATCCGTAACGGCCACGCTCAACCCCGTCAGGACGTTCTCGTTTCCGGGTATGGTTTCGGTGGTAGGGCGTGACCGCATCCTCAGCCAGATGGCATCATCTCCCGACGACGTTCTGAAGCTGGTGCCCGGCGTCGAGTTCGCCGGTGGGCCGCGCCGGACCGGCGAGGTGCCGAGCATCCGCGGATTCAGCGGCCCCGATGTCGTCGTCCTCCTGGACGGCGCGCGACAGAACTTCAACGCCGGCCACGACGGGCGCTTCTTCATCGATCCCAGCCTGCTTCGTGAGGTCGAGGTGCTGCGCGGATCGTCGTCGTCGCTCTACGGCAGTGGCGGGACGGGTGGCGTGATCGCGCTGCGGACCGTGAACGCCGAGGATTTTCTCTCGCCGTGGGAGCGCTACGGCTACTCGGTCAGTACCGGCTATCAGTCGGTGAACCGGGAGAAGGTCGGTACCGTGACCGTATTCGGCCGCCCCACCGACGAGTTGGACATCGTCGCAAGCGTCACCCGGCGGGCGTCCGGCTCCATTGAACTCGGCGACGGGACCAAGCGCGACCGCAGTGACGACGATATCGTCTCCGCACTGTTCAAGGCCGGCGTCGAGGTGGCCGACTTTCATCATGTGGAGGCGTCCTTCCAGCGCTTCGACAACGATGCTGAGGAACCCAACAACGGCCAGGGCGCCGGCGATACGAACCTCGTCGAGAAGGACATCCGTTCCGACAACTGGCGGCTGTCCTACCGCTATGACGATCCGGGCAACCACCTCGTCAATCTGGACGCGGTGCTCTACTACACGGCGACGCGGGCGGACGAGCTTCGGCTTGACGGCAACGGCCTCGGGCCCGCGGGTGAACTTCTGGAACGCGACGTCGACACGACCGGCTTCCGGATCGACAACCGCTCGCGCTTCATGCTCGGCGAGACGGCGGGAGTCACCTTCACCTATGGCATGGAAGGATATGGAGACAAGCAAGCCGGGGCGGCTGGCGGAGGCCCGCGCGACGGCGTGCCGGATGCCGAGACCGAGTTCTTCGGCGTCTACAGCCAGGCCGAGGTAAAGATGAGCCGGCCGCTCGGCGTTCTGCCGGGCGAGGCGGTGATCATCCCCGGCATCCGCTACGACCACTACGAGGCGACCAGCGCGATCTCGTCCGGGAACGAGGACCAGGCGGTTTCGCCGCGGATCGGCGTCAGCTACATGCCGACCACGTGGTCCCTGCTGTTCGCCAATTACGGCAAGGCGTTCCGTGCGCCGGCGGTCGACGAGTTGTTCCTCGACGGCATCCACTTCCCGCTGTTCCTGGGGATCGTCAACCGCTTCGTCGCCAACCCCGACCTTCGTCCCCAGAAGACCAAGACCTTCGAATTCGGCGGCGGTTTCAATTTCCAGGACGTCGTCACGCCGGGGGACTATTTCGAAGTCAAGGTTTCGCACTATCGGATCAAGGGCGAGGACTTCATCGACCTCGACGTGATCCAGCCCGAACCCTTCGTCGACTGTAATCCGATCGTCGTTCCGGGCTCCTGCGACGGGACGACGCGGTCGGTCAACGTGCCCCAGGCGGAGCTGCGGGGCACGGAGGTCGAAATGAGCTATGAGGACGACCGCCTGCGGTTGGGGCTCGGCTTCTCGACCGTCGACGGCGAGAACGAGATCACCGGCGAGAAACTCGGTGTCCTCACCCCGCCGGAACTCACCGTAGATGCCGCGCTCAAGCTGCCTGAATTCGACTCGGTGGCAGGGTGGCGGATGATCGCAGCCAGCGAGTTCGACAAGACCACGGACCCGGCCGAAATCCGTGGGGGCTACGCCGTCCACGACATCTTTTACGCCTGGCAGCCCGCGCAGGGGCCGCTCGCCGGCCTTCGTCTCGATCTCGGCATCGATAACGTCTTCGACAAAGCCTACGACCGGGTCTTCACCACGTCGCGTGAACCCGGCCGCAACTACAAGGCGCTCGTGAGCTACACGCAGCGTTGGTAACGCATACGACGTCAGTGGGAGAACGATCCATGGATCAGAATAATGTGCCTGCCGCCGACCCGTCGGCCCTTCTCGACCGCTATCAGCAGCTCAAACAGTCGGAAGGCAGCCTCCGCGCGCGCGATGCCGCCGAGAAGCTGGGCGTCAGCGAGGCGGAACTGGTTGCCGCACGCTGCGGCGGTGACGTAACCCGTCTCGACGGCCGCTGGAGCGAGCTTCTGGAAGCCCTGCCGGCGTTGGGGCCGGTCATGGTGCTGACCCGCAACGACTTCGCCGTCCATGAAAAGGTCGGGACGTTCGAGGCGGTGTCGGTCAGCGATGTCGGGGCATTGGTGCTCGGAGCCGATATCGATCTCCGCGTTCGCTGGTCGGCCTGGGGTTCGGGTTTCGCTGTCACCGACCAGGGACCGTCCGGTCCGCGTCGCAGCCTGCAGTTCTTCGGTCCTACGGGGACGGCGGTGTTCAAGGTCCACGTTCGTGAGGAGACCGACGCCGCCGCATACGATGCCCTGGTCGAGCGGCACAAGACCGCCGATCAGAGGCCGGGCCAGCGGGTGGAACCGCCGGCCGCTCCGGCGTCCGCGCGCCCCGATTCCGAGATCGATGTCGATGCCCTGCGCGCGCGCTGGCGCGGTCTTCAGGACGTCCACGACTTCGCGATGATGCTGCGGGACCTCGATGTCGATCGCGTCCAGGCCTGCCGCCTGGTGGGACCCGAATTCGCCGAGGCGGTGCCGGTGTCGAGCTTCGTCGAGACGTTGCAGCAGGCGGCGAGCCAGGAAATCCCGATCATGGTGTTCGTGCCGAGCCCCGGTGTCGTTCAGATCCACACCGGCCCGGTCACCAACCTGAAGCGGGTGGGGCCGTGGTTCAACGTGCTGGACAAGGGTTTCAACCTGCACCTGCGGGACGAGGGTATCGCGTCGGCCTGGGTGCTGCGCAAACCGACGCGGGAAGGGATCATCTCCTCGCTCGAAATCTTCGACGCCAATGACAGCCAGATCGCCTGGATGTTCGGGCAGCGCGATCGCGGGGCGGCCGAGCGCGAGGAATGGCGGGCGCTTCTCGCGAGCCTGTCGCGGGTCGCGGGGACGGCTTGATGCACCGAAAGTGGTTGGTGGCTGCGGCCGTTCTGGTCGCGGCCGCCCTTCCGCATGCCAAGGTTCGGGCGGCGGAGGATGCGCACCGGATCGTCTCCGTCGGGGGGGCGGTCACCGAGGTCGTCTATGCGCTTGGGGCCGACAGCGGCCTGATCGCGGTCGACAGCACCAGCCTTTATCCCGACTCCGCGCGCGCGTTCCCGGACGTCGGCTATATGCGGCAGTTGGCCGCGGAACCGATCCTGGCCATGGCGCCGTCGATCGTCCTCGCGGTGGAGGATGCCGGGCCGCCGACAGTTCTCGACCAGATCGCCGCGGCGGGCGTCCGGGTCGTTCATGTTCCCGACGAGCCGACTCCCGAAGGCGTCATCGCCAAGGTGCATACCGTCGCCGACGCCCTGGGCCTGTCGTCCGAGGGTGACGAACTGGCCTCGAAGCTCGAACAGGACTTTGCGGCCCTGCGCGACAAGATCGCGACGGTCGAGGATCGGCCGAGCGTTCTTTACCTGTTGTCGATCGGCAGCGGAGCGCCGCTCGCGGCCGGCGCCGGCACCGCGGCTGACGGGATCATCTCACTGGCCGGTGGCCGCAACGCCATCGAAGGCTTTACCGACTACATGCCGTTGTCGCCCGAGGCGGCCGTCACCGCGGCACCGGATTACATTTTGATCGACCAGCGCAGTCTTGACGCACTGGGCGGCGAAGCCGCGTTGCTGGCCCGGCCCGAGCTGGCGGCGACCCCGGCAGGAACCGAGGGGCGCCTCATCGCCCTGGACGGGCTGTTGCTGCTGGGGTTCGGCCCCCGGACGCCCCAGGCTGTCCAGGCGCTGGCCGAGGCCCTGCACCCCGACCTGACGCTGAACGTCCTGGGCCGATAACGGGGATGGCAGACGCGACCCTCGTGACTCGCGTACGGACCCTTCGCCGCAGTGGTCAGCGCGAGCTGTTTCTGACGAGCCTTTCCGTTCTTCTGGCGGTGGTGTTCGTGTTGTCGGTCGGCTACGGGGCCGTCCCGATCGCGCCGGGACAGGTGCTCGCCATCCTTGCCGATAAGGTTGGGCTCTCTCTTCCCTGGACCTACGACCCCGCCCAGGCCTTGGTGCTGACAGGCATCCGCCTGCCGCGGGCGATCGGCGCCGTTCTGGTCGGTACGGCGCTGGCGATCAGCGGGGGGGCGTTGCAGGGGCTGTTCAGAAACCCGCTCGCAGATCCCGCGCTGATCGGCGTATCCACTGGTGCGGCTCTGGCGGCCGCGACCGTGATCGTCTTCGGCGGCGCCTTCCTCAGTCTGACCGCTGGCTTCGGCCTGCCGGTCGCGGCCTTCGCCGGGGGTGTGGCCACGACCTTCGTCGTCTATCAGATCGCGACCCGAGCCGGAGAGACGGACGTCTCCACCATGCTGCTCGCCGGTGTCGCGCTCAATGCCATCACCGCCGCCGGGATCGGCTACTTCGTCTTCATGAGCGACGAGCAGCAGCTCCGGGACCTCAATTACTGGCTGCTTGGCAGCCTCGGCGGAATCACCTGGGTGCAGCTTGCAACCAGCCTGCCGTTCATCCTCCTGCCGGCAATCGCGCTGCCCTTGCTGGCGCGGCCGCTCAACGCCTTCCTGCTGGGCGAGACCGAAGCCGGGCATCTGGGGTTTGACGTCGAGCGGACCAAGCGTGTCATCGTTGTCCTGGTCGCCCTCGCCGTCGGTGCGGCGGTCGCGATTTCGGGCGTCATCGGCTTCGTCGGGCTGGTGGTGCCTCATCTCGTCCGGCTGATGGCGGGACCTGACCATCGCACGGTCCTGCCGGCGTCGGCTCTCCTTGGTGCCAGCTTGATGCTCATTGCGGACCTGCTCGCCCGTTCGCTGGTCCTCCCGGCCGAGTTGCCGATCGGTATTCTGACAAGCTGCGTGGGCGGGCCGTTCTTCCTGTGGCTCCTCATGCGGCGCCGGGGCATGGGGGCGTGGTGATGCTGGCTGCGAACGCCATTCATGTGTCGCGGGGCGGCAACGAGATACTGAAGGGCGTCGACTTCGCGCTCGTACCCGGCGAGATGGTCGCGATCATCGGTCCCAACGGTGCAGGCAAGTCGACCATGCTCCATGCCCTGTCCGGCGCCGTGGTTCCGGATTCGGGACGGGTGACGCTGGACAATGCGCCGCTCGCCTCCTGGCCCCGACGCGATCTGGCACGGAAGCGGGCGGTTCTTCCCCAGGCCTCGACCCTCAACTTTCCGTTCCGGACCTTCGAGGTGGTTCTTCTCGGCCGGAGCCCGCATGTCGGCCGGGTCGAGCACAGCGACGATTACGCCATCACGGAGCAGGCCATGCGTGAGGCGGACATCCTCCACCTCGCCGATCGCCTGTACACGACGTTGTCGGGCGGCGAGCGCCAGCGGGTGCAGTTCGCCCGTGCCCTGGCGCAGATCAGCGGCCTTCGCCGCGGCGGGAACGAAGACGATGGCCGCGCCTATCTGCTGCTCGACGAGCCCACCAACAATCTCGATATCGCCCACCAGCACACGATCCTTCGGACGGCACGACGACTGACCGAGGAAGGGCTCGGCGTAATGGCCGTTCTTCACGACCCGAACCTCGCCGCCACCTATGCGGACCGGATCGTGGTGATGCGGGACGGCCGCGTCGTTGCCGACAGCTCGCCCTGGGCGGTCCTGACCGAGACCCTGATCGCCGACGTCTTCGGCGTTTCCGTCACCATCGGCCGTCACCCCGGCGCAGACCGTCCCCACGTCTTCACCGATTGAGCTAGTCTGTCTCGGCCGGATCACGGTCGGGAGGAGACGATGGAGCAGACGGAGCCGCAAGCGCGGATCATCGGCACGAGTTTCGTGCTGGCGGTACCGGACGTCGCCCGGACGGCGGCATGGTGGATCGAGGCGATGGGCTTCGCGCTCAGGATGCAGCCGGAGGGCTGGCGGTTCGTCGGCCGTGACGGTTGCACGATCATGCTGGGCGAATGCCCGGACGCGATTCCCGTTACCGACCTCGGCGATCATCAGTATTTCGGCTATATCGAGATCGACGATCTTGATGCCTATCATGCCGAGATCGGCGGGCGCGGCGTCGACATCATGTTCGGCCCCGTCGACCGGCCATGGGGCATGCGAGAGATGGCGGTGAGGACGCCCGACGGTCATCGTGTCGTGTTCGGGCAGGAGCTCACCGGGCCATAGGCCATTGCCGGGAGGAAATGACGTTGAAGATCAAACGCGTCGAACATGTCGCGATCGCCGTCGACGACATGACCAAGCACAAGCGGCTGTTCGAGGACCTGTTCGGACTGTCGCTCGAGCTCGAGGAGCAGATCGATACCACCAAGCTCGCGATGTACCCGGTCGGCGGGACCTATCTGGAGCTGCTGGAGACTGTCGAGCCGGAGTCCTGGCTTGGCGGGTGGCTCAAGGACAAGGGCGAGAGCCTGTTCCATATCTGCTTCGAGGTCGAGGACATCGACGAGGCATTGCAGGAACTCAAGGGGAAGGGCGTCAAGCTGCTGAACGACGAGCCGATCATCGGCCATGGCGGCGCTCGCATCGCCTTCCTCGATCCGGGCTCGACCGGGAACATTCTCTATGAACTGGCGGAGCTGCCGACCGGCAATGCCGGGCATTCCTGAGGCTCCTTCGCGGTTCCGTCATCCCGCCTTCGTGCAGGTGACTCAATCGGACGGTAATGACCACGCCAGGGCGGACCGGCGGCGAGCTGCGCCATAACGTCGTCCATGCTAGGCGCGGCACGTGAGTTGACCCTGCCGGGTGTTTGAGGGTACCCCTCGACTTCCGTAACAGAACTGCAACATGCGGCGCGCCTCGGCGGGCCTCGACCGGCGGGGGGCGGGACGGATGGCGGCAGAGATCGAGCGGAAGTTCCTGGTCGCGGGTGATAGCTGGCGCGCCTTGGTCAGGGATCGCTCCCGTTTCAGGCAGGCCTATCTCGCGAACAGGGGAACGACCTCGGTCCGTGTCCGCATCTTCGATGACGCGGCCGCGCGGCTGACGATCAAGTCGGGGAAGAGCGAGATGGTCCGGGACGAGTTCGAGTATCCCATCCCGCTCGAAGATGCCGAGGAGATGCTGGCGCTTCGGCTGGGGGCGGTGATCGAGAAGACCCGCTATCGCGTGCCCTTGGAGGGGCATGTGTGGGAGGTCGACGTCTTCTCCGGCGAAAACGAGGGCCTCGTGCTCGCCGAAATCGAGTTGAGCGCCCCCGACGAGATGTTCGCGAAGCCGCTATGGCTGGGCGAGGAAGTCACGGGCGATCCTCGCTACTACAATTCGGAGCTGGCCGTGCGGCCGTTCAAGAATTGGCGGGACGGAACCGTCCCTGGCGACCAGGACGCCGGTCGCGAGACCGGATAGCCGCGCATCCGGTGGCGACCACCGCGCGGTGGTCGCCACCGAAACTGCTGTCAGGACCGCTGCAGGATAGCCGCGATCTCGTCCTTCAGGTGGAGACGGCGCTTGCGGAATTCCTCTTCCGTCAGGTCCGCCAGCGGCTCGACACCCGTCTCGCTGCGGTGAATCGTTCTGTTCACCTCATGATATTCGTCCGCCAGCCGCGCGAAATGGGGATCGGCGGTCTTCAGCGTGTGAAGCTTGTCCTTGTGATCGGGGAATTCCTCTGCCAGCTCGTGCGGGGTGTGCGCCATGGGGTCTCCACAGGTTGAAGGGTTTCGATCGCTCGCTGTCGGCAAGGTCGTGCGTTGGACTGCGCCCGATGGGACGCGTGACGCACTAGTGGCCGATCGCTCTGCGGGTGGCCATGATCCAGATCAAGGTGCCTAGACCAGACCTTGTCTGCAGTGAAAGTCGGTCAAGTGGCGGGCTCCGCCAGGAAGCCCGCCAGGCGCTTGCGGATCAGCGTGTCCGCTTCGGCCATGATGCGGTCGATCAGTTCCTTGCAGGTGGGGATGTCGTGGATCAGCCCGGCCACCATGCCGCAGGACCAGGCGCCGGCATCCATGGCGCCGTCCAGCATGATCTTCGGATAGACCCCGGCGACCTCCTCGATGATGTCTTCGAACGTGATGTCGGTGCCGAGCGTCTTCTCCTTCTCCAGAAGGCGCTCGACCGCGGCGTTGTTCAGCACCCGCTCGGTGTTTCTCAGCGGACGCATCACCAGGCGCGTATCCAGCTCGCTCGCCGCGACGATCGCCTGCTTGACCTTCTCGTGCACCGGCGCCTCGCGGGTGGCGATGAAGCGGGTGCCCATGTTCATGCCGTCCGCGCCCAGCGCCAGGGCGGCGACGAGGCTGCGGGCGTCGGCCATGCCGCCGGAGGCCACGAAGGGGACCGTCAGTTCCTCGGCCGCGCGCGGCAGCAGGATCATGTTGGGGACGTCATCCTCGCCGGGATGGCCGCCGCATTCGAAACCGTCGACCGAGACCGCGTCGCAGCCGATCTTCTCCGCCTTCAGCGAATGCCGGACCGAGGTGCATTTGTGGATGATCTTGATGCCGGCGTCCTTGAGGCGGGGCAGATGCGCTTCCGGGTTGCGGCCGGCCGTCTCGACGATCTTCACGCCGCCGTCGATGATCGCGCTGATATAGCCGGGATAGTCGGGCGCGTTGACGATCGGCAGGAAGGTCAGGTTGACGCCGAACGGCTTGTCGGTGAGGTCATGGCACTTGGCGATCTCCCTGGCGAGGTCGGCCGGCGTCTTCTGGGTGAGGCCGGTGATGATCCCCAGACCTCCAGCGTTCGAGACCGCGGCCGCCAGCTCGGCGAACCCTACGAAATGCATGCCGCCTTGAATGATCGGATGCTCGATGCCGAACAGTTCGGTGATGCGCGTCTTCATCGATGATTCTGCCTCGCTGATCAGCCTCGCGACCTCGTTCCGGGAAAAGTACCCATCGCTTCCACCGGCCGATAGCCCCGAATGGCGCGCGGCCCCCCGTCGACATCGCAGCCACTTGGGCGTCGCACCGTTCTATGCGATTTTGCGGTCAGAAAAGATGACTGCGGCATCGGTGACCGCGGCGCTTCCAGGGAGATCTCGACCATGCATGACATCGTCATTCGCGGCGCCACGGTGGTGGACGGCACCGGCTGTCCGGCCCGAACGGCCGATGTTGCGATCGACGGCGGAACGATCGTCGCCGTAGGGCGGGGCGTCGGCCCCGGCCGGCGCGAGATCGCGGCCGACGGCCTGCTGCTGACGCCCGGCTGGGTGGACATCCACACCCATTACGACGGGCAGGCGACCTGGGACCCTTACATGACCCCGTCGTCCTGGCACGGCGTCACCACCGCGGTGTTCGGGAACTGCAGCGTCGGCTTCGCGCCGGTGGCGAAGGGGCAGGAGCCCTATCTGATCAACCTGATGGAAGGGGTCGAGGATATCCCCGAAGCGGTGCTGGCCGAAGGCATCGACTTCCGCTGGGAGAGCTTCCCCGATTATCTCGACGTCCTCGATTCGATGCCGCGGATCATGGACATCGGCGCCCAGGTGCCGCATGCGCCGCTCAGGTTCTACGTCATGGGTGAGCGCGGGGCGGATCACACGGCCGAGCCCACCGCCGACGAGATCGACCGCATGGGCCGCCTTCTGGAAGAAGGGCTGATGGCTGGCGCGCTGGGCTTCACCACCTCGCGCACCACCAAGCACCGGGCGGCGGACGGCCGCCTGACGCCGAGCCTTTCCGCAGCCGAGCCCGAGCTCGCCGGTCTCGCGCGGGCGATGCGGCGCGCGGGACGCGGGGTGATCGAGGTGAATTCGGATTTCGGCGCCGGCGATTTCGGCCGCCTGCGCGCAGCGGCGGAGATCGCCGGCCGGCCGCTCTCGGTGCTGCTGGTCCAGGTCGCCAACGCGCCCGACCTGTGGCGCGAGACCCTGGACGGGGTGAGCCGGATGCGCGCCGCCGGCCTCGCCGCCAACGCTCAGGTCGGCTGCCGGCCGATCGGCGTCATGATGGGGCTGGAGGCCAGCACCCATCCCTTCCGCACGCACCCGGACTGGCTCGCGATGGCGGACTGGACGCCGGCCCAGCGTTTGGCGGAACTCAGGAACAATCCGGACCTCCGCCGACGACTGGTGGAGGAGAGGCCCGACAACGCCGATACGCAGTGGATCGCCCAGGCCCTCGACCGGACCTTCGAGCTGGACGATCGGATCGACTACGAGCCCGATCCCGCCGACAGCATCACCGCGCGGGCGAAGCGGCAGGGGCGCGATCCCTTCGACCTCGCCCTCGAACTGATGATGCAGAACGACGGGCAGGCGCTCCTGCTTCACACCTTCGAGAACTACTGCGACGGCGATCTCGAGGTGGTGCGCGAGATGCTGACCCATCCGGACAGCGTCTGCGGCGTCGCCGATGCCGGCGCCCATGTCTGCATCATCTGTGATGCGGCCTCGCCGACCTATCTGCTGACCCATTGGGCGCGCGACCGGCGGCGGGGCGAGCATCTGCCGCTCGAATTCCTGGTGAAGAAGCAGGCCCGCGATACCGCGGTCGCCTATGGGCTTCTCGATCGCGGCTTGATCGCGCCGGGTTATCGCGCCGACATCAACCTGATCGACTTCGAGAACCTCCGCCTGACGCGGCCCAGGGTCGCCTACGACCTGCCGGCGAACGGCAAGCGGTTGGTCCAGAAGTCCGAGGGCTATCGCCACACCTTCGTCGCCGGTGTCGAGGTGATGCAGGACGGCGAGCCGACCGGCGCGCTGCCCGGCCGGCTGGTGCGCGGGGCACGGTCCGACCCGGCGGCCTAGACGGTCAGTCGGGCGCGTTCGCCGCGCCCCGCTGCATGAGCTGCAGGATGGTGTCGATCAGGGCCGCCCATGCCTCCCTCACCTGGGGCTGGAAGTCGTCGCCCAGGATGTCGCCGATGGCCGCGAGCAGGATCGGGCCGACGGCGGCGTAATGCTCGGCGGTGACGCCGTAGGCGACGTGGCGCTGGCCCAGGCTGTGGAGGCCCATCGCGAGTTGGGTCGGCCGGTTCAGCGCATAGACCAGCACTTCCAGCATCTGGCCGAGCTTTTCCGACTGCCCCTCCAGGTTGGCGGGAAACATCGGCCGGAGGCCGGGCGCCGCCTCGAACAGGCGGCCGTAGAAGGCCGAGGTCAGCTCGGCCTTCCGTGACAGAAGGGCACCGGCGGTGGTCTGGGCGATCAGCACCGGGTCCGGCGTGGTGAAGCCCCGGATCTCGACCAGCCCCACCGGTTCCTGCCGACCGCGCAGGGTGACGGTGGTGGACTTCCCGCAGGCGAGCACGCCCTCCGGCAGGCAGTCGACGACAGGGCTCGAAGCCAGGAATCGGGTGCCGAGGGTCTTGTTGGCCTCCTGAATGCGGCTGGCGGCGTTGATGGTGTCGCCGACCACGCCGAACTGCTGGTGGCTGGGATGGCCGATGCGGCCGATCACCACCGGGCCGAAATGGAGGCCGATCCCGACCGCGAGCCGCGCCCCGAACTCGCTCTCCAGTTCGTCGTTCAGGGTCTCGACCGCGGCCAGCATGCCGAGGGCGGCACGGACGGCGGTGCGGCAGCTATCCGCCTCGCTGCCCGCTTCGAGACCGAACAGGCCGGTGATCTCGTCGCCGACGTACTGGTAGATGACGCCGTTGTTGAGCAGGATCGGCTCGCCCAGCACCGCGAACAGCTTGTTGAGCACGTGGACCACGTCGAACGACAGGTGTGACTCGGCGAAGGTGGTGAAGTCGCGGACGTCGCAGAACAGGATGGCGAGCTGGCGCTCGTCGCCGCTTCCGGCGCGGACGGTCTCGACCTGAAGCGGGCTCACCTCCGATCCGCTGCGGATCAGGCGCTCGACGGCGACGTTCCCGGTGACGCGGGTCTGGCAGGCGAGCCGGGTGGCCGGGTCCCAGCCGCGCAGCGAGGCGAGCCGCTTCTCGGCGGCGGAGCGCGGCGCCAGGTTGGCCAGCCCGTCGACCACCCGCACCCGGCAGGTGGTGCAGCGGGCCTTGCCGCCGCATTCGCACCAGATGGGCACGCCGGTCGCGCGTGCGATGTCGAGCAGACTCTGCCGACGCTTGGTGTCGGGCGAGGTCTTGCTCGCGCAGCGGAACTCCACTCTTCCGGTCATTTCTCGTGTTTCCCATCCGCGGGAACCGGGTCACCAAACAGAGAGTAGCGCCACTTCACGAAATGCGCGCGAACAACCTATTCGAAATTCGGTCGGGAGGCTCGGGGACCGTTTTTCGAAGAACTTCTCTCCACCCCCGAACCACCGTCGCGGTCCGGCGTTTTAGAGTCATTACAAGAAGGCGAGATCCCCCCCAACCGCATCCGGCGGAGAGCATATGAGCGAGGAAACCCGAGACGACGCGAAGCTTCGCGACATGGAGCGCGACCGGCGCGACGCCGGCGAGCACATGACCACCAATCAGGGGCTGATGATCGACGACGATCAGAATTCCCTGACCGTCGGGGAGCGCGGCCCGACGCTTATGGAGGACTTCCACCTCCGCGAGAAGATCACCCATTTCGACCATGAGCGCATCCCCGAGCGCGTGGTCCACGCCCGCGGCGCTGCGGCACACGGCTATTTCCAAGTCTACGAATCCCTGGCCCCCTACACCAAGGCGTCGCTGTTCCAGGACCCGTCGAAGAAGACGCCGGTGTTCGTGCGCTTCTCGACCGTGGTCGGCTCGCGCGGGTCGGTCGACACGCCGCGCGACGTCCGCGGCTTCGCGGTCAAGTTTTATACGGACGAGGGCATCTGGGACCTGGTCGGCAACAACATCCCGGTCTTCTTCATCCAGGACGCGATCAAGTTCCCCGACCTGATCCACGCCGTGAAGCCCGAGCCCCACAACGAGATTCCGCAGGCGCAGTCGGCCCACGATACTTTCTGGGACTTCGCCTCGCTGACGCCCGAGACCACCCACATGCTGATGTGGGTGATGTCCGACCGCGGCATCCCGCGCAGCTTCGCGATGATGGAAGGCTTCGGCGTCCACACCTTCCGGCTGGTCAACGCCGAGGGCAAGGCGCACTTCGTCAAGTTCCACTGGAAGCCGCTGAAGGGCATCCATTCGCTGGTGTGGGACGAAGCACAGAAGGTCGCCGGCAAGGACCCGGACTTCAATCGCAAGGACATGTTCGAGGCGATCGAGCGCGGCGACTTCCTGGAATGGGAGCTGGGTCTGCAGATCGTTCCGGAAGCAGACGAGCACAAGTTCGACTTCGATCTTCTGGATCCGACCAAGATCATCCCGGAGGAGCTGGTGCCGGTGAAGCGGGTGGGGAAGATGGTCCTCGACCGCAACCCCGACAACTACTTCGCCGAGACCGAACAGGCGGCCTTCCACCCCGGCCATGTGGTGCCGGGCATCGACTTCACCAACGATCCCCTGCTTCAGGGGCGGCTGTTCTCCTACATCGACACCCAGCTTCGCCGCGTCGGTCCGAACTTCGCCGAGCTGCCGATCAACCGGCCGATCAACCCGGTGCGGAACAACCAGCGCGACGCCATGGGCCGGCAGACCGTCGACAAGGGGCGGGTGGCGTATTTCCCGAATTCCCTCGGCGGCGGATGCCCCGCGCATTCGCCCGAGGCGATGGCGGCCTTCACGAGTTACGCCGAGAAGGTCGACGGGCGGAAGATCCGCGTCCGCAGCAAGAGCTTCGGCGACCACTTCAGCCAGGCGGCGCTGTTCTGGGACAGCATGGCCGGGTGGGAGCAGGACCACATCGTCGAAGCGTTCTCCTTCGAGCTCAACATGGTGAACGTTATGGAAATCCGAGAACGTGTCGTGACCGAGTTGCTGGCCCATGTGAACGCCGATCTGGCGAAGCGGGTGGCCGACAATGTCGGCGTCGAGCTGAAGGGCCGGGTCAAGGGCGGCAAGGCCGGGGAGCCGGGCAAGTCGCCGGCGCTGAGCATGGACAAGCCGGCCGACTCGATCAAAGGCCGCAAGATCGCCATCCTCGCCGGGGACGGCGTCGACGGCGCGCAGCTCGAGGCGGTGAAGAAGGCGCTGGAAGGCGAGGGCGCGGTGACGGAGGTGATCGCCAAGACCTCGGGGACCGTGAAGACCGCCGATGGCGGCAGCATCCCCGTCGACCGGGCGGCGCCGAACGCACCCTCGGTGATCTACGACGCGGTGTTCGTGCCGGGCGGCAAGGACAGCGCGGCGGCGTTGAAGAAGATGGGCCTCGCCGTCCACTTCATCGACGAGGCGTTCGCGCACTTCAAGCCGATCGCCGCCCTGGGCGAGGGCGTCGCGCTGCTGCGCCAGGCCTCGCTTCCCGATCTGCCGGAGGGCGGCGACGGCGTCGAGGCCGTAAAGGGGGTTGTGACCGGTCCGGACGGTGCGAACGTCTCGGACTTCGCCGGTTCCTTCGTCGCGGCGATCACCAAGCACCGCCATTTCGACCGTCAGGCCGAGGGCGTGCCCGCCTGACGCCGCTGGACAAAGCCGATCGTGTTCCGGAGGTCCGGAACACGATCGGAGACGGCGGGTAATCTAGAGCCGGCCCAGATCCTCGATGGCGTCGACCACGAGGCCGGTACCGACGGCGATCTTCAGGATGTCGGCGCCGACACGGACATATTTGTAGCCGGCCGACGTCCGCGAGAGATGGACCAGCAGATCCGGCGGCAGGTCGTAATAGACGACATCGTCGGGAAGCCGGTGACCGAGCCGCCACTTCTTCGCCTGTCCGGGCGGCTGGCAGCCATTATGCTTCTTGGCCAGCCCTGGCGGGCAATTGCCGATGTTTCCGTAATAGCTTCGGATCGCCTGATAGTCCCGGTCGCCGAACCGGATAGCGATGTCGACGCCGTCACGCCCTTCGTCTCCATGCCTGAGGGAAGGAGCATGATGGACTTCCCCGGCCTTTCCCTTGCCCTTGCCAGGCCCGCCACCGGCATGCGGCGGCGGGTCGGCAAGCACGGGATGGGCGGTCATGACGCCGATCGCCAGTGCAGCCAGGATGAGTTTCCGCATGTTCGAGCCTCAGTTTAATTGGGTATTATACCACGCTGAACAAGCGGGATCGTTCCCGGTTGCGCAAGGAGCCGTTCAGTCCGCGCGCATCATCGCGCCCGAGTGGCGATTGACCACCATGCGATGATGCTCCTGACCATCCGTGGTTGCGACGTCCACGCTCATCAGGTCGTCGTCGATCGGACTGACCGTGCTGACGGTGAGATCGTCGCGGCCCATCATGGCGAAATGTTCACTCATCATCTCGCGGACGTCGTCTTCCGAAAGGTCCAGGTCGCGGCCCCGGCCCCGATGCATGCCACCCTGCATGCCGTCGCCCGCCATCGGCCCCATCATCATGCCGCCGCCCATCATGCCGCGGCCCATGCCCATACCCATGCCGCCATAGGCGTCGCGGCCGGGGCCGAACATGTCGCTATCGCTGTCGTCGGCCATCATGTTCACGCGGCCTCGGCCCATGCCGCCCATCGTCATGTCGCCGTTCGACATGCCGCGGCCCATACCCATTCCCGGTCCCATGCCCATACCCGTGCTCCGGTTCATCATGGGGCCGGCCATCATGCCCATACCCATGCCGCCCATGTTCATCCCCATGGGACCGCCGGGATAGATATTGATGATGACTGACGGCGTGCCGCCGCCCATACCTTGTCCTCCGTGCATCATGCGCATCATCGGCATCATGCCGCCGCCCATCATGCCTGGGCCTCTCATGTCGTCGTCCGTCATCCGGCCGCAGGTGGCGCCGTCGTCGGCGAACGGGCAGGCCGCACCCGGCTCACCCATCATGCCCATGCCGCGCCGATGCATCATGCCGGCCATAGGTCCGGGGGCCGTGGCCTGGGGCTGATCTGTCTGATCTTGCTGCGCCGCCGCAGGCAAGCCGGTCGCGGTCAGAGACAGGAAAGCGGCAAGAGCAACTAGACTGCTTCTAAACATTGGAGCCTCCTCTTACTAGGTGGAAATATTACTTTAGGTAACCGCAATATTCTTTAACCTGAGTTATGTTTATTTGATGGTTGTTTTTCGCTGGCGAGGCCGGCTGAGTCGCTGAAGCGTCCCAACAGCTTTGCATTGATGGCGACAAGAACGGTGCTTACGGACATGAGTGCCGCGCCCACGGCAGGCGACAGCAGAATGCCCCAGGCGATCCCGACACCTGCGGCCAGCGGGATGGCGACCACGTTGTATCCCGTCGCCAATGCGAAATTCTGGATCATCTTTCTATAGGTAGCGCGCGAAAGCGCCAGGATCGCGACGACGTCGCGCGGGTCGTTGCGGACGAGAACGACATCGGCGGACTCGATAGCGACGTCGGTGCCGGCACCGATGGCGATGCCGAGATCGGCTTCGACAAGGGCCGGCGCGTCGTTGACCCCGTCGCCGACCATGGCGACCGTCCGGCCTTCCGCTTTCACCTGCTTGACCTTGTCGGCCTTCTGGTCCGGAAGGACTTCGGCAAAATACTCGTCGAGACCGAGTTCACCCGCCACCGATTTGGCGACGGCCTCGGCATCGCCGGTCAGCATGATGCAGCGAAGACCCATGTCCTTGAGTTTCGTCACTGCTTCGCGCGACTCGTCCCGTACGAGATCGGCCAGGGCTATTGCGCCTACCACCCTCTCATCCGCCATGACATGGACGACCGTCTTGCCTTCCGCGGCGAGGTCGTCGACGCGGGCGTTCTCCACCGCCAGGCCCTGCTCTCTGATATAGCTCGGGCTTACGACCTTCACCGCATGATCGCCGACGCGCCCCTGCGCGCCGCGCCCGCGCAGGTTCTCGAAGTTCTCCGGCTGGCTGATGTCGATGCGCCGTTCCTCGGCGGCGGCGGTGATACCGCGGGCAATCGGATGCTCCGAGCGGCTTTCGAGCGAGGCGGCCAATCGCAGAATCTCATTCTCCGACAGGTCGCTCACCGCCACCACGTCGCTGACACCGAACCGGCCCTGGGTCAGAGTTCCGGTCTTATCGAAGATCACGGCGTCGAGATTGCGAGCACGCTCGAAGCTCGCCCGGTCGCGGATCAAGAGGCCGTTCGCGGCGCTGATCCCGGTACTGACGGCGACGACGAGCGGAACGGCGAGTCCCAGGGCGTGCGGGCAGGTGATCACCATGACCGTGACCATCCGCGCCAGGGCGAACTGGAAGTCGCTCCCGGCGATCAGCCAGGCAACCAGGGTGACGAGGCCCACGATGATGGCGATGTAGGTCAGCCAGCCAGCCGCGCGGTCGGCCATGTTCTGGCTGCGCGAGCGTGACTCCTGCGCCTGCCGGACCATCGACACGACCTGCGACAGGTAGGTCTCGGCACCGGTCTTCTCGACCTCGACGGTGATGGCGCCGTCGCCATTGACCGACCCGCCGACGACTTCGTCGGCTTCACCTTTTTCGACCGGGCGGGATTCGCCCGTGAGCATCGATTCATCCAGGCTGGTACGGCCTTCGACGATCACGCCGTCGATCGGGACCTTGGCCCCCGGCCGGACGAGAACCTTGTCTCCGGCGACCAGATCGGAGACCCGGACCGTTTCCGTCCTGCCGTCCTCCGTCACCTTGTCGGCGGTGTCGGGCATCATCCGGATCAGTTCGTCCAGTGCCCGCGACGCGCCCATCACCGACCGCATCTCGATCCAGTGACCGAGCAGCATGACGTCGATCAGGGTCGCCAGCTCCCAGAAGAAGACCTTGCCGTCCAGGCCCAGGACGATCGCGACCGAGTACACATAGGCTACCGTCACGGCGAGACCGATCAGGGTCATCATGCCCGGCCGGCCCTTGCCGACCTCGCCGGCGAGTCCCGTGAGGAACGGCCAGCCACCATAGACGAAGACGATCGTCGACAGTCCTGCCAGGACATAGGAATCGCCGGCAAAGGCGACGGCATCGCCGATCCCGAGGAAGGTCCGGATCATCGGCGAGAGAAGAAGGATGGGTACCGTCAGAACGATCGATACCCAGAACCGCCGCTTGAAGTCGGTGATCATATGGGCGTGATCGTGCCCCTTATGACCTCCGTTCCCATGACCACTGTGGTCTTGCGCGTGCGTGTCGTTCATGGCCCCGCCGGTCGGACGAGTCTGAGTGTGGACGGAACGCTTGGCGTCGCCGGGACGTGCGCGGCGAGCGTGAAGGATTGCTGGCTCAGCGGTCCGACAGACGCCGCCGCCGGGCTTCGAATTCCTCATGGTCGATTTCGCCGCGGGCGAAGCGTTCCTCGAGAATGTCGAGCGCCGTGCGCCGCCGGGGGCCGAAGCCCGTGTGGCCGTCGCCGAGCCAGCGGATCAGCAGGACGACCAGCAGGATGAGACCGCCCCAGAAAATGATCATGGAAATCGAGCCGAACAGCATGTGTCCCCATCCCCAGTCACCGCCCATCATCCGGCCGTCCCACATGTGATCGCTCCAATACCGCTGCGGCGGCGCGTCCTGGGCGGCCACGGGACCGGCCGTAACCGACAGCAGAGCGGCCGCCGAGGCGGCGAACGCCCGTCTGCCAACCGATGCCCGGCATCGGGGTTCTTCCGAAGCGCTTGCCTTCGCCATGGCCGTTCCTCCCGCTGTGTTGGACTCTGTGTCGGTCTGTTCAGGGCCTGGGAAAATCAGTGGTCATCCCGGTCGTGCATCGCTTCGCCGGCATGATGCCCGCCCTCACCGTGATGGGAATCGGTGTGCACGCCACCATCCATGTGCATCGCGGTATCCACCTGAACCTCGCCGACCATGCCGGCGGCGAAGTGGCCGGGCATGTGGCAGGCATATTCGACGGAGCCGTTCTCGCCGAACTGCCAGACGAGCGAGCGGGTTTCGCCGGGCTGCAGGACGAAGCCGTTGGGCGCGCCTTCCATATGTGAGGCCATCGCGCTCATCGACAGGGCCGCCATTTCCCGTTCGTGCGCCATCTGTCCGTCGGAGGTCCCGAGCGACCAGGAGTGCGCTATTTTCCCGTTGTTGGTGACCAGGAACTCGATCGTCTCGCCGGCTTCGGCATGGATCCCCGGTGGATCGAAGGTCATGTCGTCATGGGCCGTGATCTCGACCCGCCGGTCCGGTTTGCTGTCGGGCGCCGGATGGCCCGCGGATTCGGACATATCCATATGCCCACCGTGGTGATCGCCATGCCCACGTTCATGATCATGGGCGAGGGCCACCGAGGCCGCAGATCCGAGGAGAAGGGCCGCAGCAAGTGCGGCAGCTAGATGTCTTGATCGCATCGGGACACCTCTTGTCAGGTTCCGTTTCGACAGACTTGGCCGCTCAGTACCAGAACCGGACTCCGGCAACGAAGGAGACCGACGACACGTCCTCGCCATCCTGCCGAGCGAAGTCGGCGGTCTCGCCTACCGCACGGTTCCAAGACACGCCGACATAGGGGGCGAACTCGCGGACGATCTCGTAGCGGAGCCGGAGCCCGAGATCGACGGTACTGAGGCCCGACCCGATGCCAAGCTCCGGGACGTCCTGGACCGCCAGATTGAGCTCGGTCCGGGGCTGGAGGATCAGGCGCTGGGTGATCGGCAGCTCGTACTCGGCCTCGATGCGGGCCGAGACGTCGCCGTCCTCGCTGACGAAGGCGGCGGCATCGAGCTCGAACCAGTAGGGCGCCAGGCCCTGCACGCCGATGACGCCGAACGTGCGTGACGGATCGGGTCGGAAGTCGTGGCGGATGCCGGCCTGGAGATCGAAATAGGTGGAGATGGTCCGGCCGTAGAGAGCCTGGACTTCCGCCTCTTCGAAGCTGTGATCGTCGAACAGATACTCGCCTTCGGTCTTGAACCAGGCCTTGTTCATGTCGTCGCCGACCCAACCCTGGGCATCCCACAGCATGGCGGGGTTGCCTTCATTGGTCCGGTATTCGAGCCGGTCCCCCTCTATCAGATAGAGGGTCTGGCCACCCATGCCTTCGTGAAGCGCCTTGCGGGCGGCGGCCATCTCCGCGGGGTCGTAATAGCTGTCGGCGGCGTTCTGGGCGTGGGCCGGCAGGACAGCCGTCGCGAGCAGCAGCGCTATGATCGAGCCGGCAGTCCTCATTCCATAATCTCCGCCATCTGGTCGCGCACCGAGACCACCCGGAACATGCCGGCATGCATGTGGTAGAGCAGGTGGCAGTGGAAGGCCCAGTCGCCGATCGCCTCCGCAGTGATGTCGACCGAGAGCTTCTCGCCCGGCTTGACGATGATGGTGTGCTTCCGGGGCATGTGGTCGCCGGCGCCGTTGACGACGTCGAAGAACATGCCGTGCAGGTGGATTGGATGCGGCATCATGGTGTCGTTCACCATCGTCAGCCGCAGCCGTTCGCCGTGACGGAAGACGATCGGCTCGGTGACTTCGGAGAACTTCATGCCGTCGAACGACCACATGTAGCGCTCCATGTTGCTGGTCAGATGCAGCTCCATCTCACGGCCCGGCGGACGGGTGTCCGGGTTGCGTTCCAGGCTCTTCAGGTCGGTGTAGACGAGGACGCGGTGGGGCTCGTTCTCCAGCCCGATGCCGCGCTCGTGCAGCCGGCTCACCGGCTCCATCGCCGTGTTGGCGACGCCGGGGCCGGTCGGGTGGGCATGCTGGGCCATGGCGTCGTGGTCCATGGCCATGCCGTCATTCACGGCCGTGCCCTGATCCATCGCCATGCCGTCCTGCGGGGCCATGTCTCCGGTCGCCGCCATCGTGTCGCCATGGCCGGTCGCGGCATGATCCATTGCGGCGTGATCCATGCCGTCGGCCATGGTCTCGGCGGCCATCGCACTCGAATCCGTGGCCGCGTGATCCATGGCACCATGATCCATGGCTCCGTCCGCCGCCGTCATGGCGTCTCCGGCCATTTTGGCGGCCATGGGCGCGGCGCTCGCTTGGCTCTCTCCGGTCATCGCCATCCCGTGGCCGCCATGGCCGCCCATGTCCATATCCATCCCCATGCCCATGTCCTTCATGGTGAGGAGAGGGCGGGGGCGGAGCGGCGGCACCGGCGCCTGCATGCCCGGACGCGGCGCCAGGGTGGCGCGGCCATAACCCATGCGCGCGATCCCTTCGCACATCAGGGTGTAGGCCTCGTCCTTCTCCGGCTGCACGACGACGTCGTAGGTCTCGGCGACGCCGATCTGGAACTCGTCGGTCTCGACCGGCTGGACGAGAAGGCCGTCGGCTTGCACCACGGTCATCGGCAGGCCGGGAATGCGGACGTTGAAGATGGTCATGGCCGAGGCATTGATGATGCGAAGGCGCACCCGCTCGCCCGGCTCGAACAGGGCCGTCCAGTTGTCCTCCGGCCCGTGCCCGTTGACGAGGAACGTGTAAGTCGCGCCGGAGACGTCGGAGATGTCGGTCGGCGCCATCCGCATGCGGCCCCAGGCCAGCCGGTCGTCGACCGTCGCGCCGAGCCCATCCTCGGCGACGTCGGCGAAGAAGTCGCCGATCGTCCGGTGCTGATAGTTCAGGCTTTCGCCCATCTTCTTCAGCTTGGCGAACAGACGGTGCGGGTTTTCGAAGGTCCAGTCCGACAGGACGACGACGTATTCGCGGTCGTAGGCGACGTGATCGTGGCCGGCGGGGTCGATCACCAGCGGTCCGTAATGGCCTGACTGCTCCTGCAGATTCGAATGGCTGTGATACCAATAGGTGCCGGCCTGCTTGACCGGAAAGCGGTAGGTGAAGGTCTCGCCGGGGCGGATGCCGGGAAAGGTGACGCCGGGGACGCCGTCCATCTGGAACGGGAGCAGAATCCCGTGCCAGTGGATCGAGCTGTCCTCGTTCAGGCGGTTGGTCACCCGCATCGTCACCGTGTCGCCTTCCTTCCAGCGCAGCAGCGGCGCCGGGATGGTGCCGTTGACGGTGATCGCGTGGCCGGTCCGGCCGTCGATCGCCGCCGTCGTCCGGTCGATGGCCAGGTCGAACTCGGTGCCCGAAAGGGGGGTGATGCCGGCTTCGGCGAGGGTCCTCGGGCTTCTCGCCCAGGCTGGCAGCAGGCTGCCCATGGACAGGAGCGCTCCGGCCGATGCTGCGGTACGCAGGAAGGATCGTCGGGTCAGCATGTCATGCTCTCCATCGGCCTGTACCATGGGGCGCGCGCAAGCGTGCGCCGGCTCGGCACCCCGGCAGACAGTCGGGAATGTGGTCAATGGAAACAAGAAAATAAATGTAACCTTATGTAACAGATTGTAACTTCTTTATTTGTCTGGTTTCGGCTTTGTATTGTCTTGGAGATGAATGATTATTCTTATGAGAAAATGAACCGTTCTAAAATGATGCGGCGGCGATAATGGCGGAAAGCCATCATGTTCTGATCGTCGACGACGATGGCGAGACCCGCGAGCTGCTGGCGCGCTATCTCGGCCGCAACGGCTACACGGTGAGTGTGGCCGGCGACGGCGACGAGATGGAGGCGCGGCTCGCCCAAGACCCGCCGGTCGACCTGATTGTCCTCGACCTGATGCTGCCCGGCCGCGACGGACTCGATCTCACGCGGGCCATTCGGGTGCGGTCGTCGGTCCCCATCGTCATGCTCACGGCACGAGGCGACGATACCGACCGGATCGTCGGCCTGGAGATCGGCGCCGACGACTACCTGCCGAAGCCCTTCAATCCGCGCGAGCTTCTGGCCCGGATCAGGACCGTCCTGCGGCGCGCAGGGCGTTCTCCGGACTCGCTGCCGGTCCAGCGCAACCGCCTGCGTTTCGCCGGGTGGGAAATCGATCTCGCCGCCCGCGACCTCGTCTCGCCGGCCGGCGTCAACGTGCCGCTGAGCGCCGGGGAATTCGATCTTCTTGCCGCTCTCGTCGAGCATCCCCGCCAAGTGCTGAGTCGGGACGAGCTCCTGGACCTCACCCGCGGCCGGGTCGCGGCGCCGTTCGACCGCAGCGTCGACGTCCAGATCGGCCGGCTTCGCCGCCGTCTCGAAGACGATCCGCGCGACCCCAGGCTGATCAAGACCGTCCGTGGCGGCGGCTACATGCTGGCGGCGCCGGTGGAGGCGGCCTGACGGTCATGCGCCGCCTGTTGCCCGACAGCCTGTCCGGCCGCGCGGTGCTGCTGCTGGTGACCGGCCTGCTGGTCACGCATATCGCCAGCATGGCGGTGCACTACGCCAATCCGACCCATGCCCTGCCGCTGTTCGGCGGCGCGCAGGCGGTGGAGCGGGTCGCCGGGGCGATGGCGGTGGCCGACGCCCTGCCGGTGGAGGCGGGTGGGTGGCATCCGCTCGGCCCGGACCTCGTCGTCGGGGGAGGCGGTGACCAGCTGGTGACGGGCGGTCACGACTGGCGCGCGCGGCTGATCGAGCGGGCGCTGCGGGCCCGCCTCGACGGGGCGTCCGTCGTCGCGCGGACGATCGAAGACGGCGAGGTCTCGATCGGCGAAGGCGGCGCGAAGTGGCCGAAGGACCGGGTGGCGGTGACTGTCACCCCGGCGCAGGGGCCGGCGCTCGCCTTCGTCGCGCCGTTGAGCGGCGTGGATCCCGGCCTCATAGACCGGATCGCCATCGAGCTTGCGATCATGGCCGCCGGGATCGTCGCCCTCAGCGTCTGGGCGGCGTGGTGGCTGACGCGACCCCTCACCCTGTTCGCCGCCGCCGCCGAGCGGCTGGGGAAGGATATCGCCAGTCCGCCGATCGACGAGACCGGACCCAGGGAAATCCGCCGCGCGGCCTCGGCCTTCAACGACATGCATACCCGCCTCAGGCGCTCGATCGAGGACCGCACGCAGATGCTGGCCGCCGTGTCCCACGACCTTCGGACGCCGATCACCCGGCTTCGCATCCGCGCCGAATTCGTCGAGGACGAGGAGGAGCGGGGCCGCATGCTGGCGACGCTGGAAGAGATGGAGCACATGACCGACAGCGCCCTCGCCTTCGCACGCGACGTCGCTGCCCAGGAGAAGCCGCAGCGCATCGACATCGACGCCCTGGTCGAAAGCCTATGCAACGACGCCGCCGATCTGGGTGGCGCGGTTACCTTCGAAGGCGGTGATGGAGGTGCGTTCATGGGGCGGCCGGTGGCGCTTCGGCGCGGTTTCGGCAATCTGATCGGGAACGCGGTGCGCTACGCCGGCGGCGCGGTGGTGACGACGTGGTGTGATGGGGAAACGGTCGTCGTCGAAATCGCCGATCGAGGGCCGGGTATCCCTGAGGACGAGCTCGAAAACGTCTTCACACCCTTCTACCGCGTCGACCGCGCGCGCGGCACCGGACGCGGCGGGGCGGGTCTCGGCCTCGCCATCGCACGCTCGGTGTTTCGCGGCCATGGCGGCGAGCTGACTCTGGCGAACCGGCCGGAGGGCGGGCTGTCGGCGACGGTTACGCTACCGCGATAGCCAGCCCGCGAGGACGATTGCCGGGAATTAGATCGATTGTTATAAAATGCGATCCAAACTCTCTAAACCGGATCAAGGCAGGAAGGAACGACTGAGATGGCATTGGTGCATACGACGCTGGAGCCGCCGCACCTTCAGCGGAACGAGGGCGACTTCACGATCGTCAGGGAGATCGCCGAAAGCGGACAGGACAAGCCGGTCCTGATGCTGAACATGAACCGGTATGCCGCGGATTCGGGCTATCCCGACAAGGGTGCCTATCTGGACTACATCACCGGGCTGGGGCCGTTTCTCGAAGGGGCGGGGGCCAAGCTGCTGTGGCGTTTCCCCGTCTTCGGCCAGGCGGTGGGCGAGCAGGAGGTCCATGAGCTGATCGCCTGCTGGTATCCGGGCCATCGGCAGTTCCTGGACCTCTACAAGGCCCCCGGGGCGAAGGAGAACTTCGCCCGCAAGAGCGCCTGCGTCGAATACGCCGTCATCCACCGCTGCCCCGGCGACACGCCGCCTTTCGCGCCCGGCGGCTTCGGCGTCTGATCGCCGGCCGTCCGCGATCGCCTCGCCGTTGAGCGAGGCGATCGCTTGCCGGTCGGTCAGGCCGCCGCCGGCGGATAGTTCGACGGGAACAGCGCGCGTCGCGCGTCGTCGTCCATCTCCTTCTTGAAGGCGTGGTCCTTGCCGACCGCGCGGGCGCGGGCCGCCGCCGCGCGCGCGTCGACGGCCGTGAACAGCCGCTTCAGGTTCGGGAACGCCGCCAGCGGGTCTTCATCGCCCGGCAGGACGCGCGGCGCACGGTCCAGCCAGCCCCAGGCGGACATGTCGACGATCGAATAGGCGTCGCCGGCGATCCATTCGCGGCCGGCCATGTGGTCGTCGAGCACCTTGTAGTGACGCTCGACCTCGCGCCGGTAGCGGTTGATCGCGTAGGGCAGCTTCTCGGGCGCCGCGTGCTGGAAATGGACCGCCTGACCGGAGAAGGGGCCGAGCCCGGTGGCGATGAATTGCAGCCATGACAGAAGCTCCGGGCGGTCGGCGACCTTGCCCATGAACTTCCCCGTCTTGTCGCCGAGATAGAGCAGGATCGCGGTCGAATCGAAGACCCGTACCTCCTTCCCGCCGGGGCCGTCGCTGTCGACGATGGCCGGCAGCTTGCCGTTGGGGTTCACCGCCCGGAAGGCGGGGAGATGCTGCTCGCCCTTGCTGGTGTCGACCGGAACGACCTCGTAGGCGAGGCCGGTCTCTTCGAGGAACAGGGCGATCTTGGCCGGGTTGGGCGTGGGGTGGAAGTAGAAGCGGATCAAAGGGACCTCCAAAGGTTGGGTGTCACGCCCGTTCGGGCGTGCCGGGACGAGCGGCGAGGAACACGCCGGCGGCGATCACGGCCGCAGCAGCGCCGTCGATCGGTCCGGGGACCTCGCCGAGAAAAAGGAAGGCGAGCAGGGTGGCGACGGTCGGCAGCAGGGCGATGACGGCCGCCGCAGCGGCGGGACCCAGAAGGCCAACGGCACGGTTGAACATGGATGGCGCGACGACGCTCATCAGCGCGCCCTGGTAGCCCGCCTGGATCAGCACCTCGGACATAGGCGTCTCGGCGAGCTTCGGGACGCCGAGCAGCAGGTAGAGCGGCAGAACCACTACGGCCGACCAGAAGCAGGTGAGGGCTGCCGCCTGGATCGGCGTCAGCCCGCTGCGGCGGAAGCGCAGGGTGTAGACCGCCCAAAGGGCGGCGGCGAGGACGAGCGCGCTGATGCCCACCGGATCAGGGAGGCCGCTGGCCAGCATCCCGCCACCGACGACCCCGAGCAGGCCGACGATGATCGTGGCATAGCCCAACAAACGGGTGCGGCTCGGCCGGTCCTTCAGGAGCGCCCAGCCGAGGAATCCCGCAAAGATCGGCATCAGGGGCGGAGTCAGCGAGGCGGCTTCGGCGGCCGAGGTCAGGCCGACCCCGATCGAGACCGCGAGCACGAACGGCGCGCCCCACAGCGCCGCCAGCAGCAGGCCTTCAAGCCAGTGCTTACGTGACAGGCGTTTCCCCAGAACCAGAACGGGAAGCAGGAGAACGGTACCTATGGCGAAGCGGAGCGCCATGATGTCCCAGACGCCCATGGTGTGGGTCATGCTGAAGCGCGTCACCACGAACCATCCGGCGAAGATCATCACGGCGAGCGCCGCGCAGGCGAAGCCCTGGATCCGGACCGAGCTGCCGCGTCGGGAGAGTGCAGTGTCGTCTGCCACTATGGCCTCGGGCGAGCCGATGTTCATGATCCGGTTGTCGGGTGCTGGATAGGCGGCGGCAAAGGGCGCACCTTGTATTTTAGATCGATCGTTTTAAAATGCGCCATGAAAGAGCGGATGGCAACATGCCGGTTTCGCCGGAGGAGGAAACGACCATGGCCCGACCCCGTGCCTTCGATGAGACCGCCGTCCTCGACGCCGCCATGCAATGCTTCTGGGCGCGTGGCTACGAGGCGACCTCGGTGCGCGACCTGGCCGAGCGGATGGGCATTACCGGGGCCAGCCTCTATAACGCGTTCGGGGACAAGCGCTCGCTCTACCGGCGGGTGCTCGACCATTACGTCGCGCAGAGCATCGGCGACCGTATCACCCGCCTGGAGGGAAGCCTGCCGCCGCTCGACGCCATCGCCGCCTTCTTTGAGGAGATCATCGAGCGGTCGATGACCGACGCTCAGCGGAAGGGGTGTCTGCTGATCAACTCCGCGCTCGAAGTCGCTCCGCATGACGAAGAGTTCCGTCGAGTGATCGCCGACGTGCTGAAGCGGATGGAGGGGTTCTTCCGCCGCTCAGTCGAGGCCGGACAGAAGGACGGCTCGATCACCCTGTCACAGCCGCCGGACGATCTCGCCCGGCTTCTCCTGAGCGTGCTGCTGGGCATCCGTGTCCTTGCCCGTTCGCGGCCCGAACGAGCCCTGCTCGAAGGCTCGGTCAGGCCGGTGCTGGCGATGCTCGATCCGGACCGGGCGTACGCCACCGATGCACGGCTCAACTGATTTCGACCGTTTCTGTTCCTCCCAAGACACGAAGGTGACATGGCCATTTCCCTGGACGATCTCGCCCGCCGGCAACTCGGCGATTTCCGCAACCTCACGCCGGGGACCTGCTTCGACGGCGAGGGGGTCGACCTCGATCTCGATCAGGCCTACGGGTTGCAGGAGGCGGTCGCGCGCTTGCGCGTCGCCGAGGGTGAGCGCGTCGCCGGCTACAAGGTCGGCTGCACGGGACCCGGCATCTTCGCCTTGTTCGGCATGCGGGGGCCGATCCGCGCCCATCTGTTCGAGAGCGAGCTGCGGCCGTCGGGAGTCGAGCTCGACCATCGCAACTTCGCCAATCTCGCCATCGAAGGCGAGATGGCCCTTCGCGTCGGCCCCGACGGCGGCATCGCGGCGGCCTTCCCGATCATCGAGCTCCACAACTTCGTTTTCCGGCGACCGCAGAAGACGTTGGTCGAACTGGTGGCGAACAACGGGATCAACACCGGCGTCGTCCTGCCGGAAGACGAGACGCCCTGGCCGGGGACATCGACCAGGGTCGGGACGGTTCTCGGCGTGACTCTGAATGGCGAGAGCATCGAGACGGGCGATCTCTGGCCGTTGCCGGGCGGGGCGGAGGAATCGCTCGCCTGGCTCAAGGACAATCTTGGGCCGGCGGGGCTACCGCTCCGCGAAGGCGACCTCGTCCTCGCCGGAACGCCGCTCGGCCTTCACCCGCTGAAGCCCGGTGACCACGTCGCCGTCACGCTGGACGGCGCTCCCAAGGTCGAGTGCCGGGTCGTCTGAGACGGACGCTGTCTCCGCTGCCGATCGGGGCGCCCGCCTTGCGGCGGGTCAGTCCCGGTAGGGGTGGTCGCGGAACAGCTCGGGCTTGAAATCCATGCCATGGCCCGGCCGGTCGGGCGGGGTCATGGTGCCGTTCACCGGCAGCAGCGGCTCGACCCACAGGTGATCGTACCAGCCCATGTATTCGAGCCAGGACGGGTTGGCGATCGAGGCGTTCAGGTGGCTGCTGAGCTCCGGGAACATGTGCGGGGCGATCTTCAGCCCGGCGCGATGAGCGTGGCCGGCGATGACCCTGAGCTCGGTATAGCCGCCGCGCATGATGTCGGGCTGCAGAATCGGGATCTTGCCGCTGGCGAAGAAGGGCTTGAGGTCGTGGTGGGTGAAGTGGTTCTCGCCCGTCGCGATGGGGGTGCGGAGGACGCTGGCGATGCGGTCGTAGCCCTCGAAGTCGTCGGCCATGACCGGCTCTTCCAGCCAGCCGAGACGGTAGTCGTCGAGCCGCCTGCCGACCGCGATCGCCTCGTCGGCCGTCCAGCCCTGGTTGACGTCGACCATGATCTCGATCCCGTCGCCCAGCGCCGCCCGCATGTCGCGGACGTTGGCGACGTCCTCGTCGGCGGTGAACAGGTGGGCGACCTGCATCTTGATCGCCGGGAAGCCCTGGGCGACGAAGCGCTGTGCCTTCTCGATCATGCCGTCGTGGCCGAGGCCGCGGAAACATCCCGAACCGTAGGTCGGGATCGGATCGGGGCGGCCGTCCCAGAGCTGCCATAGCGGCTTGCCGGCGGCGCGGCCGACGGCGTCCCAGAGCGCGATGTCGAGGGCGGACATCGCCATGACGGTGATGCCCATCCGCCCCTGGATGAAGGTCGCCTTCCACATCTTCTGCCACAGCGCCTCGACCTCGCGGATGTCCTCACCCATCAGGAGAGGCTTCAACATCTCGTTGATGCACATCTCGAGCGTCCTGAGGCCGCCGGCCAGCGGGTGGAGGTGGCCGGTTCCGACCACGCCCGAAGCGGTTTCGACCTCGACCACCAGAAGGTCGATGTCGCCCAGCGACAGAAAGCCCGTCTTCGGCGGGTCGGCGAAGGGGACGGAAAGCAGGTGGGTGCGGATATCGGTGATCTTCATAACGGTCCTCCCTGGGAGGACGCACTATTCCCCAGGACGGAGAGCCTGTCCATCAGACCGCTCCAAACCTTAGATGTGGGCAGGATGATGATGCCGGTTCACGGTCATCAGGCGCGCGCCAGAGCCGAGACGATGATATCGGCCAGGGTGCCGAGGGCGCGGCTCATGCCGTCGGCTTGGTTGATCGACTGGGTGCCGCCGGTCGGTACCTGGATCGTCTGGCGGCGGCGAACCACGGGATCGCCCTGAAGCCCGTCCAGGACCGCCCATGACACGTCGAGCTTGACCTCTCCGCCGGGCCAGCCGGCGAAGTCGTGGATATTGATCACCACCGCACGCGCCGGGCCCCTGTCGCCCGGCCGCCCGTCGACGACGACCATGCCGCGCGGCAGGCGCTCGGCGAGATCCTCGATGAAGACCTCCCGGATCATCCGGCCCAGCGGTGCGCCCCAGCGATCGACGTCGCTGACGTCCATCCGGTAGTCGTTCAGCCGCCGCACCAGTTCCGGTCGGTCGAGACTCTCGGGAATGTCCACGGCGTCGACCACCAGGGGATCGCCGTCGACCGCCGCCGCGGGTTGCGAGGGCGGTACGGGACTCAGCACGAAGAACCGGCTCTCCGGGCTGTCGGCACATCCGGCCAGGAGGAGCAGCATGCAGGACAGCAGGACGCAGCCTCTCGTCATGGGTCTCTCCCTTGCAGCAGGGCCTCGGGATGGCGTTCGAGATAGTCCGCCAGTATCCGCAGCGAGCGGGCGGCTGCGGCGATCTCCTCCAGCGCGCCCGGGAAGCTGCGGTTGGCGGCGCCGACCGTGCCGCCGAACAGTCCCTCGGCCGCGTCCAGCGCCGAGCGGGCCGACGCGGCGGCTTGGCGCAAATTCTCGATCGCCGGGCCGACCTTGCCGTTGGCGGTGCTCGTCACGTCCTCGATGTCGGCGAGGGCGCGGTCGAGATTGGTCAGGCTGCGGTCGATCTTGGGTGAGGAGATCACGTCCTTGGCGCTCTGGATGGTCTCGCGGACGTCCTGGCCGATGCCAGGCAGGTTCATCTCCCGGATGTCGTTGATCGCCGCCTGCGCCGAGCCCTTGAGGGCGGCGAGGCCGCCACCGGTGTCGACCGTAGGGATGGCCGGATACTCGCCCGCCGTCGCCAGCGTGCCGGGTTCCTGCGCCGGTTCGAACGCCAGCGAAACGCCGGGCGCACCGATCATAGGCGGGTTACGCTCAAGCTTGCCGCGCAGCCCGGCCGCGATCATCCCGTCGAGCGCCCGGTCGAGCGCGGTGCGGGACTCCTCGGTCGCGGGTTCGTTGTCGATATCCAGTCGCGCAGGGTCGAGGGTCGCGGTGACGGGCGTCTCGAGCGCGTCGCGGCTGCGGTCGTAGCGGAGGGCAACCCGCTCCACCCGACCGACCGTGAAGCCCCGGAACGTTATGGGAGCACCGACCTCGAGTTCGCCGACCGCACCTTCGAAATCCATACGGTAGCGGTAGCCGGGAAGCGTACCCGCGTCAGCCCAGGCGCGGCTGCGATAGAGCGCGAACCTGTCGTCCGCCTCGCTCGGCGGCGTTTCCATGTCGGGGGTATCGAAGGCAATCCTGCCGGAGACCAGCGCTGCGGGCGAGCCCGAGGCTTCGAAGCCGCCGCCGGCCATCGACAGGCGGAGGCCGCCGGCGTTCCAGAAGCGGCTGCCGGTGCGGACCAGACGGTCATGCGGCTCGCCGATGAACACGTCGACCCGGAAACCGCTACCGGGTTCGTCGAGGGCGGTGGCGACGACCTGTCCCACCTGCATGCCGTGATAGGTGACGGGCGTCCCCACGCCGATCGAGGCCAGCCGGTCCGTCGTCAGCGTGAACCGTGTCCCGTCCGTGTCGGGGCCGACCGGCGGCGGCTGATCCTCGCCTTCGAATTCGCGGGCCGGTTCTCCACTGCCCGGATGCAGCTTGATATAGGGCCCTGAGATCACCGTCTTGAGGGCCGACAGGTTGTCGAGCCCTATGTCGCCGCCGACCAGCCAGAACCGCGTGTCCGCGCGCAGCAATTCCTCCGCATTCGCGTTGATGGTCGCCGTAACGACGACGCGTTCGTTGTCGTCGCTCAGGCTTACGCTGTCGACGGTACCGACCGAGAGGCCGCGATAACGGATGTCGGTGTCCTCCTTCTTGACGCCGGCCGCCTCGCGGAAGGTGATGGTGATCGTCGGCCCCTCCTGCATGAAGTGGCGAACGCCGAGCCAGGCGACGATGCCGAGCGCGGCGATGGGCACCGCCCAGATCCAACCCGGCCAGCGGCTGCGGCTGACGAGGGCTTCTGCGCGTTCGGTGGTGTCGACGGTGTCGTTCATCGCCGCTGCTCCACCGCATCCCACATCAGCCGCGTGTCGAAGGACAGCGACGCCAGCATCGTCAGGATCACCACGGCGAAGAAGCAGGCCGCACCGATGCCGAAATGGACGGTGGCGATGGCGCCGAACTGCATCAGCGGGGCGAAGACCGCGATGATCATGATGTCGACATTGGACCAGCGGCCGACACCGTCGATCAGTCTGTGGAGCTTCGTCCGCACCGACAGGCCGCGCCGCCAGCCGAAACGCGTGGCCAGCAGGAACCAGCCGATGGCCAGCAGCTTCAGCAGCGGAATGGCGATGCTGGTGCAGAAGATGATCGCCGCCAAGGGCCACATGCCTTCCTTCACCAGTTCCGTAACGCCGTAGAGGATGGTGCGGCCCTCGCTTTCGCCGAGCCGCGTCACGACGCTCATCGGCCAGATGTTGGCGATCGGGTACAGAACGAGACCGGCGACGATCAGTGCCGTGGTGCGGGTGAGGGAATCCGGCTTCCGTGCATAGAGCCGTGCCCCGCAGCGCGGACAAGGATCGCCTTCGGCCGATTTGGGGACCGCCAGGTCGCAGGTCGTGCAGGCGATCACCTTCTCGCCCCGCGGGCTGGGTCGGTTTGGGGCGATGGCGTTCCAGACCATCTGCCGGTCAATGGTGGCGTGCGCGACCATCGCCAGCCCGGCTGCGGCGAGAAAACACCATCCGCCCGTGCCGATTTCCGCGGTCAGGCGCTGGGCGACGCGGGTGTAGCCGACGAAGAATCCGATCAGGAGGACGTCCGGCATCGACCACAGGTCGAGCGACGTGGCCCAGCGGAAGGCGCGGCCCAACCATTCCGGCCGCCTTTCGCCAAGAAGCGTGCCCAGCACCAGAGTCAGCAGAGCGAAGCGAACGACGGGGAAGACGACGATGAAAGCGCCGATGCCGAGCGCTACCAGGACCCACCGGGTGTCGAGCAGCAGCGGCACGATCGAGCCGATCCGCGTCTCCTGTTCGAGCCCCAGCACGCTGGCCCGGAGAAACGGCAGCGACAGGGCGACGATATAGAGGCAGAGCACACTGAGCGACAGCGCAAAACCGGCGCCGATGCTGCGACCTGTCGAGCGTGACAGCGTGTTGCCGCATGCGGCGCACGAGGCGACCGAGCCCGCCGGCAAGGACCTGAAGTCCTGAAGGGTCCCGCAATCGCGGCAAGCGAGGGTCATAGCGACCCTTTTCTCAGCCGCGGGTCGTCAGTCGCGGGGCTGTTACATCCTTCGGGCATCTCGCCGCTCGTCCTCGAATACCATCGAGACAGGAACGCGCGTCCCCCCGGAGCGGCTCGAATCTTGATCCTGTTAGGGGCTCGACCTGACGGGCGGCGATGGACCGGCGCGACCGAAGACGAGCGCATCGCTCCGGCCGTACTGCTGGGACGTGTGACCTGCGCGGGATGCAGGCGCCGGCCGGCGAGGCCGACTCAGTCCTTCTTTGTCTCCTGCTCCGCCGGTTCGTTGCCGGGGCGGTAGCCGTCGACGTTCTCGTTGAAGCCGAGCTTGGCGGCGTAGTTGTCGATCTTGCTCAACGACTTGATGTAGGCGACCAATTCCCAGGCCGTCCGCTCCGGCAGCATGGCGCCCCAGGCGGGCATACCGTCCGGGCGTCCGTGCATGATGCTGAGATAGATCTGCGCCGGCTCGTCGCCATAGATCCACGTGTCGTCGCTCAAGGGCGGGCCCATACCTCCGCCGCCCAGCGCCGCATGGCAGCCACTGCAGTTGAAGGCGGCGAAATGCCGCTCGCCCGCGGCGACGGCGTCCGCATCGTCGTAGGGGTTGGCGATCGCCGCTTCGACACCGGCGGTGCCGGGCGTGAGCGAGGTTGCAGGGACCAGGATCTCGCGGCCACCTTTGCCGGGTTCCCGGTCGGCGAAGACGCTCTTGCCGTCGATCCCGTCGGTCGGAACCAGGAGCACCTTCTTGACCGCCGTGCCGTCGGCGTCGTCAGCATGGCTTTCCGTCCGCGTGTCTTTGCCGAAATCGTCGCAGCCGGTGAGTGGCGCCACCACCACCAGCCCCCACAATAATCCTGCGAGAGCCTTCGAACGGGGTTTCATCGCCCTTTCCCTTCCTGAAAGTCCACCGACCGCAGCGTCTGCGGGTCTTCTCCCGCCCCTGCGAGGGGGACGCCGTAGTCGCGGAGCACTGCCTGAATGTCTTGGTGCCGGCGCGCAATGACGTCGTCCAGCGTGCGGCGCAGATCGTCGTCGCCCTTCCGGACCCCCATGCCGATGGAGAACGCGAACGTCAGCGGCGCGAAGCTGTCGCCATCGGTTATGGGTGCGATGGTAAGGGGTGTCGGTTCCTCGCGGGCGAAATAGCCACCGAGCGGTCCCCAGACCGCGGCGACGTCGATTTGTCCGTCCGCCACCGCATCGATGATCGGGCGGCCCGGCGCGGCGTCCTTGTAGTCGCCGTAGACCAGGTAACCGACGACGTTGTCGACGATGCCCTGACGCCCCAGGGCGTGAGCGGGCGGCGGGTTGGTGCCGTCGTCGCCGACCAGATTGACGCCGATACGGAGATCGCGGAGCCGCGGGTCCCGCATCGAATGAAGGTCGAGGCCGCTGTCCGTCCGGTAGACGTAGACATAACGCGACCGGTAGTAGGGCCGGGTCGTCGCCAGCATGTCGAGGTCGATCGGCACCCCCATCACCACGTCGCACTTACCCTTCTTGAGCGTGTTGCGGAGGAAACCGCGCCGTTGCGCCCACCAGGTGTATTCGACGGTCCGGCCCATATCGGCGGCAACGATGTCGGCGATGCGGTTCTCGAAGCCTTCGCCGGCGGAATTCGAGAAGGGCAGGTTGTTGGGGTCGGCGCAGACCTTGAGCGGTTGCGGTGCGGCCTCGGCCGCGCTGGCCCAACCCAGGGCGACGACGCTGGCGGCGAGGATGCTCGCAGCGGATCGCAGGAGCGCGCTCATTGGGTGCGCTTCTCGGCCTGTTCGTCCGTAGGCGCCACCTGCGCGGTCGCCGTCCGGTCCTCGGGCAGCCCGAAGACGTAAAGCATGCCGCCCGCCGCGGTCTTCTTCGGCAGGTCCTGCATGGCGCCCACGAAACCCAGCGCGCCGAAGGGGACGTTGGGATCGAGCCCCGCCGGGACGATCGCCCCCGGCCATCCGCCGACGCCTGACAGCACCGCGACGTATTCGCGCCCGTCCGGTCCGCTATAGACGATCGGCTGGCCGATGATCCCGGACCCGGTCCGGAACTTCCACAGCAGCTTGCCCGTGGTCGCGTCGACCGCTTTGAACCAGCGGTCCATCGTGCCGTAGAAGGCGACGTTGCCGGCGGTGACGACGGTACCGCTCCACACCGGGAACTCTTCCTCGATCGCCCAGGCTTTCTTCCCCTTCACGGGGTCCCAGGCCATGAACTCGCCGCGGTAGTCGCCGGGCCCGCCATACATCTCGACCTCGGCGCCGACATACGGCGTGCCGGCGATATAGCTGGTCGTGGCGACCTTCATGTCCATGCAGAGATGCTGGTGGGGCACATACATCAGCCCGGTCTTCGGTGAATAGGCCGAAGGCTGCCAGTCCTTGCCGCCCGGCGCGGCCGGGCAGATGTCGCGGAGAACCTTGTCCGGCCCCGGCTCCATCCCCGGGGTGCGAATCGGGTGGCCGGTCTTCAGATCGACGCCCTGGGTCGACGTGATGTGCTCGTAGGGTTCTGCCGACAGGATTTCCCCGGTCTTCCGATCGTAGACGTACATGTAGCCGTTGCGTTCGGGCCGAACGAGGACCTTCCGCGCTTCGTTGCCCATATCGAGGTCGAGCAACAGGTTCTCGTTGATCCCGTCATAGTCGTAAAGGTCGTGGGGCTCGATCTGATGCGCCCATTTGGCGCTGCCGTCGTCCGGGTCGCGGGCGAACAAGGTCACCGACCACTTGTTGTCGCCCGGCCGCTGGTTGTGGTTCCAGGGACCCGGATTGGAGGTGCCGTAATAGATGAGGTCGAGATCGGGATCGTAGGAGATCCACCCCCAGACGGTGCCGCCGCCGATCTCCCAGCGGCCCGGCGGCCAGGTCTTGACCCCCAGGTCCTTGCCCTTGTCCGAATCGTAGAACGGCTTGAAGTCGTCGCCGATGAGGACGTCTTCGTCGGGGCCGGTCGAATAGGCGCGCCAGGCGATCTTGCCGTTGGTGGCGTCGAGGGCGGTGAGCCAGCCGCGGACGCCCATCTCCCCGCCGCTGTTTCCGACCAGCACCTTTCCCTTCACCACCAGCGGCGCCATGGTGATGGTCTCGCCGCGGTTGATGTCGCCGAGGCGGGTCTTCCAGATCTCCTCACCGGTATTCGCGTCGACCGCCACCGTGTGGTTGTCGAGCGTGTTGTAGAAGATCTTGCCGGCGTAGTAGGCGGCGCCGCGATTGACGACATCGCAGCAGGCCACGCCCTTGGCCGCCCGTTCGACCTTAGGATCATAGGTCCACTTGAGCGCACCGTCGGTCGTGTCGAGAGCGTAGAGAAGGTTCGGCCAGGGCGTGACCACGTACATCGTGTCGCCCACCACCAGCGGCGCAGCTTCGTGCCCCGTGGCGATGCCGGTCGAGAAGGTCCATGCGACCTGAAGCTGCTTGGCGTTCTCCGGCGTGATGTTTTCCAGCCCGCTGAACCGGGTCGACGCATAGTTCTTGGCTGGCATCACCCATTGGGCATCGTCTTGCGACAGATCGATCAGGTCGTCGGCGGCGTGGGCGGCCATCGGCGCAACGAAAGCAGCCAAGACCAGCGCGCCTACTGCGCAGAGGGGACGCAGCACCGAGTTCGACGCGCGGCCACCCGCCGCAGATTGCTGCCGGCTGCCGGATGCGTCGCTGATCAACATATGGACCTCCTCCAGAATCGCCGATGCCGGGCCGATTGGCTGGGTGGCCCGATCTCATCCGGTCAACGCACGGCCTAGCCATCGGGTTTGCGCATGTCGGCTCTGCACTCTCCTCAGCCGAACCCCTCCCTGGTCGCCGAACCCATCCCGCAATCCGTTCGTTGCTCGGACATAGGTGAACTGCGCCTCGGATAGGAAGCGAAGATGCATTCGAAACTGAGCGCGATGGGAGTGGGACTTCTGGTGGCTGCAACCGCGCTGCCAAGCTTCGCGGCAGCCGACCCGCCGGGGGGCGACTCCGGTCGCGGCCTTGAGAAGTCCATGCAGTGCGTCGCCTGCCATGGCTATGGCGGCGTCACCGACAACCCGACCTTTCCCAATCTGGCAGGGCAGAACGCCGGCTATCTCAGCCTGCAGCTCGAGCACTTCCGAAGCGGCAAGCGCTACGACCCGGTGATGAGCCCGATCGCCCAGACGCTTTCGGACGACGACATCGCCGATCTTGCGGCCTATTTCGGCGGCCTCGAACAGAAGGTGGCCGACAAACGCTGAACGGGCGCCCTTCGCGTCCGCGTCTAAGATTTCAGGGGGTCCTTATGCTTTCTTTTCGCCGCCGTCGCGCCCATTCGTTTCCTGGCCGTCTGGCAGGGGCAGTCGCTGCGGCTGTGGTCTTTGCTGCACTGAGTTCGACGCCTCCAGCCCAGGCGCAATCCGCGGACGATGAAGCCACGCAGGCGCCTGCCGAACGTCCCGCCCCCGCGAGCGACATCGACTGTTCCGGCTTGCCCGACCACCGGGCACTGGCGGCGGCCCTCAAGAAGATCGTCACGCCCGGCGATACCGAGACCAATGGCGGCCTGGGGAACAACATGTGGGCGGCCGTGGTCGACCGGTCGGGGGCCGTCTGCGCCGTCGCGCATTCCGGCGACAGCTTCGACGCGCAGTGGCCCGGCAGCCGGGCGATCGCCGCCAGCAAGGCCTTTACCGCCAACGCCTTCAGCCTGAAGGGCTTCGCCCTTTCGACCGCCAACCTGTTCTGGCCGTCGATGCCGAGGAACAGCCTATACGGCCTGGAGACCAGCAACCCGATCCGTCCCGAAGCGGTCTACCGCGGCCCGGCGACGTCGTGGGGAACCGAAGCCGACCCCATCGTCGGTCAGCGCATCGGCGGCATCACCCTGTTCGCAGGCGGCCTCGCGCTCTATACGCCCAAGGGCGATCTGATCGGCGGGCTCGGACTGAGCGGCGATCAGTCCTGCACCGACCACGTCATCGCCTGGAAGGTCCGCCACACCCTCAATCTCGACAACGTGCCGAAGGGCGTCAGCCCCGACGGTGACGACAACATCATCTACGACCTCTCGGTCGATCCCGGCAGCGGACAGACCAAGAGCGCCAGCGGCTACGGCCATCCGACCTGCAGCCCGGGCGCGACCGAGATCGCCAAGAACTTCCCCAGCACCTTCCCGACCGGACCCGAGGAGTAACGGAGGCCAAGGGCGTGCCGAACTCTCCGCTCATCGGCCATGCCGGGTGGTCCCGGCGGAAACCGCACGTTCCGGCATGATGCGGTCGGCTTTCCTCGGGGGCACACTCGCGGCCGTGGACTCCGTCCCCGGCGCGGCGGCGGCCGAGGCAACGCAGTCCCTGCCGATGAATTTCCTCACAGGCTATGGCGACCGGGCCTTCCCCGTGGTCAACCTCACCTGGGGGGTGCTGGCGATCTCGGTGATCGTCGTCATCGTGATCACGGCGCTTCTGCTCGGCGCGCTGTTCCGGCGGCGGCCGGGCGGCTGGGCGCATGATCCGGCACGGCTCCCGGTGTCGCGGGAGGGCAATGGGCTCCCCTGGATTTCGATCGGCGTCGGCATATCGACCGTCGTGCTGTTCGGCACCGTGGTCTGGACCATGACCACGCTGTCGGCGGTGATGGAGCCCGGTGAGGACACCGCGCTCACGATCGAGGTCGACGCCCATCAGTGGTGGTGGGAGGTGCGCTATCTGGGCGACAGCCCGGACGAGATCTTCACGACGGCCAACGAGATCCATATTCCCGTCGGCCGCCCGGTCCGGGTGCGGCTGGTGGGTGGAGACGTCATCCACTCGTTCTGGGTGCCGGCGCTGAGCGGGAAGACCGACGTCATCCCCGGCCGCACCAACCGTACCTGGATCGAAGCATCCGAGCCCGGCGTCTATCGCGGCCAGTGCGCCGAGTATTGCGGGCTCCAGCACGCCAAGATGGGTCTGTTCGTGATCGCGAGCCCGGAGGACGAGTTCGAGGCGTGGCGCGAGGCGCAGCTCGCACCGGCCTCCGACGATATCGCGGAGGACGCGGCCCGGGGACGCGAGGATTTCATGCGGAACTGCTCGGCCTGCCACACCGTGCGCGGAACGCCCGCCGGCGGCGCGGTCGGACCCGATCTGACGCATGTGGCGAGCCGCCGCACCATCGCCGCCGGCACCCTCGAAAACACGCCGGCGAACCTCACCGCATGGATCGAGGACGCCCAGACCTTCAAACCCGGCAACCGCATGCCGACGCTCGATCTCGAGGGGCAGACCCTCATGGACATCGTGGCCTATCTGGAGACCTTGGAGTAGCGACGTGGCCGAACTCTCGCGCGTGCCCGGAATCGTCGATGATACCGACCCCGCCGTCCGCCGGCGGCTGGATGAGACATGGGCGGAATCGGGCGGGATCGCGGCGTGGTTCACCACCGTCGACCACAAGAAGATCGGCATCCGCTATCTGGTGACGGCGTTCGTCTTCCTGTTGCTCGGCGGGGTCGAAGCGCTGGTGATGCGCATGCAGCTCGCCGGTCCCGACCGGACCTTGCTGACGCCGGAGCTCTACAACCAGCTCTTCACCATGCACGGCGTGACGATGATCTTCCTCTACGCCGGGCCGATCCTCTCCGGGTTCAGCAACTATCTGTGGCCGCTGCTGATCGGGGCGCGGGACATGGCGTTCCCGCGGCTCAACGCTCTCTCCTACTGGGTGTTCCTGTTCGCCGGCATCTTCATCTATGCGAGCTTCGGCTGGGGGGTGATGCCGAACAACGGCTGGTTCAACTACGTCCCCTATGCCGCGCGCGAGTTCAATCCGGGACCGAACATCGACATCCTGTCGCTCGGCCTGATCCTGCTCGGCATTTCGACGACCGTGGGCGCCGTCAACTTCATCGTCACGGTGATGCGGCTCCGTGCCCCCGGCATGTCGATCAACCGGGTGCCGATCCTGATCTGGGGGACGCTGACCGCTTCGGTGGCCAACGTGCTCGTCATCCCGGCGGTGAGTCTCGCTTTCCTGCTGCTGTGGTTCGACCGGAACTTCGACACGGCCTTCTTTCAGGTCGATGCGGGCGGGCAGCCGCTTCTTTGGCAACACCTGTTCTGGATCTTCGGGCATCCCTGGGTCTATGCGATCGTCCTGCCGGCGATGGGCCTGGTCTCGGACGCCCTGCCGGTGCTCTCCAGGCGACCGCTGGTCGGCTATACGCCGGTCGCTCTGTCCACGGTAGCGACGATGGCGCTGGGGTTCGGCGTCTGGGTCCACCACATGTTCGCGACGGGCCTCCCCGACATCTCGATGTCGTTCTTCAGCGGCGCCTCGATCGTCATCGCCATTCCCAGCGCCGTCGCGGTGTTCGCCTGGATCGCCACCATCTGGATGGGACGCCCCGTGTTCAATACGGCGTTCCTGTTCTTCTCCAGCTTCATCCTCATGTTCGTGATCGGGGGCGTGTCCGGGTTCATGACCGCCTCGGTGCCGGTCGACTGGCAGCTTACCGACACCTATTTCGTCGTCGCCCACATCCACTACGTGCTGATCGGCATCAACCTGTTCCCTGTGGTGGGGGGCCTCTATTACTGGCTGCCGAAGATGACGGGACGGATGCTCAACGAAGGGCTGGGCCAGCTCAATTTCTGGCTGATGTTCATCGGCTTCAACATGGCGTTCTTCCCGATGCACGTGACCGGCCTTCTGGGCATGCCGCGCCGCATCTACACCTATCAGAGCGGTCTCGGCTGGGATTCGCTCAACATGGTAACGACCGTCGGGAGTTTCATTCTCGCGGCCGGCATTCTGGTGCTGCTGGTGAATATCGCCCTTTCGCTCGGCTTCGGTCGGCGGGCCGGGGCCAACCCCTGGGGCGCCGGCAGCCTGGAATGGGCGACCAGCTCACCGCCGCCGCACTACAACTTCGTGGTGATCCCCGAGGTCGCGAGCCGGCACCCATTGTGGGAAGAGTCGCTTCAGGAGAGCCTCCGGCGCTCGCGGGTGCGTCAGGGGTACGAGCTCAGTGAAGGGCACGAGACCTTCGGGACCGGGACCCTGGATGGCCGTCCCGACGTCATTCTGCGGATGCCGGGCGATAGCTGGATGCCGTTCCTGCTCTCGCTGTCACTGACTTTGCTGTTCGCAGGAATGCTGTTGCAGTCGTGGTGGGCAGGTGCAGCCGGGCTGCTCGCGATCCTCGTATCCCTGGCCGTATGGCTGTGGCCGGAGCCGCATCTCGGCCAGGCGGTGGAGCGTGAACATGGCTGAGGTCCAGGAAATGGCGCCCCTGGAGGCGCAGCGCGCCCTGCCCGTCGGCACGTTCGGTCGTCGTGCGTCGGGCTGGTACGGGATGTGGGGGCTGATCGCGACCGAGGCGGCGCTCTTCGCGTATCTGCTGTTCAGCTACTTCTATCTGGCCTTCCACGTCGATCGTCCCTGGCCGCCGGAAGGCCTGCCGCGTCTCGCCCTGGCCGGTCCGAACACGGTGCTGCTGCTGGCGTCCAGCGTCGTCCTCTGGTTCGGCGAACGGGCGATCCGCCGGGGCGCGCGCGGCCTGACGATCGTCCTCATCGTCGCGACCTTCGTGATGGGGCTCGCGTTCGTCGGCGTGCAGGGACTCGAATGGCACAACAAGCCGTTCTCGTTCCATTCCCACACCTATGCCGCGCTCTATTTCACGATAACCGGCTTCCACATGGCGCATGTCATTGCCGGACTGCTGGTCCTCGCCGGTCTGGCGCTGTGGTCGGGGCTCGGCTACTTCGACAGCCGAAGACACGCGGTTGTTTCGATCGGCGCCCTCTACTGGCACTTCGTCGACGCCGTGTGGATCGCGGTGTTCCTGTCGCTCTACATCACGCCCTATCTCGCGAGGTGATCCGATGGTCGGAACCACCGACGCCGCCAACTCTCCGCACGCCGCCGAATCGGGCACGCCTATCGGGCGGCTGCCGCTGCTGGCGGGAATCCTGGTGCCGCCGACGGCGTGGAGCCTCCATATCGTCGTCGACTATGTCCTTACGACCCGGGCCTGCTCGGCCTCCGATCCCAACGTCGTCCTGCTGGACCGGCCGTCGCTGTGGCCGGTGGTCGGTGCGGTTCACCTGGTGACCCTGGCTCTGATCGGTGTGATCGGTGCCGTGGCCTATCGGGACTGGCGTCGCGCCGCTCGTCCCGAGAGTGACGAACAGCGGGGTTTCCTGATGGATGTCGGCGAGGGAGAGAAGTCATTTCTCGCCCATTGGGGGCTGCTGATGAGCCTGGGCTTCTTCGTCGCAACGCTGTTCGACACGACTGTGATGCCATTCATCACGGTCTGCGGCTGATAGAACGGCCCGATAGAACGGTTCCGCTGCTATTCGGCGTGCATGGTCGACTGCCGGGCTTCCATCCGTCGGAACTCGAGAGCAAAGGCCACCATCGCATAACCGACCAGCAGCAGGCCCGCCGGGACCCACATGATCAGGCCGCCGACCTGCTGATCCTCGAGCGGGGACAGGCCCCAAGGTGCGGTGGTCCCGAAATGGACCTCGAACAAGGCCTGCGGGGCCAGAGTCAGTACTGCGGACAGGATCGACATCTGGATGCCGGTGAACAGGCTGATCAGGGCGGTGCCGGCCATACCGACGCTGGTTCCGCCCCACAGCACCCGCCATAGCCACAGAGCCGCACCGAACATGGTGACATGCATGGTCCAGTAGGCGAGGTCGCCGCGCAGCGTTGCGTCATATGGGGCGGGCATGTGCCAGAACCACAGGAGCACCATGAACGCAACGGTCGCCCCGATGCTTTCGGCGATTCCGTGGCGACGGAGGGTGACCGGCCACGGTATGCGGCGCCAGTCGGTGGCCAGGACGATCAGCGGTGCGGCGAAAAGAGTGAGCAGCATGTGCTGTCCGACCCGCGCCGAGAACAGCGAGACCGTAAGGTTGCAGAGCGGCGAGAGGAAGGCCGCGCCGACGATGGCCCAGCCGGCGATCGCGAAGGTGCGCGCTCGACCGCTCCTTTCCGTGCCGTGCATGACATGAAGGCCGGCCACGGCCAGCAGGATGAAGACGAGGGCCGGATCGAGGTTCCAGGTGAGAAAGCCGGGCGGATGTGCCGCTCCGCAATAGGGCACGTAGCCGGACATGAGAATACCTCCGCGCGAACCGATATTCCGGTAACACGGAGGGACCGAGGCTCGTTCCAGGAGGATCCGCCCGCGGCCGCGCCCTTATCCGGTCGGCGTGGGGATCCTGTTTTCGACGAGACCGTCGATCGCCGCCAGCAGAGCATCCGCCCCCGACGATTTCGAACAGACGACCACCGCCTCCATTCCGCCGACAGAGCGTTCGGCGGCATCCGGCGTTCCCGAATAGACGATGGCCGGCAGGTCGTGGCCGGCCGCCTTGCGAAGCCGCGCCACGGAATCGCCGCCACTCCGCGCGTCAGCAAGGCCGTGGTCGACGATCAACAGGTCGAAAGACCGGTTCGCCGTTCCCGCGACCGCGGCAGCCGTGTCGGCGCCGCCCGCCGTGGTGACGGAGAAGCCTTTCGCGGCGAGCAGGGCACCAGTCGCGTCGAGGACAGCCGGCTCATCGTCGACCACCAATACCGACAGCTCCCGCCATGCCCGAACGGTGGATTGGCGGCTGTCCGCGACGGGCGTTCCCGACTCGACCGCGTTCTTGAGGTCGATCTGACTCATCCAGTCCGTCACATCGACATGCAGGACGATGACACCGCCGGTATCCGGAAGAGGGGCGACCAAACAGGTGAACCAGCGTTCGACGGACGGCGAATGGAACGGATAGGTCAGGCGGAAGTCGTTGGCGGCACCAGACAGGACCGTTTCGATGCCGTCTGCGACCAAAGGAGCTTCCTTGGCATATTGGTTCGTCGATCCGCGGCAGGCCTCGATATAGTCGGCGGCGCCGTAGAAGCGGGGGCTGCGGCAACCGTTGAGGTGCTCGAAATCATCCCATGCGCGGTTCGTGGAGACGACGTTGCCGTTCGCATCGAGGATGGCGAGGCGCATCGGTAAGGTATCGTCAGTGAACCGTTGGTCGCGCAAGGTGCTCGGCAAGCAGAGCCTCCCGCAGGTCGCGCCAGAAAACGGCAGCGGCTTCACGATGCCACCCCCGCGGCCGGCGGAAAAGGTAGGGGAATCCCTATTGTCGGTCGTATCAACGCCAGTTCCTGGCTTGCTTGTCGAACGTTGCGCTTGCCGTGAGGTCAGTATGGCGGTTCGGTGACCCCTGCCGCGATCCCAATCTGGATCACTTGCGACAAACTGCGGGCGCCGAGCTTTTCCATGATCCGCGCACGGTGCTTTTCCACTGTCCTGGGGCTGATGCCGATGTTGGCTGCCGCGACCTTGTTCTGGCGGCCGGCAATCAGCTCCACCAGCACCTGACGCTCTCGGGTCGTAAGCGCATCCACCGCCTTCGCGGCCTCTTCGGCGACCCTTGCCCGGTCTCGTCGTTCCAGGGACATCGCCAGCGCCCGCTCGACGCTCTCGACGATCTGATTGCTGCTGTACGGTTTCTCGACGAAGTCGACGGCGCCGCCCCTCATCGCCTGGATGACTTTGGGCACGTCGGCATGGCCCGTGATGAAGCAGACGGGGATGTCCACGCCGCGATCCGCAAGGCGCTTCTGGAGCTCAAGGCCGTTCATCCCGGGCATCACGATGTCCACGAGCAGACAGCCCTCCCGTTCCTGCGCGCATTCGTCGAGGAAGGACTGGCCGCTCTCGAACGTGCGGACCGTGTAGCCGCGCAGCTTCAAAAGCGTTTCGAGCGAGTCCCGGATTGCCGGATCGTCGTCGATGACGAGAACCGGGCCTTTCCCAAGCGTAGACGTCATTCAGGAACTCACCCGGTTTCGGCTGGCGGTAGCGCTATGATGAACTCCGTCCCGCCGCTATGACGGTTCGCGAACGTCAGCCGGCCGTCATGTGCTTCGATGATGGAGCGGCTCAACGACAACCCGATGCCCATACCGCCCGCTTTCGTGGTCACGAAGGGTTGGAACAGGCGCTGCGCGATTTCCGCAGGGACGCCGGGGCCGGTATCGACCACGGCGATCTCGACCATGCTGTCGTTTCCGCGCCGGGTTTCGACCATGATGCGGCGACGGGACACCTCTGAAACGGAGTCGATGGCGTTGCGAAGGACGTTGAGCAGGACCTGCTGAATCTGAACCCGATCGGCGACGACCAGCGGCAAGCCCGGTGCCGGACTGAGCTCCATTTCTATCTGGCGGTCCCGCGCTCCCGCGATCATCAGCAGCGTGGCGTCGTTGACCAAGCCGTTGATGTCCTGCGCGGACCGTCGGTTTTCCGTCGCGACCGCCATCGCCCGGATGTTCTGGATGATGTCGATCGCCCGGCGTGCCTGGTCCAGCGCCTTCCGTCCCAGGTCTTTCGCACTGGCGAAGTCGTCCATGGCGAGAAGCGTCTGGCAGGCTTCCATGTAGGATCTGATCGCGGTCAGCGGCTGCGTGATCTCATGGGCTATTCCGGTCGTCAGCTCGCCGAGTTCGGCAAGCCGCATCGCGCGGTGCAGCTCGGTCTGCAGACGCTGAAGCTCAACCGTACGCTCCGCGACCCGGCGTTCGAGGATCCGCTGATTCCCGTGAAGGCGGTCTTCGAGGCCCTTCTGTTTCGTGATGTCGCGTATGGCGCCGATCGTCACGAAATGCTCATCGATATGCGTCGGCGACAATTTGACGTCTATCGGGAACTCTCGTCCGTCCTTGGTGATGGCAAACAGAGTGAGGCCCTCGCCCATGGGCCGCGCCTGTGGTGACGCGAAGAAACCCCGCACATTCGTGCGGTGCTTCCGGCGAAAGCGTTCGGGCATCAAGGTCTCGACCGGCCGGCCGATGAGTTCCTTCGCCGAATAGCCGAACACGCGCAACAGTTCGGCGTTCGCTCTCTCGATCCGCCCAGAGATGTCGATGACGACTGTCGGGTCTGGTGCGGCTTCGAGAATACGGTGCAGTTCGTCAAAGGCTTCGTGGCGCCTGGTGGTGTCGACGAAGGTCGTAACCAAGCCGCTCGCATAACCGTCACGTGTGTGGATCGGCACGGTTCGGCGCATATACCAACGGTTGCCTTCGCCTTGGACCTCCTGCTCGAGGGGAGGATGTCCCTGCAGGACGGCGCGGGCGTCATCGAGGAAACGGGCGTCGTCGAACTTGCGCGCAAATCCGGCAGCCGGTTGCCCGATGTCACTGGGCGTCAGCTCTATCAATGCTTCGATGGCCGGCGTGAACCATCTGATGTTGAGGTTCATATCCAGCGCGAGGATCGGGATTCCCGCGGCGTTCAGCAGGTCATCCAGGTTCTCGCGTGCGGCTTCCAGCGCCTCGACCCTGCTTTCAAGCCGAGCATTGACGACGGACAGGTCTTGGTCAGCCAAGCTGGATCTCCGCACTCTCTCGGGCAACGGCGCAGCGAGCGTCAGCGGTATTAAAATACCTCGATGTGAGGCAGGCACTGATCTCCGTCGTCACGGCCGAGCGTCCGTGGGGTCCGGAAAATGCATCGAAAGTCTTCTCGTCTCCGGAATCCGATAGCGCGGGCTGTGAGCGTTATGCCGCAAGCGCTCCGCATCGCAGGGAAGGGGCCGGTGGACGCCTTCAGCTTTTCCTTGTCGGCATCCGCGCTTGCGACGGCTGAAGGAACTTTTTCTTTGGGGGCAAAATTCTCGTTTGTCTTTCCCAAAATTATTCATGAAGAGCTTGAGCATAGAAGATCTTCGGTCAAAAAACGCACCGAAATTTTGTTCACTGATTTTCAACACTAAAAATAACCTGACTGCGCAATGCTGCAAGCATTGCTAGCTCTGATAATGTCTTTGATCGACATTTCCAGATAGTGACCGGCCACTCCGACCCATACGGCAGACTGTTTCTATAGGCCGGCCATGACTCAACGTTCTCGTGGGACTAGAGGCCGAGGCTCACGACTAAGGCGTCTCCGACTGTGGTTTGAGTGTCCGCGAATTCCAATGGGTATTTTCCCCCATTTTTTTACGGATGAGACTGGTTTAGAGGCTTAAATGTTCAAAGCTGCGCAGCGGAGGATGTCGCGATGGCGTACGGGACGCTCCCGAACGCAGACCGCCTGAAAGTATCCGCGCTCTCAGGGCCCGCGCATTTTTTACCTTCTCGGGCTCACGTCGCCGGTCCCAGGTTGGAGGCGGCAGACTGCAAGACGAAGACCTCCTGTTCAGCCTGCCCCGTTGCCTCCAGGTCCCTGTGTACGCCTTTACATGCGGACTCTTGCTCCGAGCTTGATGAAGTCCACGGCGAGATTGAATTGGCGCCGGGCGTGGACCTGTTTTGGGAAGGAGACGAACTGAGCTGGCTCTACACGATTCTCGATGGCTTGCTTTTCTCCTACACACTGTTCGAAGACGGTCGCCGACAAATCCTTCAGGTGATGCTGCCTGGCGACATCGTCGGAAGCTGGCTGAGTCCGGGGATCGCTCATTGCGCCGTACAAGCGCTGACGACGACCCGTCTTTGCATTCTTCCGTGCCGCTCACGGGTCGACCTGGTGGCGAGGTTCCCGGAGATGGCTGTGCGTTACGGCGAACTGCTCCAGGAGCAGGCTGTGCGGGCCGACCAGCGGATCGCAAGTCTGGGGCGGCACTCGGCGCGTCAGCGCATTGCGTACTTCCTAATCGACCTCTATTGCCGTGTCCGGGAGCGCAGCGAGTCAGCGCTGGGATCGTCGATACCCATGCCGTTGACGCAAGAGCACATCGCCGATTTGCTCGGACTGACCAGCGTTCATGTATGTCGGATTCTCGGCAACCTGCGCGCTGAAGGCATTATCCGCCTGCACGGGCGGAACCTTCACGTACTCGACCCGGACCGGCTGGTGGATATCTGCGATTTCGATTGCGAGACGGCCGCTGCAATCCGGAAAGCCGTGGGGCTGGATGGCGCAGTGGGGTGACGCCGTCCCCTAATGCGTTGAGGTGACGGCTTGGTGGGACGCGGTCCAAATCCATGTCCGCCACCGCATTCGCCCGACGTAGGGGCGATGGAGGGAGCCGCCAAGTCGGGAACTCGGCCCCGCTCTGCGGCGCGCTACCGGTTGAGCGATCAGGAATGGCAAGTCGTCCAGCGTGTCTTGGCCTGCGATTCGAACCGGGCTATCGAGGCCGCTTTGCACATCACACAGACGGAGATTGCCGCACGGCTGTCCGCTGTCTTGCGAAAAAACCAATCGTCCGTAAATGAATCATCCGGTCCCTCGCGGCGAGGTAGGGGAAACAGCGACGGACCGGCATCGACGGGCAACAGGTAGCCGGAAACCTTAGAGATTGGCGAGCTCGGCGCTGCGGTCGATCGTCCACCCGATCACGCGGCTCGGTCCTCGTGCGGCAAGAAGGCCGGGCTGGACTTCCACATGCTGAATGCTGTCGGCGGGAGAGATCAGGGACGTGGCCTCGTCCGTATGGTCCGCGAGAACCAGCCACACGCGACTGCCGGTCGGAGAGTCGGGGGCATGGGCGACTGTGACCTCGAACAGCCTCTTCAACTGGACCATACGTTCTCTCCTGCGGCCCAACGGTGACCGCAAAAAACGACGTTGCTCAGTGTCACGGCAGTTCGGTTTCAGGGTCGTTAACTTGCGTTAACCGGACGCCCGACTCCCGGTCGACAAAGCTGGTTCTGAGGAGGTAGCTCTTGCGAGAGCCTGGCGGCTGCCGGCTGGGTCCTTGCGTCGATACCGGCCTGCGAGGTGGTCAGGGGAGCGCCGCATCGCGCAGCAGCGCGTGCTCGCGGGTCAGCCAATCGTACCAGGCGGCGAAGCCCGCGCCGGTCTTGGCGGATACGCGGATCACCTGGATGTCCGGCGATACCTCGCGGGCATTGGCTTCGGCGCGGTCGGCGTCGAAATCGACATGCTCCAGAAGGTCGATCTTATTCAGCAGCAGCAGATCGGCCGCCCGGAACATGTGCGGGTATTTGATCGGCTTGTCGTCGCCCTCGGTCACCGAAAGGATGGCCACGCGGCGGCGCTCGCCGAGGTCGAACAGCGCCGGGCAGACCAGGTTGCCGACGTTCTCGATGAAGAGCACCGATCCGAAGGTGGGCTTCAGCGTCGCCAGTCCTTCGGCGACCATGGCGGCATCGAGATGGCAGCCGGTTCCGGTATTCACCTGAACGACCGGCGTCCCGGCCGCGCGGATGCGTTCGGCATCGCGGATGCCGGCCTGATCGCCCTCGATCACCGACAGCGCCATGTCCTCGTTCAAATCGGCCAGGGTCCGCTCTAACAGTGCCGTCTTGCCCGCGCCGGGAGCGCTCATCAGGTTGAGTGCCAGGATCTCCCGCCCGGCGAACCAGCTTCGGTTCCGCGCTGCCAGGGCATCGTTCTTGGCGAGGATGCGGGCGTTGAGCTCCACGACCGTGGATTCCGAACGGACATGGGTGTGGTGGTGTTCTCCACCGTGGTCATGATGGTGGTGATGCTCGTGCGCATGGCTTTGGGATTGGCCGTGGCTGGTCTCCGCCTGCAGGTCGATGACCGTGACCGGCTGGTCGCTTCCGCATCCGCAATGGCCGCACATCAGACCGTCTCCTCCAGTTCGATGCTCTTGAGGGTGAGGGCATCGCCGGGCGTCCGGGCGATCTCCAGGGACGCGGTGGCGGCAGCACCGCCCTCGGCGGCGATATCGAAACAGAACGCCAGGGCATCCGGCGAAACGCACGACTCCTGCCCGATCTCGACATTGACCCGCTGG
>MDTD01059680.1_pt1 | contig 76921 bp, 55 predicted proteins | sample 811221 | NCBI WGS metagenome assembly MDTD01 (sample SAMN05326646, study PRJNA326480) | marine metagenome | isolation source: seawater | place: Pacific Ocean: South West | collected 2011 | reverse complement strand
CCTGCAAACCTATTTGGTGTGCCGTGCCATCACTGGAGAGTCCCAAGGCATTAAGTGTGTCCCAGGTGACCGTCGGTGACATGCCAATAGCATCGTCGTACTCACCGTCGTTGTCCAAATCCCATGCATAGATCAGCGAATCGCCACCAGCATCCGTGGAGCCTGAGGCGTCGAGTGTGAGTGATGTACCTTCGGCGATTACATATGCATCGCCGGCATCAGCTACAGGAAGCACATTATTAATGGTCAGCGTCGTTGTCGTGACATCAATGGCAAGCTCGGTATCAGCAACCTGTAAACCAATGGTGTGAACACTACCATCACTGGCTAACCCCAAGGCATTAAGTGTGTCCCAAGCGACCGTCGGTGACACGCCAGTAGCATCGTCGTACTCACCATCGTTATCCAAGTCCCATGCATAGGTCAGCGAATCACTGCCAGCATCTGTGGAGCCTGTGGCATCGAGTGTGAGTGATGTACCTTCGGCGATTACATACGCATCACCGGCATCAGCTACAGGAAGCACGTTATCAATCGTCAAACTGATTGTCTGCTGATCCTGCTCATTGTGTAGATCTGTTGCAGTTACCGTAATGTCATATTCACCATCATCAGCATATGTATGCGTACTGCTGAAACTCAATGCACCAGCTGCAAGGTTCACGATATCACTTTCACCGTCGCCCCATTGAATCACCACGGAGTGCGATTGGTTAGCCGCATCCAAATGAGAAAGGCTGCCAGCCAATCCAACACTTGAACCTTCCAATCCAGGATCAGGTGTGATGGTGATTTGGCCAAGTTCAGGCATCCCGATCAGACCTGCATTGACATCCAGAATCCGCCCGTTTTCAGAGAGACTCAATATCGCTGTCCGACCGGTGTTTGAATTGGCATCACTGTCAATCGTGTCATCCGCCCCGGTGTTCTGTGTAGTGAGGTAGGTTCCATCGGGCGTCACAAATTCGATGATGTAATCACCTTCGACCACGTGATCAAACAGGTAATCACCATTTTCATCTGTCACAGTTGTCTGACAGAAATCGCCATCGTCATAGAGAAGATTGACAGTCACATTGGCCAAGCCATGCTCATCGACATCTTCAATGCCGTTGGCATTTTGATCCAGCCAGACGTGATTGCCAATCCGTCCTGTGCCGAGGATACCAATCCCAATATAAGGATCGAATTGACCCTCGACTATCGTGAAAACACTTGTCAAAGTAACTGGATCAATATCACTGTCATAATATTCGTCTGAACCTTGGTATGGTGCAACCAGTTCATATCCATCATTGAGTAATAAGTGAACCTGATAGTCCCCCGAATTCATGACTGCAAAAGTGTAGTGGTTATTGGGATAAATTCTTTTCTTACTGTAATATGTTCCATCAACTTCTGAAATTTCAATTTCGACTATGCCAGCAGCGTCTTTTTCGCCAATCTCATATGTACCATTGGCATTCTCATCAAGCCAAACATAAAATCGCATAATACCATTCGGATTATATCCAGCATCACAATTGACAACCTGTTCTGCCACACCAACAGTAATTGTATCCGTCCAACCTGTTCCACTATTAGGATCACTGTTGATACCATCCCAATAGCCACCACCAATTTTTTGAATAACAAAATAGTGAAATTCATTACTAAGTTTTTCAAATTTGACCTTATAGTCTCCAGGCAACAGACCAGAAAATGTATAAGATCCATTAATGTCTGTTAACGTACTCTGCAACAGATTTTCTTGACTATCGTAAAGTTCCACCACGACATCAGCAATAAAAGTATCGCCATCAGATTGTAAATGGGTAAAATCCCGATCTATCCATGTGACCCCTGAAATCGATGCATTCGCTGGCACAGGTTGAATCGAAAATGTCGTGGAAGCAACATATGAACCGGCATCATCTGTGACTTGCAAACCAATATGATAATCCACCTGTTGTGAAATCAAGCCAAGCGACACTAAATTTTCCCAGTTGACTGTTGGTGATACGCCTAGCGCATCGTCAAAAATGCCGTCATTGTCCAAATCCCAGGCATAGGTCAGTATGTCGCCATCCGCATCGGTTGTATTCGATGCATCCAACGCAAGATCCGTGCCTTCATAGATCACATATGTACCACCAGTGCTGATCACGGGTAGCTGGTTGTAGATCGTCAACGTGCTACTTGCTGCACTGCTGCTGTTGGTGATATCGGTGACCTGCACACTGATGATTTGTGCACTGCCCTCACTGGCTAATCCCAAAGCATAGAGTGTGGCCCATGTGACCGTGGGGGACATACCAGTTGCATCGTCATACACACCATCGTTGTCCAAGTCCCAGGCATAGGTCATCGGGCTACCATCGAAACTTGAACTGCCTGAAGCGTTCAATGTCACGGGTGAACCTTCATTAATCACGTACACTCCACCGGCGTCGGCAACGGGAGGTACATCACTGATTGTTAATGACGTAATCCTGTTACTTCTGGCATTTTCAGTGTCTTTAACTTGCAGACCAATGGTGTGAGCTGTGCCAACACCGGATATTCCCAAGGCATTGAGCGTAGACCAGGTCACCGTCGGCGAGACTCCGGTGGCATCGTCATACACACCATCATTGTCCAAATCCCATGCATAGGTCAGTGAATCACCGCCGGCATCGGAACTGCCTGATGCATCTAAAATCAGTGACTCACCTTCATTGATTGCATAGGGACCACCGGCATTGGCAACCGGTGACACATTGTGAATGGCCAATGTCGTGGTTTGGCTATCAGTGAAATTTTCGGCATCCGTGACTTGCAAGTGGATCGAATTGTAAAGGCCAAGCATATGAAGTGCTTCCCAACTGACCGTTGGTGACATGCCACTGGCATCGTCGTACACACCATCATTGTCAAGATCCCATGCATAGGTCAAAACGCCGCTGCCATTATACGTACTTGCGGATGCATCTAATGTCAGTGATGAACCTTCAAGGATTACATAGGGACCGCCGGCATCGGCAACGGGGACTTCATGCACAATAGTCAGTGTGGTGGAAGCATAACTGGAACCGTCATCATCGCTAACGCGGAGCCGGATCGTATAATCCACACCGAGATTGGTTAGGCCCAGAGCGGTTAATGCCTCCCATGAAAATGTTGGCGAGACACCCGTTGCATCATCATAAAAACCGTCGTTGTCCAAATCCCATTCATAAGCCAATGTGTCACTGCCTGGATCACTCGTACCTGTTGCATCAAGTGTTAGATTTGCCCCATAAGCAATCTCATAGGGACCATTGATCGACACCGTAGGCAGTACATTGTTAACATTAATAGTAATCGATTCTTGATCCGACAAATTCGACGAATCGGTTAGAGTTGCTATCACGTCATACACACCATCATTAGCATATGTGTGATACTGCGTAAAATACATCATATTATTCGACAAATACGTATCTTCGGTTCCATCGCCCCAATCCACATGAACGGTATAAGACTGTGAGTCCTCGTCATTGTCAGTGAATTTTGCACTTAAACCGACAGGATTTCCTTCAGTGCGAGTATATGGATATACATATAATACTCCCAGAATCGGTGGCGAAATCAGGCCCGCGTCGATATCAAGATGGGTCTGATTCAAGTCAAGTGACACGATTGACGACTGGCCTGTAACCGTATCGGCATCACTATCAAGGGTGTCCCCTGCTGCATTACTAATTGTGAATTCGTATCCGTAGGGCAAAACAAATTCAATGATATAGTCGCCAATTGAAAGACCTGAAAACTGATACGCGCCATTGGCATCACTGACCGTGGTCTGCAATTCAGTGCCATATTGATCAAGCAGATTGACGGTGACATCCGCGACACCTAACTCGCCATCATCCTGAATCCCGTTGTGATTCTCATCCAACCAGACTCGATCACCGATGCTCGAATTCTGTTGGACCAATCCCGCATCAAATTGATCCACTCGGGTACCTGAAGTAAAAAAGAATGAGTTGGTTCTGCCAGTGGTTACATTCGCATCACTATCAACCGTGTCATCGCTGCCTGTATTTTGAGATGTAAACTCGTATGTCACTGGCAGGACATACTCAACCACATAGGTTCCTGACGACCGATCATCAAACCAATAGTTGCCTTGCGTATCGGTTATGGTACTGGCAAGTTGCGTTCCGCCTGATGAGAGCAAATGAACTGTAACACCAGCAATGCCCTGCTCTGAGCTATCCTGAATCCCGTTTTCATTTTCATCCCACCAAACCCGATCCCCAATACCTGCTGGCGGTTGTACAAGGATTTGAGTAACGCCAACACCCCATACATTTGTGGACTTGACATACTCCTGGAAAGTCCAGAATTCATAGGAATTGGATGGATCAATCACGGTTGCACTATAGTCGCCCCAGCGGTTACGTCCCTGGCTGTCTATGATTTGATAATCGCCTTGTCCGGCTACAAGGAGTTGAGGATCTGAGAAAGTTGTCGTACCGTTGTCCGTGGTCCCCAATGCATAGTAGGAACTGATGTATTGGGACGGACTGCCACCGCTAAAGCCGATGACCACATCGCCATCGTCGTTAAGTGCGATCGAAGGCATGTTATACGCCATCACCGAATCTGAGATGGTTCCACTTTGAATCACCTCACTGGTCGTTGCGGATAATTCGTACCATTCCAGTGCAGCCCGGTTATTGATATTCACGCCATGCACTGCCCAAATGCTGTTCCCGGTCATCATGACGTTACTGACAAAGCGTGTTTCACCAAAGGAATTGATATCGACTTTGGAGCCTGGCTGATCGATATTGGGTGGATACCCGCGGTAGGTTGTGTAGTAGGCGTCCCCGAATTCAATCGAATCCAGATCTACGGTGGTTCGACGCATATAGCCGTTGTACGACTTGTCATATTGTGAAAGGATGGTCAATGGCCCACTACGACCATCCAGATCAATCACCGGCTGAGGTGAGAAGCCTGTTGTGCTTGTGCCTGCTTTGGAATGAAATGTAAAGGTCGGCGACTGGCTCTGATCCAGCAAATCGGCTTTGTCCATCACCAGAAAGCTGACATTGCTCGAACCTGAATAAATGGCAAACATATTGGCGGAGACCACGACAAGATCACCATTAAAACCAAGCATCGGGAAATCGGCCCAATGTGTGTTATCGGGATCGCCATCAAAGGCGTAACCTTTCCAACCGTCGGTCGGATCGCTGGTATTGGACACGGCAACCAGAATACGATTCGCTGCCTTTTTGTTATCCACCGATGTGGCAAACCAACGCTCAGTCGAAGCATCGTAAACGATACGCGGATCAAAACTGTAGACCTGAGGTGACACGCCGGCATTGATCCAAAATCGATCTAATGAACTAGAGTAAATATGACTGCCGTCGGATTTGTCGTATATGGAATATTGGCCATTGACCAACACAACAACATGATCCTCTCCTACGGCACCCATCGTATCAGGCGGGTAGAAGTAACTGACATCGCCGTAATAAGCACCTTCAAAATTCAAACCAATACTGCTGGCACTCTCAACAGACACTGCATCACCAGCAGCAGGTTCAACGAGGAACAAATCACTTTCACCTGATGACATCACTGTCATGGCTGGCTCGGTTAACGGCATCTCAACGGGCAACGGCGACAGACTCAGTAAGACACGAGGTTCCAATGCCTCAACCGCACATCGATGTTCTTGATATGGACGACGTAAACTGGTTTTAAACATGCGGGCGTTAAGCTCGCCCATGCGAATGAGCACCCCTCGGTACAAGTTGATCAATCGCTTATGTGCACGTGATGCCAAGGTCATATAATCCCCCCAGTATTTCACGTAAACAAAGATGCTGAAAAATAATACGTTTACGCAAACAAGTACTCAAGAAACAAAGCGCTCGTCCAACTTTTATAGAGACACCAGAGCGATATTAAGACAGATTAAGCCTTAAATAAATAGCCGTCAATGTTAAATAAATCAAAAAATGGGTAATAGACCATGAGCTTGCCCCCTGTAGGGTTTACTTGAATATCACAGCCATGATTCCCAGTCAGTGAGCAGGATTAATATTGACGATGAAATGATACCGGGTCGTACATTTGAAGCTCAAAGCCTAAAACCTTGAAGCCCAATGCTGAAGATGTTTGTTGTGTGTCTGGTAGACCAGCAATGGCGTGATGGTGATATGTCGATCAAAGAGCAGATGGACGTCGGAATTTTCGTGATGTTCACGGAACTGCATGCCATAGTCGACGCAGTATTGGGTTGCACCATTGTCGCCAGGTGTCTGAGCGTAACGATCCGCCATCGCGGAATCAGACAGTTTACAGACACGTGTACCTGCGACTGTTTTTGCATCATCGAAGATTGGCAGATTGATATTCAGCAAATGCCCCGGTTGCACACCATGCTCGATGACCTGCTTAAGGACAGTTGCAGCATGCTCGGTGGCAATATCCCAATGAGTACGTTCACGATCACCGATATGCAGACTCATTGCAATCGCGGGGATGCCTTGGATAACTGCCTCGCGAGCCGCCCCTACGGTGCCGGAGTAAAGGACATTGATGCCGATATTTGCACCTGCATTGATGCCGCTGATCACCAGATCAATGGGGCCGTCGATTAATCCATTACAACCAATTTTCACGCAGTCCGCCGGCATGCCCGACACCGCATGTCCGGTGAAGTCCTTATTGGTGTGCGTTGTGACTTGAATGTGTTCAAAGAGCGTAATGCTGTGACTCTTGGCAGAACAGACTCCTGAAGGCGCGACCACGTAAACATCACCGAGCGATTTGGCAGCGCGGTAAAGTGCAAGCATACCTGGCGCGGTGATCCCATCATCGTTTGTCAGAAGAATTCGCATACATGGATTATACCGGGATTCATAACATGGGCTCATTGAGTACGTGCCACGGACAGGGTGAACGCATGTAGACGTTTGTGCCTTAACGAGCCATCGGCTGTCGCGACGAAATCCGTAGCTGGAGAAAATTTCGGTATCAAACATTTGTTTGTGTCTTGATTTTGAGCTTCGCTCAATCCCGGCTCGACACGAGCCGGCTCGCCAAGGCAAAAAACGTACATGCGTTTGCCCTGGTGCCACGGACACCCAGATCACGACGATCATTTGTAATGATTATGACGATTACATTTTATTTGGACTTAAGTGCTAAGCCGATACGGACGATTCAATACTTGAGCCATATAAAGATTTAATTGTGGTAAAATAGAGCCGCCGGGGACGGGAGTATTGCTACCATGCCTGTTTATGTTTACCGTCGCCAGGACAGCGATCAGGATATTCTGGTTCGCCACTGTCGCAAGAACACTGTAAAAAACTGGGGTCAGTTGTGTCGTCGTGCACGCCAGCCTGTGGGATTGGTTGATGCCCAGACGCCTGTGGTGTTGGTCGAACAACTCCAATGCGCTTGCGGTGAGTCCTATGGTGAAGGTGAATGCTGTGGATGCAAGCACAGCAAGCTCTGTGCGTCACTTGAATGTGAAATGACGTGTACCAAGTCATGTTGATGCAGGGATGTTGATCGCACCCGCGTCATTGAATGTGATGAAGAATTACAAGACAGCCTGATACCCGGGGACTTAAGTCCCGCGGGCTTTAATGTGCATTGCGTTTGACACTGGTTGTTTGAAGCTATGTTTGTTTAGACGTTGGCGAGTTTGTTGGAGCCGTTGAGTGCTGCGATTTTGTATGCTTCTGCCAGTGTCGGGTAATTGAAGACATTGTGAACAAAGTAGTCCACGGTGCCTCCCAATGCCATGACGGCCTGGCCGATGTGGACTAGTTCCGTGGCACCGGTACCGATGCAGTGAACACCGACGATCTTGCGTGTCTCCTGATGGATGAGCAGCTTGAGCATCCCGATTTCGTCGCCGAGGAGTTGGCCGCGCGCCACTTCCGAGTAGTGTGCGATACCTGCTTCGTAGGGGATGCCTTCTTTGGTGAGTTGCTGTTCGGTCTTACCAACCATTGACAACTCCGGCACGGCATAGACTCCGTAGGGGAACAATTCAGGAATTGAATGAATCGGCTGGCCATAGGCATGACAGACTGCGATGCGCCCCTGTTCCATGGAAGTCGAAGCTAATGCCGGGAAACCAATCACGTCTCCGACTGCGTAAATGTGATCGACATTGGTCTGGTAGTTTTCGTTGACTTTCAAACGTTCACGGTCATCAAATGACACACCGACGTTGTCGAGCCCCAACTCGCCACAGACACCTTGTCGCCCCACGGCATAGAGCAGACATTCGGCATTGATGTGCTTGCCGGATTCGAGTGTGGCCTGAACCAGCGTGTGGCCGTCACGTTCGCTGGTGATCTTTTCAATCTTGTCGACTTTTTCATTCATCCGCAGCGTCACGCCGGTCTTGCGCATGTGGTACTGCAATGACTCAGCGATTTCTGAATCAAGGAATCCCAAGAGTTGATTGCGACCTTCCACAAGGGTTACCCGGACGCCCAACGTTGCCATGATGCAGGCATATTCGGTTCCGATGACACCGCCGCCGACAACGATCATCGACTTGGGGATGCCGTCGAGTTTGAGCAACCCGTCGGAGCACATGACAAATTCATCGTCAAAAGGAATACTTGCAGGCTTGGCCGGTTTGGTGCCCACGCCGAGAATGAAGGTGTCAGCCGTGATCATCTCGTTACCATTTTCATTTTCGATCACCACGAGATTGGGACCTTCAAAACGTGCGCGCCCCCAGATCAAGTCCACATCATTGCGGTCGAAGGCATCTTGAATGACATTCCATTCATTGCGGATGACGTTGGAACTCATGGAGGCCAGGTCGTTAATGGTGATGTCACGTTTAACGCGGTGATTTCTGCCGTAGAGTCCCTGCTTGTGATGACCGGTGAGGTGCATGACTGCTTCACGGAGCGCTTTGGAGGGGATGGTGCCGGTGTTGACCATGACGCCGCCGACGAATTTTGATTTTTCAATCACGCAAACGCTTTTACCGAGTTTCGCGGCCTGGATAGCTGCTCGCTGCCCTGCTGGTCCGGAGCCGACCACTGCACAATCGTAATGCCTCATGAGGTTTCCTTTAGGTTTTGTTCTTGCGAATCCATCATCGGATGTCGAGAAAATCATCGGCATAAAGACGTTGGCGGGATTCGTCTATTCTTGTTATACCCGAAATCCAATGGCTATCGGTCGCAAGCCCAGAATAAAAAATGGTTAAGCAAATGTGAGACCAATATTGTTACACGACCGCAACTGCATGGTTATTGGGCATTGGATTGGATTTTGTCTGCATTTTGCATTGCCAACACGCAATTCATTTATGCCGAGATTGCTTCGTCGATCCAACCGCCCCCGACACATTGCTCACCGAGATAGCACACGACGGCTTGTCCTGCGGTGACCGCTTCGACGGGCTGGTCAAAAGTCACCGCCAGTTGATCTTCACCGGTCGCCTGAACCGTGCCGGGGACCGCAGGTGAGTTGTAGCGAATCTTTACATCGCATCGTAATTTTTCACTTGGCGGGTCAATGAGCCAATTGGTCTGCGAAGCAGTGAGTCCGACGGACATTAAATCTTCTTTGCTCCCCACTGTGATGGTGTTGGCTTGGGGGTCGCGATGGGTGACATAAATTGGATAGCCCAGGGCAACTCCGATCCCACGACGCTGACCAATGGTGAAATGCTGATGACCGGGATGGTCGCCGACTTCTTTGCCATCGTGATCCAATACCTTGCCCGGCGAAACGGTGTCGGGCGACTTCTGCGTGACCAATCGCGCATAGTCATTGTCAGGGACGAAGCAGATTTCCTGACTGTCAGGCTTATTAAAGACCGGCAATTGATGCTCCTGAGCATACGCACGGACATCGGGCTTGACCATTTCGCCGATGGGCAAGAGCATTTTTCGAAGTCGATCCAACTTCGAACCAAAGAGCACGTAGCTTTGATCCTTGGAGTTATCCAAGCCTTTGAGCAATTTGGGCATCGGCCCGGTATTGTCCACACGAGCGTAATGTCCAGTCGCTACATAGTCGGCATCAATGGTGTCGGCATAATTGAGCAGCTTGCCAAACTTGAGCCAATCATTGCAGCGGACACATGGATTGGGTGTGCGGCCAGCATTGTACTCATCAACAAAGTAATTGATGATCCGCCCGAAGTCCTGCCTAAAGTTGAGCACATAAAACGGGATATCAAGCATCGCGGAGACCACACGGGCATCGTCGGCATCATTGACTGAGCAGCAGCCCTGCTTACCTTCGCGGACTTTGGTGGGATCGCAGGTATAACCGTCCTCGACCGAATCCTCACTGCCTAAGCGCATAAAACAACCGACAACTTCGTGACCGGCTTGCTTGAGCATTGACGCAGCAACGGAACTGTCCACGCCACCACTCATGGCAACGAGAATTTTACTGGGCTTAGCGGGTAACATGAGGGATATGATACAGGAGGGATTAGGGATTAGGGAATAGGGATTGGGGATTAGCCCAAAAGTCAGAAAAAACCACAGTGAGATGACCTGAATTTCCCTAATCCCTAATCCCTAATCACAAATCCCTTGCAAAATTTGAAACGTAAATCAATGAATCGTGTATAGTAATTGGACTCACCCGCAGACCCCGCAAACCATGGTGGCCTAAATGCCGCATCTGTCGGGAGTACGATTCCGAATTCTTGGTTCGTTCATGCAGGAGCAGAATATGTTTCGACGTTGTTTCTCCACCCGCAATTTGACTTCCTTGGCTTTGCTGATGCTAAGCATCGTTGTCTGCTTGCCGACCCCAAAGGTCATGGCACAGGATGACGCTGCTGGCAAGAAATTGCAGTTGGTTGAGTCATTTGACCTGCTACCGGGCGAGTTTGAAATGATCCTTGCCGTGCCTGAAATGGGGACACTAAGTGACCGTGCCGCCATGGTCAACGATGCGTTGGACCTGCAAATGACCGGACTCACCGATCTGCTCACCGAGTTCAAACGCGCGATGGGCATGGATCGTGGTGTCAACGGCAATGGGTCGCTGTTCCTGGTGGTTCAAAATGTTCAAAGTCTACTCACGGCTCCGGCGGGAAGCGGCACACAACCCCAGTCCGGCCCCAAGCCGCAATTCATTGTGATGATTCCTGTGTCGGACTACGCAGAGTTTGCAGCCAATTTCGGCGGGACAGCCGACGACTTGATCGCGACCTTGAGACTTCCCAACGGGCAAGGCGCCTATTCCAAGGTACACAACGGTTACGCGATCATCAGTGCCAATAAAAAGATGGTCGAAGACTATAAACCAGGCATGACCCGCGGTGCGTTGACACAACTGCTTGGTCCCACCGGATCACAGACGTTGATGCAAAACAGTATCAGTGTCATTCTCCAACCCAAGAACATTTCTGAACAAGGCTACCAACAACTTATTGATATCTTCAAAAAGGCACCGGCCCCCGATGCTGCGCCCAAACCTTTGGAAGATGAAATGAGTAACAGCAAGTATTTTTCAGGACTGTACAACGCTGCAATGCTCCGCCTGGTTAAGGATGCCAAGACAATCGTCATGGGACTGGGCACACATGAACAGAGCCTGAATATCGACCTTGCTTTTCAATTCAAACCCGGCTCCACCATGGCATCGCGAATCACTGGCCAAACTCAAGCTAGCCAATTACTCAGCCGCTTGCCACGCCGTGCGTATCTTTACGGTTTTGACAGTAATCTCAAACAGCTGAAAATCAAAGGGATCGTCGATGATGCTGCCGACCAGCTCGGAGCGGATGGTGCCTGGTTTGTGTCCCTCGTCAAACAGGCTTCACCTTTACTTGCTCAAATTCAGGATGTCTCGCAAGCCTTCTATGCACCACAAGGTTCAATCGGCTTGGGGACTCGGGTGATGAACTCGGCATTCGTACTCAAGGTGGACGACGCTCAGCAATTTGTCAGTGGTTTTGAGAAGTTCCTCAACGATGCCAACGGCAAAAGCCACCCCATGGGCAAGATGCTCAAGGGCGAAACCCTCGAAACCGACTCACGTCCTCGCGTGGTGGTGATGAGCACTTTTGCCGCCAACGCTCTTTCGGATGATCGCGCCAAAGTCGCACAGTTCCAATTGCAATACAACATGCCCATGCAGATGTTGGCAAAGATGAATGACGTCTCTCGACGCATGATGGTGCTAGGACTCAACAATCAGGAAGGCTATATCGCCGCAGTGGATGCCAATACGGTAATCCTCACCACAGTGACCGACGCCCAACTTATCAAAGACATTCTCACGGGACTCAACACCCCCGAAGGAAACGGCCTGGGTATGTCTGCCATGATTGTCAAGGCTCGTGAGAACGGTATTGACAACGCGTCAGGCCAACTGCATCTGAACATGCTCTCTGGCATGCGTGCGACGCATATGCTCATTGAACTGTTGATGGGCAAGCAAGAACACGATCCGGTTTTCCCCAGTCTTCTGACTCCCTTTAGCCTGAGTTTCAAGACATATGACGCTGCTGTGCAGACACGGCTTAACTTACCGCTGGAGACGATCGCTTACATGCGAGGCGATGCGCAGCTGATTCTCGAGCCTCTGTTTCCCAAGCCGGTCGAAACCACCGATCCCAACACACCCCGCCCTGATGGTCAACAGCGCAACGATCCGCGAAGAATGCGCGATCCAGGCATGGGTGGTCCGGGCATGGATGATCCGGGGATGAACGCCCCGCCGGAAGGCTTCTGATCCAGATGCTCCGCCCCACTCATCTGGGTTTATTTGCAGTGGCCTTGCAACTGCTGGCCATCCTTGGCGCGTTGATCGCTCCGTTGGATACGCCTCCACAGACACCTGCTGCATGGGTTCCCCCGGTAAACAAACACCAATCGCTGGATCACCGACAAGTGGTGGGCTTTAGCTTAAACGTTCATTACACTGAGCAACTGCCCAAGTACCTTCGCGCGATCGACATGGTCGCGGACATGGGATGCAACAGTCTGCAAGTCCTCACCCCGGCATTTCAAGTCGACGGCTCATCAACGCACATCACCATGCCCAATCGCCCCGGTCGATGTCCGGAAACGCCGCAGCTTCTTAAAATTCTCAAATACGCGCAGAGTCGCCAACTCAAGACACTGCTGATGCCCACGATCCTGTTCACCAAGCCACGTGGTAATGAATGGCGGGGCAAGATCTCACCGGACAACTGGGATGCATGGTGGGACAGCTACAGTGTCACGATGCGTCACTTTGCCAACCTCGCTCAACGCGCGAAAGTCGATGTCCTGTGTGTTGGTTCGGAGTTGCTATCCACGGAGATGCAAACCCATCGCTGGGTCAAACTCATTGCCGAAATCCGCAACGTCTATCATGGCCAATTGCTCTATGCCACCAACTGGGATCACTATCATGTCCCCGGCTTTTGGGATCGCCTCGACTACGTGGGCATCAGTGGCTATTGGAATTTGACCAGTGATACAATCGATCCTGATACGCACTACAAATCCGATGAGCAATTGCAACAACAACTCGGCAAACGCTGGCAAACCATTCAGACATCGCTCAGTGATTTTGCGCGTGATATCCACAAGCCCATCCTCATCACCGAACTTGGTTACCCATGTCTTCCCTGGGGACTCAAAGACCCGTGGAACTATGTACCTGATGGCAAAGCTCCGGTGACCCCGCAGATTCAGGCCATTGGATACCAGTCATTCTGTGACAGTTGGGGGCAACTCATCCGCCCCTACGCACCGACGCCTGCCAACGGATTTGCGGGTGTGATTTTCTATACATGGGATCCCTACAACGGTGGCCCAACCGATCCAGGCTACGGCGTCTGGGGCAAACCCGCCCAGCCGATCATCCGCAAATGGCTGCACCGTAATCCTGTGAATTAAACCACAGTTCCAAACATTCAAAGCCATGCACAACAACACATGGTGGAAAACTCGATCCATACAAAATATAAATTTGACTTTTGTTTAACCCCTCGTCATTCTGGTGGACTGTCCGTATTTTCACGAAACGAGGTAAATGTGAAACGTCTATCCCAATTTGTTACAGCACTGGTCTTTACGTGTGTCTTGACCAGCAGTCTGTTTGCCCAGACCACCGAACAATCCATGGCTCAAATGCGTCAAGAGATGCAACAGATGCAACGGCAACTCCAGGCACAAAATGCTCAGATCGCCAAGCTCCAACAAGCCAACGGCCAAAACTGGCTCAATGAACAGCGAGCTGCCGAAGTCAAAAGCCTGGTTCAAGAAGTCCTCGCTGATGCCGACACCCGCGCCAGTCTCCTTGAAAGTGGCTTGTCCGCAGGTCACAACGGCAAGAGCTTCTTCCTGGCATCCGAAGATGGAAGCTTCGCCCTGAACCTTGCTGGACACTTCCAGTTCCGACACATCTGGAACAGCCAGGACAACGCCGCTGACGAAGATGACACCGGCTTTCAATTCCGACGCATGAAGGTCAAATTCAAAGGCCACGTCGGCAACCCTAAAATCACCTACGGTATCACTCTCATCGGCTCAGGTTCCTCAGGCTCAGTCTCCGCTGAAGGTCCCTTCATGGGCTACAACTTCGGCAACGGTTGGGATGTGAAATTCGGCCTCATCAAAATCCCATTCCTCCGTCAGGAACTCATCAGCTCCTCGAAGCAAATGGCAGTTGACCGCGGCCTGGTCACCGAGTTCTTCACCATGGACTACTCGGAAATGGTCCAACTCAACTACAAAGGTGAAAACCTGCGTGCAAGCTTCTCCATCAACGACGGTGTCGATGAAGAATTCTCAACCATCGGCGCAGACTACGTGGAAGTCGCCTTCTCAGCACGTGTGGATCTGAAACTCGCTGGCGACTGGAAGCAGTGGTCCGACACCAGCACATGGTCCAAGGATGAGCTTGGTCTGTTTGTCGGTGGTGCCGTCCACTATCAAACCGGTGATGCCCACAACGTGGATGCCGCCGAAGCCAAACATGCAGCCGACTATCTGGCGTGGACGGTTGACGGTTCATTGGAATCCAACGGCCTGGGTCTGTTCATCGCTTACATGGGTGGCAACATTGCCTATGACGAAGCCACCACTCCCGACCAGACCATGCAGGGCCTGCTCGTCGAAGCCGGTTACATGATCATCCCCGACAAGCTCGAACCGTTTGTCCGCTGGGAATATCTCGACTACGACTCAGTGACGCTCAACGAACTGCAGGCAGTGACCGTTGGCTTTAACTGGTACATCCGTGGCCACAACGCCAAGTTCTCCACCGACCTGATCTGGGTCTATGACGGTGACGTCGTGGCAAACAACTTCGGCAACGATCCGGGCACCAGCAATCTGGGTATGACCGGCAGTGGCAGCTCAGCGAACAATGACGACATCTTCGTCCTTCGCAGCCAATTCCAACTGCTCTTCTAAATCTGAACAGTTGATATCATGATTAAAATAACAACCCCCATGCGCCCTCCCGGTGCATGGGGGTTGTTTTATGGACATAGATAACATCATGATTGATTACTTGAATATCAAGTACAACGGATCTGAACCATAAGGTGCCATCTTGATTGTTAACTGGTCATTTTCAACCGTGGTTTTGAGTTGAAGCTTTTCTCCGGTAACCAAGCGACCGGTCTCAACGAGCGACCCTTTGACATCGCTTATAGTCAGATGAGTCAGTTCTTCCTGGCGATCACCGTACACACGCCCCGGACGCCAGACAAAGACAATGCTGCTGCCATCTTTGCGCGTAAAGCTGTGGACCTGTGGCGTGTTGAGGTAGGCAAAGTTTGTTTCATCGTGATAGACCTCGCCATCTGACGGCCATGGCGCCAGACGCTCCACATCAACTTTGATCTTGGTTGGTGTGACTTTGTCGTAAAGCAATTCATTGAGTCGCTGTGCGGCAATAAAAGCCTGCTTGGGTGAATAGTCACGTTTAAGGAGTCCGAAATTATGGGCTGGATTATGGATATCATTACCATCATCATAGTAATCATAGTAATAGAACTTCTCGACGCCATTGCTTAGACAGATTATGGCTTTGCGAGTGTTATAAGCAGCTTGTGTCAATTCGTTGTAGCTGGCAAAGTTGCCTCTGGGTTTGAGCATCAAAGACGTTTGATTGCCCGCTTCGGTGACCCATATTTTCACATGCTCCAAACCCATGGCATCGAGTTTTTCACGGTTTAAACGAATCATCGATTCGACACTGTGATCTTCGTCTGCTGTCTTGACACCATCACGTTTGGTGATTCCTTCTCCGCCATAGAGTCGCTGCTCGGGTGGCAGGCGTTTGGAATACGGATGAATCGCAATGGCATCCAGATTCTTCCAGGCATCAGGGAAATTAAAGGCATGGTGACGTGCAGGCGGATTCATCGAGTAACCTACCAGAAACGCGTCGGGATGTTTATCCTTGATCCGTTGCGTAACAATGCTGGCAAACTCGACAAACTTGATCAACCATACGGCATACTTTTCGCCTTCCTCGCCGATACCATTCCACATCCCGCCATGGTGACTGCGAAACGCAAAGTTGTTCGGTTCGTTAAAGACTTCAAAGTACTTGACGCGACCTTTAAAGTGTTCGATCACATGATTGGCGTAATTGGCAAACCCCTCGGGGTCCATTGGATTTTCATAGAGTTTATTGCCATAGAGAAAAATGATTAAGGGCTCCATGCCCATTTCGATTGCACGGTTCACATGTCTATCTGAATACGCAGGTACTTTGTACACGCCCTTGGTCTTCTCGACTTCTTTCCACTGTACCGCTTCCCGATACGTACTCATGCCCATATTGCGAATCATGGGGAGCATCTCATCGGACCAGCCGTGTTTTTCTCGATGCAGATGCGTACAGACACCAAAGTGCGTAGAGATGGGACGCTGCTTGAGTTGTTTGACCGTGAAGTCGGTATGTTCCTTGGGAAGCTTGGGTTTGGCTGATGCAATATCAACCTGAATCCATAGCAAGGCAAGGCATAACAAAGTATTGATACAAACTCTCATTTCAAAAAACTCCATTTATAGAATCAATTAGTTGACATATGACAACTGTCGTTTTAATAGCAGTGCTATATTTTCAATTTACTTAAACCAATCAGGATCAATAAGACAGATGTCTTAATCAACCAGATACGTTGATGCAAAGGTAAAGCCGGTCCGACTTTCATCTGCCTTGATCAGACACCCGTAGGCTCGATTGGCAGAAGCCATTTCTCCATGGCCATCCATAAAGAGGATGTTGTTGGCACCGTTGTGTCGAGCGAGCGTTTTATCGTTGTAGGCCAATCCATCGTTTTCCGCATACACACCTTCATAGTTAGCATGTGTGATTCGCTTCATGATGTCGTTATTGCCATTGCGATTAAATGTGAATGCGGTGCAGTCAGCTAAATATGCGGTATCTGCCAGATTGTAGTAATCGTTGGGACTGGGACTGGAGGTTGATGCAGGTGAGGTCGTTGCCGGGCGTGTGGTGTATTCATTGATCCCGTAGCTGAATCGTACGCGGCTTGGCAATTGGTCTGAAGAATAGACTTTGTCGAGTCGATATTTACCCCATCGTGGATCACCCCATCGTGTCTGCCCTTGCCAGTTGTCACTGGGACAGTCCAGGATTTGAATGGCATTCTTGGAACTTTGCAGCAGACGTCGCATCGGTTCTAGCCAACGATCCTGTCCAGTGTCAGCAATGCGTGCGGGAAAATGCTGATTGTTGGACTCATTCTGATAGACAGCAAGCACCACGCCGAACTGCTTGACATTGGTTAGACAGGCCACGCCACGTGCCGACTCACGCGCCTTAGCCAATGCTGGCAGGAGGATGGCAATGAGCAGGCTGATAATTGAAATCACAACCAATAACTCGATGAGTGTAAACCCGTTTATTATGGTTCTTCGTGTCATACAGATGACCTTTCTACTAATACTTACAATTGATATTGATGTATACCGATCGCGCACACATGGTCTATAGCCGTGTGTTTAAAAAATAACTCATTCAATTGGTATTACCGACACCTATCAGTCGGATTATTACATTACTGGACGGTAATAAATATGTGACTTGATCAATCCGTAACAAAGGGCCCTATTGACGTTCCTTCAAAGAACAACGGCTCAGGTGGTTGCATCAGCAATGGTCCATTCCATTGCTGACTACGATCCTTTTGAGCCATCCAGTTGTAGGCATATCGGACATAAGGTTTGGGGTCGGGTGCTTGAAGACTATAAAGCGATGGACGCAGGAATTGTCCTCCAGCACCTTCACCAATGGACATCAACGACACATCTTCCCCCACCTTCAAACCGTGATCATACAAAGCTGCATAGGCTCCTAAAGCTGCATGCTCGGTTAAGCAGATCATCGCCTTGGGTTTGTAACCAGATGCCAGTCGCTTGGACATCACTTCATAAGCGTGATCCGCGGCATTCTGATAGGCCTCAACCGGTTCGTTGATCAATTCACCTGTTGTCTGGTGGGTTGAATGCCACAACTCCCATTGCCAAATGCGCTTTTGGATCATATTCGTTTGGGGCTGAGTATTAAAGCAATCAATTTGCGTATGTCCCAACTCAGCAAGTTTATCGAGCATGCGTTGGATAAAGACATACGGGAAACAACATATAGAAGGCACACCAAATTCAGACATATCCGAATCAAGCACCACGACACGATGCGACTGCCCTGCAAGAGACTTCATGACTCTGTCAGGAATTTTGTCTGCCTGAGGCACCAGAAAGACACCGTCAAAGGCTTCGAAGACATCAAGCACGACCGGATCGTCCCAATGCACATAGTCGATAGGTCTGAGCATCCCGCCGCATTCATCTACAGCCCGTGAGGTCGCAACGCGAAGATTATTAATCAATGTCGAATCATATGCCGGAGCCAGAAAAGCGACACGCACCATACTCTGCGGACCAAGGCGATCCCAATTAACTGTCCGCCTGCCGTTGGTCTGCTGATTAAGAATGCCTTCACCTTCAAGATGATCCAATGCCCGGCGTACCGTCATCCGCGAGACACCTGCTTCGGATGCCAATCGCTCTTCACCGGGTAAGCCGCCGAGTGTGTAGTCACCATGCTTGAGTCGACGTTCGATGAGTCGCACTACTTTTGTATATTTGACGTTAGCCACAAGAGTCTCCGTTTCAACTTATACATTTATGTTACGCCTTGAAATAAAAAAGACAATCATCAGTCTATAACAATATTCTCAATTACACACCAATAAAAACTACAAAGTCATTTTATAATTATATTTACGTTTCAAATTGTATTTCCCAAAAAAAAGACTTGTCATGGCTTATCTCCTATCTCATGATTTAACTTACTGATCAATCTGTTATAATACAGAAATACAACTCAAATCCGTTTTTAAAGCCAAAAAACACTGTTTTTGAAATATTAATTCTCGTTTTGTTGACATAACGCCCATCTGTTATAGAATAGAATGTGATTAACAACCCCCTGAACATTCAATCAGCCAGCGATGAACCTCTCATTGAGCAAATTCGCAATGACCTGCGTCAAAAGGTTCGCAGTGGTCAACTTAAACCTGGCTATCGCCTGCCATCAATGCGGAAGCTCAGTGATGATCTGGGGGTGAGTCTGGGGATTGTGCATCAGGCGATCAACACCTTGACGGCTGAAGGCGTGCTGGACTCTCAGCCGCGACGGGGTGTATTTGTCATTGACCCGAAAATCAAAAAACGCGATGTCGCGTTGATCCTCGGCAGCCTGCAATTACCGAGTATGTCCGCTGCCATTCGCGGTATCCGTGCAGGCTTGCGAATGGCATCGCAGACCCCGCCCTACCGACTGATGATCCACGCTGCTGATACGGATTTCGACCAGCAGATGGACCTGCTCTTGAAACTGGACACGCAATCCCTTGCAGGCGCAATTATTCTCCCGCCAGGATCAAGCCAGTACATTGATGCCTTTCGCGCTTTTGCTGACAAGGGGATTCCCTGCATTCAAGCCAGCATCGCACTCGAAGGCCTGAACATGAACGCGGTCGTCGTTGACGGCTTGGAAACCGGTCGCATGCTTTTTGGACACTTGCTCGAAGCAGGTCACCGCAAGATCGGCATTGTCAGTAACACTGCTGACACGCAAACGCGCATGGATATCCACAGCGGCGCGGCCATGGTTCTCGACGAGTACGGTATCAACTTCGATGACCTGCCCAGCGTCCAAACCAATGTCACGCATTTGAATCCCGACGAACCTTGGCGCGACGGCCAGGAAGCGGCCACACGCCTGCTCACCGAGCATCCGGACATAACCGCCTGCGTGGGCATGGACAACAGCCTGACCCTGGGCATTTACAAAGCCGCCAAAGCCATGGGACGCAAACTCCCCGATGAGCTATCCATCATCGGCATGGGGGCCGACCAAACCGTTTTCTCAATGACCGACCCCGCAATCACCATGGTGGACATGGGGCTGGAAAAAATATGCCAACATGCTGCTGTCCGTTTGAGACAGATGATTGATCCCAAAGGCAGCACCCCCCAGCGTGTCTCGCAGGTTATGCCGAGACTGCTTCAAAGAGAGTCTGTCGCAAAGATCACAAATTCTGCCTAAGTCTTGTAAGGCAGATCAACACACACATATACCAATGACCAGGAGATGTCACATGACATGTCACGCAATCTATATGTCTACCAATCCCGCAAAACCAAAGCATGCCTTCACACTCATCGAACTGCTGGTGGTCATCAGCATCATTTCAATATTGATCTCCATCCTGCTGCCGGCATTGTCATCGGCGCGCGATGCAGCCTACTCCGCCAAGTGTCTGAACAACACCCGTCAACTGGGCATCGCACTGACCAGCTACGCACAGGATTTCCGATACATGTGGCCTTACTGCTATCAGGCCACCGGCAACAAGTATTGGAACAAACACAACCTTTTCAAATACACCAATCCCAATGTCTCCACCGGCAATTCCAACAACACCTATCTCTATGGCACGATGTATGAGTGCCCATCCTGGAGTAAAGCCAGCAGCACCGAAAACGGCCTGTGGCGCGGCTATGCTTTAAACGGCACACTCAACGGAACCAACTGGGACGAATGGAAAAAACCTGAAGACGTCAAAGTCCCCAGCCAAACCGCAGCCCTCATGGATAACCACGGTTCCAAGACCACCTATTACACCGCCCAACGCAACGACCTGCTCACCGCATCCAGGCGACATCAGGAAAATCTCAACACCCTCTATGTCGACATTCATGCTGCTCCCAAAGCCGTCGACGAAATCGCAACATGGGGTGATGCAAACTGGCCAAGTCTCTTGGGATTTTGGCGCGGTGAACAATAAGTTCTAACTCTAAGTCTTCATTTACACTCACAAATCATCATCAAGGTTCAACATGACTTTCAACAAACACATCCTGTTATCACTCTGTCTGCTCATGTCGATTTCGGCATGTGCTCAAAACCAATTGCAACCCGGCCCAGCCAGCCCGGCCAATCCCATGATCACGGGCATCAATAACAACTTCATCCGTGGCGATTTTGCGTTCGATGATCCGAAGTTCAATCAAATCACTAAAACCACCAACGCCACTTCACTGCGCTATCCGGGCGGGACATCCGGTTCACTCTTTGACTGGGAAACCAGTCAATATGTCGCTGACGAATTACTGTATTCCTACGGCCCCAAGAGTTGGCATCGCCGACACGGCCAGATGAAAAAGCGACTCACCAATTGGCCCAAGCACACCTTTGGCGCGGTGAACTTCGCGGACATGTGCAAGCGACTGGATATCAAACCGGTGTGGATTCCCAACCCGGTGACGTTAACGCCACAATCAAACATCCGCTTTTTTGAGATGCTCAAAGACAAGCAAATCCCCTGTGATTTTGTGGAGATGGGCAACGAATGCAGCGGCGGCGCGTTCTGGCGTCCGTTCCCCACCGGCAAGGAATACGCCAACGCGATTCGTCCCGTGATGCAGCGGATCAAAGAGCTTTACCCCAACGTCAAAATCGCCGTCGTCGCCAATGGACACAGCCTCACCAAAATGAAAGCTGCCCATCAGGAGTCCGGCTCTGCCAATGTCCGTGGTGATACGTGGAACGAACTGCTGATGCCCGATCGACAATATTTTGATGCCATCGTGCTCCACAGCTACGGCATCAGTCCCGATCGACTTCGCCAATACCAACCTGATCAATGGAAAGACCTGACGCTGGCCTTCCCCGGCCAATACATGAAAGCAGCAGCGAAGATGTCACGTGAAAAACTCGGCGGCGTGCCCATCTGGCTCACCGAGTACAACGCGGCATTTCATCACCTGATGGAAGCTCGCCCCCGCCAGTATGACGATGCCGAAGACTACTTCGGTAAAGTCAGCGATTCACCCATGCACGGATTGATGATCGCCTCCTACATCATCGGCGCAATCAACGACCCGGACATCTGGCCGGTGATGCATTACCACAGCATGGCAGGCCCCGCAGGATTTCGCATGGTTCGCCGGATGAATGATGTCTGGCACGTCGGTCCCAAGGTGCAGATTTTCAGTTACCTTTCGGAATTGCTCCAACAGGCTGACACCATGTACCCGGTCACCATCCACCAACCAACGCATCTTGATTTCACAGCAATCAGTGATGAGCCGATTGCCGCGTTGGCTGCCGCCCTGTTGGAAAACAAAACGCAGCGTCATTGGATCATCATCAACCGATCCGCCAAAGCCCAACCGGTGCAGTTGCCATGGGATCAATCACAAACCGTGACGATTCGTCAGATCACAGGGACACTGGCACCTGAAAATCCCGAGAACATGTGGCAAAAGGCCCAGTCCATCGACACCACGCAATCCCCATGGCCTGGTCCGATTGACATCCCATCCCAGACAATCACACGTGAGGGCAAACAGAAAACACTCTGGCAAACTTTGCCACCTCACAGCATGACCGTCCTGAGTCTGCAGCGATAAAGTCTGTGCTGATCAGCAACATGCAGTGTCGCAACTGGAACAAGACCTAATCGCTACAGTCGGTTTGACACTGATCCAGTGCCATTGATATGCGGGCCATCCCCTTTCCCAAACGTTTGTAATCTGATAAACTTCCCGACTCCCTGCCTTATATGAAACACCAAAAACTCGTGGAGTGAAGGAACTCAGATATGCAACGCTCTGAAATCGCCCAGGCCGCATCGCAAGGCCTCAAAGAATTTTCCAAGACCATTGATTCGGTCAAGACCACCATTGGCTTTGACGGCTTTGTCGATTCGATCATTGATGTCGTCAAGACCCGTCAGGATGCTGACAACTATCAGCCGATCCCAACGATCAAAGAGTATGGCGAGCGCATCGTCGCTGCTGCTGGCGAATCAGCCAATATCGAGTTGGTGACCAAGCTTCGCAAGCTCGGTGGTAACGGTCCGATCATGGCCAACGCGATGGCATCGTTCGGCCTGCCGGTGACCTACATCGGGAACCTCGGCCATCCGAGTCTTGATGAAGTATTCCTGCCCTTTGCAGAGATTGCAACCATCCACTCCATCGCCGACCCGGGTTATACCGATGCGTTGGAATTTGAAGATGGCAAATTGATGATGGGCAAACACTCATCGCTTAAGGACGTCAATGCCGACGTCCTCAACGAAGTGCTGGGCAAAGGCAAGTTCCAACAGATCATCGGCGACACCAGTTTTCTGGGGATGGTCAACTGGACGATGCTCACCAAACTCAACAGCATCTGGGACATGCTCATCAACGACATCCTGCCTGCGGTGGCAAGTGACGTCAATGGCAAGAAGCGCATGATCTTTGTCGACCTGGCGGACCCGGCCAAGCGTACGATTGATGATATTGCCGATGCCCTTAAACGTCTGACTGCGATGAGCAAGCTTGCGGACGTGGTGTTGGGTTTGAACCTTGCCGAGTCCACGCAGATCGCCAAGGTGTTGGCTATCGAAGTCCAGGATGATGCAGAAGCTCAAATTGAATACACTGCTCAGCGGATTCGTGAAAAACTGGACATCAAGGCGGTGGTGATCCACCCGCGCAGTTGTGCCGCGGCCGCCGTGAAGACCGAGCATGGCGTGGAGCAGGCCCGTTTCCAGGGCCCGTTCGTCAAGAAGCCCAAGCTCTCGACGGGTGCCGGCGACAACTTCAACGCTGGCTTCTGCCTTGGACTTTTAGCTGGTCTGCCAGTTGCTCAAGCGCTGTGTACCGGTACTGCCGCCAGTGGTTTTTATGTCCGCAATGCCGGCAGTGCGACGTTGCAGCAAATGATCGAATTCTGCGGCGATCTGCCCCCTGCTGAGTAAACAGGAACAAGACATCAGCATCACGCAGTGATGCAGCTATTTGAAGACAAAATACAAACGCAGACATCATCACGGTGTCTGCGTTTTTTTTTATGCCAATGCACAAAGAAAGTGGTTGACATCTATTTGCAATCTGGTATTTTATTGAGATGGAGTCTCAATTGCTTTTATTTAACAAAGGTGAACAGACATGAATGACAGTCAATCCGTACAAAATAACGGCACTGGACAATGGGCCGCTCATTACCTTGGACTCACATGCACGGGGATAACCATTTTGTGCATACTCACACTTACGGCGTACGTCATCGCCAAGACCCCAGCAGCATAACAAGTTGCAAAATTTGATTTTACCGAGGGGAGTCAGTCTCGAACCGCACATGGGCTCCGGGTTGGATTCAACATTGACGACTTGCTTTTAAGCGGGAAACTTGGAGGCAATACGCATGTTAAATGGCCCATGTGACGGTTCGGGTTTTAAACCTGATGATTGGATAAACAGCTGACAGCCTGCATCATCACACACAACTGCTCATTTCCTCATCGGAAAAAGTCCGGCTCACACTCCCGGGCTTTTTCTTTGCGCACTTGTGGTTTGATGGAGAACACCAGCAACTGCGAGCAACATGAACAATTACAGCTTGAACTGTCCGACGAGTCGGTTGAGTTCTTCGGCTTGATTGTTGAGATTGACTGCGGCTTGAGCGGCCTGTTCGGCGCCGACGGCAGACTGACTGCTCACTGCGTTGATCTTTTCGACACCCTCTGCCACCTGTTGCGATGCGCTGGTCTGCTGCTCGGTGGCTGCTGCAATGTTACGGATCAACTCGGAGACCTGACGTGAACCGTTTAGAATTTCCTCCAGGGATTGGCCGGCTTTTTCGGCCATGTCGACACCTTCACGGACACTGGTTTCGCCTTGATCCATTCGTTTAACCGCTTCGCCTGTTTCGCGCTGAATGGCTTTGATGGTGTCACCGACTTCTTCAGTCGCCTTGGTGGTTCGTTCTGCAAGTTTACGGACTTCATCGGCAACGACTGCAAAACCGCGTCCATGTTCACCGGCACGTGCTGCTTCAATGGCTGCGTTAAGTGCAAGTAGATTCGTCTGGTCAGCAATGTCATTAATCACGTCGATGATCTGTCCGATTTTCTCACTGCGCTTACCCAACTCACCAACGGCCTGGGAAGAAAGGTTGACCACCTGAGCAAGCGACTTGATGCCGTTGACGGTTTGCTCGACGACTTGGCTACCTTGCATGGCCTGCTCACCGGCGCGATCCGCCGTCTGGGCGGCATTCATACTTTGCTGAGAAACCTCCACGATGCTGGCGGACATCTCTTCCATGGCAGCAGAAATCTGTGCGTTCTGGGATTGCTGCTGGGTCAAGCCAGTGGACATCTCTTCGGATGTGGCTGCAATCTGGGCTGACGCACTGGCAACTTGATTGGTCGAAGCAGTCACGTCACTGATGACACGGTGAATCTTGCGGATGAAGGTATTAATCCATTTACCCATTTCGCCAAATTCATCCTGACGCGCCTCATCGACATATTTCGTCAGATCACCTTCACCTTGAGCGATGTCTTTGATCCGTTCAGTCACATCCCGTATCGCTCGGAGAATACTGCGCCCAAGCCATAGTCCGACAATGATGGAAACGGCAATGCCAAGGAAAGTCGTTGACATACTCACCCATTGCATACTGGCGATGGCATCGTCTTGAATTTGGACTTTCTGTTTTTCAAGCACGCCCAGCCGATCCCGCAATAGCCCCATGGTTTGGCGGACTTCTTTGAGAATCGGATCCACATCCGTTTTGAGCATTGCTACGGCTTTGGATTCACCGCCAGCTTGTTGATCCTTTTGCCACTGTTGGCCAATGGCAATCGCACTGGTATGTAATTGATGATGCTTGTCGACCAGCACTTTGAGGATATCAGCTGACGGTTTATCTTCCGATGCCAGTTCCGCTGCCTGCTCTCCAAAGAGCCATTTGCCCATGCCACATTTGTGGTCATCGGTTTGCACGGTGACCTTGGGCTGGTTTTGCAGGAAGGTGTGATTTAGAGCATTGACCCATGCCAGGTGGTCGACTTCTTTTTCAACAAGCAGTCGGCCCCATCCCTGGAATTCTGCTGCATGGTGTTCTTCATGCTTAACCGTACTCACAGAATTCAACACCGAAACAGCTGTGATGATCATGAGTGTGACAATGAGTAGAAATGAGAGACCGATACGCCGCGCAATGGTGAGTTTCATAGTGGACCTTTGTGTATGAAACCAGTTTTTAAGAACCGATGGCGGAGGTCGGCTGTACAAGCACTAACTGGTCATTCATTCGGTCCGATACTTCACAAAGTTAAGAGAAGCTACACTTTTGTATCTATTTTACCCATAACAATACACCCAGGCAGTCACCTGAGTGTTTGTAAAGCGCATTATGGAACAAACTCTAATCGTTACCGGACGATGCGGACAACGTCAGCTTGTTTTTATTTTACAGTTTAAACTGTGCAACAAGTCCGTTGAGTCCTTCGGCTTGCTGACTTAGACTTCCAGCGGCCTGGGCACCTTGTTCGGCACCAACGGCAGCTTGGCCACTGACAGCATTAATGGTTTCGATACTCATTGCCACCTGCTGGGCGACGGATGATTGCTCTTCGGTTGCCGCAGCGATGCCTCGGATCATTTCGGTGACATTTCGCGAACCTTCAAGAATTTGCTTCAACGATTCGCCGGCATTCTCTGCTAAAGACACGCCTGCGGTGACACTGTTTTCACCTTCATCCATCTGTCGCACAGCTTCGGATGTTTCACGCTGAATCGCCTCAATGGTCTGACCAACTTCTTCGGTCGCCTGGGTGGTGCGCTCGGCAAGTTTACGAACTTCATCGGCAACGACCGCAAACCCGCGCCCATGTTCACCGGCTCTGGCTGCTTCAATGGCAGCGTTGAGTGCAAGCAGGTTGGTTTGATCTGCAATTTCGTTGATCACGCCGATGATCTGGCCAACCTTTTCACTGCGTTGGCCCAACTCATCAACAGCTTTAGACGAGCGATTGACGACTTGCGCCAAATTTTTGATCCCGGCAATGGTTTCATTCACAACTTCACTGCCGCGTGAAGCCTGCTCGCCGGCTTCTTTGGCGCTTTGTGCAGCTAGGGTACTTTGACGAGCGACTTCAACAATACTCGAAGACATCTGTTCTATGGCTGCCGAGATTTGGGAATTTTGCGACTGTTGTTCATGCATCCCACGAGCCAACTCCTCGGAGCTGCTGGCAATCTGGGCAGAGGCACTTGATACCGAATGCGTTGACTTGGAGACATCAGAAACCAACCCGTGAATCTTGCGGATAAAGACATTGACCCACTTGCCCATTTCACCAAATTCATCGCTGCGTGATTCATCGACTGTGACCGTTAAATCACCCTTGGCAATTTCCTGCAATCGCATGGGCACATCACGGATACCTTGCATAATCGAGCGACGCAGCCAAAGTCCAACCATGATGGCAAAGCCAATTCCGATCAAGGTTGCCACCAGACTCACCATCACCATTTGCGTAATAGCTGCATGCTGTTGAGCCAGTTTCTCATCTTTGAGCGTGTTAAGTCGTTCTTTGAATTGGCCCATCACCTGACGGACATTTTCGAGAATGGGATAGGTCTTGGTTTTGAGCAAGGCGACGGCCTGACCTTGCGCAGTATGTTTATGATCCTGCTGCTCCAAGGCCGTGTCGAACGATTCGATGATCGTATCCATTGCAGTAAGTGATTGGGATTTGAAAACGTTCATTGCGTCGTCATATGCACCGTCTTTGAGTTTGCTATCAATTTGCACTGCCGATGCATGTAATGCTTCATGGGGCTTGACCACTTTTTGAACGATCTGTTCGAGCAACGGATTTTGATTTTGCCATTGCTTGAGTTCATCGGACTGCAAAAATTTCCCCATGATGCAGCCTGTAGGATCGGTTGCGACTTTGAGTTGATCCTGTTGTGTCATGATGGCATTGCTGACGGATTGGACCCAATTCATATGTGCCAGGACAATTTGGTGGAGTTTCTTTTCCAACCCAAGTTGAACCTGTTCCCATGATTCGTCAATAGCAATCGCACTTTGATGCAGTTGGTGATGGTGTTCAATAAGTTGATTGAGAATTTTCTGACTCTCAGCATCTTCCTGAGCAAGTTGCTTGGACTCTTCGCCAAAGAGCCATTTGCCCATCGCGCACTTGTGGTCATCGGTCTGCACGGTGACTGAATCAAGGTTGTTGACCACGGTCTGGTTGAGCTTATTGACCCATGCCAGATGATCGACTTCTTTTTCGGTCACCAATGAACTCCAGCCCTGATAGCGCTGAGCCATTGCTGTATTCTTTTCGACAGAAACTGCTGAGCGATAAATAAAGATGGCAGTAAAGGCCATTAACAAAACGATGGATAGAAACGAAAGGCAGATGCGGCGGGACATCGTCATTCTCATCGGGTATCTCCTTGATACATCAATCAGAGATCATTTAGTTTTTAAATATGGACTTGTTAAATCCACCATGTGTAGTTTCTATTCGGCTTGTCGAACACAAGACTTAACTAAAGTTATATCTGCCTGTATTCATTAACGACTAAATAAAAACCGCTCCGAGTGATTATCAACTCGGAGCGGCATTTTGATTACAAAACTGTCAGTCTAGATGACTTACCGGACGATGCGAGCACCGCCGCCACCGACGACGTGTTGCAGTTCCTTGAGGGTGATCTCGGAAGTGTCGCCGCGGGTGGTCATGAGCATCGCGCCATGACAGGTCCCCCAGTTGACTGCTTCTTCGGCGGACTTACCCGCGAGGAAGGCATATGAGAAACCGGATGCAAAACCGTCACCGCCACCCACGCGATCTTCGAGGATCAGGCGTTCGAAGTTCGGACCGTGATAGAAGACGTCTTTTTCAGCGTCATACAAAATGGCAGACCAGTTGTTTTCGGTCGCATTGATGACTTCGCGGAGCGTGGTGCCCACGATCTTGATGTTGGGATAATCCTTGGCAACCTGGCGAACCATGTCCTTGTAACGTTCGATGGGCAGTTCGCCACCACTTTCGACGTCGGCACCTTCGACTTCATAGCCCAGGACCTGTTGGAAGTCTTCTTCGTTACCAATCAAGCAGTCGATATATTGCATCAAGGGCTTGGTGGTTTTGATAGCTGTTTCGGAAGACCAGAGCTTCGAGCGGAAGTTCAGGTCATAAGAGACAATGGTGCCAGCTTCGTGAGCAGCTTTGAGGGCTTCGGCTGCGACGAGTTGGGTGGACTCGCTTAAGCAGGTGAAAATACCGCCGGTGTGCAGCCAGCGAACACCGCGATCAGCAAAGAGTTTTTTCCAGTCCACATCGCCAGGCTTCATGTTGGCGGTGGCTGAATGACCACGGTCGTACAAGGTGACCGCCGAACGGGGACCGACGCCGACTTCGGTGAAGTTCAGGCCCATGCGTGCTTTGCGACCCACGCCGTCGTAAGGCATATGCACGACATGTTCGACATCCATGCCCACGCCACGGGCATGGTTCAAAGCAATCGCGGAGACCGGGTTATCCACCAGGCCCCCCACCCAACCGGTACGCAATCCAAGTCGCGCCAAAGCGTAGGCAACGTTGAATTCGCCACCACCGACATAGACTTCCAACTTTTTGGCAAACTCGATACGCCCGTGGCCTTCAGGGCTCAGACGGATCATACATTCACCCAAGGACACCAGGTCCAGTTCACATTCATCTTTACTGCGGATGTTCAGTCCCATCGTAGACACTCTCCAAAGAGGGTTAAAAGGTGCAAAAGCTGCGGATTCGTAGCGGGTCGAATCATTTTGCCCGCTAAGAGGGAAACTGTCAAAAGCGCGGCTTGGCTTTTGTGAGAACAATAGGATATCACCGGCTGCGGAGATTACGAATTGCGACCCCCTAAAAGCATGTTTCATTGTCAAGAGAGCATGAACACCTGGCAAAGATCGCACCTTGCCAATCATGACGTTGATTTCACATGCAGACGAATGCTTGAAATGACATCCATTTAACACGTGACATCAGCCTCAATGTCTTTTCAGCCTTGCCCAATCCTTTTAATCATTACGATCACTACAAGCCGCCACACTTAACCATCTTTTCATCTTATCTATATTCACATTGCCCCTTTTCACATCGTTCTATTGAACAGTCACGCGGACCTATCCAGGATTTCCGCAAGGAGAAATGGGCCATGCAAGTAAATCTGTACCACATCCAATCAAACCAACGCAACCACGCCAACGCTTACAGCAAAGCTGATCGAGGGTTTACGCTCATCGACATGTTGGTGTCTTTAGCGATTATGGTGATGCTTATCGCCACGCTGCTGCCTGCTTTGGTGGAAGTCCGTCGCGCTTCCAAACGTGCAGTCTGCATGACACATGAATATGACATGGGCAAGCTCCTTGAACGCCATGCTCAAGATCACCAGGGCTACTTCCCCACTTTCCAATACAGCTTCACACACGATGCCCAATCGCTGGTCGTCTCCACGGAAACGCGAAGCTCCCGTGATTCAGGTTTGGACTATCTCATTGATGCCCAGTCCTTCTGCCCTGAAGTGATTCAAGCCAACAAGGTTGCTTATCTTGATGCAAACAATCAAATCCAGACCAAGAAGATGGACTACGGCATGAACGTCGATCTGCTGGTTCGCAACAAGCGAATCTACGACCTTTCCGATGCCAGCCGTACCGTCACCATGTATGACGGTTCAATGAGCGGTGCCGGCCAAGGCGACAAAAGCATCGTCGGTTCCTATCCCGGCACGTTCGACATGATCGACTATGCCCGTGAAAACCGACACTACCGTGAAATGAACGTCCTCTATGCAGACGGCCATGTTGAACGCAAGCTCCGCATGGATCCTGCATCACTGGCAGCAGAAGGTACCAGTACCTACGTTGCAGCGGCCTATGCAGCTAACGATATCCCCAACAACGGCGGTGGAGACGGAACCTTCGGCGATAGCGACGATGACAACAATAACAACAACGGCACCGACGATAGCACTGATGCCCCAGAACCTGAAAACAACGGAAACGATAACGGCAACAACGGCCACGGCAATAACGACGACGGCGTCGACTCCTCAAACCCAGGCAACGGTAACGGCGGACCCAACGGAAGCGATGACCCATCTGACGGTGTAGACGACGAATCCAATGGCAACAACGGGAACAACGGCAACAACGGCAACAACGGCAACAACGGGAATGGTAATGGCAACAATGGCCATGGCAATAACGATGACGGCGTTGACTCATCAAACCCAGGTAACGGTAACGGCGGACCCAACGGAAGCGACGACCCTTCGGATGGCGTAGACGACGAATCCAACGGGAATAATGGCAACAACGGGAATGGCAACAACGGCCAAGGCAACAATGACGACAGCGTTGACGACGAATCCAATGCAAACAATGACAACACAAACCAAGACAACCAGGAAGAATCCACAGACAACGGAAACAACGGAAACAACGGAAACAACGGAAATGGTAATGGCAAAGGCAACAACGGCCACGGCAATAACGATGACGGCGTCGACTCATCAAACCCAGGTAACGGAAACGGTGGACCCAACGGAAGCGATGACCCATCGGATGGCGTAGACGACGAATCCAACGGGAATAATGGCAAAGGTAACAACGGCAAGTCAGACGACTGTGACGACGACAAAAACAACGGCAGCAACAAAGGCAACAACGGCAAGTCAGACGACTGCGACGACGACAAGAACAACGGCAGCAACAAAGGCAACAAAGGCAACAACGGCAAGTCAGACGACTGCGACGACGATAAAAACAACGGCAGCAACAAAGGTAACAACGGCAAGTCAGATGACTGCGACGACGACAAGAACAACGGCAGCAACAAAGGTAACAACGGCAAGTCAGACGATTGCGACGACGACAAGAACAACGGCAGCAACAAAGGTAACAACGGCAAGTCAGACGACTGCGACGACGACAGCAAAGGCAAAAACAATAACGGGCACGGCAACAACCAAGACGGCGTCGACTCATCCAATCCCGGTAAAGGTAACGGTGGCCCCAACGGCAAAGATGATCCTTCAGGTGATGTAGACGACGAATCCAAAGGTGGATCATCCAACAACGGTAAAGGCAACAACGACAAATCCGACGACTGTGATGACAACAAAAACAACAAAGGCAATAACAACAACGGCGGCAAGAACAAAAACGGTAAAGGTAACTGCTAAAACCCAAAGCCTTGACCGATGTAAAAAACGCTTCGAGGCATCAGACTAAATTCCAACGCACACATGATTCCATTCCGTGCAAAAAACCTGCCCATCGGTGGCAGGTTTTTTAATGCGCTATCCAAACCTGCATCCTCTGCCCTCCAACCTTCACCTTGTTCTTAGCCTTCCTGCTTTAATGTCCTTTCTTGTTACAGATCAAAATAATCAACAATCGCGTTAGACCTATAACGCTACACAAAGCAAAGACAACACCTTGGGGAACAGTGGGCAAATCAAAATACCTCACCCAATTCCATCATTTTTCAAGATTCTTGCCAGGTAACACTTAAGACACTCAAGCAATTAGCCAATGTTGCTACAGATGCCATATAAAGACATCTAAAACCTATTATTAATCGACTTGCCATCGCAAAGCCGGCATGATATTTTGATATGACTAAATTATAATTTTGAGTATCCAAAATGTAACAACGACTCTTTAATGTTTTTTTGACGCTGATTCTGCTAACCGTCACCATTCCCATTGGTGCTCAGCAGGTTCAAACCGACAACGCATCTTCGGACTGGCGAAGTCAACTCGAAGACAACCACGGATTGGCTTTTGAACTGGGGTACACCCTCATCTTCCAATCTGCCAGCAAAACACTTGACGACTCACATTCACTGCTCTCGGGCAGCTATGACTTTGGCATTGAATGGTCACCTATTGAAAACGGTGTCCTGGCAATCGGCATCGAAGGCGGGCAGATCATCAGCAACAGTCGTGATGAAGACCTTGGTGCCAACGTTGGCTCAATCATGGGCATCAACGACGACCTGGACAACGAAGACCTCGTTCTCTCAGGCTTCTCATGGACCCAGTCGTTTAACGACGAGTCATGGATCATCACCCTTGGCAAGATTTCACTGTCTGACTTCTTTGATGCCAACGAAATCGCCAACGACGAGACCGCACAATTTCTCTCCACCGCATTGGTCAACAACATGACCATCCCCTTCCCCGATGACGGCCTTGGGATCAATCTCTGGGCTAACCTTTCAGAGCATTTCTACGCGACCTTTGGCGTCGCTGACAGCAATGCCGTTACGACCCATACGCCGTTTCGCACGGTAGTCGATGGCGACTTCTTCTATTCCGCAGAGTTGGGATTCATCAACACCGCAGACCTCACCGGTAACTATCGCGTGATGCTCTGGCATGCCCAAACCCCCGGTGTCGATGGCAGTGGTGTGGCAATCAGCATCGACCAACACATCGCCTCCAACCTCGTCGTCTTTGCACGATGGGGCATGGCAGATGAACAGCTTGGTGACTTCGAACAATTCGCATCGGCAGGCCTTGGCATCGAATCACCCTTCGGCCGCGAAGACGACCTTGCTGCCATCGGTGTGGCATGGGCTGACCCCAGCGATCCAACCGTCGATCAGGAGACGATTCTCGAAGCCTTTTACCGTTACCAACTCAACGACATGATGCACATCACCCCAAGCATCCAGGCCATCTTCAATCCTGCGGACTCCCCCCAGTCCGACACGGTCTACGTCGCCGGCCTGCGTCTGCAAACCACGTGGTAACAGTGTCCCCAGAAGTTTCAAACGGGGTCTGTCACTCCCAATCGCAAAGCTAATCAACATGGTAGATCACTATCATCAAGTGGTCTGATTAAGTATTGAGCCATGGTTAATTCAGCACGAGTAACCTGGGGCATATCGATCTGACCGCTGTCCTTGAGAAAATCGACGATGCAGTCAATCAATAGATCCAGTTCGTACTCTGCATGTTCTGGGTCACCAAAAACGATCTTGATTTTTCCATCTAGGCTAATCAATCCAATATTTTCCGCCAGAGTCACCGGCTCATTGGTATCCGATGCGTGAAAGATCACTTCATCCGGTTCATACTTGATGTGCGCCAGCTGATCACGTGGCATGGTCTTTCGCCAAGTGTAGAAACCAATGGTTTTATAAAAACGGATTTCATTACGATCAATGCTAAGGGATTCAAAACCAAACATCTTGAAAATGATAAAACCAATCACTGCTACAAAAACACAGATCATCAAGAATCCGACAAACACACGAACCCATGGCCACTCATACGCATCCCATTGCGAAAAGACCGGCCAGATTTCCTTGTAAAACACGAATCCCAATCCACAGTTCCAACCGAGCAAAAATAATGCAACACCCCTTTGCTTGTGAGATTGTGCAACAGTCAACAGCCCATCGGTTTGCTGAATGTCGAAACTAGTGATTTCACCAGAAGATTCAGATATCGATTTGTCAGTCATTTTCCAGTTTTACCTGTCTGCCATATTAACATGTGATGACATCCCAATTGTGTAAAAATCAGCATGGATCATCGCCATTTCGCAAATTCCGCTAGATCATTTACCATACTCCCTGATCACTTGGCGAAAGGAATCGATGACGGATCACATGCCTGATAAATCATCTGCGGATGCACCGGATTGGGAAGCGTTACTCAAAGGGCGCTTCATTGTCTTTGATGGTCCTGACGGCAGTGGTAAAACCACGCAGTTTCGGCGTTTGATTAATCTTGCCCATAGCCATGGCATCAAGACCACCGAAGTCCGCGAACCTGGCGGGACGCCCATTGGTGAACAAATCCGCAATATCCTGCTGGACCCGACCAACGAAGAAATGGTCACCAAGTGTGAGATGCTGTTGTATATGGCAAGTCGTGCCCAACTCATCGAACAGAAAATCGCGCCCGCACTCTCCGAAGGACAATTGGTCATCGCTGACCGCTTCATCAGCTCAACGTTGGCCTACCAAGGCACAGCAGGTGGCATCAGCGTCGCGGACATCCTGCGAGTTGGACAGATCGCTTTGGGAGACTACTGGCCGGACCTGGTGGTGGTGTTTGATGTCGATGAACAGACCGCACAGACGCGTCTAAACCCCCTGCTCGATCGTATGGAGCAGAAAGGCAAGGAGTATCACCGGCGCGTCCGTAAAGGCTACCTGGATCAAGCAGAAGCCGACCCCAATCGCTATCTGGTTCTCGATGCCCGTCCCAGTGCCGATAATGTGACCGCAGATTTACTGTCAAATTTATCTCAGCGGTTAGCCGCTAAGTTGTAACGATTGTGCCGGTCATACTATTTAGTCATCTGACAAAGTTGTCAGTTGTCCACACCTTCGATTGACGGGACAGGGGGCAGTATTGTTCACTTACATGTCGCACGAGTATGTGTGACCTCATGCAAGGAACCGCCCCATGACCGCGACGACATCTGATACCCGCCAACTGCCCCGCCCGATGATCGACTGGTTTGCATCCAATCCTGCTCTGAGCAAGGTGTCTCATGAGCAACTCCGCAACCAGGTCTTCCATGTCAAGCCCTGCCAACCTGCCCCGGACCAGCCTGTAATCGACGCAATTCTTGTCGCTGATCTGCATAAAGAAGGTTAATTCAACACCACTATTATCAGACTGTTACATCTTTTCAGCTAATCTATGTGGATAACCTGTTGATTGAATTCACATTGACAGAACATCACCAGGTGATATATCCCCTGCCTGCGCACAAATATGTCTCAGACAACATGTTTGGCACACCCTCTCCAAAAACACAAGTGTATTAAAAATAAAATCTTACACACTAACCCATTGCTAATACAGGTTAAGGGTCTACTTTTGACTTAGCCATCAACCTATCAGTATGTAACCGCATTTTGATACGTGCAAGATGTGGATAAGGCGTTTGAAACCATCACCATAACCGGTTGCGCCGGTTCGTGTTATTCCATCCGTAACGATTAAATCGTATTACACCAAAGTCTATCGTATACCTTGGCAACTATACCCCAATGCTATTGATAACAATCTCGTAATGGCACATGCTGTCCAAGCCAATGTCCGACGGACATCGACCGTGCTTTGCATGATTGATCAATACCGGTCAATCGAATCGCAAACATCAGCCTGAGCACTTTGCGTGATGAGTTTGTCCTCATCCTCCTGCTCGGAGACCTTGTTGACTGCAACTGTGATTTTCGGAGCCCCGTGAAGCTCACAGCAATCAGGTGTTCGCATGACTGTGTTGACCCGCTGTGGCAAGTCCGGATCGACCCCGATACGGACGCCGTTGGCGCGGAGTCGTACGCGTTGGCCTTGATCGCAGACTTCAAAGTAAACCTGTGCAGACGGATTGCCGTTGGCAGCACGGGATTGGTGGAGCAAGGCTTTGAGCTGGTTGAACTCACCGTTGTAGCCGGTCAGCGGATTGCCCCCATTATTGCCGTCCGCCATTTCAGGTCTGGGGCGCAGCCGGATGTTCACCGCCTGGGTTAACTGACTCACCGCATCACGGACAGGGATCACCTGATTGACGATGATGTTCGGTTCCTCGCGGCGGCGGTCGACCTTGCCTTTAAGCAGCACAATGGCATCGGACTCAAGCAGCGGCGCGGCAATGGCGTAGGCGTCAGAAAAAATCACGCCATCAATCGAACCGGTCTTATCCTCGATGGTGATCATCGCCATCTTCTGTCCTGCTGAGCGTCCGTTTTTCACCAACGTCGGACGCACGCGCGTGAGCATGCCACCGATGGTCACTTCCAGGTCGGACTTGATCTGCTTCAGGTCGATCACATTGATGGTGCTGTAGCGTTCGAGTTCATCCTTGAACTGATCCATCGGATGACTGGAGACGTAGAAACCCAACACCGATTTTTCATGGGTCAATGTTTCCTGCGTTGTCCAGGGTTCGCAACTTGGCAGGTTGTTGGCCTGCTGCTGCTGTTCAACCGGGGCACTCTCAGCAAAGCTCTCAAAGAAACTCATCTGACCGGCACTGCGATCCGAAGCTGCGCGTTGGCCACTGCTGATCGCATCATCCAAAGCAGCGGACATCGCAGCCCGTTCATCCGTGCTGTGTAACGTGTCAAACGCACCGCATTTGATCAGCGCATCAATCGTCGAACGGTTACAGACATTCGAAGGCACACGTTCACAGAAGTCATACAGATTCTTAAACGGCCCTTCCTTGTCCCGTGCTTCCATGATCGCAAGGATGGCTTTTTCGCCGACACCTTTGACGGCATTGAGTCCAAAGCGGATATGCCCGTTGTTGGGATCGTGCGGTTCGCCCTTTTCGTAGACAACCGTAAAGCCGACTTCCGAATGGTTGATACACGGTGGGCGGACTTCAATGCCACGGTTACCATTGGGGCGCAGGACACGTTTACATTCGTCGATGTACTCGACGACCTTGTCGGTGCTGACAGCTTCGTAGGTGAGCACCGCAGCCATGTAATGCACGGGGAAATAGGTCTTGAGGTATGCCGTCTGGTAGGCAATAATCGAGTAACCTGTCGAGTGCGATTTGTTAAAACCGTAGCCTGCGAACTTGAGGATATTGTCGAAAATATCCGTCGCCTGTTTTTCGGTAACACCTTTTTCCTGGGCACCAATGAGGAACTGTGCCTTGGAGGCGTTGATCGTCTTTTCTTTTTTCTTACTAATGGCTTTAATCAGCGAATAAGCTTCACGCAGGGCAATATCACCAAGCTTATGGACAATGAGCATGACCTGTTCCTGGTAGATCATGATGCCATAGGTTTCAGCGGTGATTTCATCGACAATGGGATGAATCTTGGGGACTTCGGCTCGGCCGTGTTTACGGTCGTTGTAGTCGGGGATCAATGCCATCGGCCCCGGACGATACAGTGCGTTTGCAGCAATGAGGTCTTCGAGTCGGTCAGGTTTCATCCCCAAGAGCGTGTTGCGGAAACCGCCGGATTCAAACTGGAAAACTGCAGCCGTTTCACCTCGACGGAATGCATCAAGCACGTTCTGATCCAGGAAGGTCAGACGTTCAAGTTCCAGGGGATCGTAGTCATCACCCTGATCGGAAAACTCACGTGGCGAATCGGGGACAAGGCCTTTACCAAACTCACCCATGATGCAGCCGCGCTGGGTTTTGATATCCATTGTGTCACGGATCAAATCCTTGGCACGTTCAATGATGGAAAGGTTGCGCAACCCCAAGAAGTCCATCTTGAGCAAGCCGACACTTTCACAGGTCGGCCCGTCCCATTGCGTGACAATCTGGTCGGTTCCCGGCGGCTTGTACAACGGGACGATATTGTCTAACGGCTGGGTTGCCACAATCACACCCGCAGCATGCACCCCCGCATGTCGCGCCATGTTTTCCAGGCGGATAGCCGTGTCGATCACTTCCTTGTGATGCGATGAAGTGTTGTAAAGCTCTTTAAGATCCGGCTCCTGTCCCAGCGCTTTACTGATGGTCATCTTCAACTCATCGCCGATGAGCTTGCAGAGCTTGTCCACATCAGGCAGTGGCAGGTCATGCACACGTCCCACGTCGCGAATCGCAGCACGGGCTTTGAGTGTTCCAAAGGTGATAATCTGAGCCACATGCCCGTATTTTTGACGGACATACTCGATAATTTCAGGCCGACCGTTCTGACAGAGGTCAATATCAATATCAGGATATTCACTTCGATCCGGGTCGGTGAAACGTTCAAAGAGCAGACCATACTGCACCGGGCAGGCATTGGATAAACCCAGCACAAAACCGACCATCGTACCCACACCTGACCCACGAGCGTTGGCGGGGATACCGCGACTGCGCGCTTCGTTGACAAAGTCCCAGACGATCAGGAAGTAGGCAGAAATAATCTTGTCAGCAAGGACTTTAAGTTCACGTTCAAGTCGAGCGCGAATGTCAGGCGTGATCCCGTCTTGGCCGTACCGCCAAAGCGCCCCTGCTTCGGAGAGCAGAAAGAGTGCTTCATCACATTGGGCTTTAAGTACATCCTCATCAATCTCCGCATCTTTTTCAGAGTCAAACGGAATGAGGGTGATCTGGGCACAGAAGTCTTTAAACCATGCAGTCGAACCAATCCTGTCACCGGTCTTGTATTGGATGACGCGGTCGGCAGCGGTCTTGCCTTTAAGTGATTTGATCTTGTCACTGAGTGCGATTTTCACGACCGGCGCATGGTTGGCAGAGAAGTCGATTTCGACGTTACAACGATCTGCAATCTTGACGGTATTTTCAATCGCTTCAGGACAGTCTGCAAAAAGCTCGCACATCTGCTCCTGAGACTTGACGTACAAATCCTTGGAATAGCGGAGGCGGTTTTCCTCCATCTTTTTCTTGCCCATGGAAATGCAGCAAAGCGTGTCGTGCGCATCCCAATCATCAAGCGTCAGAAAGTGCGCGTCGTTATCGCCAACCAGTGGCATGTCCAACTCTTTGGCCATGCGTTTAACGTGCGGGATAATTTCCTGCTGTTCGCGGACATCGTGGTTTTGCAGTTCCAGATAAAAGCGCGGTTCGCCTTTTTCATTGGGCTTGAAAACCGAGGCATGCCACTTGGCTTCTTCGATGGCTCTTTGGTAATGCTCTTCGTTTTTGGTCAGCTCATATTGGCAAAGATGATAGGCAATGGATGAACCCAGGTGACCATTAATGGCGATGATCCCGTCGGACCACTGCTGCAAGGTGGTCTTATCCATTCGCGGCTTGTAATAAAAGCCGTTGACATAGGCATCGGATGAAAGCTTAAGCAGGTTATGCCAACCCGTCTGATTCTCAGCAAGCAAGACAAGATGGAAACCACCATCCGAGACGCCGGTCGCTTCTTTGCGCATGCGGTCAGAAGTAAAACCTTTGACATCGGGAGCCACGTAGGCTTCGATCCCCATGATGGGCTTGATGCCTTGCTTGTGTGCTGCGTTGTAGAACTGACAGGCTGCGTGCATATTGCCATGGTCGGTGACGGCCACCGCGGTCATGTTCAATTCTTTGATACGTGAAACTAGCTTGTCGATGCGATTGGCACCGTCAAGCAGTGAATACTCGCTATGCAGATGAAGGTGTACAAACGGTTGTGGCATCCTGCTCCCATTCCTCTTGTCGAGGGCGTCCGGTCACCGGACTTGTCTGTGCGTTTTGTCTGTCTTGCTGAATATGGATAGTCTATCAGCTTCGTACAATTTTTTGAATAGAGGATTCCATCCCAATGGATGAACCACAGAGTCACAGAGGCACAGAGAAAAGGCATAAGTCCAAGCCTAATTGTTTTAAACTCTGTGTCTCTGCGACTCTGTGGTAAAAGCCCAATGAGTACCATCATGACAGATAAAAATATCATTCAATTGTGGCCTGACGATTCGCAACATCACAGTGACAGCCAATGGGGGAAACCACGTCTGGACGTTTATCCACCGACGGGCCCCAAGGTTAAAAACCGGGCGGTGATTGTCTGTCCCGGTGGCGGGTATGCGGGTTTGGCTGAACATGAAGGCGCTCCTTTTGCCAAGCTCTTTGCGATGCATGGGTACACGGCATTTGTGCTGACTTATCGCGTGGCCCCCAATCGCTTTCCTGCTGGTCATGCGGATTTGTGTCGAGCCATTCGCCTGATTCGCAGCCAGGCAACGCAACTCAACATTGATCCCAACGACATCGCCATCATGGGCTTTTCGGCTGGTGGTCACCTGGTGAGTACTGTCGCAACGCAACCGGATGTATTCACTGAACCCGATGACGATTTGGCCGATGAATTCAGCGCTCGGCCCAATCGCTTGATCATGGGGTATCCGGTGATCAGCTTCACACAGTTCCCGCACAACGGATCATGTGACAATCTCTTAGGCGAAGGCCACACCGAAGCGCAGCGGATTCAGTTTTCCAATGAGTTGAATGTGGATGAACAGACGCCGCCGACATTTATCTTTTTCACCAGTGACGATCCGGTCGTGCCGCTGGAAAATGGATTGATGTTTGCAACGGCCTGCCGCAAGCACAACGTGCCGGTGGAATTGCACAGCTTTGAGCACGGCCCGCATGGGATGGGCTTGGCGGAGAACGATGAGCATGTGAACCTGTGGGTGAAACTGCTGGTGAACTGGATGCAGAAAACACGTTGACTTTACATGATGTGATGCACCTGTTTGATTCACAATTTTATACTTGACACGAAGGCACGAAGGACACAAAGATCACGAAGGTCAAGACAAATTAAATTCTTTTTCTTCTTCGTGTCCTTCGTGAACTTCGTGAACTTCGTGCCTTCGTGTTAAAAAATAAATAAAGACATACCCAGAAAGCCAAGAGAAACCACAATGCCACAGATCAAGACAACCAGAAACATCATATTGTTTGTCATGGTGACACTTTTCACCGCCCTGCTTTTGCCTCGGATTGCTGGTGCCGATGAAGTCACTGTTGCCAAAGACAAGTTGCACATTTACCTGTGCATTGGTCAGTCGAACATGGCCGGTCGTGCGCCTTACACCGAGGAAGATGCCAAGCCGATTGAGCGTTGTCTGCTGCTTAATGGTGAAGACCAATGGGAAGCTGCTGCGATTCCGCTCAACAAGTATTCGACGGTTCGCAAAGGCATCAAGTGGCAGAAGATGAATCCCAGCTACATGTTTGCCAAGACGATGCTCCAGGACGACAAGGACATCACGCTTGGCCTGGTGGTCAATGCCAAGGGTGGCACGCGGATTGATCAGTGGAAAAAAGGGATGGAAAAGTACAATCCAAAGGAACCGTTTTACGTCGAAGCCGTCCGCCGAACAAAGATTGCCATGAAGACCGGCACGCTCAAAGGCATCATCTGGCATCAAGGTGAAGCCAATCGCAAAGATCCCAAATACATCGAAAAAATCAGCACCTTCATCGCTAACTTGCGTGAAGACTTGGGCACGCCGGATGTGCCGTTTATTGCCGGGCAGATCAACATGGCCCAGGAGCAACCGATCAACACATTGATCCTCACCCTCCCCGAAGCCGTACCCCATACGGGTGTGGTGTTGGCCGACGGTCTGGTTGCCATGGACAATTGGCATTTTGATCGCAAGAGTATGATCGAACTTGGCACGCGCTACGGCAAAGAGATGCTTAAAGTGCAAAACAACGCACGCATCACAACGAACGCAACTCAATAAACGGAATGATCGCAAAACAATACAGGCACGCTTGGATTGAAAAATCCGAACGTGCCTGTTTTTGTTTTGACTTAAAATTTCCGAGGCAGGGGTTAGACAAATATCGTAATTAATCTCTACCTTGCTTCAAAAGCGACTAGTGACTAGCCACTAAGGACTAGTTTTTCAGATGTTTTTTGCCTTTCCCTAGTCCCAAGTCGCTAGTCGCTAGTGGCTTGAGGAAACAGAAAATGGACCTAAATATTTTGAACTGCTTTAGCCGGGCATGTGATAGAAGAACTCTTCCTTGGCGATTTTGCCAGCGTCATTGAGGGTGTAGACGCAGGCTTCTTCCATCTGCATGCGTTGTCCCTGCATGGGGCCAGGCGCATTGCAGGTGCAGTCGAGTTTCATGGTGATGACAAAGCGTTCATCGTGCGGGAACGGGCCAGCGAATTCGCAACTGTGGACTTCATGATTGTCCAGCCACCAGACATTTTTCCCACGCACCGCTTCGATGCCATTCATGATCCGGGGCATGTCCATTTCAGGGCAGTCCATCAACTCCACGCTGACAATGTCATCAGCATAAAGCGTGTCCACAGCTTCGAGATTTTTGCCTTCTTTACAGAGGTTCAAGAGCTTGGCTCCAACTTCCATTGCAGTAGCGGTTGTGGCAGGCATGTGCGATTCCTTTGGTTTGAGTGTTCAATGAGGTGTGTCACAGCGACGGAGGAATGTTAGGTTTTTGATTGGATCAAGTCAAGAGCCATTTTTACGTCAATGCACAATTAACTAAAAATCAAAAATGCGAATACCCACGTCATCCTAAACCACGGAAATCAAACCAAACTGTTTAAGCAAAATCAAACTATCCAACGTCCAAATCGGTCGCCAGTGCGGCAAGGTTGGATAGGGATTTATCATCCCGCCATCCGCTTGAATCGTACTCACCAATCTCAATGCTTCGGACTCTAAAATTTCATCTGTTGCCATGTCTGCAAAGAGATACCAAGCCCGTGAGAACAGCGGAAAATGATCGGCATGCTCAGCAAGTAAATCGGGAATACGCGCCTGGAATGCTTGTAACTTTTGTGACTCTGCCGGGCTGTCACCCAGGTATTTCAAATAGACGTAGTACGGATAGTCATAGTATTGCATCCCTTGGGGCTGGGGCATTTGAACAAAATAATTACGTGCCTTGGCATAAAGCGACTCGTGTTCCACGCCATGCTTTTTGAGATAACCAGCAAGGGTCAAAATGCGTTGACCGTCTGGATTTCCCCACCAAGTCTGATGCGGGTAGTCAGCCATCTGCTTGGGTGGATGTGGGATGTCACCAGCCTGGGTTTGGTTGTCAGCGATCCAACTTACCAATGCTGCAGCAGCTTGCGATTCGTAGCAATCCAGTACATCCATGATCCACAACGCCGTCTCCGCACCAATGCCAGAACTTGCCGGGCAAGTGATGTCCGGTTCGATGCCATGACCAAAACCACCATCGGCATTTTGGTAGGCCATCAGTGCTTTGAGACATGCTTCTTGGGAACCACTGCCAAAGAAATATTCGAATAGCTGTCGTTCAAGCAGACGTCCGTTTTTGAAGACAAACTGCTTGATGGTGTTGAGTTGATCAAGACTTAAATCAGGCATTTACCATCCCCCTGAAATTGACTGCAATTCATCTAACCATACCAGATTTTGGTCAGCACAAAGGCTTATCACCGTTGAGATCAAAAATAGCCCAAGACAGAATTATGATTACATTTCACCAGACCCATTTCTGACAGGGCGGCAAAAACCAAAGTAAGATTGGATTGTAATAAGTCATGCTAATTCACCGGACTATAACTCGTAAAGTTATATACTTTTGTCAATCTGAGTGTATTGGGGCTGCAAGCAAAGCGATTGCCCGTTATATTAATGGGCTCGGTTTGAGTTGCCTGCCTGCAGTGTGACTCGCCCCTGCCCGGCTGACTGTGTGTGGCCGAAAGTGAAAATGAATCAATCAACGGAGACCCTCCCTTGCGCAGAAGTCGTCGGCCCATCAGAATCGCATCCCGTCAGAGTCAACTCGCACGCGCCCAGGCACAAGCCGTTGGACGTGTCCTTGGCAAGCTGCATCCGGATGTGGCAGTCGAATATGTCTGGATTGAGTCAGAAGGCGATCAACGCCTTGACCTGTCACTGGCTAATGTCGGTGGTAAAGGTCTGTTCACCAAAGCGGTCGAACGTGCCCTACTGTCTGACAAAGCAGACGTTGCAGTGCATAGCCTCAAGGACCTGCCCACTCAGCTCACACCTGGATTGTCCATTGCTGCGGTTCCCAAACGCGGGGACGCACGGGACTGCTTAATCAGCGACAAAGCCAATACCATTGAACAGTTACCTCAAGGCGCAACCGTGGGGACAGCTTCACCACGTCGCCGTGCTCAATTGCATCGCCTTCGCCCGGATCTTCAGATCAGCGAAATGCGTGGCAACATTGAAACGCGCATGGCTAAGGTGTTGGATCGTCAGGAGTTCGATGCGACATTGCTTGCCGTTGCCGGACTTCAACGGGCCAAATTAGGGCAATTTGCGGACAAAAAGCTTGATCCTGCGGTGATGGTCCCAGCAGCCAGCCAAGGCGCATTGGGCATTCAGTGTCGCACGGACGATCATGTGTCGATTTCACGATGCTTGCCCTTGAATCACACGCAGACTGCTCTTGCGATCAATGTCGAACGCGACATCATCGAAGGTTTACAAGGTGATTGTCACAGCCCCATTGCTGCCTATTGCTATCCCAGTGATGAAGAAGGTCGCTATTTTGAGGTCGTCGCCCGTGTCTTTAGCCGTGATGGTCAGCAATCCATCGAAGCCACCGGCAAGGCCGAAGGCAAGCTGCTCTCCAAACTCACCACGCAGATTCTCGACGAACTGCTGGAAAAAGGCGCAGCCGACCTGCTCGGCGGCGTGAGTCAGATGATGCAGGGCATGGCATAAACCCGTATCGATCCATTGCTGCGGTGTGATTCATCAGCCATAAATTGATTCTGGCTTGATAGTGCATACACTTCATTGCATGCGAACTGCCGATACTGCTCAAATCGTCAAAGAGAAACTCGTTGCTTTGCTCGCAGCAGGCGAATGGGCCATGGGTGATCGCATTCCCGAAGCACGCGTGGCAAAACGCTTGCAAGTAAGCCGGACACCGGTGCGTGAAGCGATCCGCCAACTGGTATCCATGGGGGTCTTGGAACAGGAGCCCAACCAGGCGCCGCGCATCCGGTCTGTGATGCCCGATGAATTGGCACAACTTTACGATTTACGCATTGAGTTAGAAGGCTATGCCGCCGACCGTGCAGCTGGACATGCGACCGCTCAACAAAAGCAGTCACTGCTTGATGCCGCAGAGGGGTTTGCCGATTTACTCAATGAATCTCTTCCCCATGCCGTATTGGATGATGCAACCCGAAGCCGGTTATTTGGAATTGAGCAACGATTTCACACGGCCTTGAACCATGCTGCCAACAACCTTTGGCTTGAACGTATGCTCTTACACTCGGATTTATTGTCTGCCGTTTTTCTGCGTGTACTGGATCATCACATGGGTAAACCGTTGAAACCCATATTACAAAAATCGTACAAAAGACACCGCCATTTAGCTGAGTTGATCATTGCTGGCAAAGCCAATGAAGCGCGTACCTATCACCAAACCGCGCTGCGTCAAACGCGAGATCGGGAAACTCAGCAGATAATTGCTCAGACAAACATCGTTACTTGACCGGTTGCGCGTTGAGATATGCTGCCAATCGTGGGGTATCCAATGATCGGGTGATGCGAAACACGCCTGCCGGTCCGTTGGGGTGACCACAGTAAATGAAGATATGCTGGACACCACGCACGGCGTCAATGACCGCGCCTGCCGGATGAAAGCCGTCTGCATTTTGATAGAACTTACCGTCACGCTTAAACAATCGGCATTCCCGACGCCACTTGCCGGTCCCCCAATCCTCGGGGGCCAGACTCCATATCCACAGTTCCATTTTGTCACGCTCAGAACGCAGGACTTCAAAACGCCCGGTGATGGGGTTCAAGGATAAATCAACTGTGTCAATCAAACGAGGAGCCACCATATTGGTATCCGACACTTGCGGAGACTGGCCTTGCTGCCAACTCATTTGTTTGTGCATCGGCTTGTTATTGATATTGGATTGATCGCGCGTCACAAACAGATACTCATCGTCATAAAACAAGGCAGCCGGCTCATACTGGGCAACCTTCACAGGATACTCTGTTGCCTTCCAACTCTCCCCGTCATCGGGCGACTGTAATACCACCAACTGCTTGTACAATTTTTTGTCAGCCCATGTGCCTGTCCAGTTGCCGAATGCCACGATCCCCATTTTCGGATCATCAAAAATGCGTGGCCCCAAATTCACAATCATGTGTGGGAACGTGTCATCACGCAACGCTGTTGAAAAATGCTTCCACGTGCGACCTTTATCCTCAGACCGAAAGACACCGTGGTTATTGATGGCCATCACTGCACCATCGCGCATGGTGCCGATAGCATGCAAATGAACCTTGTAACCCAGGGGCGAATGATTATCCAGATCGAATTTACTGCGATGAGACAAGGGTACAATCCCCCCACGATTGCGGTCTTCGGGCTTCATACAGTCCCGCAAATCATATGGCTGCGACCAACTCTTACCGCCATCATCACTACGCAACACATTCCCGTAGGACATCGACTCATCGGGGCCCCCTGCTCCGACACGATTGTGCCCTGGAATCCGACGATGCATCACAACGAGAGTCTGATCCACCATCGTCGCGATCGGCCAGCCGAAATGATTGCAGTCACCCGCCCCATGGCCGGGAAGATTCACGGGCGCCATTTCAATGAGATTGTCACTGTTACCCAAAGTCAGCCTGGCCAACTGCCCCTCATCGGTGGACAACATTCTGCGGGCTTGGGATGTCCAGGCTGTTGGCTTTATCGTGACCTGCTTCATTGAGTCCCCCCCTAATACTGCAGCGCAACGGGCACCGAGTACCAGTTGACTGGCTGCATCATAATGAACGCCATCCTTAAATGTCAGATCATCCGTTGAGACGAATACCGCATACGGATCATTGGCGGTGACGGCCTGTTGGGCATCAAATATTTTTTGATCGGCGGCATCAAAAACATTGATGCTGGTAACGAGAATCGGCAACATCTCACCATAAACCGAACGTACCGCTGTGAAAAATTCCGTCAGATGAGCCTCATAGTCTTGAGCCATCTGAGGATCTTTCGAATCTTTTTCTCCCTGTGCCCAGATCATGCCAACGATGCGCGGTTGATACCCCGCGTCCCCAAGAGACTTAAGCCCCCTGTCAACGGTACGTCTGAACATCTTCCATATCCGCCCCTTGCCCGGCGCCCAGTCGACGGCAAGCGAAGTCCCGCCCTGAGTTGCTTTGAGAATCGCGATTCGCCCAGGTGACTGTCGCTCAAGCAACGCCTGACCCAAACCCACTTCAGGACCAAAGTTTAACTGCCTGGTATCCGGAGTGTGATTGATTTCAAAATTCGTCCCACTACCCGGTTGCAAAGCGATCCACTGATTGGCCGATGCATCGCGGCGAGGTTCAGTCGCCCCGTGGTAAAACAATACATCCGGCTGTTTGCGCAATGATTGCTGCTGAACTTGGGGCAGCATCTTAAAATCCGCCCGGCCGTCCGTGTTGGATTGACCTGTGATGAGATAAACATCTATGGGGGTTCCCGCCTCCACACCCTCGAGCAAAGATTTCGCAATAGCGGTATTAACCATGATCCCTGTGACTCCCAATAAAATCATACGCCGTAAAACAGTCCAAGGTCGCTTTATCATTGATTTGATCGCTTTCTCTGAATAGTCGCTTAGCGTGGGCTTGGTTCCAACGGCTTTTGCAGTGCAAGACTGATGCGTCAGACGCGTAGATGGCCAATCACCTGCATCTTGTATGAATGTTCGAAATCAAAATGTATCTTTCAAAAGTGTATACACTTCAGCCCGTCAGTCAACTTAAATACACAAAATGAATGATTGCCTTGCACTTGAGCCAAAGAACCACCGGTAATTGTTTTACATTTTGTGAATCTGGACTCTATTGCACTTTTACTGTGAAAATCGACTCATCAGAAGCGCCAAACCGCACCCCAATTGCTCAAAATTGGTTTTCAACCCGGCCAAACCAGCAAAAGATAAATAAATCCGTACAATCTGCCTTTTGGACATTTGTTAACGGATTCCCCGGCAGGCATGTTGTCGGTCTGGGTGTCGTTCGACTATACTATTTGGCTCGCAACAATGAGCGAAAGGATATGAATTATGGCAAACCGCAAGCCCTTCGTTGGCGGTAACTGGAAAATGAATCTTCACGCAGACGAGGCAGCCAGCCTCGCCAAGCAGTTGGTGGATTCCCTGCCTTCCAATGAGAAGGTCGATATCGCAGTCTTCCCCGCATTCCCTTACCTTGCATCCGTCGGTGCAATCATCAAGGATTCGGCAGTCAAGCTCGGCGCCCAAGACTTTTACTTTGCTGAAAATGGTGCCTACACCGGCGAAGTCTCACTGAGCATGCTCAAAGACGTCGGCGTGGAAGTCGTCCTTGTCGGTCACAGTGAACGTCGCCACGTGCTTGGCGAATCCAACGCCCTGTGCAACGAAAAGACCCTTGCAGCTCTCAACGCTGGCATGGAAGTCATTCTCTGCATCGGTGAAAAGCTCGAACAACGTGAAGCCGGCCAGACCGATGCTGTGAACTGGGGCCAAATGGCTCTGGGACTTGCAGGTGTCACCGCCGAACAAATGAGCAAAGTCACCATCGCTTACGAACCCGTCTGGGCCATCGGTACCGGCAAGACTGCCACCCCCGAAGATGCTCAAAAGGCTCACGCAGCGATCCGTAATTTCCTGACCTTCGCCTACGGTGAAAAAGTCGCTTCAGGCGTCCGTATCCAGTACGGCGGTTCCATGAAGCCCGGCAATGCCAAAGACCTCGTCGGCCAAACCGACATCGACGGCGGTCTCATCGGTGGCGCTGCACTGAAGTCCGCGGACTTCACCGCCATCTGCGAAGCAGCCATCTGCTAAATTGAATTGGTTACACGGTCCGGCCATCCATGTGGGTGGCCGGACATTTTTCCCAAGCAGCCTCTGCTGTAATGGAGTTGAATCACATGGTGCTCACCACCGGATCTGTACTCGTCACGCTTTTATCCATCGCGTTTGTCTTTGTCTGTGTTCTGCTGGTTCTGCTGATCCTCATCCAACGTCCCAAGGGCGGCGGACTTGCAGGTGCGTTCGGCGGAGCAGGTGGCGGCAGTGACCAGGCCATGTTCGGCGCCAAAGCCGGCGATGCCCTGACATGGATCACCGTGGGTTTGTTTGTCTGCTTCCTGGGTTTGGCCATGGGACTGACATGGACCACACGCCCCGGCGATGAAGTGTCGGATGTTCCCGTGATGACACTGCCAATTGATGGTGAAGAAACCGACGCTGCAACGACAACTGACGAAGCTGCCGATGCGGCTGGTGACAAGGTTGATGCTGCGGTGCAAACCGTCAAGGACGCAGCGGACACAACCACCGAAGCTGTCAAAGAAGGTACTGCCAAGGCAGTCCAAGTCACCGGCGAAGCTGTTGACAAAGCCGTCGAAGTGACCAAAGACGCTGTCGAAGCAGTCAAGACAGAAGTCAAAGAAATCACCACCCCCAGCGAGCAGGAATCCAAATGATCCGATCGATGACGGGTTTTGGTCAGGCCTCCCAACAAGTGGATGGCGTGCATTACGCAGTGGAAATCCGCAGTGTGAACAATCGCTACTTCAAGTCCACCATCCGGATGCCTGAAGAGCTATCCGCTTTAGAGACCGCACTCGAAGCACAGCTGCGCAAGCGTGTGCATCGTGGTTCGATCACCCTCACCGTCAAGTTTCGATTAGCTGACGATGTCTCCCCCTACCAGATCAACGACTCGGCCTTGCAGGAGTATCTCAAACATCTCCAGCAACTCCGCGATCAGGTCGGTAACGCACAAACAGCCAACATTGATCTGACTGCATTGCTCGGACTCCCCGGCGTGCTGACCCAGACCGATGACATGGAAAAGATTGCATCCAAGGCACGCACCGCACTCACCCCACTGGTCGATCAGGCCATTGATGGTTTGCTGAAAATGCGAACCACCGAAGGCCAAGCCTTAGCTGATGATCTGCTGATTCATCGTCAGGCCATCACCTCCCGCTTATCCGAAGTTGCTCAACGTGCCCCGCAAGTGGTGGATGAATACCATCAGCGTTTGAGTAATCGTGTCAACGAATTGCTTGCCAAGGCACAGTTGGAAATCGCTCAACCGGACCTGATCCGTGAAGTCGCCATCTATGCTGAACGCTGCGATATCGCCGAAGAAGTCTCCCGACTCACCGGCCATATGCAGCAATTCGAAGAAATTCTCACCAATGGCAACGAAGACCCCTCCGGCCGGACCCTTGATTTTCTGACCCAGGAAATGCTCCGCGAAGCCAACACCATCGCCAGCAAATCCAACGACGTCAACATTGCTCGACACATCGTTGAAGTCAAAGGTTCCATCGACCGCATCAAAGAACAAGTGCAAAACGTCGAATGATGTAACGCATCGTATCTCAGCAACACGCAGTGTTGCAGCTATGACGAAAAATCGCACAAGACACAAATCAAAACACATAAAAAAAACCGTGATCCAATGATCGCGGTTTTTCTATGTCTTGAAATAGCTGCAACACTGCGTGTTGCTGTTGCATCGCAAGATGCAAAGTCCTTCACGCGAAACTCATTGTCCATCGACGGACCGCGCCTGTTGTCTAAAGTCCGTCGGTGTCATACCAGTGATCTGCTTAAAGCGTTTTGAAAAATGAAACGGGTCATGGAACCCCAATTGATAAGCGATGTCCTGAACCGGCACATCACTTCGCACCAACTGCAAACAGGCTTGGCGGATCACTTCGCCAGCGCGGAATTGGCCTGGTGTTTTGCCGGTAAGTTCAAGGAAGCGTTTGCGAAACAGGGAGTAGGACATGTCCATCTGCTCAGCGATTTGCTCAAGCGTTGGCAAGGTGAGCGTGCCGGACTTGAGATAGCCCATCGCCTGTTCACACCACAGGTCATTGGCGGAAGTAGATTCATCAACACGTCGAGCCAGAATCGCCTGCATCAGCAGTGACTGAAACTGACAAAACCGCAGCAACGGTAACTGCGTGGGTTCATCGGCTTTGGGCGCAACCAAATGGATCATCTCTTTGAGCCAAGACCGCATCGGATCAAGATGTACATGTCCGCTGTCACCAACCAGAACCCCCTTCTCCTGCCACGTCTTAAAGACCGGCCCATCGAACCAGAGAAAGAATTCGCTCCACTTGCTTGCGGTGCGTGGCCCGTAACTTTGCTGGACACCTGGCGTGGCCCAAAGCAAACTGTCCTGGGTGAGGATCGTTTGCAAACCGGTATCGTCCACATAGTCCGCCTCACCTTCGAGCGTGTATACAAGCAGATAATATGGCGTCGGGCGCATGAAGTCCGGTGGCGGCGCGTGGCCGTATGTCGCCTGACTGTTCCATTTGGTGCCGGCATAGACAATATGCCCCAACTCACAGCTTAATGGCTGAGGCGCATGCACCGTGAAGGGACCGCTGGTGCTGAAATATAAATTCGCATCATCGGCAAAGGTAAAGGCGTTGGACTTTTTTATTGCCATATCATTTTATACATGCACCTTGACATCCTGTCTATTGGAATCAACGGCTATTGCGATACTTTAAAACGTATCCACGATTCAACCCGCACATCCGAGCAAAGGCAGATCATGAAACAACAGCGATTTGAAACATTCAACCAACAAGTAGCAGACCGCTTCCATGCAATCGAATTAAATGACGACGCATCACCCTTAGCATTGTCATGGAGCAATTGGGGATTCGGGATCGAACCGTTGGAAGTGTCCGTCAAGCGGCTGGCCGTTGCCAAGATCAAATGGATTGAATTACATGGCAATCACTACGGGGCGAACCTGGGTTATCGACCACAGGAAACATCGCGCATCCTTGCGGATCATGGGGTGGCATGCTCAGGTATCTGTGGCATGTTCTCAGCAGAGAACGATCTATCAAGTCCGAGTGGCGTGGTTCGACAACGCGCGGTGGACTACCTGCATCGGACACTTGATTTTGCTGCGGAAATCAAAGCGCATTACATCCTTGTGGTTCCCGGTGCGGTGGGTCGGCCCAAAGCATATGATGCCAGCGAATTTGAACGATCGGTTGACACAGTCAGGCTGGTTGCGGATCGGTTTTCAGCGTTAAAGATCAAGGCTGCCATCGAGCCGATTCGTTGTGCCGAGACAAGTTTCTGTCACACGATTACCGATGCACAAAACTATCTCAAAGCAGTTAACCATCCGGGGATTGGGCATATCAACGGCGATGTATACCACATGCAAAGCGAGGAGTCGCACATCGGGTTGGCGATCCTTCAAGCTGGCGAGCAGTTGGCAAATTTACATTTGGCTGACAGCAATCGCTGCGCGCTGGGCGATGGCGCAATGGATTTGGATACGCTCATTCGCGCACTCTATACCATCGGATTCAACCGCCCTGGATGCTTCTGCACACCTGAGCCGTTGGGCCCCGGCGGTGATCCTTATCCAGCCATGCATGGCAAGCCGGACACTGCGTTGCTTGATGCGTTGGTTCATACCTCCGCGCAGTATTTTCGTGAACGCGAAGCAGTCGTTCGCGCAGAACATGCTGCGTTATGCCACGATTCGACGATTGCATGATATTGCGATCCAAACCATGCAATCACTGATCGTCGGGCAATGGTGCGAGGTTGGGCACGGTGGAACGCTTGAGCATGCTGGCGACATCGGGCTTGATGTATGCTGCCAGGGGATGATTTTGCCGTTGCAAATCATGGAGAATACACAAGGCCATCGCTTGGGCTCCCTTGGGTGAAAAGTGCGATGCGTCTTTGGGATTGCAACTGAGATATTCACTGTCAATCGGTCCCAGTGATTCCATCAAGACTTCCGAGAGCATGTAGAGATCGACTAACGGTTGTTTGTTTTTTTCAGCCACATCAATCATGGCATTGCGATAGCGAAGCAGCCATGTGACGAGTTTGCCATTGCGGAAAACGCGGCGATGCATTGGCGTGACGAATACAATTTTCACATCCTTGGCAGCAAACGAATCAATGTACTGCTTGAGATAATCTTTGTAATCGGTGTTGGCATCGGTGGACTCGGGGCGGTCGGACTTGTGTGAATCGTTGTGGCCGAATTGGATCATGGCATAGTCGGCATTTTGCGACAGCGCGTTATCAAGACGCCCCTCGGAAATAAAGGTCTTTGTACTGCGACCACCTGCTGCGAGATTGATGATGGTCACCTTGTCGGAGAGATATTCGCCGATGACCTGCCCCCACCCGCGACGCTCGTTGGGCAGTGGATAGTTCTGCACCGTCGAGTCTCCGCAGAGCACAATTTTGATCGCTGGCAATTCTGCTGAAGGGGTTTGTGCAGACAAGTCCGTGGTCATACTTATTCCAATCATCACGACAAGTAACAGTGTAAAACGCATTGAAAACAACTCCTGTAAAAACACTCCCAGCCTGCATGGAAACAGGCCAGGAGTGCGTGTAGATATTAACCGATCGACCTATTTTTTATTATCAGTTGGGCAACAATTCCAGTGTCAAATTATCCAACAGGATTGGATCGGACATGCTCTTGGGGATGCGTACTGCGATGCCTGCAAACTTCTGGATATTCGGCGCTGAGTCTGTCAGGGGCAGACTGTATTTCTGCCAACCGTTGACTGGCTCACCGACTTTATATTGTGACAGACTCACTTCCTTGGACTTCACTGAGTTGTCCAGTGAAAAGGCTTTGATTCGGACACTTGATGCGGGGTTCATGACGAATTGCAGATGCCATTTGCCATCACTGGATGTGGGGACTTCGTATTCGGCACCATCACGTTTGGTACGGAATCCTGTGCCGCCCTGGCCGGGGGTTCCGGTCATGCCCAGGCATTTGCTCCCATCGGGACCTTTGCCGGAGAACTCTTTCATTTTGCCACCGCTCCAGCCGTTGAGATACCAACCTGAAGCGCGTTTGTTTTCAAACACGGTGATGGACTTGAGACTTTCAGTGTCACCCATCTTCACATCAGCAAGTTGGGTTTGAGGCGCACTGCTCACAGCAGCAACCGTACTCTGCGTTGCCGGTGAAGCCGATGCCGTGGACGGGACCGACGCTGCACTGGACGGGCCAGGTGTGAGTTGGACATTATCAATGAGCAGCGGCTTATCCAGTGAACCGTTGCAACGGACATAAAGTCCAGCAAAGGTCTTGAAGGTCGCACCCTTTTCAAAAGCTTTGACAGGGATTGATACTGTCTGCCAATCGCTGCTTGAGGCGTCGAACATGTTGTTGAATGGAATCTCCTTGGTCTTTTGCGATTTATCCATGGAGTAGATCATGATGTTCATGCTGGGGAGTTTGCTATTGCCGTTGGTATTGACCATGAAGCTCAGATGCCAATCGGCTTCAGCTCGGTCGGCAAGGTTGATATCGCAACCGGTTCGTTTGGTACGGAAGGTCGCGCCGCCACCTTTGGTCGTGCCTTCGATTTTGACACCCATACAGGTTGATCCATCGACACCTGCACCTTTGACGCCAATCATTTTGGCACCGCGCCAGCCGGAGTAGTACCAGCCGGACGCATATTTATTGATAAAGACATTGATGGCTTTGGCGTCGAGGAGTTTGCCTTCTTTTTGAATCAATGGCTGGATTTTACGGGCGATGGTCAGGTAGTCTTCATTACGCCAGCTGGAGTGATAGCCTTGTGATGAGTCGGAACCAAGACCATCGAGCATGGTGCCGATGTCGTGGATGACAGGTGTTTTTTCATATGCCAATTCTGGATGCACGTTAGCCGACTCATCGGTGGACATGACTTTGGTGTTACTGAGGATGATGCGTTTGTCCTGCTTGTTACCATCCGAAAGCACCATGACCGAATCATTGAGATAGGCACGCAAGGCTGCGACTTGTTCAGCAGGTTTACGGTACAGCGAGAGTTCCCAACCTGGACGCGGGCCAAAGAAAGTGGAGTTGTGAACCTTGGCAATCCCGCCGGTCCACATGGCTACCGCGCTGGAGTTGCCACCACGTTTGATGGGATAACCACTGGCACAACGGTAGAGTGCGACACCCGGATTGTTGCCCCAGAATCGGAGATTGCGTTTGTTTCGCAAAGTCACACAACCAATGAGTAATGGGTTTTCCGACTTGTCATCCCAACCACCATCGGTGTTGTCGTTGGCGATACATCCGATATAGGTGATGTTGTAGCAGTTGCGTTCGGCGCAAAAGCCGTCGGCATTCCAGTATCCGCTGCCAGCATCGTGGTAGTTGTTACGAGCCACGCAGTCGATGAATGTGATGTCATGGTCATAGACACCTGAATTTTTGGAACCACCCTGACAACTGAATCCCATATGGAACGGCTCGGTGGCCCACTCTTTACCGCCGGCATCAGCCAGGCAGTTTTTGAAGGTTGCGTTGTAGACACCATCACGAATGCGAAAACCACGCTTGGCATAGTTCACGGCTTTGGCATTTTCGACAATGATGTCGTTGGTGCCGATCTCAGGTTGGGATGATGAAGCGCCACCAATAAAGACAAAGGCATCGCGCGTACCTTTGACATCAACGTTCTTGATGCGGATGCCGGTGACGTTACCGGGGGAGTTGGTTTGGAAGAAACCTCGGACATTGCGGGCGACGATGTTTTCGATGCCAACCCAACTTGAACCGCTGGTGACGTTAAAGAGTGTGAATCCCTTGTTGGCATCATGCTTGCCCCACTCACCGGTGAAGGTTGGCATCTTGCCATCTTTGACTTGTCCTTTGATGGTGATGATGTCCTTGATGCTTTTGCCATTGGTCTTGAGGGTGATGGTTCCGCCTTGATACTCGCCTGCTGCAAGGTTGATAGTGTCGCCATGCTGAAGTTTGCCAAAGGCGTCTTCCAGACTCTTGGCATTTTCATAGGTCATGGCATTGTCCCATGAGTTGCCGGACTTGTTGCCGGCACCGGTGGGTGACATGTACAGGTCAGCTGCATTAGCAGAAGCGACACTCATGAGCATCACGGACAGCGTGGCGATGCAGGTGTGAAAATTGATACGAAAGCTTTTCATAACCAGTCTTTCAAAAACGAGAGTAAAAAAATTTCAGGTTCACACCAACGCCTTGACCTGTTTTGTCAAAGGTGTTGATGATTCAATATTGTCGTTGCCGAAGGATCGGCGGCGGGTTGGGCGGGGTTTAGTTGAGTTTTCGGGTTTTAACAAATTTACACTTTTCGTGTGGTGTTGTGAATTTTTTGGCGTGATGTGCGACGGTCACCACGTGCATGTCTCCCATCAGCGCATTGAGGTTGCCTTTGTTTTGCCCATTACGATCCATGTGACGGAAGATGTAATTTTTCTTCCAGCGGTTTGGGAACATGTAGAAGCTATTGCCATCTGCAAGTAATGCCGTCGTCGATGGATTGAGTATTTTCCAGTAGGGTCCGGTGTAGTAATAGTTCATGCCAAAGTGGTACGCACTGCTTACTTTGCGTTCGGAACACTTAACTTCTGGCGGGAAGTTCCATCGTGCAGCACTCCCTTTGTTAGCACTCCACCAACGGTTGTTGACGTATCGGCCGATATACCACATGTATCGTGTGTCGCCATTGCTGCCATGATCACCGTATCCTTTGGGGCCGGGAAAGTACTGCTCATAATCCTCGGCATAGAGGACAAAACCAATACCGATTTGCTTTAGCCCCGATGCGCACCGAGTCTGCAAAGCAGTATGACGTGCCATTGCCAAGGCAGGCAACAGGATCGAAATCAACAGCGCGACGATACTGATGACCACAAGTAATTCGATAAGTGTGAAACCTTTGTTGTTTGTTTTATTGACAATTTTCATTGTCGAATCCCATCTTTTTACGTCAGACAGAACCTCATCCAACTGGTTATCAAATCTGTTTACGCAATCTCGACTTCTAATATGTCTGCGATTATTTGAGCTTCTTAACTTTCAGCAGTTTGCATGAGTCAAAAGGTGTGGTGATCAACTTGGCATGGTGGGGAATGGTCGACACATGCATATCGCCCATGAGCAAATTCAGGTTGCCTTGATTGTTCCCAGCCATGTCCACGTGGCGATACTTGAAGTTGCCATTCCATCTGTTGGAATTAAAAAAGAAACTCGTCGCATCGCCGATGAGGATGGTCGATGAAGGATTAAGCACACGCCAGTAATGTCCGGTGTAACCACTGACCATGCCAAAGCTGTAGGCGGATGTCGGCCGTTCGGGACATTTGACTTCAGGTGGGAAGTTGTATCTTGCTGAACTTGTTCGATTAGCACCCCACCAACGATTGTTCACGTAACGCCCGATGTACCACATGTACCGCGTATCACCGTTTTTCCAAGCATCTTTGTAACCGGCAGGGTGTGGGAAGTATTGATCGTAGTCTTCGCCATAGAGGACAAAACCTATACCAATTTGCTTGAGCCCCACAGCGCATTTGGACTGCCTGGCCGTAAGCCGTGCACTGCGCAAAGCCGGCATCAGGATCGAAATCAACAGTGCAATAATGCTGATGACCACAAGCAGTTCGATAAGCGTGAACCCTTTACGGGGTCCATAGCCATTGGTTTTCATGGTAAAATCCTCTATCTACACGTGGTGGACAATCGCTCCACCAATTGCACTTCCAGCTTGATCTCACGAACCCAGTGATCTGGATTACCTTGCTGTTTATCCAAAAGTGCCTGAACGCAGGCACGCCCCATTTGGGTCAAATTAAAGCGAACCGTAGTCAGAGCAGGCATCATGAACTCAGCGAAAGGCTCATCCCCAAAACCAATGACACTTAATTCGCCTGGCAGGTTCAATCCCATGTCGTTGGCAACCTGCATGACCGAATGAGCCAAACGGTCAGAGGTGCCGAAGACCGCTGTGGGTCGATCCGTACAATCCAATATCTCGTTGGCAATATCCAAAGCATCATTGCCATCACAGGAAGCAACCTGTAACTGAACATTGTCAAACTCTTCAGCAGCGTGACGAAATCCAGCCAAGCGACGGCGAGCGTAAGCCAAAGCTGACTCACGCTGAATAATGCTGACTTTGCGATGCCCCAAGCCAAACAAATGTTTGCCAGCGATGTATCCGCCTTCGAAGTCATCGTTGGCAATGCGTGTCACGGTATCCACATCCGGCCCGTCACCCACTGCCACTACAGGCACATGGCGTCGAACCATCTCTTGGATATAGTTGATCTCCGCACCGCCACACCAGATGATCCCGCGCGGGCGAGCATGGTTGTTGCTGATGGCGATTTCAGGATTGTATTGATTGAACTCGACGGACAGGCCATGCGCCACGGCTGCTTTTTCAACCTCTGGCAAGACACGCAGGAAGTAGTTCATCTTCAAAGGCGTCGCATCCGTGAGCATGAACACCAAAGTCTGAGCCGATACCGCTGCACGATGCTCGGGACGTTTACGGACAAACGATCCCTTGCCATGCAATGTCTCGATTACACCTTCATTGGCCAAGTGTTGGAGTGCCTGGCGAACCACCGGCATACTCACGCCATAACGCTCAGTGAGCTGACGTACAGACGGGATCTTGGATCCGATCTGCCAACGTGACTCAACAATTTCAGCTTGCAACTGCTGAGAGAGTTGGTAGTTGAGGGGAATCGGACTATCGCGGTGGAGTTGTGTCATAATTTGTGTTCAACTGTTAATAAACATGATAACAGGCAAAACACTCAAGGCAAGCATTCGACCTGAAAATTTATCCGAATCCGGTAATAAGCAGCGGTTTAAAACTGTTCACCACCTATGACTCACACTGTTCACGTCATTGTAAACACTGCAAAGACAATATGTATATGACAATTTTGAAGATAGTCAGAAAAGTTCTTAATTGTTCAATGATTGCATGCAACGATACAAAAGCGAAACACTGTTTAATCACTTCCAGTACAGCCAGAGATTGGCGACAGCATTATAGCCGCGAAGTGTTGTATTCATATCGTCGCGTGTGTAATAACCGGCATGCCCATCATAGAAGCAGGTCTGCATATTCTGCCATTCATTATGACGCCATGCGCATGCACGATCGCGTGTTGAGGTAACTTTCTCTTCGGTCTTGTAATTACCTTTTCGATCCAATGTGATCGTTAATGAGACGGCATCGGCTACATGAAATTTCTTGCTCAACCGCTTAATATCCAAGGTTCTAAAGTTGTAAGTCTTGTGGGGTTTATACTGGTCTCGCCGCGTCTGCTCTTTGTTGTAACCGTAGGATGTACCGATGTTTTGCAAATTACTTGTAGCCAATCGCATCCCACGTGTCGCACCTGGGCAGAAGTAATTCAATGGCCAAGAACTGGTCTCTTCCGAAGACAGGCCCATGGATACACGATAGTGCGTGTTCTTAAACCAGTTCCAACCTGGCACGACATACTCATTAAAGTCAGCGTTATAGGCAGCTTGCGCAATGCCATGATGTCTTAGATTAGCCAGACATTTGGTTGATTGAGCCGCAGCTCGAGCTTTGCCCAAAGCAGGTAATAAGATCGAAATCAGCAGCGCAACGATACTGATCACCACCAGTAATTCAATAAGGGTAAAGGCATTACGCGACGTATTGACTAGACTTTTCATACTTTTCCCATCGCGAGTTAAACGACGATCAGTTTGTTAAATTAAAAAATAAGATAGACAGAATGCAAACTAAGATCTGATACGTATGAAAACGCGCCTGACGAGATACCGTCAGAAACCACGGCGTATCTCTGTTAATAAACATAGTAACAGTTGATTTAGCCAAGGCAAGCATTCACTGCATTTTTTTCTACTGTAGTAAATGAATGCTGACAAGCGTTGGATGCTTACTTCTTCAACCGGGCGAACCAGCAGCAATCACAATCCATCCGATAAGGGTGACAATTGCCATAATCGGAATCAAGGCGGTTTATTTTCCAGATTTAGAGGGTCATTCGATCATTCTGTATGAACGACATGTCGATGCAATATCTTGATTGTATGTTTTAATTAAGAATGCGAATCGAGGTTTTCATGCGACTCAAGCAAGAAAATAGTATGCGATCCATCATCGTGACATGCCTGATGGCATTGGTGCTGAACTTAGTGTGTATTCAGATTACAACAGCACAAGTCGTTTGGAGTGATGCTTATTGGAAGGAAAACATCAAGCAACTGCCCCAACTCCCAAGTGGGTGGGAAATGGTGCCTGACTCGATCATTGTCAGCCCCAACCGTCAACGCATGGCATTTAAAATGCAACGCGGCAGAGGTCTCATAGTGGTTCTTGATGGCAAACCCAGTCCGGTTTATCGCAAGATCGGCAAACTTCAGTTCTCGTCCAACTCGCTGTACCTGCACTATATAGCCAGAGAAAACGGCCCATGGTATCTTGTACGCGACACGCATCGTCGTTTTGCCAAGGAATTTGTCGGCGATCCTATCCTGAGTAATCAAGGCAAACGTACAGCTGTAATCTTTAAAACACCAAGAATGCTACAAGTCAGAATTGCTGGCGTAAATGGTCCTGTGTTTGACGAAGTGAATCGTGATAGCATCACCTTCAGCCCCAATGATAAACAGTATTCATACTTTGCCCGACGTGGGAAATATTGGTACGTTCAGATTGACGACCAAACCGCAGGCCCGTTTGAAGATGTGACCGGCAGGCCTGTCTACAGTTCTGATTCAAAATCACATGCGTATATGGCTCAGACAAACGGTCAGTGGCATGTGGTGCAGGACAACAAACCCTGGCAAGTTGCAAATGAAACGGCTCAAATCGCATTCCATCCCAACTCCAAGCAACTCTTTGCATGGCTGCGTGTTGATAGTCCAAACTGGCAACTTCACATCAACAATCAACCCGTTGAAAAAGCCATCTCATCCACACCTGTACCGGTTATATTCGGCACCAAAGCATATGCCTGGGCAGCACGATTAATCGTAGGCAGCCAAACACAAATGATCCGGGAAGGCAAAACCTTACCCATTCATGGCTACATTCTCCCAGATACCGCTCAGTTTGATCCCAAAAGTATCCAACTCGTTTACGTCACCCGAACCGATGACGGTGAACACGTCACAATTGATGATGTACTCCTCGAACCCTACCAAAGCATCCTGGCAGAGGATATCCAAATTTCACGTGACGCCCGCCGCATCGCCTACCCAGCTAAAATCAACAATCAATGGCATGTCATCGAGCAAGGCGAAAAAGGCCCAACTCTAGAAGCGATCATTCCAGGATCACTGGTCTTCTCCCCCAAGAAGCAACAACTAATTTACCGCGCTAAATCCGGCCAACTCGATCGCTTCTATATAGATCAACAGATGGTGGGTGAATTTGACGAGATGTCCAATCCAATCTTTGACAAAGGTCACATCGCCTGGGCCGCAAGACTCGGGAATAACTGGCACCTGTATATCGATGGCATAGCCAATCCAACTGCATTTTCCAATCTGGTTGGCCCCCCCTTGGTCACGACAAAATACGGTCGATTCATGACCATGATCCAACAAAACCACAGCACCGTCCCGGCTTACAGCAGACTGGTCATGGACAAACTCACCACCGAGGAAGCATTGGCGAATGTGAATCCGAATTCGATTAAGTAGTTAACAACTGCTGGAATTTGATAACGGACAGAACACCGGACAGTCCATCTCGACATTTTCACTGCCCAAATCGCACACCATCGGGGCCCAGGATTGCTTTGGTTTGCAGGAGCTTGCCATCGGTACGGTGGAAGGTGATGGCCAGGACCAATTGATCATCAGGTTTGATTTCACGATCCAATCGAAGGACAAAGCGGTAGGTTCGCGTGACGGATTCAAAATACGACTGCTGATCTTCAATACTCACCATCGGGACATCCCAGCTGTAGAGCTTGTCCTGCATGACATCGCGTCGGCTGGTGGACTCCTTGAGTAACTCCAGGTGGAATGAACCAGGTGACTTGACGGAGTCTCCCATTTCGTCCTGCAATTCGACTCTCGCTTCCAGTGCCGGCCTCTTTTGTGTGAGGATAAAACGGGACGACGGATAGATTCGCACCCGCTGAGGAACAGGCTGCCAGGCTTGGTTGCCGATCAAATTTGTATCAACTGCCTGATTGTTTGGCGAAACGGTTTGTCCTTTAAATTCACAACCCGTGACTGCCCCAAAAAACATCACAGCCATACAAACCGATAAAATTAATTTATAAGTATTTTTATTTAAACTATTTAAAAACAATACAACTCTCCATTTCACGCCCTGATTCAACCGTTGTAACTGGTATTGTGAATAATGCCATGCAAGTTTTCCACTTTGTTTAGACTTACAGTCTTGCCAGACAGCCTTATGTCTATAAAATAGGCACACTATGACAAGACCTGAGCAAGAATTAGACATCCTCGAAAAAATCAGCTTAATCCTGGGCGAAGGATTGGAGCTTAACGAAGTATTTCAACACGCCATGAATGTCCTTGTTGATCAAATGGGCATCAAACAGGCCTCCTTGACCCTATGGGATGATGTCACTGAACAGATGCGCATCATTGCCGCCGTGGGGTTGAGTCCCGAGGAGATGGCCAAGGGACGCTACGCATTAGGCGAAGGTATCACCGGCCAAGTCATCAAATCTGGCGAGCCTCGCATCATTGCCGACATCTCCCAAGACCAGGATTTCCTCAACCGGACCGGCCGTGAACACCTGATCGACGAAAACGACAAGCGTCCCATCAGCTACATCTGCGTCCCGGTCAAAGGCGAAACGGCCTACACAGGCACCATCTCCATTGACAAGACATACACCGATGAACTGACTCTGGCTGCAGATGCCCGACTGCTAACCATCATCGCAGGCTCGTTCGCCCAGACCATCCGGCTACACCAGATCGTCAAGGTCGAAAAAGACCAACTCATCGAACAAAATGAACGCCTCCGCGACAACCTGGGCAAGCGATATCACTTTGATAATATCATCGGCTCATCGCCGGCGATGGAAGAAGTTTTAGGCATTGTCAGCCAGGTGGCCACCAGCCGCGCCACCGCCCTGCTCTTGGGGGAAACAGGTGTCGGCAAGGAAATGATCGCCAAGGCCATCCACTACAACTCGCCACGCAAAGACAAACCACTCATCCGCATCAACTGCGGCGCGTTGTCTCCTCAACTGCTTGAGTCTGAACTCTTCGGTCATGTCAAAGGCGCCTTCACCGGCGCAGTCAAAGACAAGACCGGTCGCTTTGAAGCAGCGGACGGCGGGTCGATCTTCCTCGACGAAATCGGCACGATGGATCCACAACTACAAGTCAAACTCCTGCGAGTCCTTCAGGAACGTGAGTTTGAACGTGTGGGCGACCACCACTCCGTGAAGGTTGACGTGCGTGTCATTGCTGCGACGAATCTTGATCTGGAAGAAGCTGTCCATTCAGGGGACTTCCGTGAAGACCTGTACTATCGCCTGAATGTGGTGACGATTAACATCCCGCCATTGCGTAACCGCCGTGAAGACATCCCACGCCTGATCGACTTTTTCCTGGATCGTTTCAACAAGGAAAACAGTCGCAACCTTCGGCGGATGAGTCGGGAAATTCTCAACACCTTGCTGCGATACCCCTGGCCGGGCAACGTCCGTGAATTGGAAAACTGCATCGAGCGTGCCGTGGTGCTCTCCAGCAGTGATGAGTTCACAGATGACTTACTGCCATTGCAAATCCGCATGTTCGCCCAACAAGTCCGTGGCACAGGTTCAAGCGAATCCCTGGAAACCACCGCAGGCCGCTTAGCCGAGCAAGCCATCCGCGAATACGAAATGAACGAAGGCCAGATTTACGAGATCGTCGTCAACCAAGTCGAACGCGCTCTGATTACTGAAGCCCTCGAACACACCGGTGGTGTCAAGACACGAGCCGCAGACTTCCTGGGCATCAACCGCAACACGCTCAACAAGAAAGTCAAAGACCTGGGCATCGAAGCCGACGGGTGATCACTGACAATACACTGTGCTATAATCATGCCATCCCATGATGGCCAACCCGCAAGAACACAATACGGTTTTGACACACTCGCTTGGTAATAACATTTCGACGGATCGCGGTCGCTTTATTGTTATGTGCCTGATGCTGGGCATCATTGTGACAGTGACCTTCATCAGTGGTCGAACCGGCACCTTCCTGATCGACGACTACAGTGCCATCATCAACAACCGGACGATTCATGATTTTTCACTCTGGCGAGTCCTCAAGTGTGAACGCGATATCATTCCTTCAGGCCGGCCTTTGACCAATTTAAGTTATGCGATCAGTTATTATTTCAGCGGTGAAAATCCCAAGCCGTATCTTCTGACCAACCTCGTACAACAGATCATCGTCGCATGGTTGATGCTGTTGATGCTTCGGCGTTTACTCCCAACATTACTGACTCGATACCCACAGTCACAGAAATACCATGACTGGCTTGCCCTGTGTCTGACGCTTTGGTGGATTGTGCATCCACTGCAAACCGAGCCAACCCTCTACATCACCCAACGCTCTGATCAGTATGCCAATATCGCCATGATTCTGGCATGCTACGCACTGTTACGCCATCACCAGGCATCCAATCACGGGCGTGGATGGATGATCATGATGTTTGCCTCAAGCGTTGTGGGGATGCTGTTTAAGCAGAATGTCTGGGCATTACCGATTCTTTTGCTGCTACTGGATCGTGCCACCCTCGCGGGTAACTTCAAAAAGACTTGGCAATACCGTGGGATTGCACATCTGCTAAACAATCTGACATGCGGCGCGATTCTCATTGCCATTTTGATTTATGACCCCTATTCCAAATGCACCGGAACAGGACACGGCTTGTCTTCCTGGGACTACCTGCTGACCCAATCCCAAATTCTGATCTGGTATGCACGGAATTTTTTCTGGCCAACAGGATTGTGCCTGTATTACGAATGGCCGTTTGTCCATGACATCCTTGCCGTCTGGCCAGAATTTTTGACACTGGGGGCGATCTTCTGTTTTGCGTGTTACAGCTTGTATCGATTTCCTCGTATCGGTGCAGCGCTCTTCTCGGCATTCATGATCCTTGCCCCCACATCAAGTATCTTCCCGCATCTGGCATGTGCTGCCAATGACCGACGCTTCGTACAGCCTGCAGCGTTGATCCTCCTGATACTGACCATGGCAGTCGTAAATCTCCTGCTACGCTGCAAACGCACACGACAATTAGCCATCCCGATCACGTGCGCAATACTGCTGCTGGCAACGGCAATGATACTCCCAATTACCGCAAGACTTTCCGTCTGCTTTGGCAACCCCACCGTCCTGTGGGAACACACACGCCATCAGGCCTGCGCCCCCCAGGGATCATGGGAACATCTTGGAAGTCACTATTTCGATATAGGCCAATACGCACCCGCGTGGCAATGCTTTAACAATGTCCTGGACATGGAGCCTGACTACAACATCGCCAAGCTGCATCTGGCAAAAGTCTATCTCCAGTTTGACAACTTGGACCAAGCAATCGAAATTCTCAAGCCGATTCAAAATGTACCCAGCATTGACTATGACGTTCAGATGCTATTGGGTGCTATTTACAAATCCAAAAAGGATTATCCCAACGCGATCACTTATTTCCAGAAAGCCTGTCACACGCAACCCGATCAAATCAACGCCAGTTTAAATCTGGCCCGGATATATGTTCTGACCGAACAATTCACCAAGGCATTGGATGTCCTCAAACCCCTGCTCAACCGTCCATACGTAACATACGACCTGTACCAGGATCTGGGCTACGTCTATTCACAACTCGGCCAACTCAAACCAGCTCAACAGGCCTATCAGCGATACCTCAAACATGTACCCGATGATGCCAAAGTACTCAACAGCATGGGCGTCGTGCAAGCCAAACTCGGCCGACTCAAGCAGGCAGGTGGCTACTTCGCCCGTGCATTGGCACTTGATCCCACATTGACGCAGGCCAGTGACAATCTCAATCGAGTGCGCGCCATGCTCATCCCGTCGATCAGCCAACCGACACCTGATGGCGAATAACTCTCAAACATGCTGTCACTTTTTTGAATCTCCGGCGATCGCGTTACAATCCACGCGGGAATTTCAAACTGATCCGCACCACGGGAAATGCGCGTTGCAGAAGACTTCAATCAATCCATCGCAAGATTCAGATTGCATCCGTACATTGATCCTTCTGGGATTGATGACCGTGGTGATTGTCAGCAGTTTTGCCAACGGCGTGAACGGGCCGTTCATGTTTGATGATTCGCGAGCCATCGTTCATAACCCGACCATTCATCACGCGTCACTGTGGCAAATTCTCACGGTGTATGACGAACGACCGACTTCCGCCAGGCCGCTGAGCAATCTGAGTTTTGCCATTGACCGTAAACTTTTTGGACTTAATCCCAAACCGTATCACTGGGAAAACATCATCATCCAGGTGATCATCGCGGGTCTGCTGTTTGTTCTGATGCGGGCGATTTTGAAAATCTGTTTACCCACCGTTCACCTCAACACCATGCGACGTGATTGGCTAGCCGCAGGCATGTCGTTACTCTGGGCGATCCATCCGGTACAGACCGAATGCGTTCTGTACATCACACAACGCTCCGAGCAATTTGCGATGCTCAGCATGGTGCTGGGGTTTTACAGCCTTGTGAAATGTCAGTATCACCGACGATGGTTGACTGTTGGTTTTCTGTGCTGCTTTTTGGGGATGTTCACCAAACAGACGGTGTTGGTTTTGCCGTTGATGTTACTGCTCTTTGACCGCGCGTTTATTGCTGGAAGCTTCAAAGCATGCTGGTCACAACGGCGTCTGTTTTACATTGCCTGCTTCGCGGTCTGCATCAGCTATGCCAGTTTGTTGATGGCAGTTCCATCCAACCCGTTAAGTGTCGGGACGCATCTGGGTGTGAGTCGCATGGATTATCTACTCACTCAATCGCAGGTCATCACGTGGTATTTGCGCAACCTGTTCTGGCCGACCGGCATCTGTCTTTACTACAACTGGCCAATCGTCACTGACACAGCTGATGCGATGCCAACCTTCATGCTCATCGCGAGTTTGCTGGCAGTGAGTCTGCTGAGTCTTTGGAAATGGCCGAAACTTGGCACCTGGCTTACAGGCATGTTCATCGTGCTTGGCCCGACCTCTAGTATACTGCCGATTGTCAGCGAGGTGGCGTCGGATCGACGGGTTTCACTGATCATCCCATTGATCCTATTCCCCGCAGTGGTGCTACTAATCCGTGGACTCTTACGCGTGACGCGCAGACCACAATTGGCCATGGGCAGCGTGATGATTCTGCTGTTGGCAGCTGGAATGTTTTACGTCAATCAAACCAGTCGACTGTCCGTGTACTACAGCAACCCTATCGCGCTATGGCAACATCAAACGCAACAAAGCCCATGGCCTGCAGGTGCATGGCAAATGCTCGGGGAACACCTTGAAGATGAAAAGCAACTTGCGGGTGCATGGCAATGCTATCAACAGGTTCTCCAATTGGAACCAGGTTGGAACATGGCGCAGATGGGACTTGGGACGGTCTACATTAAACTTGGCAGACATGATCAGGCGATGAAAATCCTTGCAAGCCAGACAGATCATCCTCTACTCGCCGGGGTCCCGTACAATGCAATGGGCAATATCCACAAGCAAAAAGGTGAACTCAAAGAAGCAGCCCTCGCCTATGACAAAGCGTTGGAACATGACCCAGACAATCTGGACTACCGGCTCAATCGCGCCCGCGTTCACAATCAACTTGCCCAATACCAGCAAGCCCTGCAGATGCTCATGCCTTATGCAGACTATCCGGACGCTCCAGCCAATCTCCTTGCTGAAGCCGGCTTCGCCTGTTCACAACGAAATCAACTGGATCAAGCTCAGGCGTATTACCAGCGAGTTCTCAAGCAAACACCTGACGATGCCATCGTGCTTAACAGCATCGGTGTCGTGATGGCCAAGATGGGCAAACTTGCAGAAGCCACAGCATACTTCGCGCGTGCAGTGTCGATAGACCCACAACTTGAAGAAGCAAAAGACAACCTGCAAAAAGCACGGCAACAGATTCAATAAATCATCATGCCCACATGTTGCATGCAATGCGACTCAATGGCAAAGCACTCAACAAACACCCGCGGCTTTGATCGCACTAAACCAGGCCCATGCCATGCGCGGGAAGACATTATGTGCCGGATGCACGCCGTCTTCACCCAAATCCGTTGCACCGTTAGCAATGGGGTAGTGATCCACAAAATGAATCAACTTCCCTTGCGTGCGATACTCAGCAACCAGTTGAGCTTGAAGGATGTTGTACTGCTTGACGCGCGTGTGAATGCTATCATCAATCACAATATTCCAAGGCTTGGGGCCGGGCATGATCGGTAGAATGGACCCTAAAAACAAGTGCATTTGAGGCCTTGCAGCAATCAAGTCATCCACCAGGTCACGCATTGTCTGCATCACCGGTTCGGGCTGGCCCATGTAAATCGGATTGGTCCCGCAAAGCATCAACAGCACATCCGGTTCAAACTTCCGCACATGATCTGCTAAACCGGTGAGTGAGCCCCAATCGGTCTCCGCACCCTTGTGTAACTGCTCCATGGAAAAGCCCGGATACCCATCATGCGCACCATTACGGACACCTGCGCTACGATCGGTTCGCGAACCGACATACTTGTGATCAACACCAAACTCATCAAGCAAATCCTGAAGCGGCCCGCGGTATCCACCACGGAGTTCATCGGAAGATGCAGTAATCGAATCACCAGCAGGGAGAATACGAAGGGGCGTGGACATGAATGGAATACCTTGTTTCACAGATTGACAAACAAACCAAGGTAGCAATCCGAGCCCTATGTTGCCAGTCACAATACATCTGGTTTTATGTCGAATTCAGTGATTGCCTACAAGCTGCCATGCAGCTTCAGCATCATGTAATGATGCAGCTATTATTTTTGTGTCGAATCCAATGATGGGAAAATGATTTCATACGCCTGCTGACATGCCTGCTCACGTTGATTATCTAAACCGTGATACATCGTATGCATAAAAGTACGCAATTGTTTGTCCGTAGCTTTTTCGACAAAGCGTTCAGAGATGTTACCCTGCAAACGACTGAGACGTGGCATGACACTCTGACGTCTATTCTCTGTCGGAATACCCCAAAGGTTTAATGCATTGATCCCAGAGACACCGTCCCAATCGTAACCTTTAAACTGTTCATGTTCTCGTGCCCACGTTTCCAATGCAGACACTTCGATCACAGGATCAGCTTTCCATCGGCTGAACCATTCCATTTGCGTTTTCAACGATGCAGTGTTGGCATCCACCCATCGCAACTGCCTTTTGACAGGAAATGTCATTGATAAGTACAACACAACCATTATCAAGAAACACAAAGTAAACCAGAATGCTTTTCGGCGAAGCATGGCCACCCCTTGCTTTGCAATATTGACTGAGTATACCTCAACACTTGACTATTTAGTCTAAAAAAAAACCACGCTCCAATCAGGTTGAAGCGTGGTGGCGGGATACAAATTGTGTTGGGCGCAACGGGTGTTTGTGCGGGTGTCCCCGGGGGATTAAAACCCTACGGGCTTTCGTGCAGCCATGTTGCGCACCGGTGTTTCAGATTTTGATCAAGCGCTAAAGGAGCTTCCGCAACCGCAGCTTGAGTTGGCGTTGGGGTTGTTGAAGACAAATCCGCGTCCCATGATTTCATCTTTGAAGTCAATGGTGGTGCCATTGAGGTAGAGATAGCTCTTGGGATCGCAGACGATTTTAATGCCATGCAGTTCGAAGAGTTCGTCGGTTTCCTTGTCCTGTTCGGTGAGATCGAGCAGGTATGAGAAACCGGAGCAACCGCCGCCTTTGACGCCAACGCGGAGACGGGTTTTTTCGGCATCGAGTTTCTGTTGTTCCATGATGGTGCCGATTTCACGGGCAGCCGATTCGGTGAGAATAATGGGCATGGTTTGTAACTCCAAATCAAATATTGGTTCGATGACCTGCGGCAAGGATCGCCTGCAAGTAACGGGTTAAAGGGTCGTGTTATGCCGTTGCGGTAGCAGCTTCTGCATGCTTCTTCTTGTAGTCGGCGATGGCGCTGCGGATGGCATCTTCAGCCAGGACCGAGCAGTGAATCTTCACCGGGGGCAGGCTCAGTTCGTTGACGATGTCGGTGTTCTTGATACCGAGTGCTTCGTCGACGGTTTTGCCTTTGACCCATTCGGTAGCCAGGGAAGAGGAGGCGATGGCACTGCCACAGCCGAAGGTCTTGAACTTGGCATCGGTGATCTTGCCGGTGGCCTGATCGACCTGAATCTGCAGCTTCATGACGTCGCCACATTCAGGAGCACCGACGACGCCGGTCCCCACTGCGTCGGAGGCTTTGTCCAGTGAACCGACATTGCGGGGATTTTCGTAGTGATCAACAACTTTTTCGCTATAAGCCATGGTGAGGCTCCTTTGCTTCGATTTCTATTTTTTAACCCGTCAGATTCACTTCGTTCATCTGGCGGCTTGGGTTTTCATATCAGACATTTTAACGAAACGGGGTCTGACCCCATTTTGCTAATACAACTTAGTGATCGGCCCATTCCACGGTGGACAGGTCGATGCCTTCGAGGTGCATTTCGTACAACGGGGAAAGGTCACGCAGTTTCTTGACGCCTTCGACGACCTTCTTGGCGGTGTATTCGATTTCCTCTTCGGTGGTGCGACGGCCAAGACCAAATCGCAGTGAGCTGTGAGCCAGATCATCACCTATGCCCAGGCTCTTAAGGACGTAGCTGGGTTCGAGGGATGCACTGGTGCAGGCTGAACCGGAGGAGACAGCGATTTCTTTGATCGCCATCATCAGGGATTCACCTTCAACCCAGGCGAAGCTGATGTTGGAGGTATGGGGGATACGCTTATCCAAAGCACCGTTGATGGCTACGCCGTCAAGTTGACTGGTGATGGTGGATTCGAGTTTGTTCCGCAGGTTGCCAAGACGGATGGCATCGTCGGACATCTCAGCTTTGCAAAGTGCTGCAGCGGCGCCCATACCCACAACGCCGGTGACATTGATGGTGCCCGATCGCATACCACGTTCGTGGCCACCACCATCAATGATGGCAGTCAGACGCACACGTGGGCGACGACGACGGACATAGAGGCAGCCGACACCTTTGGGGCCATAGAATTTATGGCCTGAGGCGCTAAGCAGGTCCACACCGGCTTCTTCGACATTGATGGGCAGCTTGCCAACCATTTGAGTGGCATCGGTGTGGAAGATGATGTCTTTATCTTTGCAGAGCTTGCCGATTTCGGGGATCTCATTGATCGTGCCGATTTCGTTGTTAGCCCACATCAGTGAGACGAGAACGGTATCTTCACGGATGGCATCTTTAACCATCTCCGCGGTGATCACACCATCCAATGGCGGATCGAGATAAGTCACTTCGTAACCTTCTTTTTCCAACCGCTTGCAGGGGTCGAGCGTGGCTTTGTGCTCATGCTCAGCGGTGATGATGTGCTTGCCTTTGCGGGCACCATACATGTACGCAGCACCTTTGATCGCCAGGTTGTTGGACTCGGTTGACCCGCTGGTCCAGATGATTTCCTTGGCGTCTGCACCGATGAGGTCAGCGACCTGCTCGCGAGCCAGGTCGACAGCCTTTTCAGCTTCCCAACCAAAAGCATGGTTGCGACTGGCTGAGTTACCGAACTTCTCGCAGAAGTAAGGCATCATCGCTTCAAGGACGCGCTCGTCCATCGGCGTGGTTGCGTTGTGATCCAGGTAAATGGGAAACTTGATTGACATTGCCGTTAACTCCTCTTAGGCGGCAGGATTTTTTATCTCGTGCTTGTCTTTACGACACCAATTGTTCTTGCTGTATCTTCAACATCCGCCCCACCGCATTGACCGGCACATCCACACTGCTGTGTACCAAATCCGCAAGCGATACGTCGCGAAGAAAATTCTCAATCCGATTGTGTAACCGACTGATGGCTTGATGCACCGGGCAATAACCCAGTAAACCACATCCATCCTCGCCATGCTCCGGCTCGATCCCTGCATCGGCAAGTTTCTGAGGATCAACCGTGCAAGGCGTTAACTGCATCGGCCCTTCCATCACTTCCAACACCTCCAGCAAAACGATCTGATTCGCATCACGATCCAGAGCATACCCGCCAGTGGCGCCTCGCGTCGAACTGACAAAGCCAGCCCGACGCAATTGCTTGAGGATGTTCATTAACAAAGGTAACGGCAAGTTAAACGCCTCGGCAATCTTCTGTGCACTGACCAACGGTTCACCCGCTTGTCGTTGCTGCTCCAGATAGCAAAGCGACACCAGAGCATATTCAGTTTTGCGGTTTAACGTAAGCATCCGCAAACAGTTACCTTGTTTTCAACAAACATCCATTCATCGGGGCATCACGCTTTCTCCAGCCATCCGCCCCATCTGCTGTTTACATTCATTCTCAATAACACAGCATACGCACACAATATAGTACCAATTCGGTTCGATTTCAATTCCCTAACTTAGAATTTTTCAAAAAAAGATTCATTTGAACCAGCAGATATTTTAATTGTTGTAAGTATCTTTGAAATTTTGGACATTAGCGTATGACGTTGCAACATATAATCCAATGATGACCATGCCGTCCCGGTTTTGCGTCTATGCGATCTGTCACAACATGCGACTCTATGAGCCGTTTTTTGTGCTGTTCCTGTTACTGGGGATGGACCTGCCAATCGCACAAGTCGGATTGCTGTTGGGTTATCAACGTCTGGTCTGGGCGATCCTTGAAATTCCCGGCGGGATCATCACCGATCGCTATGGCCGTCGCAGGTGTTTAATTCTCAGCTTCATCTTCAACCTTTTGTCATATGTGTTACTGGGTTGGTGCGGGCAAATGCACAGTCCTTTGGCATGGATCATTGTCGGGCTGACTCTCTTTGGCATCGGTGAATCGCTTCGCTCGGGGACACACAAAGCCATCATGCTTCACTGGGCACAACTGCATGACCGTCAACATGACATCGATGAAGTCATGGGCGTCGCCAGACTGTTCTCCAAAGTCACCGCAGGTCTCGCAGCAATCTTTGGCGGGTTGATTGTCTGGCTCACCGGGCAATTCCAATGGCTGTTTTACTGCTCAGCAGTCATGTGCATCTTCGGTATCATCCTCATCAGCACCTACCCCCAAGAACTGGATCACAGTTACCAAAAAACGCGCGACACATCATCAAGCAACACGCAAACCGAACATGACAAGATTACTTGGTGGGACAAAATCAAACTCCTAAGCAAGCCCGGACTCTTTGCCATGCTCATCAGTTCGATGCTCTTTGAAAGCCAACTCAAAGTCGGCATCGCGTATTTGCAGCCCTACCTTGCACATGGTTTTGATCGCAGCGATGTCGCAGTCGTCGGCGGGTTAGGCGGACTTGGCATTGGCGTGTATTTTCTGATCCAGGATACACTCGCAGGACTCTGTGCAACGCAGGGCAAACACCTTAAGAAAAAATGCAACGGCGTCCTGGCTGCCAACGCAGTGATCTACATCGCGGCATGTACGATCATGCTCATCGCAGTCACAAGTCTGTGGCTTAATTGGACATGGTTAGGCATCATCGCCATGATCACACTCGCCGGATTACAGAACCTTCGACGCCCGCTGGCAGTGGTGGGTATCGACCAATTCATGCCCAGTCAATGGCGAGCGACAGTACTATCCATCGAGAGTCTGGGACGTTGTATTTTATATGCCATCAGCGCCAGTCTCGGCGGACTCCTCGCTCAATATGATTCCTTGCGCAGCGTCTATGCATTGCTGGCAGGATTGATGCTCCTTGGGATATGGCCGGTATTGGCGACCGTCAGATATCAACAAAAAGCATCGCCGGATGCCTTATTGGCTAAATGAAAAAGACTTCTCATGGCCAAGGCTTGACGTATAAGGCATTCGAAAAGCAAGAATGCATTTTCACCGCAAATGCCAAGGTCGCCAAGTTTCAAGGTGAAGGCAATTATTAACCACAGAGCCACAGAGTCGCAGAGCCCAAAGAAAGGTATGGATAAAATGACTCTGTCTTATTTTTTACTCTGTGTCTCTGTGCCTCTGTGGTTAAAAAAAATCTCTCTTAACTTGGCGCCTTGGCAGTAAAAAAATCATCAAGGTTTTTCAGATATCCCGTATAATGTTTACACCTCAAACCTCCCTCCTTTTGGTCCACAATCAAGGAACCCGCCATGTCCAGATTCATTGCTTTTATTGTTGTATTGGGCGCACTGTGTTTACCAACCTTTGCTGAGGATGATCTATCCAAACTCAGTGACGAGTTTGACACGCCTGCGACACTCAAAGATTGGCAACGTATCTCCAAAGATCATGGCACGCCTGACCAACTGGAAATATTCGACATCAACAAAACCAAGTCCGGCCACATGGTCATGGTCCCTTACAGCAGTGTGTGGTATCAACGCTACCGGGGTGTCTTGGCATACAAAACAGTGTCGGGCGATTTTGTCATCACCACTGCGATTAAGACATCCAACCGTGCCAAGAACGCAGCACCAAGACGCAGCTACTCATTGGCAGGTATCATGATTCACACCCCCGTTGATCCAACTGGCGCGCACAACTACATCTTCCTGTCACATGGCTCAGCTCAACGCCCCGGCACGTATCAATTCGAAGTGAAGACCACTGTCAACAACCGATCCAAATTACAGGTCGATAATGCAGGCACCGATCATGCCATCATCCAAGTCGCCCGCATCGGTGACACTGTCATCACCCTCAAACAAGTCAATGGCGTCTGGTCCGTTCACCAGCGTTATCACCGCCCCGATTTCCCCACCACCATGCAGGCCGGACTCACCTGCTACACCGACTGGGACACCTGCAAGAACATCCAACCCCTGCAACACAATCGAACCGTCATCAAGAACGGCCAGCCGGACTTGTATGCGGAGTTTGACTATGTGCGCTATGCCCGTCCGAAAGTTCCTGCATCATTACAAGGTCGAAGCCTGATGAACACTCAGCAAGTCAGCGACGCCCAGCTGTTGCGGTTCCTGGGTAAAAATGCTCATTGAGTCAGAAAAAAGCAAAAAAGAAGGCGTTCTACTTTATTGTATTAATTCAGAACATCCCTTTTCCGCCTCTTTGCCGCTCGCATTTTTTCGACCCAACACCAACCTTAGTGTTATATAAAAAAGAGTTTGAACAAGGATTAAGGAAATATTAATAGGCGAGCAGTTTAATCGAATCCCTCCATTGGATGCATCAACTTTATAAATATTTGATACTAAAAAACCGTCATCCCAACTAAACAAAAGCACCCGATGAAAACCAGATACGACAAGTATTAATATCGTCTGAAATCCAATACAAAATACCAAGGCAAATAGATAATGAACTTTTAAAGAACAAGAGATTCGTCCGGAAAAATGTGCAATGAGTCCACCACTGGCAATAACTACCAAGATTAACTTATTGAACTCTGCCAAAAAAATGCCCATGCTTCCATATATGAATGAGCAGCGAAAAGGAATAAATAACAGATAAATCCAATCATGAAATTGAATATAGAATAAAAGAGCAAGAAAAATAGTTCCGCCATATCGAATAAAATGAATCATTCTTCCACCCGTTTTTTAGATTACCACTACAGTCGCAAATAGTTGAGGCACGAAACGGAATCATCCAAGTGTAGTGTTTGTACAAACCACTGGACACCTGCCTGCGGAAATGATGCACGTCGTCTTCAGACGTAGGGTGGGTAGAGCGTAGCGTTGTCGAAGGCCTGCGAAGCAAAAACCACCCTATCATCCGTGATATCACTGACCTTCCCCACGTTTGGTGGGTTTCGCTACGCTCTACCCACCCTACGAATGATGTCGAGTAAGTTCAACCTTTAAATCATCCGCAATCTCAATCCATACAAGCACTTGTGAAATGGCGTGCATCATGTCCCTGCGTGGGAGTGATGGAGAGTGGAGATTATATTGTTTGAACGGCTCTAGCGGTCAAAATCATGGTTTTTACGCATTTTGTGTGATGCATCCTTGACTGTGCTCTGCCTGCGGATATTATTTACGTAAATAACTCGTTGTGTTTCGTAACTGAACCACTACCGGCTGAAGCCGGTAGGTTAGGGGAAGTTTCGTGAGCTACGGACTGAAGTCCTATCCTCACGAGAGAACGAACACAGTACCT